>WNFC01007336.1_pt1 | contig 29396 bp, 22 predicted proteins | sample 5400541 | NCBI WGS metagenome assembly WNFC01 (sample SAMN13153342, study PRJNA577476) | soil metagenome | isolation source: 120 cm saprolite under Douglas fir tree site 2 hole 2 replicate 1 | place: USA:California | collected 2015-04-18
TGGGTCATTTTCTCTTTTTCACTGGTTGTCACCTCGACGATTGCCCGCTGCGTCTCGAAGTCTATTTCGCCGATCTCCTTGCCGAACCTGTCGAACACCTTCCTCGCGAAGGCGGACACCTGTACGCCTCGGATCCGCACATTCTGCGCCACTTCGGCCTGGAACCGGAGGCCCTCCGGGCCCTTGGCCAAGGCCCCTGGATGCTCGCCTTCACCCACAGGTTCTCCTCGCGGGGGAGGGGGCCCTCGTCGCCGGGGTCGACGGTGTTGCCCTTCCCCGGGCCCCGGTCGGACACGCCGACCAGGGGGACGGGTTGGAACACCGAGACCGGAACCCCGTCGACCTCGATGGTCACTTCCACGTACACGATGCACTCGGTGTCGAGCGGGATCATGCCGTGATTCCAGAAGAAGCTTGAAGCCTCCTGCGGGAAGAGCCCACACGGATTGATCACCGGAACAGGGAGTTGCGGGGGCCGCGGCAGCGAGGCCTTCGCCTGCTTCCCAACCTCGGTGACGGCGGAGACAGCGGTGGCCAGCCTCCGCCTGGCACGGCGCTGGGCGGCAGCCGCCTGATCCTGTGCCTGAGCGAACAGAAGTTGGGCCCGGCGGACTTCTTCGGATCCGGCGACGATCGTCCCGGGGCCGGCAGGCGTTCCAGGAGCGCCTTCGCCCTGGCCCAGATGCTTTGGGCATCGTCCAGGCTCGCGGACAGATCGCGGCGATCAATGCCTCGTCGGGCGGCATGGCGGTGGTGGCGGTCGGCCTCGCATGCCGGCCGTCCAGCGTCGCGGTCGTGAGCCCGGGCCACCTGCTGGTGTGCTGCGACCAGGTGATCGAGGAGGTCCTCCTGGCGTCGTCCGGCCTGCAGCCGAACGGGCCGCTGCTCCAGAGCATCGGCTTCATCCCGTTCGACTGGATCACCCCGGGAGGGTTGGGCGACACGACGGCGCACGACCCGAACTACTTCTACCAGGTCAGCAAGGTGCCCTTCGGGGGGACGCTCCCGGTCATGGTCAACTTCCTCCGCGCAGGCCTCGACGGGGCGAGCTACTACCAGGTCAGGGTGGACGGCAACCTCCGCACCGACCAGTTCCACACCGCGAAGTGGGAAGGGACGAAGTACGCGCCGGCCACCTTCGGGACGCAGGCGGTGAACGGCAATCCCGGCTTCTACCCGGTGCCGTCCGTCTCGGACCTGATGCTGTACATGCAGCCACTGCCGGGCTGCTACCTGGACTCGACGAACCTGACGAGCGCCCAGTTGCACACCATCACCGTTGACTTCTTCGACGTCAACGGCGCCCCCAAGGAGTCCGCGACGCCGCTCAAGATCTTCGTCGACAACAATCCCTGCTCGGTCGTTGTCCATGGCGGCGATCGGGAGCAACTCGGCGACGACGGGGTGTGGGTACCTGCAGTACAACCCGGCGAACAAGCTCACCGACCACGTCACCATCGCCTACGCAGCGGGACATCCCGAAGGGTTCGCCACCTGGGCGTTCTCGCTGACGAAGGCAGGGAGCCAGATCTCCGGAGTCGGCGGGGCCGTCCCCTCCGGGGCGCAGTTCGACGACACCGTGTCCAATCTCCTCGGCAACTGCACCGTCGCGGCCTTCGCCGCCGGTGTCTACGTGTGGGCCACGGCGAACACCGGCTGGGGGCGCTGCAGCCAGTACGACCGGTCCGCCGGGGAGGCATTCGCTCTGGCGCCGTAAGGACGGGGCCGCTGCTGTCTGCTGGAGTCGGGGGGCGCCATCCGTGGTGCCCCCCGGCGCGTCCGCGCCCTGGGAGTGGTGGGTACCATTTGGAGGCATGTCCCGGACCAACTTGGCTGTTGCCGCCGCCCTCCACGAGCTTGCAGATCTGCTCGAGATCAACGGGGGGGACCGTTTCCGGACGCTCGCCTACCGCAGGGCGGGGGATGCCGTCCGCGGTCTGGGCCGGGACGTGGCGTCGATGACGGACGCGGAGCTCGCCGGCGTGCACGGCCTCGGCAAGGCGACCGCCGGCAAGGTGCGGGAGCTTGTGGCAACCGGGTCGATGCAAGTGCTCGAGGATCTGCGGGCGAAGTACCCGACAGGCGTCCTGGAGATGACGAGGGTCTCGGGCCTGGGGCCGAAGAAAGCGGTGGCGCTGCATGCCGCTCTCGGTGTCGAGACCCTCGAAGAACTGGAGGAGGCGCTCCGGGCGGGGCGGCTCCGGGACGTCAAGGGGTTCGGGGCGAGGACGGAGGAGAACCTGCTCCGGGCGCTGGAGCGCCACCGGATGCAAGGTGGAGAGGAGCGGCGCATCCTCCTCGGGGAGGCGCTCGCGGTGGCCGAGGAGATGCTAGAGGGTGTCCGGACGCTGCCCGGCATCGAGCGCGCGTCCTACGCCGGCAGCCTGCGGCGCATGCGGGACACGATCGGTGACCTCGACCTGCTGGTCTCCAGCGCCCGCCCGCAGGAGGCCGTGGAGGCGTTCGGTGCTTTGCCGAACGTCGGTCGGGTGCTGGGGAGGGGGCCGACCAAGACCGGTGTGCTCACCCGCAGCGGCCTGCAGATCGACCTCCGGGTCGTCGCCCCCGGCGAGTTCGGGTCGGCGCTTCAGTACTTCACCGGATCGAAGGCCCACAACGTCAAGGTCCGGGAGCATGCGGTACGTATGGGCCTGAAGCTGTCGGAGTACGGGCTGTTCCGGGCGGGGGAACGCATCGCCGGCGCCACCGAGGAGGAGGTCTACGAGGCCTCCCGCATCGGCGCCGCCGGCGCCGATGCGGGAGGACCGGGGCGAGGTCGAGCTGGCGCTGCGAGGGGCGCTGCCGGCCCTCGTCGAGCTCGCCGATCTCCGTGGGGACCTGCAGAGCCACTCCGTCTATTCGGATGGCCGGCGGACGATCCGGGAGATGGCCCTGGCTGCGGCCGCCAAGGGCTACGAGTACTTCGCCGTCACCGACCACGGCCGCAACCTGCCGGTGGTGCGGAACCTCTCGCTCGACGACATCGTCCGGCAGCGGGTCGAGATCAAGGCCCTGAACGAGGAGCTGGCGGGGCGCATCGTCGTCCTGCACGGACTCGAGGCGAACATCGGCATGGAGGGGGAGCTTGACTACCCCGACGAGATCATGGCCGGCTTCGACATCGTCGTGGCGAGCCTGCACCACCAGCTCCGCGGGGACCGGGCTGCCATGACCCGTCGGGTGCTGCGGGCCATCGAGCACCCGCATGTCCACGTCCTGGGCCATCCAACCGGGAGGATGCTGCCGAGGCGGCCGGCCAGCGACCTCGACATGGAGGCGGTCTGCCGGGCCGCCCTCGCCCACGGTGTGGCCCTCGAGATCAACGCCAACCCCCGCCGGCTCGACCTGAAGGACGACCACGCCTTCCTCGCCCGGGAGATGGGGTGCCTGTTCGCCATCTCGACCGACGCCCACTCGCCGCGGGAGCTCGACCTCATGCGCTTCGGGGTTGCGACGGCGCAGCGAGGCTGGGTCGAGAGCAGGGACGTCGTCAACACCTGGCTCCTGGACAAGCTCCGGCGGTTCCTGGCCAAGTCGCCGGTGGACCGGTGAGGCCGCTCGGGCGAGCATTCTACGCCCGGGATGCGCTCGCCGTTGCCCCCCTGCTCCTCGGGCGGACGCTGGTGTCCGAGTCCGACGCCGGCACCGTGACCGGGCGTATCGTCGAGGTGGAGGCGTACTGCGGCTTCAGTGATCCGGCGAGTCACGCCTACCGGGGGCCGACCCGCCGCAACGCCGTGATGTTCGGGCCCCCGGGACACTTGTACGTCTACTTCACGTACGGGATGCACTTCTGCGCCAATGCGGTCTGTGAGGCGGTCGGGAGCCCGGGGGCGGTCCTGCTGCGGGCGGTCGAGCCGCTGTCGGGGATTGACGTCATGGCCGAGCGGCGAGGTCTGGCCTCGGTGGGCCTCCTGGCCCGGGGCCCGGCCCGGCTGGCGCAGGCGTTCGGGATCGACAGGGCGCTCGACGGCTGCGACCTCGTGGGGGGTCCCGTGTGGATCGGGGGCCGGCAGGTGCTGTGCGGGGCCGTGCTGGCCTCGCCCCGCGTCGGCATCACGAAGGCGGTCGGCGAACCGTGGCGCTTCGCCGAGGAGGGGCCCTGGGCGAGCCGGCGCCAACCCGCTAGAATTCCCGTCGGGATGGACGAATGACCCAGAACCGTACCGAGACGATCCAGGCCGGCGACGGTGGGGAGTTCGCCGGTCACCTTGTCCTTCCCGACTCCGGCTCGGGCCCCGGCCTGCTCGTCATCCAGGAGATCTTCGGGCTGAGCCCCTACATCCTGGATGTGTGCGCCCGGGTGGCCGCGCTCGGTTACGTCGCCCTGGCCCCCGACCTGTACTGGCGGATCGAGCCCGGCGTCGCCATCGACGAACAGGACCCCGACGCCCTGCAGCGGGGTTTCTCCTACATGGGTCGCCTGGACTTCGAGAAGGCCGTGGACGACGCGGTGGCATCCCTGGCGCATCTGGAGAGCCTGCCGGAAGTCGCCGGCGGCCGGGTGGGCGTGATGGGGTTCTGCCTCGGCGGTGGTATCAGCTACCGCGTGGCTGCGGCGGCCGATCCCGACTGCGCCATCTCCTACTACGGCTCCGCGGTGCCCGACTCGCTGGGGCTTGCCGGCGACATCGAGTGCCCCATCCTGTTCCACTTCGGGCTGGCGGACCAGTACCTGACCCTGGACAAGCAGGAGGCCGTGCGGGCAGCCTTCGGCGGCAGGCCGGAGGCGGAGTTCCACGAGCATCCCGGGGCCAACCACGCCTTCGACAACCACAACGCGGCGTTGTTCCACCACCCCGAGGCATCGGCCAGGGCCTGGGAGCAGACCCGGGCGTTCCTGCGGGAGAAGCTCCCCGTCTGAGGGCCGCTCGCCCACGGGCCGCGGCCATTGGCGAGCTGGGCGGAAAAACAAGCGTTTTCCGTAAGAAAGTCCGCCCAGTTCGCTGGCTGGCTCGCCTCAGAGGATGTCGTAGGCGAGGCGGAACCTGTGCGCTACCCGCTGCGGGTGATTGCCGTTCCCGTCCGGGCGTCCACGAGGATCTGGACCACCGTGGGGTCCTGCGGCGCCTTGCCCGCCGTGACATTGACGATCCAGACCAGGCGTGGAGGGCCGGCGGGCGGTCCGAGGACGTCGAGCTCCGGCGGGCCCGTCACGGAGCCTCCGACGCCCGCTGCCGTAGCTCCGGCGGCGGCCGCCCCCACCACGAGGGTGGTGTCAACGTTGCCCACGACGGTGGGGTTGTAGGCGAACTCGGCAGGCCGGCCCGCCTCGTCGACCGAGACCGTGACCAGCATGGGGAGCCAGGCGGAGCCTCGGCGTTCCCGCCACGTCGCCGTGAAGAGGCGCTCGGCTCCGTGGTCCAGTCGGGCGGACTGGTAGAGGGTCAGCTGGCCGAAGGTCCTGACTTTGGCTGCGGCAAAGGTCTGGGCCTGCTGCAGCAAGGCGGCATCGGTCAGTCCCGACTGCGGCGGACCCGGGCGGGTCGTGAACACCCCGGTCACGACCGGGGCCCCTGCGTCGAAGGCCTCCTGCCCGATGCTCGTCAGGGGCCGCCCATCGGTTCCGTTGAACGTAGGTTTCAGGGTGAAGCACGCCCGGAGCACGACGAGCTTCGATCTGCCGATCTGTGGGCCGGTGGCCCAGCTGGCGTCCACCTGGGATGAGCCGATACCGGGAAAGCAGTTGTCGTCGCCTGCGTGGCCCATGTCATTGGGGCCGGCCAGGTAGGTGCCACCGGCGTCGCCCCCGGGCATGAGGATCGAGGCGCCGGTGGCCTCGTTCACGTCGACGATCTTCGTGCCGCTGCTGTCCCATTCGCCGGGGCAGTGCTTGCGCTGTGGCCGATTGCGTAGAAGACGGTGTCCGCGCCTGCGGAGGCCCCGGCGTCGGCGGCGCTCCCATTCGTGTGGGCAGCGGCGGCGAACCCGGTGGCCCGGAGGGCGACTGGTTGAGCGGGCTTCGGTCGGTCCAGGAGGCAGCCCCATCGGCCGTCACCCAGACGCCGCTCCCGGTCACCCAGCAGGCCGGGGCCTGCCCGCAGTCGACGTTGTCGACCGTACCGGGGGTGCCGGCGGGGGAGCGCAGGGTCGGGACAGTCCGCGCTGCCCACGTTGTGCCGGCGTCGGTCGTGGCGATCACCGAGCTGTGCTACGCCTTTTCGGCCCCGACCGCCAGGCACGCCGCGGCGGCGCAACTCACCGAGTCCAGCGGTCCCGTGCCGGGCGGCACGGGCCGGAGGGCCCAGGCCACGCCGTCCGACGTCGAAGCCACGACCCCCGCACCGGCGGCGTCCTCACCGACGGCCAGGCACTGCCGGTCGCCGGTGCAGGTGACGCCGAAGAGATCCGAGGTCCCGCCAACCTGGCCGGTGCTCCATCGTTGCCGGTCGGCCGACCACACGACGACGCCGGCGGTGGCGGTCGTCCCACCCGTCGGGGTGCTCGCCCCGACCGCGTAGCACGCGCCGCTTGGGCGGCAGTCGACGCTTGCCAAGCTCCCGATGCCGGCCGGTAGCGAGCCGGCTGGACGGCGCCGGCGGCCGGAAGGGGTCCCGGCAGGGTCGTGGCGACGACGGCGACAAGCTACACAACCCAGGCGGCGGCGACTCCGGGCCGTGGGCGGGTCATTGTGGGACGATCCTTTCACGGTCGATGCGATGATGGGGGCGAGATGGTCCCGTTCGACGATCAGCTGAGGATCCTGCGTGCCGGGGCGGCCGAGGTGATTCCCGACGCCGAGTTCGACCTCCGCCTCCAGGAGTCGGTCGAGACCGGGCGACCCCTGCGGGTCAAGCTCGGCCTGGACCCGACGGCGGGCCACGTGACGCTGGGCTGGACGGTGGTACTGCGCAAGCTGCGCCAGTTCCAGGACCTGGGCCACACCGCGGTGCTGATCATCGGAGACTTCACAGCCCAGGTCGGGGACCCCTCCGGCAAGTCGGAGACCCGGAAGCCACAGCCGGCCGAGGCGGTGCGGGGCTTCGCCGAGGCGCTCCTCGACCAGTTCCGGCTCGTCCTCGACACCGACCACCTCGAGATCCGCTACAACTCCGAGTGGCTGTCATCGATGGACATGCAGCGGATCCTCCAGGTCACCTCCCACTACACCGTGGCCAGGATGCTGGAGCGGGACGACTTCGCCAAGCGGTACGCGTCGGGGTCGCCGATCTCGATCGTCGAGTTCCTCTACCCGCTCATGCAGGGCTACGACTCGGTGCAGGTGGCGGCCGACGTCGAGTTGGGTGGGACGGACCAGACGTTCAACCTCCTGGTCGGTCGGGACCTGCAGGAGCGCATGGGTGGCCAGCGGCCCCAGATCGCCCTCACGCTACCCCTGCTCGAGGGGACCGACGGCGTCCAGAAGATGAGCCAGTCCCTAGGCAACTACATAGGGATCACCGAGGCCCCCGACGACATGTTCGGCAAGCTGATGAGCATCCCGGACGCCCTCATGCTCAAGTATTTCCGCCTTGCGACCGACCTCTCGCCGTGGCAGGTGGATGAGATCGAGGAGGCGCTCACCCTCGGGGAGTTGCATCCGGCCGAGGCGAAGCGGCGGCTGGGCTGCGAGATCGTGCGGATCTACCACGGCGAGGCGGCGGCGGACGGAGCCAGGCATCACTTCGACCGGGTGCACCGGGACCGGCGGATGCCGGCGGCGGCCGAGATTCCTGAGCGCAAGATCCCACCCGACTGCGTCAACGCCGAGGGAGTTGCCTGGCTGCCAAAGCTGCTGGTGGCGGTCGGGCTGGCGAAGTCCAACGCCGAGGCGCGTCGGTTGATCGGCCAGCGGGGCGTCCGGCTGGACGGCGAGCCGGTGGTGGGGGAGGAACTGCCGCTGGGTACGCTTGAGGGGCGAGTACTGCAGGTGGGTCGGCGGAATTTCGTCCGGGTGGTCTGAGTTAGCCCAGGCGGGAGCGCCTTTCTCTTCGCGTGGTTGACAGGGGCGCCGTCCGGATGTAATTTGGCGAAGCCCACGGGCGCATGCCCACATGGGTGAACACCTCGGAAAACTGCACAGAGGGGCTCCGAAAGACCAGAACCTTCCTACGAGACCGCAGGATCGCTCTGGCCGCTGGCTTGGAAGCCGGCGGTTTTTTTGGGCCCAGACTCGGTCGGGTCGGAGTGGGTCAGGCCGGGTTAGCAGTACCACTGAGGTGGGTGCTCCTTGAGAACTAAACAGCGTGTTCGAGAAGAAAGCCAATGCTTCGCGAACCCAATTCCCGCGAGCGCAAGCTCGTGAGTTTGGCAGTAGCGGCAAAATCCACAATCCGCACAACCGCAGTCGGAAACTTTTTCGGCCGCGTTTGGTCGGAGCCTGGGGTATCGGTATGCGAACTTGTTCGCAGGCCGACCCCTGACTCTTCAAAATGACAACGAGGTGCTCCTCTCACGGAGCAGCTCGAAGATCACTACGGAGAGTTTGATCCTGGCTCAGGACGAACGCTGGCGGCGCGCTTAACACATGCAAGTCGAGCGATCGGCTGAGGGGGTAACCCCTCGGTACGGAGCGGCGAACGGGTGAGTAACACGTGAGGAACCTGCCCCGGGCACCGGGATAACGGCGGGAAACCGCCGCTAACACCGGATAATCTCCTTCAACCGCATGGCGGAAGGAGAAAAAGCCTGCTGGCCCGGGATGGTCTCGCGGCCCATCAGCTTGTTGGCGGGGTAACGGCCCACCAAGGCAGCGACGGGTAGCTGGTGTGAGAGCATGACCAGCCACACTGGGACTGAGACACGGCCCAGACTCCTACGGGAGGCAGCAGTGGGGAATCTTGCGCAATGGGCGAAAGCCTGACGCAGCGACGCCGCGTGAGGGATGAAGGCCTTCGGGTTGTAAACCTCTTTCAGCGGGGACGAAGCGAAAGTGACGGTACCCGCAGAAGAAGCCCCGGCCAACTACGTGCCAGCAGCCGCGGTAATACGTAGGGGGCTAGCGTTGTCCGGATTTATTGGGCGTAAAGAGCTCGTAGGCTGCTTCGCAAGTCGGACGTGAAATCCCACGGCTTAACTGTGGGGGGCCGCTCGATACTACGAGGCTAGAGGCCGGTAGGGGGACATGGAATTCCTGGTGTAGCGGTGAAATGCGCAGATATCAGGAGGAACACCGGTGGCGAAGGCGGTGTCCTGGGCCGGTCCTGACGCTGAGGAGCGAAAGCTGGGGGAGCAAACAGGATTAGATACCCTGGTAGTCCCAGCCGTAAACGATGGGTGCTAGGTGTGGGAGGCTATCGACGCTTTCCGTGCCGCAGCTAACGCATTAAGCACCCCGCCTGGGGAGTACGGCCGCAAGGCTAAAACTCAAAGGAATTGACGGGGACCCGCACAAGCGGCGGAGCATGTGGCTTAATTCGATGCAACGCGAAGAACCTTACCTGGGCTTGACATCAGGGGAAAAGCCGTAGAGATACGGTGTCCGTAAGGGCCCCTGACAGGTGGTGCATGGCTGTCGTCAGCTCGTGCCGTGAGGTGTTGGGTTAAGTCCCGCAACGAGCGCAACCCCTACCTTTAGTTGCCAGCGAGTAATGTCGGGGACTCTAGAGGGACTGCCGGTGAAGAGCCGGAGGAAGGTTGGGATGAGGTCAAGTCATCATGCCCCTTATGTCCAGGGCTGCACACATGCTACAATGCCGGCCACAATGGGCTGCGACCCTGCAAGGGTGAGCGAATCCCAAAAAAGTCGGCCAAGTTCGGATCGGGGTCTGCAACTCGACCCCGTGAAGTCGGAGTCGCTAGTAATCGCAGATCAGCAACGCTGCGGTGAATACGTTCCCGGGTCTTGTACACACCGCCCGTCACACCACGAAAGTTGGCAACACCCGAAGCCGGTGGCCTAACCCGCAAGGGAGGGAGCCGTCGAAGGTGGGGTCGGCGATTGGGGTGAAGTCGTAAGAACGTTGCGACCCTCGCCGGTAACGGCGGGAGAAAAACTCGGCTATGTGCTGGAAACCCCGAGAATCCGGCGGTACTGTCGGTCCCTCTGACTAAGCTCAGGGGGATGGTCAGTGAAAATCCGTCCGGTGCGGGCAATCAGCAGGGAAGTCGGGAGACCGGACCCGTTCCGGTGGCCTTGACCCCTCAGAGACTACACGCCGAGCTCCTGGAAGGAAACAGACGCATCGGGCTTGGAAGCCTATCTCCAGGGCGCACTCCGGGATGGAACCCGGAGCCGCCTCAGTGCGGCCGGATTCACAATCCCAGCCTCACCGTAGATCCCAACTACTGGAGGTTCTACGTGCCAAGCGCCGGCCACCGTAGGTTCATGGAGGTCGTCGGCTCGTGGCATCCAAGGAAGCGTCTACTTGTTGATACCAGGATGAAGATATAGTCCACGCCTCATGGCGACATGGGGGCACACGTGAACAAGGTAGCCGTACCGGAAGGTGCGGCTGGATCACCTCCTTTCTAAGGAGTTTGACTCCTAGTCGATCATTGGCTTTCGCGCCTCGGGTTTCATATCCTGAGGCATATCGGGCACGCTGTTTAGTTCCGAGGGAGTACCCTCGGAACCCGCGGCCCACGACGACAGCTCGCCGAATAGATGGACGGAGCTGTCGTTCGTATGTCCGGACTCTGGTCCTTGAGAACTGCATAGCGAGCGCGAGCATCAAACTCGGTCAAGTTAGTAAGGGCAATCGGTGGATGCCTTGGCGCCAAGAGGCGATGAAGGACGTTGCAGGCTGCGATAAGCCACGGGGAGCTGCCAAACAAGCCTTGATCCGTGGATTTCCGAATGGGGGAACCCGGCGGCCGTCATGGGCCGTCATCCTGGTCTGAATACATAGGGCCAGGAAGCGAACCGCCTGAACTGACACATCTCAGTAGGGCGAGGAAGAGAAAACAACCGTGATTCCCTGAGTAGTGGCGAGCGAAACGGGAACAGCCTAAACCCATGTCGTGTGATAGCCCGGTGGCGTTGCGACGTGGGTGTTGCGGGAAGCATCAGATCCGGCACCGGTCGGGTCAGGGAGTTACAAAGCTCTGAGATAGGCGAACCCTCTGGAAAGTGGGGCCACAGCAGGTAACAGCCCTGTAGCCGAAATCTCACAGCCTCCCGATGCTCCTCCCAAGTAGTGCGGGACCAGGGAAATCCCGTGCGAATCTGCCGGTACCACCCGGTAAGGCTAAATACTCCTTGGCGACCGATAGTGCACTAGTACCGTGAGGGAAAGGTGAAAAGTACCCCGGGAGGGGAGTGAAATAGTACCTGAAACCGATTGCCTACAAGCCGTTGGAGCGTACCTTCCTGGGCAACCAGGAAGGCGTGACAGCGTGCCTTTTGAAGAATGAGCCGGCGAGTTAGCGATCTGTGGCAAGGTTAAGGGATTTCCCGGAGCCGTAGCGAAAGCGAGTCCTAACTGGGCGTCCAGTCACAGGTTCTAGACCCGAAGCCGAGTGATCTACCCATGGGCAGGCTGAAGCGAGGGTAAGACCTCGTGGAGGGCCGAACCGACTCGGGTTGAAAACCGGGCGGATGACCTGTGGATAGGGGTGAAAGGCCAATCAAACTCGGTGATATCTGGTTCTCCCCGAAATGCATTTAGGTGCAGCCTCGCGTGTTTAGCATTGGTGGTAGAGCACTGGATGGGCTAGGGGGCCCACAAGCTTACCGAACTCAGCCAAACTCCGAATGCCAATGCTTGAGAGCGCGGGAGTGAGACTGCGGGGGCTAAGCTCCGTAGTCGAGAGGGAAACAACCCAGACCGCCAGCTAAGGTCCCTAAATTACGCTAAGTGGGAAAGGATGTCGAGTCGCACAGACAACCAGGAGGTTGGCTTAGAAGCAGCCACCCTTGAAAGAGTGCGTAATAGCTCACTGGTCAAGTGGTTCGGCGCCGACAATGTAGCGGGGCTAAGCGTAATACCGAAGCTGCGGCATTTCTCTTAACTGAGGGATGGGTAGGGGAGCGTCGTGTGGCGGGTGAAGCGGCCGCGGAAGCGAGCCGTGGACGCCACACGAGTGAGAATGCCGGCATGAGTAGCGAGAGACGGGTGAGAAACCCGTCCGCCGAAAACCCAAGGTTTCCTGGGCAAGGCTAATCCGCCCAGGGTAAGTCGGGACCTAAGGCGAGGTCGAGAGACGTAGTCGATGGACAACGGGTTGATATTCCCGTACCAGTGCTCGATGGGGAGACGCAGGAAGGTAGCCCAACCCGGTCGATGGTAGAGCCGGGGTAAGTGTGTAGGGGGGTCCCCCAGGCAAATCCAGGGGACTGTTAACCCTGAGGCACGATGCCGAGCCGTTTTAGGCGAAGTGGGTAATCCTATGCTGCCAAGAAAATCCTCTAGCGAGCTGAAGCGCTGCCCGTACCCCAAACCGACACAGGTGGGTAAGTAGAGAATACTAAGGCGATCGAGAGAACCCTGGTTAAGGAACTAGGCAAGTTGGCCCCGTAACTTCGGGAGAAGGGGCACCTCTGGAGGTGAGAGCCCTTGCGGCTCGAGCTTCCGGAGGTCGCAGAGAAAAGGCCCAAGCGACTGTTTACTAAAAACACAGGTGCATGCGAAGTCGTAAGACCATGTATATGCACTGACGCCTGCCCGGTGCTGGAACGTTAAAGGGAGGGGTCAGCTCTTCGGAGCGAAGCTCTGAACTGAAGCGCCAGTAAACGGCGGCCGTAACTATAAGTTGACCGTTGTAGTTACGTTAATAAATCTGGCTATTTGCTGGGAACCCTGAGTATCCGCGCCGTACTCGCCGGTACATCCGGCAGTGAAAATCGGACGGTGCAGGCAATCAGCAGGAAAGGCCGGCCCTCGTGAGAGGACCGGAATCCTCAGAGGCCATACGCCAGACACGAGACTCCAACTGGAGCCTGTGAAGATATGGTCCAGCCTCATGGCGACATGAAGGAATTGGACGAACGGTCCTAAGGTACAAGGTCCCCTTGGCAGGCAAGGGGAGCTGCCCCCCAAATCGGTGACGATGTGGTGCGCAGCCGGCTGTTTGCTGGAAACCCCGAGTATCCGGCGGTACTTCTCGAGAGAGAAGTGACAATCCGTCCGGTGCGGACAATCAGCAGGGAAGTCCTCGTGACCCCTCAGAGACCATACGCCGGCCCTCTCCAGCGGGAGAGGATGAGATGGTCCGACCCCTACGGCGACGTAGGGAGGCTGGCGGAAACGACCAGCCCCGCCTGAACGAGGGCGGTAACAGACGATTCGAGCGAAATTCCTTGTCGGGTGAATTATTGCCCTGCACGGGAGCAATCCCGTGTGCAGACCCGCTCATAACGGCGGAGCCCACACCGGCTGCCTTTAAGGAAAGGCGACAGACGGCGGGTGATGCCGTGGGAAGCCCTCTGCTTCTTCGGAAGTATGGCCCCGTAACGACTGATCCTTCGGGAAAGGGTTCAGTTCTGTCAGTGGTCGTCTTTACGCTCGACTGGTGACAAATCTATGGCTGGACCAATACGCGGGCTCTCAACAGGGCCTGGTAGATTACCCCGTCGCAACCATTCTCCAGGCCATTGGTGAGATGAAGGCATAGTCTGTCCCCCTGGAAACAGGGGACTGAGACGAAGTTCCGACCTGCACGAATGGCGTAACGACTTGGGCACTGTCTCAACTGGGGACTCGGCGAAATTGCACTACGAGTAAAGATGCTCGTTACGTGTTGCGTAGGATAGGCGGGAGGCTGTGAAGCCGGGACTCTGGTTCCGGTGGAGCCAACCTTGAAATACCGCTCTGCATGTGTCGGGTCCCTAACCCACACCCGTGATCCGGGTGAGGGACAGTGCCAGGTGGGTAGTTTGACTGGGGCGGTCGCCTCCTAAATTGTAACGGAGGCGCCCAAAGGTTCCCTCAAGCCGGTCGGCAATCGGCTGTCGAGTGCAAGGGCACAAGGGAGCTTGACTGCGAGACCTACAAGTCGAGCAGGTGCGAAAGCAGGGCCTAGTGATCCGGCGGTCCCATGTGGATGGGCCGTCGCTCAACGGATAAAAGGTACCCCGGGGATAACAGGCTGATCGGTCCCAAGAGTCCATATCGACGGACCGGTTTGGCACCTCAACATTGGGGTGTAGCGGCAGAGATGCCGTATTGGTATCGGCTTATAACGGTGAACCCCGAGACTGTCACCTGTTCGGTGAACAGTGGGCAATACCGTGGGAAGTCTGTCGGAAGCGAATGACCTCTGTAGCAGCTTCCGCAAGTGACCCCGTAACGACTTAGGCCCGCACCCGCAAGGGCCGAGGTGGCGAGTCGTCGTCCCGCTAGGGGCAACTCTATGGCTGCCACAACACGCCGACCCCTACTCTGGGTCAAGAGAGGGTGAAGATATAGTCTGCACCACCGGGAACGGTGGAGACATGTGCGATGTCGGCTCGTCGCATCCTGGGGCTGGAGCAGGTCCCAAGGGTTAGGCTGTTCGCCTATTAAAGCGGTACGCGAGCTGGGTTTAGAACGTCGCGAGACAGTGAATCGTCTGAATTGACCGCGCTGTCTTTAAATTCGGCTATATGCTGGAAACTCCGAGCATCCGCTGGTACTCGTCCATTTTTGTCAGTACCCGTCAGTAACATGATGGGTCCATGGACAGTGACAATCCGTGCGGTGCGGACAATCAGCAGGAAAGGCTGGATGCCTATATAGCGGGTTACGTCGACGGAGAAGGTACGTTTCATGTAGCTGTTCAGCGGAACCAGTACACCCGGACCGGCTGGCAGCTCGTACCGGAGTTTCATGTGAGTCAGAACGCTGAACGAAGGCAGGTTCTCGACCTGATAAGGCAGCGGTTCGGCTGCGGCCGGATCCAAGAGAACCATCGAAACTCACTCGACTCCACCCTGGTCTATGTCGTCAGAAATCGGGACGACCTGGCAACCAAGGTGATTCCCTTCTTCGAACGGCAGCCGCTCCTGAGCAGCAAGCATCAGGAGTTCCTCGTGTTTGCTCGAATCGTGCGCGCCATGGTACGAGGAGAGCATCTTGACGTGGCTGGCGCCTCTTTTCGCAGCGAAGCCCTGCTGATGAATGGAGGTGGCCGGTACCGACGGGCGCACAAGGAAGAGCATCCAGAATCCTCAGAGACCATATGCCGAACGCCACCCGACAAGGTGGCAAAGATATGGTCCGACCTGCATGGCGACATGCAGAGCCAGGCAGAAATGATCTGGCCCCCCGCCGGCGAAGGTGCTGGTGGGCGGTAACAATCGTGTCGGTCCCTATCCTCCATGCGCGCAGGAGCCTTGAGGAGAGCTGTCCCTAGTACGAGAGGACCGGGACGGACGAACCTCTGGTGTGTGAGTTGTCCTGCCAAGGGCACTGCTCATTGGCCACGTTCGGAAGGGATAAGCGCTGAAAGCATCTAAGTGCGAAGCCCACTCCAAGATGAGGGCTCCCACGGGTAACACCCGGTAAGGACCCCAGCAGACGACTGGGTCGATAGGCGGGAGGTGTAAGCACAGCAATGTGTTCAGCCGACCCGTACTAATCGTCCGAGGGCTTGATCGTTCGCTCGCGCTCGCTATGGAGTACTCAAGGCCACGCGGCCACAACTGGGCCGCGGCTTTGAAAACTCAATATGTTCCGGTGGCCATAGGAGAGGGGAAACACCCGGCTCCATTCCGAACCCGGAAGTTAAGCCCTCTACCGCCGATGGTACTGCTCTGGAGACGGAGTGGGAGAGTAGGTCGCCGCCGGGCACCATTGCAACGAGGTCGGCAGAAATGCCGGCCTCGTTGCGCGTGCGCTGGCCCCGGCCCCCGGGACGGCCCTACCCGGGCCCCCGCTTGGTCAGGTAGCGGGCGATGCCCGCCGCGTTGAGCTCGTAGGACGTGGTCTCGCTCAGGCGACGAGCCAGGGCGGTGTCCTCCGCAAGGCCCGGGATCGCCAGCAGCTCGTCCTCCAGGAGCCTCGTGGCGATCTCCGGCGCCCCCCCGCCGCCGGCAACCACGTCCTCGGCCACGGCTACCGCCCGGCGCAGCGAGGCGGCCGCATCGTCGAACAGGTCCGCCGGGTCCAGGGCCGACAGCCCAAAGTGCGTCGGGAATGCCCGCCTGGCCCCCAGGGCCCGCATCCGGTTGAGGGACTCCAGGCTCGCCTCGAGGGCGAACTCGGGCGGCGGGGTTGCGGGATGGACCGCCCGGACCTCTGCGAGGAGCACCCCGGCCGCGTCGCCGGTGAACAGATCGCCGGAGGCCGGCTCGAACAGTGCCATGTGGTGCCGGGCATGCCCAGGGGTGTAGACGGCTTCGAGTCGCCGGCCATCGCCGAGATCGGCGACGACGCCGTCCGACGAGACGGCGTCGATGCGGTCCGGGGGCACGGGCACCATGCTCCCCCACAGGCCCTCCATGTCCGGGTACAGGCGGGCGGCGGATGCCCACAGCCGGGAGGGGTCGACGAGATGCGGTGCCCCCTCGGCCCGGACAACCACCCGGGCACGTGGGAAGCGCTGGGCGAGATGGCCGGCGGCTCCGGCGTGGTCGAGGTGGATGTGGGTCAGCACGATCCAGTCCAGGTCCGTGACCCCGGCCGCCGAGAGGCCGGCGAGCACGTGCGAGAGCGACGTTGCGGGCGCCGCCTCGATGATCGCCGGCCGGGATCCCGGCAGGTAGTAGACGGCCGTGACGCCCTCGGCGCCGTGCATGACGGAGTCGATGGTGATGACGTCGCCGGTCTCGCTCACGGACGCCGATGATACCCAGGCCCGAGCCAGCCCGAGCCAGGCCCGAGCCAGCCCCGGGAAACCCGGGCGAACCCCCGCGGCACCGGGGGCGGCTGTTACCCTGCCCCCGAGATGCTCCGAGCCCACCTGATCATGAATCCGGAGGCGCGCGGGGTGACGCCATCCCTGCAGCACCTGATGGCGACGGCCCTGGAGGCCCGCTTCAAGCTGGGCGTCACGGAGACCCACGCCCGGGACGCTGGGGTCGAGGTCGCCCGCGACGCCGTCAACAGCGGCGCTGAGCTCCTCATCGCCTTCGGGGGGGACGGGCTCGTCAACGAGGTCGTCAACGGCATGGCCGGCAGCGACGCCACGCTCGCCATCATCCCCGGCGGGACGATGAACGTCTTCGCCCGCAACCTCGGCATCCCGACGAACCCCACCGAGGCCGCCGACCACATCCTCGGCCGGGCAGGCAGCATCGAGCCCCGCAAGATGTCCCTCGGCCTCGCCAACGACCGCTACTTCACCTTCGCCTGCGGGTGCGGCTTCGACGCCGAGGCCGCCGCCCGCGTCGAGGCCCACCGCACCGCCAAGCGCCGCTACGGGGAGCCCTACTTCTACGCCGCCGCCCTGGCGACCTTCGCCGCCTCCTACGCCACCAGGAAGCCCTTCCTCACCTGCGAGGGCGACTTCGGCACCGAGGAGGCCGTCCTCGCCGTGGGACTGGTGGCCGACACGTACGCCTACCTCGCCGGCCGTCCCCTCCGCCTCGGGTCGAAGAGCTCGACGGACGGGACGCTCGGCCTGTTCATCGTCCGCCGCCTGAGCTTCATCCACCTCCCTCGCTACGCCTTCGGCGCGTTCACGGGGAAATTCGGGTCGGGGGCCGTCTCCCTTGCCGACGTCGACGAGTTCACCATCCACGGCGACGAGCCCGTCTCCTACCACGTCGACGGCGAGACCCTTGAGCCCGCCAGCAAGGTCCACGTCCGCCGTGCCCCCTTTTCCCTCAACGTGCTGGACTAGCGAGACCTCGAATGCCCGTCCTCATCGCCGCCCGCTCCGCCGACCTCGACCTGGTCCGGCCGCTCGCCCGGCTGCTGCGATCCGGCGGGGGAGAGGTCCGCTGCTACCTCGACACCGACGACCACGAGCTGCGGGACCTCGGCTGCAAGATCGCCGTCGGGGCGCTCGACGACGCCTACAACCTCGAAGCCGCCCTCACCAGGGTCCATACCTTCATCCCTCTCCTGCCGGACCCCTTCGACATCCACGACCCCGACGACCTTGCCGATCTCCGGGTCACGTCCGCCGGCGTCGACGTGGTGCGGAGCGTCATCGTCTCGGTGCTCGACGTCGACATGTGGGCGGCAACCGTCGCCGCAGCCGACGACCGCGAGGACCTCGACGGCACCTGGGAGCTCGGCGGGGACGCCGAGCCGCTCGTCGACCTGCTGGAGCGGGTCCCGTCGACGACGAGGATCGGCAGTGCCCCGTCTCCGTGGAGCCTCGCCCTCCTGGGCGAGGACCTCGTCGTCGGCGCCTCGGCCGATGAGTTCCTTTCAGGCTGAGGTCGGCGCTGGCGTTTAGCTCAGCTGGTGGTCCCGCAGGAGCAGCCCCGTCCTGGGCTTCGGCCAGAACAGCGTGCTCTTCGGGGGCATGACCTCGCCCGCCAGCGCGGCGGTGATCACGACCTCGATGGGGATCGGCGCCAGGAGGAACGCAAGGCTCCCTGCCGCCACCGCGGCCGCCACCTCGTCGAGGTCGTGCTCGTAGGCGACCGTCGCTCCCGCGGTGTCCAGGACGCCGGCCAGCCAGGCGGTGTCCGGCGTGCCGCGGGAAGGCATCGTCCAGCGCCCCGACGAATCCGCCAGGCCGACGGTCCCCGGCCCCACCGTGGCGAGGTGGTTGGCCAACGACGCCAGGTCCCCGCCGTACGGCTCGGGGGCGGCCCCCCCCGAGAGGTCGTCGCGGTGCAGGTCCGTCACCCGGTGGATGGCCAGCAGCGCCGGCGGCTCCTCGGCAGGATCCGACACCAACGCCAGCGTCCGGTCCCAGGGCCCGCCGCCGTGGGCTGCCCGCATCTCGTCGCGGTAGGTCAGCGCCGCGGCGTAGCGATGGTGTCCGTCGGCGATCACCAGTGGCGAGTCCATGCCCCGCGAAACCGCCGCGGCCTCGGCCTCGTCCAGCCGCCACAGGCGGTGGCGGACCCCTGCGGGGTCGACGAAATCGATCAGCGCGCCCCGCTGCAACGCCGACGTAACCGCCGGTCCGACCACGCCGGGCCCCCCCACCAGCCAGATCGGCTCCAGGTTGGCCTCCGTGGTCTTCATCAGCTCCAGCCGGTCGCTGCGGGGCCTGGGCATCGTGCGCTCGTGGGGATGGATGCCGCCCGACCCGAGGGGCTCCAGCTCGAGCGCCCCGATCACGCCGCCGGAGGAGCCGGGCACGCCACCGATCTCGTAGTCCATCCGGTAGGCGAAGAGCCGTGGCCGGTCGTCGTAGACGAGGACCCCGGCGGCGATCCAGTCCCGCAGGTACGCCGCCGACCGGCTGTAGCGGTCCTGCCCGGGCTGGTCGCCAGGGAGTTCGGCACCGAGGATGATGGAGATGATGTTGTACGGATGCAGGCGTTCGAGGCGCTGGCGTTCGGCCGGCGAGATGACGTCGTATGGCGGGGTCGTCACCAAGCCAGGGTCTATGCTGGGGGCGTACAGAAGCGCCCGGAAGGGCTCGAGGGCAGCCACGGCAGGCTGTATACCACGAGTGGACACCGGGGTCCCCCTGGGGTAGAGATGTGCCGGGGCCCCCTTGGGGTAGAGAGCAGGGTCGGGGTCCCCTTAGGGGTAGAGAGCAGGGTCGGGGTCCCCTTAGGGGTAGAGAGCGAGGAATCGACCATGGACCAACAGGATGTCTACGACATGGTGATCCGTGGCCGTGACCTCCTCGAGCGGGGCCATCACCACGGCGCCGCCACCGTGCTCGAGCGGGCCAGCCTCCTGGAGCCCGAGAAGACGTCCATCCGCGAGGACCTCGCCCGAGCCCTCTACCTGACCGGGCAGAAGGCCCGTGCGGGCGAGCAGTTCGCCAAGGTGCTGGAGCTGGACCCTTCCAACGACTACGCCCACTTCGGCCTCGGGCTCTGCCATGCCGCGGCGGGCGACACCAAACGAGCCCTCGGCCACCTCAAGATCGCCGTGGCGATGCGTCCCGACTCCGAGGACTACCGCCAGGCGCTCGACCGGGCGCTCGAACGCCTCGCCGGATAGCGCCAGTCGTTTGGGTCGATCCCTTCTCGAGCGCTACGACGCCTTCGCCTTCGATCTCGACGGCGTCATCTGGCTCGCCCACCACATCATCGCCGAGGCCCCCGGGGCCATCCAGGCCGTCCGCGACACGGGCAAGCCCCTGCTGTTCCTCACCAACAACGCCTCCTACCTCCCCTCGTGGATCGTCGAGCGCCTTGCGGAGGGCGGCATCGCGATCACCGAGGACGAGGTCCTCACCTCCGCCTCCGCTGCCCGGACCTGGGTGGAGCGGGAGGGCCTCGTGGGGGAGCGGGCCTTCGTGCTCGGCACCAAGCCCGTCGTCGACCAGCTCGCCGACCTCCTGGAGATCGTCCCGGTGGAACGGGGTGTGAAGGTCGGCGTGGTGTTCGTCGCCCGGGACATCGAGCTCACCTACGAACGCCTGACCGCAGCCTCGGACGCAGCCCGCAGCGGTGCGGTGTTCGCCGCCTCCAACCGTGACAACGTCATGCCGATCCCCGGCGGCTTCGAGCCGGGGACGGGGTCGATCCTTGCGGCCGTCGAGGCCGCGAGCCGGCGGCGGGCGGTCTCCATCGGCAAGCCCGAGTTGCCCATGATGCAGGCCGCAGCGGAGCGGCTGGGCCACCGGCGGGTGCTGATGATCGGCGACCGCTGCGACTCCGACGTCGCCGGGGCACGGGCGATCGGGTGGGACGCCGCGCTCGTGCTCACCGGCGTGACGCAGCCGGGCGACGTCCTCGATCCCGAGCCCGACTACGTCCTCACGACCCTCGCCGACCTGAGCGGGCCCGCCGAAGCGTGAAGCTTTTGGTACCGAGAGCCCCCCTTTTCCGGCTCCTCGCTATTTGGAGTGGTGGCGACAGCGAACAGCGCCGCCGTCCAACCCAGACCCATGAACGCACGTCCGTGCCGGAGCGCCTACTTTCCTCCAAAAGGTGCGCTATCCGCACTTTTTGGAGGAAACTCACTTCCCTCAGAAGCCCCCCTTGGAGGGGATTCTGCAACAGCGATCGTTGCCGGGGGGGCCACATACAGGCCGTGAAAACATGCGCGCCAAACAGAGCCCAAACCCTGGCGTGGACCTGCGGTGGGCTTCCCGCAGCAGGGCGGCCCCTCTTTCAATGAGGGCGTCGGTTGCTCCCAGCATCGCGCATCATCCCAAGTCACAGGGCCAATGGCGTTCAGTTGCCCGCCCGAAGGGGATCCTTTTTCACGTCAGCCTACCAGCAGTCTTTTTGACGGAAACTGGCCCTGGCACCGGCGTTCTGGCGGCGTTTTCTCACACGGTCCTCGGCTGTTCCCGACCTTATTGGAACGGCGGCTGGGGTTAGAACGGCGCCTTGAGCTCGAAGTTCGACCACGGTCGGTGAGCAACCGGGTGAGCGCTTGCCAGCATAGCCTCGGATATTGCGGGCCCACCCACTCCAAACAGCGGGGAGCCGCGTTTCCTTCATGCTTCGCGGCACGGCCGCACGCACGTCACGGGCGACGCGTAAAGTGCACCGGGCCCCCGACGCCGCGGCCGGGAGCCCAGTAGCGCCGGGCGTGCCGCTGCTCCTGCACGTCGTACAGCCGGGCGAGCAGCGTGAAGGCCATGGCGAACCCCCCGTTGATGCCCGAACACAGCCCCACCAGCTCGGGCCGGTGCTTCGCCGCCGCCAGGGCCGCCACCGCCGTCGCGGCGACCACCAGCGGGACGATTGGTGGGCTGTACCACGAAGCCCCGGCGAGCTGGGCACCGGGCGGGCCGGGGACTGCCCTCCGGAGCGAGCCGCGTCCAGAACCCGATCCCCCCCACCCAGATGCCCTCGCCGAGGCTGGTCCCCGCGAACCATGCCAGCACCCGGCCCGGGTGCCCCGCGACGAGGGTGCCGAGCGCCACCCCGGCGACCGCGCCGCCCGCAGCCCAGCCGGCCGACTTCGCCATGATCGAACGCAGCCGTACCAACCGGCGCCCGCGCGGGGCTGGCCCGGCCGCAGCTCGGGCCCGCCTCACGGCCCGAGCGTCCCCCAGGGAGGCGGGAGCGGGGTGATGGGCGGCGGGGGCGGGATGATGCGGCGTTTGAGGCTACGGCGACCCCCCGTGACCACCACGAGGATCATGCCGACCACGAACCCACCCACGTGGGCACCCCAGGCCACCCCGCCGCCCCCGATCTGCTGGGAGGCGCCGGTGAACAACTGCAGGACGAACCAGAGCCCCAGCACGAGCACGGCCGGCAGCGGGACCACGACGAAGAATGCGAGGGTGAGCACCCTCGCCCGCGGGAACAGGACGAGGTAGGCGCCGAGGACCCCGGCGATCGCCCCGCTGGCACCGACGGTGGGGTAGAGCGAGGTGGCGTTGAGCGCCGTGTGGATCAGACCGGCCAGCACCCCGCAGAGCAGGTAGAAGGCGACGAACTTCGGGGCTCCCAGCGCGTCCTCGATGTTGTTGCCGAACACCCACAGGAACAGCATGTTGCCGGCGAGGTGGACCGGCCCCGCATGGAGGAACATCGATGTGACCAGGGACAGGTAGACGTTCTTGTGCGTGAAGCAGGTGCCGATGCAGCCGGTCAGGGTGAGCTGGTGGCCGTGCACGATCTCCCATGGGACCAGCCCCCAGTGGTAGAAGAACTCGGCCACGGCCGGGCCGCCGCCGGTCCCGAAGTGGGGCTCGGTGAGGAAGATGATGACGTTGAGTGCGATCAGCGTCAGCGTGACGTACGCCCGCCGCCGGGTGGGGTTATCGTCATGGATGGGAATGAGGGAGGTCGGGGGAATCATTCGAAGGAGCATACCGACCGCCGAAGCCGGCCCACACGGCCAACAGGGGGTGTCATGGGAGACAGAGCGCCGATGATCGACCAGGTCCGCGAAACGCTGCGCAAGGCGACGAAGGTCGTGGACGCCCCACGCCGCCGGACGGAGGAGGCGGTCCGCAAGATCGCGGAGCGTCCCAACATCGACCTGCTCGACGCCCCGCACCTCGCCTGGGAGTTCCTGCAGAAGGGCCGCAAGCAGGCCGAGAGGGCGAAGGCCGTCCTCGACGCCCAGGTTCGCCGCCGCTTGCGGGAGATGGGCCTCGCCACCAAGGAGGAGATGGACGCCCTCAAGCGCCGCATCACGGAGCTCGAAGCCGCATCCCATGCCGCGAAGGCCGCCGCAGCGACCGAAACCCCCGCCGCCGAGGCCAAGCAGGTCGAAACCGTCACTGCCGAAACTGAGGCGCCACCGGCGCCGGCCAAGCCCACGGCTACCCGGGCCCGACCGGCGGCACGGGCGACCCGCCCAACGGCCGGTACGCCGCGCGCCGCTCCCTCGCCCCGCGCACGCCCGGCCAAGAGGTCCGCACCCGCCGGCGAGACAAACGGCGAGAAAGCCGGCGGCAGGTGAGCGTGGACGACGTCGACGACGCTGCCGTCGATACCAGGTCGGAGCTGGAGCGCCTCAGCGCCCTCCCGCTCGACCAGCGCGCAAGCGCCCTGACGGAGACGGTGCGCCGGCTCGAGGCCGAGCTGGACGCCACGGAGGCGAGGCCGGCGGGCAACTGATGCGCCATCCCCGGCGCCGGCTCGACCGCGAGCTCGTGGAACGGGGGCTGGCGGCGGACCCGCCCGAGGCACGAAGGCTCATCGCTGAGCAGCGCATCCTCGTCGACGGCGCCCCGGCCCTCCAGCCCTCCCGGATGGTGACGGCGTCCAGCAGCCTCCACGTCCTCGGCCCGCCACGGCCGTTCGTGACCCGGGGCGGCACGAAGCTCGCGGGGGCGCTCGACGACCTCGGCGTCGCCGTGGCGGGCAGGCGGTGTCTCGACGCCGGCGCGGGCGCCGGCGGCTTCACCGACGTCCTGTTGCAGCGGGGTGCCCGCGAGGTCGTCGCCGTCGACGTCGGCTACGGCGATTTCGACTGGTCGTTGCGCAACGACCCCCGCGTCCGGCTCCTGGAGCGCGTCAACATCCGCACCGTCGATCCCGTAGCGCTCGGCCCTCCCTTCGACCTCGTCGTCGCCGACCTCAGCTTCATCTCCCTCGTGGCCGTCCTCGACCGGCTCGTGCCCGCCACCGCCCCGGTCGGCGACCTGCTGCTGATGGTCAAGCCGCAGTTCGAGGCCCCCAGGGACGATGTCGCAGCCGGTGGCGTCGTCGACGATCCGGCGGTGTGGGGCACCGCGGTCCGGCGGGTCGCCGAGGCGCTGTGGGCCCGGGGGGTCGGGACGGCCGGCCTCGCGCCGTCGCGCTTGCGGGGGGCCGAGGGCAACCAGGAGTTCTTCCTGCGTGGGCGCCACGACGCGCCCCAGCCCGACCCGGGGGTCCTGCAAGCGGCGGCGGTGGCGGCGGGGGCGCGCCCGTGAACATCGAAACCCTCGGCGTGGTGGTGCACCCCACCTCGCAAGCCGCCCAGCGCGCCTTCGAGGAGCTCACGTCGCTGGCCACCGCGGCGGGGCTCAAAGTGGTGGATGCGACCCTGGGCGGCGGCGCCGATCTCATCGTCTCCCTCGGCGGCGACGGCACGATGCTGCGGGCCGCCGGGGAGGCCACCCGCCGCGGCGTCCCCCTGCTCGGCGTCAACCTCGGCAAGATGGGCTTCCTTGCCTCCGCCGAGGCCGACAACCTGAAGGCTGCGGTCGCCGCCCTCCAGTCCGGCGACTACACCCTCGAACTGCGGATGATGCTGGACGGGGTGGCCACCCTCGCCAGCGAACCCCTGGCCGCCGCCGTCGCCCTGAACGAGGTCGTCGTCGAGAAACCCACCCCGTCCAAGGTCATCGAAGTCGACGTGTTCGTCGGCGACGAGGAGGTTGCCCGCTACACCGCCGACGGATTCATCGTGGCCACGTCGACCGGCTCCACCGCCTACTCTCTCTCGGCCGGCGGCCCGGTGGTCGAGCCCGGGCTCAACGTCATGATCCTGACGCCCGTCTGCCCCCACTCGATCCGGTGGCGCTCGGTGGTGGTGTCCCCAGACCGCCCGGTGGTCGTGCGGCTGGTCGACGGGGGAGGCGCCCTGTCCGCCGACGGGCAGCACGTGGCCCACCTGCCGGACGCCGCGGCGGTCACGGTCCAGCCCCACAAAGAGCCGCTGCGCCTCGTCCGGTTGGACCGGGACGGGTTTTTTCCGCGCTTCCAGTCCCGATTCGCCCCCGGCTCCTACCGTCCCGTCTGACCTGGGGACGGTTAGAATCCGGCCTATGTTCCGGCGGCACCCCCGGGTTGCAAGCGTTTCCGACGTCCCTACGCCCGGCGCAGTCAGGGGCGTGCTGCGCTCCGACCGGCGGACGAAGCGTCTCGTCGGCCGCCTCCAGCCGGGCGAGATCGCCCTCATCGACCACGACGACCTCGACCGCGTCGCCGCCGAAGGCCTCGTCGAGCGCAAGGTCCGCGCCGTCCTCAACGTCGGACGGTCGGCCACCGGCGCCTACCCCAACCTCGGCCCCCTGGTCCTGGCGGCAGCCGGGATCCCGCTCGTCGACGCCGTGACGCCCGACCTGTTCGAGATCGTCCGCGACGGGGACGCCGTCGAGATCGACGACGGCCGGATCCTCGTGGCCGGCGACGTGGTGGCCAAGGGCGAGCCCGTCGGGATGGAGTTCGCCCAGGAGCGCCTCGACGCCTCCAAGCGGCAGATCGGCGCCGCCCTCGAGAGCTTCGCCGAGAACACGATCGAGTACCTGCGCGACGAGCGGGAGTATCTGATCGACGCGATCCGGCTCCCTGAGATCCGCACCGGGCTGGGGGGGCGGCACGTGCTGGTCGTCGTCCGGGGGTACGGCTACAAGAAGGACCTTGCGTCGCTGCGGGGTGGCTACATCCCCGACTTCCGGCCCGTGCTCGTGGGGGTGGACGGCGGTGCCGACGCCCTCCTCGACCTCGGCCTGCGCCCGGACATCATCATCGGCGACATGGACTCGGTCACGACCGGGGCCCTCATCTGCGGCGCCGAGCTGATCCTGCACGCCTACCCCGACGGGAGGGCCCCGGGTGCCGACCGGCTCGACGCCCTGGGCCTGAAATACCGCACTTTCGAGGCCGTCGGGACGAGCGAGGACGTCGCCATGCTGCTCGCCTACGAGAAGGGGGCGGAGCTGATCGTGGCCGTCGGGTGCCACGCCAGCCTGACCGAGATGATGGACAAGGGCCGCAAGGGCATGGCCTCGACCTTCCTCGTGCGCCTGCGGGTGGGGCCGAAGCTCGTCGACGCCAAGGGGGTCAGCGAGCTGCACCGGTCCGGGCCCACCCGCCTCCAGCTCGTCGCCCTGGTCGCCGCGGCCGTGCTGACGATGGTCATCATCGTCGGCGCCTCGGGTCACCCGAACCTTGCCCAGGTCGCCGCGGGGGCGGTGAAGTTGTGGGTCCGCCACCTCACGTTCACCCTCGGACGGGCGTTCCGCTGACGAAACCGCTCGCTACCCTGTAGGCCGTGATCAACCTCCGGTACCACGTCGCCAGCTTGATCGCGGTGTTCCTGGCGCTGGGGCTCGGGATCGTCGCGGGCACCACGTTCGTCTCGCCCGAGACGGTCCGGGCGCTCAAGAACTCGTTCAACGCCCTCGACAGCCGGGACAGGACGCTGCAGTCCCAGAACAACGATCTGGCCCAGGCCAACACCGCCGTCCTTCGCTGGGCGAAGGCGAGCCGGGACCTGCTGGTCCAGGGCAAGCTGCACGGCCGGCCGGCGGTCCTCGTCTCGTTCGACACGACCCCGGGCGGCGAGGCCGCGGAGATGGCGTCCACGCTCGTGGGGGCGGGGGCCAAACTCCAGGGATCGTTCGTGCTGTCGTCCAGCCTCGCCCTGGCCGACGACGCCAGCCGGCAGGCAGCGGCCGCCGTGGTCGGCAGCGGCGTATCCTCGGCGGATGCCCTCCAGGCGGCGATTGCCCGCCAGCTTGCCGACTCGCTCGCCGGGAAGACGCCGGGGGTCCTGCAGCGCCTCATGGATGCCGGCCTTGCCAGCCCGGGCCCGGGTGTGGCCGGCGACGCCCAGCAACCGCCGGCGACCCTTGCCGTCACCGGGAGCGCCATCGTGATCCTGGCGCCGGGCCAGCCGCCGGCGGGGGCCAGAGCGGCGCCCGACCTCGGCAAGGCGATCATCATGCCGGTGGTCCGGAACCTCTCCGCGGTGCCGGTTCCGGTGCTGGTGGCAGTCGGCGAGGACGGGTCGTCGTCGCTCCCGGTCCTCGGCCCGATCCGCCAGGATGCCAGCCTGCGGGTGGTGACCGCAGACTCGGCCGACCAACCCATGGGCCGTCGCCCCAGCCGTCAGCCTCGCCCACTGGCGCGAAATAACAGCACGTTTGCGGCTCTACCACCACGGGGATCTTCTTTGCTCCAAAAAGTGCGGATAGCGCACCTTTTGGAGCAAAGTACGCCGTCCGTCAGAGCCGCCGACGAGGCCAAGGGCTGGTGCGGAGGCGGTGCGGGTGGCCGTGCCGCCGGTGCCGCCAGGGCCGATCTCGATCTGGTGGCCGGTCGGGACGACGAGCCTCATCCTCAGCCTGGGGGCCCTGCGACTGGCGTACGGGCCGGCTTGGCCGCCGCGACTCCGACGAGCAGGGCGATAGCCCAGGGGACCCCGACCGCCATCCCCATCGCAGGGATCGCGGCCCCCGAGTCGTTGAGGACGAGGCCCAGCGCCATGGCGGCCACGGCCGCCAGCAGGCCGAACCGCAGGCCCGGCACGGCTCGCAACGGGCCTTCGACCACGCGGGCGGGGCGCAGGATGGCCACCCCGACGAAGCCCAGGGCGACCGGGACGAGCAGAGCGACGGGGGCCCTCAGGTAGATCCCGAGGTTGGCGTCGAGCTTGCGGTGGATCACGTCGCCCACCGTCCCCGCCCCGCCGCCGAGCAGCGCCGCCACGAACCGGCCGATGTGGGTCTGGGAACTGGCGGGCCGCAGGGCGTCCACGACGCCGATGCCCAGGGCGACGGCCGCCGCCGCGGCGGCCAGCAGGCCGACCTTGGCGAGGGAGAGCCGTCGCCCCGACACGAGCAGTGCCAGCAGCCCGAAGGCCGGCACCAGGGTGAGGATGCTGCCGAACTTGGCGCCGAAGACCGGGGCCCCGGCGAGGCCGACGGTGAGGAGGCCGATAAGCGCAACGATCGCCACGCTCTGCTTCGGGCGGGCACCCGCGGCCAAACCGGCGAGCAGCAGGGCAGAGGTGGCGAGCGTCGCGAAGGACACGGGCGACAGCCCGTAGAAGCGTCCCGCCACGAGCGGCGAGTAGCCGATCAGGCTGGTGATCTGCCCCCGCGACCCGGTCGCGAGGTCCCCGGCGATGGCGAGGGCCGTCACCGTCGCGACGAACACCGGCGGCCCCGAATGGCTGCGCCGCCACGGTCCCCCGACGGCGATGGCCACGACGGCGAGGGCCGCCGCCACGAGGAACGCGAACGCCGGCAGGGCCGGCCAGCGCTCCCCGCCGACCGCAGCCTGGGCCAGGCAGGCGACCGGAGCGGCAGCCACGAGGAGGCCGGTCGCCCGCAGCAACGCCGCGCCCCTGGGCGGCCCGGTGGCCCCGAGGCGGAGCCTGCGCCAGCCGGCCAGGAAGACCAGGGTGCCGATGGTAGCGAGCGCGACGTTGAACGGCACCAGCCGCCGTCCGTAGGAGACGGCGGCGGCCTGCAGCCCCAGCAGCTCCTGCAGCCGGTTGGCCCCGGCCGGCCCCGCCGGGACCGAGCGGAGGGCCTGGCCGGTCATGGAGGCGGGGGCCTTGACGCCGAGGAGCCCGAGAATGCCGGGGGCGACGTCCGGGAGCGTGACGAGCCCGTCGCGGTGCGTCGTCGCCGAGGTCATCCACCCGCCCGAGGTCGACCCGACGCCGGCCATGACGGCCGCCATCAGGCGCGGGGGCCGCCCGGCCGGCTGGTAGGGCGACAGCACGAACAGGGTGTCCTGCGCCAGGTCGAGGCGTCCGACGAGATCGGCCAACGCGGCGTCGCCGCCGGTCAGATCGACGGCGCCGACATCGGCTGCCAACGGGTCCGTGGCGTCCATCGGGTGCGAGGGATCCGCCACCGCCGGGGCCACTGTGGCGTCGGAGGCGGCGGTGCGCAGGCCGTGCTCGTGCAGGGTCGCACCGAGGGCTCCGGGCACCGCACCGAAATGCAGCCCTGCGTTGTCGGCCAGGGTCCGGCCGCGGGCCCGGTTGCCGGCGCCGATGGTGGTCATGGCCGAATCGGCGTCGGTGTGCGCGGGCGCCGTCCGGACGGACACGGCCGCCATCGACCAGCGCTCCCCGAGCGCCCGCAGCGCGGGGGCCCGGCCGGCCGCGACGTCCTCCCACGTGACCCCGGGCATCGTGGCAATGATCACGTGGCGCGGCCGTACGGTGGCCCCGGGCAGGGCTGCCGCAGGTGGTGCGGCCCCGATCACAGGCGCGGCCCCGATCACAGGCGCGGCCCCGAGCGCAGGCGCGGCCCCGAGCGCAGGTGGCGCAGCCCCGATCGCAGGTGGCGCAGCCCCGAGCGCAGGTGCAGCCCCGAGCGCAGGTGCAGCCCCGATCACAGGCGCAGCCCCGAGCGCAGGC
>WNFC01003841.1_pt1 | contig 29375 bp, 27 predicted proteins | sample 5400541 | NCBI WGS metagenome assembly WNFC01 (sample SAMN13153342, study PRJNA577476) | soil metagenome | isolation source: 120 cm saprolite under Douglas fir tree site 2 hole 2 replicate 1 | place: USA:California | collected 2015-04-18
CGATGCTGCTTGTCTGGGAGAATAATTCTTCCGCAATTCCCGAACTCATCGCGAGCGGCAAGGCGCCGGTCGTACCGGTGGTATTCTAGGGCGGGTGGCGCGCTGCGCGGTCGAAGGAGGTGCCGGGGATCCTCACGCGACCGCAATCACGAGATCGACCTGCATCGTGGGCTATTTCCCGACGGGGGCCTTGTCGGGCGCGTCGGCGCACCCCATATCGTTCTCTGTTTGTTCTTTCTCAGAGTCAACCTGAATTTGGTCCGGCCTGGGCCTGACCGAGATGGCACCGGTCTGATTCTATGCATTGGGGAGTTCGCGCAGTAAAGATACCACCGCTCTCCTGTATTTTTCCTGTTATTAACAGGAGGCGCATCCCGAATCCGTCGCTCCCGTTCCGTGGCCGGCGCCGTCCGCACACCGTCCGCCAAGCTTATTGACAGGCAAACCGCCGTGGCTATAGTGCGCGCTCCCTGGACGGGGGGTCCCGTCCGGCAGCGTTTCAGTATGAAGATTGCACCATGTATGCAGTGATCCGCAGCGGCGGAAAGCAGTACCGAGTCGCCAAGGATGACGTGATCTCGGTCGAGAAGCTGGCCGGCGAGCCGGGCTCGACCGTCAAGCTCGACGATGTCCTGATGGTCGGCGAAGGCGCCGACGCGACGACGGGCACGCCGCTCGTCGCCGGCGCCGCGGTCAGCGCCACGGTCGTCGAGCAGAAGCGCGGCGAAAAAATCATCATTTTCAAGAAGAAGCGCCGGCACAATTATCGCCGCAAGAACGGCCATCGTCAGGCGATCACCGTTCTGCGCATCGACGCGATCACCAAGTAAGGCTCAAAGGAGCATTTGCGATGGCGCATAAGAAAGCAGGCGGCTCCTCGCGCAACGGGCGCGATTCGGCCGGCCGTCGCCTCGGGGTCAAGAAGTTCGGCGGCGAGAGCGTCGTTCCGGGCAACATCATCGTGCGTCAGCGCGGCACCAAGTTTCATCCCGGCCGGCATGTCGGCATAGGCCGCGATCACACCATCTTCGCCAAGGTGGCCGGCGCGGTGAAGTTCCATCCCGGCCTCGGCGATCGCATCCAGATCTCGGTCGTGCCGTCCCCGCAGGCGCCGGCGCAAGCCGCCGAATAGACCCTCCGCATCCGGGCGCGGCGCCCGACGAGCCAAAGGGGGGACCGCGGTTCCCCCTTTTTCGTTTCCGCCGCCTCGACTTCTGGGATCACGCCTTCTGGGATCATCGCCGTGCAGTTTCTCGACCAGTGCAAGATCTATCTGAAGAGCGGCGAGGGCGGCGCCGGGTCGGCCAGCTTCCGGCGCGAGAAATTCATCGAGTTCGGCGGCCCCGACGGCGGCGACGGCGGGCGCGGCGGGGACATCGTCTTCGAGGCCGTGGCCAATCTCAATACGCTGATCGACTATCGCTATCGCCAGCATTTTCGCGCCCAGAACGGGCGCGGCGGCGCCGGACGGAACCGCACCGGCGCCAACGGCGAGCCGATCGTCCTGCGCGTCCCGGTCGGGACCCAGGTGCTCGACGAGGAAAACCAGGAAGTCCTCATCGACTTCACCCAGCCGGGCCAGCGCGCTGTCTTCCTGCGCGGCGGCGACGGCGGCTTCGGCAACGCCCACTACAAGACCTCGACCAACCAGGCGCCGCGCCGCTGCGATCCCGGCTGGCCAGGTCAAGAGCGCTGGGTGTGGCTTCGCCTCAAGCTGATCGCCGATGCCGGTCTGGTCGGCCTGCCCAATGCCGGTAAGTCGACCTTTCTCGCCGCGGTGACGCACGCCAAGCCGAAGATCGCCGACTACCCCTTCACCACCTTGAAGCCGCAGCTCGGCGTGGTTCGGCTGGAAGAAGCCGAATTCGTTCTCGCCGATCTCCCCGGCCTCATCGAAGGAGCGAGCGAGGGCGCCGGGATCGGCACGCGTTTTCTCGGCCATGTCGAGCGCTGCGCCGTCATCCTCCATCTCATCGACGCCACCGAGGCGGATGTCGTCGGCGCCTATCGCACGATCCGCCGCGAGCTCAAGGCCTATGGGCACGGGCTCATCGACAAGCCGGAGATCATCGGTCTCAACAAGGCGGATGCGGTTACCGCCGAGGACATCAAGAGCAAGCGCGCCAAGCTGAAGCGCGCAGCCAGGCAGCAAGTGATGGTGCTTTCCGGTGTCAGCGGCGCTGGGGTTCCCGAGGTGCTTTCGGCCTTGCGGGCGGCGGTCACCGGGGCGCGCGTGACGGAGGCCGCGCCCAAGGTCGCGGAATATCATCCATGACCCCAGAGCGCGCAGATCGGCAATCGGCGGCGGCGCAGAGGCTCGACACCGCACGCCGGCTTATCGTCAAGATCGGCTCGGCGCTGCTGGTCGATCAGGCGACCGGCACGATCCACCGCACCTGGCTCGAGGCGCTGATGGAGGATCTCGCGCGCTGCCGCTCCCGCGGGCAGGAGGTGCTGATCGTCTCCTCCGGTGCCATCGCCGTCGGCCGCCGACATCTCGGTCTCGTCGGAACCGCCCTCAAACTCGAGGAGAAGCAGGCCGCTGCCGCCACCGGCCAGATCCGCCTCGCCCATGCCTACCAGGAGGCCCTCGCCAAGCATGGCATTACCGTGGCGCAGATCCTGCTCACCCCCGACGATACCGAGGAGCGTCGCCGCCACCTCAACGCCCGCGCGACGCTGAACCAGCTGCTCGCCCTCGGCGCCGTCCCCGTCATCAATGAGAACGACACGGTGGGAACTGCCGAGATCCGATTTGGCGACAATGACCGCCTCGCCGCCCGTGTCGCTCAGATGGTGAGCGCCGATACGCTGGTGCTGCTCTCCGACATCGATGGGCTCTATACCGCCGATCCGCGCCGCGACAAGACGGCACGCCTCATCCCGGAAGTGCGCGAGCTGACCCCGGAGATCGAGGCGATGGCCGGCGACGCGCTGCCGGGCGACAGCTCGGGCGGCATGGTGACCAAGCTCGCCGCCGCGCGCATCGCCATGACCGCCGGCTGCCGCATGGTGATCGCGATGGGGAAGTCGCTCCATCCGCTGGCCGCCATCGAGAACGGTGCCGCTGCGACCTGGTTCATCCCCTCCTCCGAGCCGCTCACCGCGCGCAAGCGGTGGATCGCCGGCACGCTCAACCCGGTCGGCTTGCTGACCGTCGATGACGGCGCGGCGGCGGCGCTGCGGCGCGGCAAGAGCCTGCTCCCGGCCGGCATCGTCGCCGTCGAGGGGGAGTTCGAACGCGGCGATGCCGTGGTCGTGCGGGCGCGCCGAGGCAACGAGGCGGCACGCGGCCTCACCGCTTATTCAAGCGGCGATATCCGCCGCATCGCCGGGCATAAAAGCGGTGAAATCGCGGCCATCCTCGGCTACCGTGGCCGCGACGAGGTCATCCATCGTGACGATCTCGTCCTAACGGGGTGAGAGATGGCGAAGGCTACGACGCGCTCGCTCGAATTCCCCTCTCCCGCAGCCGGGAGAGGATTTCAAGGGGATCTCGCGGCCGAGATGCAAGCGATCGGCGTTGCCGCCCGCGCAGCAGCCCGCCAGCTCGCCATCGCACCCGCTGTCATGAAGGTCAGGGCGCTGCGCGAGGCCGCCGCGGCGATCCGCGCCGCCACGGCCGATATCCTCGCCGCCAACCGCCGCGACCTCGACGCAGCGCAGCAGCAGAACCTTTCTGCCGCGATGCGCGATCGCCTGCTGCTTGACGAGAAGCGGATCGAAGCAATGGCGCGAGGCCTCGAAGAGATTGCCGCGCTGCCCGAGCCGGTTGGCCGCGCCCTCGCCGACTGGACGCGGCCCAACGGTCTGCACTTCCAGCGCATCAGCGTGCCGATCGGCGTCATCGGCATCATCTATGAATCGCGGCCCAACGTCACCGCCGATGCCGGGGGGCTGTGCCTCAAGGCCGGCAACGCGGCGATCCTGCGCGGCGGCTCCGAGAGCTTTCATTCCTCGACGAGGATTGCGGATTGCCTGCGGCGCGGCCTCGCTGCGGCTGGACTGCCGGAAGCGGCCATCCAGCTGGTGCCGACGCGCGAGCGCGCGGCCGTGGGGCTGATGCTCATCATGGCCGAGCATATCGACCTCATCGTGCCGCGCGGCGGCAAGTCGCTGATCGAACGCGTCCAGCGTGAGAGCCGTATCCCTGTGCTCGCACATCTCGAAGGCCTCTGCCACGTCTATGTCGACGAAGCTGCCGACCTCGCCAAGGCACGCGCCATCGTGCTCAATGCTAAGATGCGGCGCACCGGAGTGTGCGGCGCGGCCGAGACGCTGCTCGTCGACCGAGCTGTCGCAGCGACGCATCTGCCGCCGATCCTCACCGATCTACGGCAAGCGGGCTGCAGCCTACGCGGCGATGCGGCGACGATAGCGCTCGATCCTGGAGTTGCACCGGCGAGCGAAGCGGATTGGACGACGGAATATCTCGACGCAATCCTTGCGGTGCGGGTCGTCGACGGTGTCGATAGTGCAATCGCGCATATCAACCGCTACGGCTCGCATCACACCGATGCAATCGTCACCGAGGACACCGCGGTCGCCGAGCATTTCCTCGCCGAGGTCGACAGTGCCATCGTGCTGGTCAACGCCTCGACGCAATTCGCCGATGGCGGCGAGTTCGGCATGGGTGCCGAAATCGGCATCTCGACTGGCCGCTTGCACGCCCGCGGCCCGGTCGGCGCCGAGCAGCTGACGACCTACAAATACATCGTCCGGGGCAACGGACAGGTGCGTCCCTGAAGACATCCATCCTGGCGCTTCCGCGCTCGCTCGGCGACCGCCGCCGGCGGCGTGTCGGCCTGCTTGGCGGCTCGTTCAACCCCGCTCACGGCGGCCATCTCCATATCAGCCGCGAGGCGTTGCGGCGGCTCGATCTCGACGAGGTTTGGTGGCTCGTCTCGCCACAAAATCCCCTGAAGCCGGCACGCGGCATGGCACCCCTTGGCAAGCGAGTCGCCGCGGCCGCCGGCATCGCTACCGACCGCCGTATCAGGGTCACCGATATTGAGGCACGGCTGGGCACCACTTACACGGCCGACACGTTAACCATGCTGAAACGGCGCTTTCCGCGAGCCCGCTTCGTCTGGTTGATGGGCGCCGACAATCTCGCGCAATTTCGCCACTGGGCGCGCTGGCAACATATCTTTCACGCAGTTCCCATTGCGGTTTTTGCCCGGCCTTCCTATTGTTTAGAGGGGCTGATGGATCCGGCGGCGCGGCGCTTCGCGCGCGGTCGGGTACCGCAGCAACAGGCCAGGAAGCTGGCCGATCTCGCGCCGCCGGTCTGGGCGTTCTTCCTCTCGCGGTTGGACGCCAGCTCGGCAACACAGATCCGTTCCCGTCTTGCCGCTGGAAGCCGGCGCAAGAAGCGGGACGGGCAAGAATGAGGAGAACGCCATCCCGCGTACAAAATCCGCGCCCCGCGCCGTAGCGGCGGCCCCCAAGACGCTTCTCGAAGTAATCGAGAAGACCCTCGACGAAGGTCTTGCAGAAGATGTTGTGGTCATCGACCTGCAAGGTAAATCCAGCATCGCCGACTACATGGTTATCGCCAGCGGACGCTCGGCGCGGCAGGTCGTCGCCTTGGCTGAGCGCCTGCGCGAGGCGATCGACGAGGGCCGCAAGCGTCCCTCGGTCGAGGGTTTGCCGCAAGGCGACTGGGTATTGGTCGATGCCGGCGACGTCATCGTGCAGCTTTTCCGTCCTGAGGTGCGCGCTTACTACAACCTCGAGAAGATGTGGGGCGCCAGCTTGCCCGACACGGTCGCCGCCGCCGCGGGATCGGGTACGCCGTGATCGCGATGCCCATGGCCATCGTGAAGGCCGGCCGAACGGCGTCTTGCGGATATTGATCGCGGCGATCGGGCGTGCCAAAGCCGGACCGCACCTCGATCTTCAGCGCCTCTACGCTGCGCGCCTGACGGCGCCACTCGACATCAAGGAACTCGAGGAGCGCCGCAAACTGCCCGCCTCGGAGCGGCGAACGCGCGAAGGCGAGTTGCTTCTCGCCTGCCTGCCCGAGCGCGCCGTCGTGGTCGCCCTCGACGAGCGGGGCAAGGGCCTGACCAGCGCCGAATTCGCCGAGCAGATTGCGAGGTGGCGACAAGCGGCGCCGACCGTCGCATTCCTTATCGGCGGCGCCGATGGTCATGGCGAGGCGGTCCGAGCGCGCGCCGACTATCTTCTCGCCCTCGGGACGATGACCTGGCCGCATCTCATGGTCCGCGCCATGCTATGCGAGCAGCTTTACCGGGCGCAGCAGATCCTGGCTGGACACCCATATCATCGCGAATGAGGCGATCATCACGCGACGGGGGTTCACCCGCGGTGCCGGGAAGTCTAGTCTCTGTCGGGCGTTTTCTTGAGAACTGATGATCCGCTGAATATGAGCCCTTCCAACCCGCCCCGCCCCGTCGTGCTCTGCATCCTGGACGGCTGGGGCCATCGCGCCGATCGCGCCGACAACGGCATCGAGTTGGCAAAGACGCCAAACTGGCATCGCTTCCTTGCGACCAGCCCGCATTCCCTCTTACAGGCAAGCGAACTCTTCGTCGGTTTGCCCAGGGGTCAGATGGGCAATTCCGAAGTCGGCCACATGAATATCGGCGCCGGGCGGATCGTACTGCAAGATCTGCCCCGCATCGATCGGGCAGTGGAAGACGGCTCGCTGGCCAGGAATGAGCATCTTGCAAGCTTCGTCGCCGCGCTCAAGAAGAGCAGCGGCACGGCCCATCTCATGGGACTCCTGTCGCCCGGCGGTGTCCATTCGCATCAGGATCACATCGCGACACTCGCCAAGATCCTTGCCGACGCGGGGGTACCGGTTGCAGTGCACGCGTTTCTCGACGGACGCGACACGCCGCCGCGTAGCGCCAAGGACTTCCTGACGAAATTCAACGCCGCGCTCGAGGGCCGCAATGCCATTCGCATCGCGACAGTGAGCGGGCGCTACTACGCAATGGATCGTGACAAGCGCTGGGACCGTGTCGAGCGGGCCTATCGCGCGCTGGTCGAGGGCAAGGGCGAGACCGCGTCGGATGCGCTGCAGGCGGTGGAACGCGGCTACGCAGCGGACCTCAACGACGAATTCGTCCTGCCGACGGGCATTGACGGTTATGGCGGCATGAAGGATGGCGATGGGGTGATCGTCGGCAATTTCCGCGCCGACCGCGTCCGCGAGATCCTCGCAGCCCTGCTCGACCCCCACTTCGACGACTTCTCGCGCGGCAAGACGGTCCAGTTCGCCGCCGCGTGCGGTCTCACCGAATATGCGAGCGAACTCAAGCAATTCCTCACCGCGTTATTTCCGCCCGAGGATTTGCGCGAGACCTTCGGCGAGGTGGTATCCCGCGCCGGACTCCGCCAGCTGCGCATCGCCGAGACCGAAAAATACGCGCATGTTACTTTTTTCTTCAACGGCGGACGGGAGACGCCGTTCGCCGGCGAGGAGCGCATTCTCGTCCCTTCGCCCAAGGTCGCGACCTACGATTTGAAACCCGAGATGTCCGCGTTCGAGGTCACCGACCGGCTGCTCGAAGCGATCACGGCCGGCCGCTTCGAGATCGTCATCCTCAACTACGCCAACGCCGATATGGTCGGCCATTCCGGCGACCTCCAAGCGGCGATCAAGGCGGTCGAGGCGATCGACCTTTGTCTCGGGCGTCTCGCGCGGGCGGTCGAGCGCGCAGGTGGTTCGTTGCTGATCACCGCCGATCATGGCAACGCCGAGATGATGCGCGATCCCCAGACCGGACAACCGCATACCGCCCATACGACCAACCCGGTCCCGCTCGTGCTCGTCAATCCACCGGCCGGGATCACCGAACTCGCGGATGGCCGGCTCGCCGACATTGCGCCGACCCTGCTGGCAATCGTTGGCTTGGAGCAACCCGCGGCAATGACCGGCAAGAGCCTCTTGCGCGGTGCGGCGTCGGCGCAAGCGGGACAGCGTGCCCGCGCCTAGGCGTCGTCACATATTGCTGCCGTCGTTGTGGGCAGCCCGAACCCTATGTCTGGGGATATGCCTTGCCGCCACCCTGCTAGGCCGCCCCACGATCGCCCAGGACGAGCGGCCGGACGAGGCGCTGAAGGCGGTCGAGAAGGCGCTCGACGAAAGCCGCAAAACGCAAGCGCGCTATGCCAAGGAGGCGGAAGCTCTCGCCGCCGAGCTGGGGCGGTTGCGCGATGCGAGCGTCGCCGCCGCCCAGGCGGTGCAACTTCGCGAGACCGCGATCGCCGTGGTCGGCGAGCAGCTCATCCAGCTTGCCGCCGACGAGGACGGCAAGGTCGTGGCGCTGCAGGAGCGCGCGCGGCAATACGACGAATTTCTCATGGCCCTTCAGCGACTGGCGCGCAATCCGCCCGAGGCGCTCGCCCTGGCACCGGGCGAGCCGGTCGACACGGTGCGCAGCGCCCTGCTGCTCAGTGCCGCGATCCCGCAGATCGAGGCCAAGGCGCGCGAGCTGCAATCGGAGGTCGCCGCGCTGGCAGTCGCCCGCAAACGCACGGCCGAGAAGCGGCATCAACTCATCGCCGAGACGGCCGCGCTGGAAAAACAGCAGCGCACCCTGGCCAGCGTCATCGCGCGCAAGGCGGCGCTGCAGGACCAGGCGACCCGCGGCGCCGAAATCACCACCCAACGGTTGCAGCAACTATCCGCCCAGGCCGGTGATCTGCGCGAGCTGATCGAAAGCATCGAGGCGGAAAAGCAGCGCAGCGCCGAAGAACGGCGGCGGCGTGACGCGGAACTGCTCGCCCGGGCAGCGATGCGGGCGCCGCGGCGATCCGCTCCGACGGCCGATCCGCCCGCAGCAGCGCATCCGGATGCCGACGAGCCGAGCCACGAGGATGAGACAGCATCGGCCGCCGCCCCTTCCGGGGCAGCCGCGGCCGATCCGGCGCGACCGAAGAACCTGCGGCCGTTCGCCGCCGCGCGCGGTGCTCTCGTCATGCCGGTCGCCGGTACGGTGAAACGGCGTTGGGGCGAAAACGACGAATTCGGTGCCGCGAGCAAGGGGATCCTCGTCGAGGCACCGTCCGGCGGCCGGGTCGTCGCGCCGTTTGACGGGCGCATCGAGTTCGCCGGGCCGTTCCGCGGCTATGGGCAAATCTTGATCATCGAGCACGGGGACGGCTATCATTCCCTGCTTGCCGGATTGGAGCGGATCGACGGCGTGGTCGGACAGTGGTTGGTTGCGGGTGAACCAGTAGGTATTATGCCGACTGGCTACCGTGGCGCCACTCTCTACCTTGAGTTGCGCCGCCACGGCCAACCGATCAACCCGTTGCCATGGCTGGCGACACGCGATGATAAGGTAAGTGGATGAAACGTTTCGCTTTTGTCGCAGCTGCAACAGCGACCGCCATAGTCGCGCTCGTCAGCATTCCCGGCATCACCCAAACCACCGGGCCGACATCGCCCGCCAAATCGAATTCCGACACCTATCGACAGCTCAACCTTTTCGCCGAGGTGTTCGAGCGTGTGCGCTCGGACTATGTCGAGGAGGTCGGCGACGAGACGCTGGTCGAGACCGCGATCAACGGCATGCTGAGTTCGCTCGATCCGCATTCGAGCTATCTCAACGCGAAAAACTACAAGGACATGCAGGTGCAGACCCGCGGCGAATTCGGCGGGCTCGGCATCGAGGTGACCATGGAGAACGGTCTCGTCAAGGTGGTGTCGCCGATCGACGACACGCCGGCCGCCAAGGCCGGAATCAAGCCCAATGACTTCATTACCCATCTTGATGGCGAACCGGTCGCCGGCCTCAGCCTGCCTGAGGCCGTCGAGAAAATGCGCGGACCGGTTAACAGTAACATCAAGCTGACCGTGCGGCGCGAAGGGAAGGATCCGTTCGACGTCACTCTGACGCGCGCCGTCGTCAAGATTCAGTCGGTCAAGTCGCATATCGAGGGCGACAATATCGGCTACATCCGCATCACCAGCTTCAATGAGCAGACCGATACCGGGCTACAAAGTGCGGTCAAGACGATGAAAGAGAAAGCTGGCAACAAGCTCGTCGGTTATGTTCTTGATCTGCGCAACAATCCTGGCGGGCTGCTCGATCAGGCGATTGCGGTATCGGATGCCTTTCTAGAGCGCGGCGAGATCGTGTCGACGCGAGGTCGGCGTAGCGAGGACGCACAGCGCTTCAACGCTCGCCCGGGCGACATCACAGGCGGGCTGCCGGTCGTCGTCCTTATCAACGGCGGCTCGGCCTCTGCCTCAGAGATCGTTGCCGGCGCCTTGCAGGACCACCACCGCGCCGTCTTGCTTGGCACCAAATCCTTCGGCAAGGGCTCGGTGCAGACGATCATCCCGCTGCCCGGCCATGGTGCCATGCGCCTGACCACTGCGCGCTACTACACACCCTCCGGACGCTCGATTCAGGCCAAGGGAATCGAGCCTGATATCCTGGTCGAGCCGGCGAAGATCGAGAAAGTCGCACAAGGCACGATCCGCCACGAGGCCGATCTGCGCGGCGCTCTCAAGAACACCGACAAGGCGCCGACGCAAACCGGGGAGACGCCTGCGAATGTGCCGCCCGGCACGACCCCCTCCCAGCCGGCCGAGCCGGGCTCAGTCGATCCGCTGGTGCTCGGGACGGCAGAGGATTACCAGCTCGCGCGCGCCCTCGACATGTTGCGGGGCGTCGCGTTGTTCAATCAGCGCGCGGTGAACTGATTGCCCGGGATTTCACCGCGCGCTGATTGATGCAAGCCGCGTGTTCGGCGACCGCGATCGAGCAATTGGCCCGACACAGCGCTCGTCTGGCCGCCTGACTGCCCTCCGACTGAGCGGTGCGGTCGCGCTCGTTGCGGTGGCCGCTGCCGCTTATTGGCTGGTCATCAGCATCAATAGAAGAGAACAGCCGGTCACCAGTGTCGAGTTGACGCTCCCCTCCGTGCAGCAGCCGGCGAGTCCGGCGGCTGTACCGAGCGGCCGTGCCGGCGAGCTCGACAAGGCGGCACAGGGCGGCGAGCCGGCCCTCATCGAGCGAAGCGCGAGCGGTCCCCTGCCGATGGTCGCCAACGACGGGCGGCAAGCGTGGCAGGTCTATGCAAGGCCATTCGACCGCGACAATCGCCGCCCGCGCATTGCCATCGTCATTGCCGGACTCGGTTTGGCTGCAGCCGAGACGCAGGCGGCGATCGACCGCTTGCCCGCCGCGGTGACGCTAGCTTTCAACCCTTATGCGCGGGATCTTCCGGACTGGCTGCAAAAGGCGCGCGCCGCGCGACACGAGGTCGTCCTTGCGGTGCCGATGGAACCGGTCGACTATCCACGCGAGGATCCCGGTCCGCAAACGCTGCTGACGGCGCTGTCGCCACGGCAGAATCTGGATCGCCTGGAATGGACGCTTGGTCGGGGCGTCGGCTATGTGGGCCTGACCAATCTCATGGGCTCGCGCTTCGTCGCGGCCACGACCGAGTTGCGGCCGATCCTCGAGGTGATCAAGGGGCGCGGGCTGCTTTTCCTTGAGACGCGCGCCTCAAACCAGAGTGCTGTTGCAGCGATCGCCCAAGAACTCGCGCTGCCGGAAGCAGTCAATGACCGCGATCTCGACAGCAACCTCTCGCCTGCCGGCATCGACCAGACTCTTGCCGAGCTCGAGCCGATCGCGCGGCGTAAGAATACGGCGATCGCCACCGGCCTCGCTTATCCGTTGACGATTGATCGCCTGGTTGCGTGGGCCGACAGTCTCGACAGCAAGGGCTTGGTGCTGGCGCCGCTCTCCGCGGTGGTAGCGATACCGGGCGAGCCGCAGGAAGCGCGCCCATGAGCGCGCAACCGGGAGCCGACGCTGCCTATCGCGCAGGCGTCGGCATTATGTTGTTGAACCGTGACAATCTCGTCTTCATCGCCCGCCGGATCGACATGCGCGAGGAGGCCTGGCAGATGCCGCAGGGCGGCATCGACATCGGCGAGGACCCGCGCACCGCTGCCTTGCGCGAGCTCAAGGAGGAGATCGGCACCGACAAGGCGCTCATCCTGGCAGAAAGCCGCGACTGGTTGCGCTATGATTTGCCGGTCGAACTCGCCGACCGGTCCTGGGGCGGACGCTATCGCGGGCAGCGTCAGAAATGGTTCGCCATGCGCTTCACCGGCAGCGATGACGATATCGATCTCGCCACGGAACATCCGGAATTCGACGATTGGAAATGGATGCCGGCCGCCTCGCTGCCGCAACTCATCATCCCCTTTAAGCGCCAGCTCTATTGCGAAATTCTCGCCGAATTCGCTCCGTTGCTCACGCCGCAGCCCGGGCAAGGCGCGCCACACGCGTCTTGATTACCCACCACGCCGCGCGCGTTACCCACCGGCTGGCGCGGCCATTCGGCGGCAGACCGACCGCCTTGAAGACCATGCCGATGCCACGTTCGACGTGATGCGGCTGATAGACTGCGTAAGCGCGGCGCGCATAGGCCTTGCTGTAGCGCCTGCGGTCATAGGGCGCCACGTTCTCGTTCGCCGCGTAATAGGCATAGGCGAGCTCGTCATCGTCGGTCTCGGTGACCCGTCCGGCGGCAATCCGCAGGCGACCCCATAGACCGAGCTTCTCCGCCGCGAGACAACGCTTCAAAGTGCCGTAGAACAGCTTGTAGTGGCGAAATTCGTCGGCAGCGATCCGCTGGCATATCTGGCGCAGGACCGGCTCGCGACTCGCTTCGGCGAGAGCTGTGTAATAGGAACTCGTGCCGGTCTCGACGACGCAGCGGGCGATCATCTCGCCGACACGCGAGCCGCGCACCGACGCGGCGGCGTTAAGATCGACACGAAAGCCCGCTGTGAAACGCTCAGATGCGGCGGCAAAGTCGTAGCAGGGATCGGCTAGTGCGGCCCAGCGCGCCAGTGCCTTGCCGTGCTGGACTTCTTCGTCGCCCCAGCGGCGCGCAGCCGCCTGGAAATCGGGGTCGTCGTGAAATACCTGGCAGAGGTACTGCGCATAGTCGGCGCCGTTGCGCTCGACGAGGCTCGCCGCCTTGACGATGCGCAGCAGCGCATCGTCCACCTTGTCCGGCTCGAACCGGTCCCAGGCGATATCATCAAGCGTCCAATTGCCCATCAGTGCCGTATTTGGGTTCGCCCCGATGCCAATTGATATAATTGAAACATTGGGATAATGCAAAAGAGAGGCCCGGATGGCATGCCGTCACGCGAGTGGAAACGATGCCGAGCGGCAAAAATTCCCAAGAGGTTTTCAGAAAGCGGATCTGTCTAACCGCTGCCCTACCTAGTGCGGCGCCGCTTGACGCAGTGCAGCGAGTTTGGCTGCCTCTAGTTCTAGCTTAAGCTCCGTAGAACGTTGCTCAACGAGGATTTGATCGCGCTCCTCGCCGGTGAGCCGTCCGGCGCGATCGCGCAGATTGGCAAGCGCTCCTTCGAGGGCCCGCTGGTTGGCCTCGATCGCGACGGGATCGAGCGAAGCGAGCGGCACCGCCTCGTCGGCGAGTACCGTGCAGCGCTCCGCCGTCACCTCGGCAAAGCCGCCCGAAACAAAGATGCGCTCGCTGATCTCGCTGCCCTCATAGACGTCGATGACACCCGGACGCACGGTAGAGATGAACAGCGAATGGCCCGGGAGGACACCGAAATTGCCCTCGCTGCCAGGCACGACCACCATCTCGACAGCTTCGGAAAGCAGGAGCTTTTCCGGCGACACCAGCTCGAACTGCACTTTGTCGGCCATGGCAGTATCCTATCGCCGTCTCAGGCGGCCTCGGCGGCCATCTTGCGCGCTTTGGCAACCGCCTCCTCGATCGTACCGACCATGTAGAAGGCGCTCTCCGGCAATTCATCGTACTCGCCGGCGACAATTCCTTTGAAACCCTTGATGGTGTCCTCGAGGCTGACGAGGACGCCGGGGCTGCCGGTGAAGACTTCGGCAACGTGGAAGGGTTGCGAGAGGAAGCGTTGGATCTTGCGTGCACGCGCAACAACCAACTTGTCGTCCTCGGAGAGCTCATCCATGCCGAGAATGGCGATGATGTCCTGTAACGACTTGTAGGTCTGGAGTACCCTCTGGACGTCGCGCGCGACTTTGTAGTGCTCCTCGCCGACGACTCGCGGATCGAGCATCCGCGAGGTGGAGTCGAGGGGATCGACGGCCGGGTAGATACCGAGCTCGGCGATCTGGCGCGACAGCACGGTGGTGGCATCAAGATGGGCGAAGGAAGTCGCCGGCGCCGGATCGGTCAGATCGTCGGCCGGCACATAGATCGCCTGCACCGAGGTAATCGATCCTTTCTTGGTCGTCGTGATGCGCTCTTGCAGCGAGCCCATGTCGGTCGCCAGTGTCGGCTGATAGCCGACCGCCGAGGGGATGCGGCCGAGCAGCGCCGAGACCTCGGAGCCCGCCTGGGTGAAACGGAAGATGTTGTCGACGAAGAAAAGCACGTCCTGCCCCTCCTCGTCGCGGAAATACTCGGCGAGGGTGAGGCCGGTAAGGCCGACGCGGGCGCGGGCTCCCGGCGGCTCGTTCATCTGGCCGTAGACGAGTGCCGCCTTCGAGCCCGGCCCATCGGGAATGATGACCTTCGACTCGATCATCTCATGGTAGAGATCGTTACCTTCGCGGGTGCGCTCGCCGACGCCGGCGAACACCGAGTAGCCGCCATGTGCCTTGGCGATGTTGTTGATGAGTTCCATGATAATGACGGTCTTGCCGACGCCGGCACCGCCGAACAGACCGACCTTGCCGCCTTTGGCATAAGGCGCCAGCAGGTCGACGACCTTGATGCCAGTAACGAGAATTTCCGATTCCGTCGACTGATCGACGAATTCGGGCGCCGGCTTATGGATTGGTGAACTCAGCTTGGCATTCACCGGGCCGCGCTCGTCGACCGGCTCGCCGATGACGTTGATGATGCGGCCAAGCGTCTCGGGACCGACCGGCACAGTGATCGGCGCACCGGTATCGACCGCTTGATGACCGCGCACCAAACCATCGGTCGAATCCATGGCGACGGTGCGAACCGTGTTCTCGCCGAGGTGCTGCGCGACCTCGAGCACCAAGATCTTTCCCGCATTGTCGAGATGCAGCGCATTGAGGATGTTCGGCAGATCACCGTCGAACTTGACGTCGACGACTGCGCCGATGACCTGAGTGATAGTGCCGATATTGTTCTTTGCCATGGTGGTCTGTCCCTTGAGTCTTCTGGAGCGGGCCTAGAGGGCCTCGGCACCTGAAATGATCTCGATGAGTTCCTTGGTGATGACCGCCTGGCGAGTGCGGTTGTAGTTGATCGTCAGGCGATCGATCATCTCGCCGGCATTGCGCGTCGCATTGTCCATTGCCGTCATGCGCGCGCCTTGCTCGCTCGCCGCGTTTTCGAGCAGTCCGGTAAAGATTTGGATCGCCAGATTGTTTGGCAGCAAGGCCGCCAGTATCTCTTCCTCGGAGGGCTCGAATTCGTAGACGCCGCTTGCCCCGCTCGCCATTGCATCAGCTGGCGGCGCAAAGGGGATCAGTTGCTGCACGGTAACAATCTGGGTGATCGCCGATCTAAAGCGATTGAAGACGAGCGTGCAGGCGTCGAAGCCTCCGGCGTTGAACATCGCGACAATCTTCTCGGCGATCTCCTTCGCCTCGCTGTAAGCGAGGCGCTTGCGACCGACTTCGATAAGGCTGTCGACGATCAGTTTGCCGTAGTCGCGACGCAGACTGTCGCGCCCCTTGCGGCCGATCGTCATCAGTTTGACGGTCTTGCCCGCGGCCTGCAATTCGCGGATCTGACGACGCGCCTCGCGCAAGATCGTCGCGTTAAACCCGCCGGCGAGACCACGATCCGACGTCGCAACGACAAGCAGATGGACGGCATCTTTACCGGTGCCGGCGAGTAGCGGCGGCGCTCCCGGCATCCCCGCCATCTTGCCGGCGAGCGAGCCCAGCATGCGGTCCATGCGCTGCGCGTAGGGGCGCGCTGCTTCGGCTGCCTCCTGCGCGCGGCGCAGCCGGGACGCCGCCACCATCTTCATGGCGGCGGTGATCTTCTGCGTCGACTTGACGCTGCGGATGCGAACCCGAAGGTCCTTGAGGCTGGCCATCGCTTAGGAGGATCCCGCGGGTCAGACGAAGGTCTTCGCGAAATTCTCGACGAAGGTCTTCAGCTTCTCCTCCGTCTCGCTGGTCAACTCGCGCTTGTCGCGGATCGACGCCAAGATGTCCGGAGCGTTGGCGCGCAACTCGGCGAGCAGCGCGGCCTCGAAGCGATTGACGTTGGCTATTTCGACCTTGTCGAGATAGCCGCGCACTCCGGCGAAGATCGAGACGACCTGCTCCTCGACGGCGAGCGGCGAGAATTGCGGCTGTTTCAGTTTCAGCAGCTCCGTGAGACGGGAACCGCGCGCCAGCAGGCGCTGGGTCGACGCATCGAGGTCCGACGCAAATTGCGCGAAGCTTGCCATCTCGCGGTACTGCGCGAGTTCGAGCTTGATGCGCCCGGCGACCTGCTTCATCGCTTTGATCTGCGCCGCCGAGCCGACCCGGCTGACCGACAGGCCGACATTGATGGCGGGACGGATGCCACGATAGAAGAGGTCGGTCTCGAGGAAGATCTGCCCGTCGGTGATCGAGATGACATTGGTCGGAATGTACGCCGAGACGTCGCCGGCCTGAGTCTCGATGATCGGCAAAGCGGTGAGCGAACCGGATCCGCTCGCATCGTTGAGCTTGGCGGCGCGCTCGAGCAGGCGCGAATGCAGATAGAAGACGTCGCCGGGATAAGCCTCGCGACCCGGCGGGCGGCGCAGCAGTAGCGACATCTGGCGATAGGCGACGGCCTGCTTCGACAGGTCGTCGTAGATCATCAGCCCGTGCATGCCGTTGTCGCGGAAGAACTCGCCCATCGCGCAGCCAGTATACGGCGCAAGGAACTGCAGGGGCGCCGGTTCGGATGCGGTGGCGGCGACAACTATCGAATAATCGAGCGCGCCGTAATCCTGCAGCGTCTTGACGATCTGCGCGACGGTCGAGCGCTTCTGGCCGATTGCGACGTAGATGCAATAAAGCTTCTTCGACTCGTCGGTACCGGCGTTCACACCCTTCTGGTTGAGGATGGTGTCGATGGCAACCGCCGTCTTGCCGGTCTGTCGATCGCCGATAATGAGTTCGCGCTGGCCGCGGCCGACAGGGACCAGCGCGTCGATCGCCTTGAGCCCCGTTTGCACCGGCTCATGCACCGATTTGCGCGGGATGATGCCGGGCGCTTTGACCTCGACGCGGGTGCGCTTGACGTCGGTCAGCGGCCCCTTGCCGTCGATTGGATTGCCGAGCGCATCGACGACGCGGCCGAGCAGCCCGCGGCCGACCGGCACCTCCACGATAGCCCCGGTGCGCTTCACCACGTCGCCTTCGCGAATGCCGCTGTCGTCGCCGAAGACGACCACGCCGACATTGTCGGTTTCGAGGTTGAGCGCCATGCCCTTCATGCCGTTGGCGAACTCGACCATCTCGCCGGCCTGAACCTTGTCCAGACCATAGATGCGTGCGATTCCGTCGCCAATCGACAGCACCTGCCCGACCTCGGCGACATCTGCCTCGGCGCCAAAATTGGCGATCTGTTGCTTCAGGATTGCGGAAATTTCCGCGGCCCGGATATCCATCAACTAAACCCCCTTCATCGCGAGCTGCAACCGATGCAGCTTGCTGCGCAGCGATCCATCGACCATGCGCGATCCAACTTTTACGACGAGGCCGCCGAGGAGAGCGGGATCCACCCGCACCTCGACGGCGACTTTGCTGCCCACCGCCTTGCGCAATTGCTCGTTGACGGCATCGAGTTGCACCGGCGTCAGTGCCTGCGCCGCGACGATTTCGGCCGTCACTTCGCCGCGCCGCGCCGCCAGCCGGGCGAGAAAGGCATCGATCATCGCCGGCACCGCGAAAAGTCGCCGATTCTGCGCAACGAGCCCAAGGAAATTGCGCGTCAGCACCGTCAGCCCGGCACGCTCCGCCACCGCCGTGACGGCGCGCCCCTGATCGGCACGCGAAAGGATCGGGCTGCGCACCAGGCGGCGCAGGTCGGCGCTATCTGCCAGCATGGTGCGCAATTGCCGCAGGTCGTCGGCAACCTGATCGAGCGCCTTGCGGTCATCCGCCAGATCGAACAAAGCCGCGGCGTAGCGATCGGCGAGCCCGGAAACGCCTGTGCCTTTCGATGCCACTCTAAGGAAACCCTCGATGTCCCTGTGATTGCCGCGGGCGCGGCGTCGTGGAATTCTGCTCGGATTTCGCCAATGGAAACCCGTCGGGCGGGGTGCCGCCCGAAGCGCGCGGGTTCGTAACATACTTCAATTCGGGGTGCAACAGATCGGGGCGCGCCCGGGCCATCATTTCGCGTGGCGACTGGCGCCGCCGCGGATCGCACCGCGCGAGAGGCGGCGATGACAAGCCGCCGGACCGGCGCCATAGTAGGATTTGGCAGGAATTTCCGGACTATGGTGTGACTCCCAACAAAGGCCGCGTCGATCCGCCGCAGACCCTTCCCGACCTCCTGCGCGAAGGTCTCGATATCGTCTTCGTCGGCATCAATCCCGGGCTCTACTCGGCTCAGCAGGGGCATTATTTCGCCCGTCGGACGAATCGCTTCTGGCCGGCATTCTCAAGCTCGACGTTGAGCCGAAGCGCCCGGTCGGGCCTTCGCGTTACGCTGCTTGAGCCGGCACATGACGCCGCGCTGCTCGACTTTGGCTTTGGCTTCACCGACGTGGTGAAGCGGCCGACCGGCAATGCCGCAGCGCTCACCCCCGATGAATTTGCCGCCGCCGCGCCGTTGCTGCTCGAAAAGCTGGCGGCGCATCGGCCGCGCGTCGCGTGTTTCCACGGCTTGACCGGGTACCGCCCCTTCTCGCGTGCCGTCTTCGCTGACCATCGCTCGGCGCTCGAACTCGGCCGGCAGCCGCGCACGATCGGCGACACTCAGATCTTCGTCGTCCCGAATCCGAGCCCGGCAAATGCCCACTTCACGCCGGCCGAGCAGGCCGGCTGGTACGACCATCTGGCCGCCTTCATGGCGGAAACCAAACCGCCTCAGAGGAAGCTGTAGGGATCGATATCGAGCTGGACGCGCACGCTCGAGGGAATTTTCACACGCCCGAGCCAGTCGCGCAGCACCGGTTGGATGGCGATGGCCTTCCCGGCCTTGACGAGAAAGCGCCGGCGATGGCGAGTGCGCAGGATGGCGAGCGGTGCCGGCGCCGGGCCAAGCACTTGCAAGCCCGGCATCTGGGGCGCTGCGCGGGCGAAAGCGGCGGCCGCGAAATCGGCAGTTTCGTCATCCGGAGCGGCAATGATCAGCGCAGCGAGGCGGCCGAAAGGCGGCATCGCATGCCGACGCCGCGCCGCAGTCTCCTCGGCCAGGAACCGATCGCGGTCGCCGCTGACGAGAGCGCGCATCACCGGATGCTCGGGCATGAAGGTTTGCAGGAAGACCATCCCCGGTCGTTCGGCACGACCGGCCCGCCCGGCGACCTGATGAAGAAGCTGATAGGTGCGCTCGGCAGCGCGTAGATCGCCGCCGGCAAGCCCGAGATCGGCATCGATGACGCCGACGAGCGTCAGCATCGGAAAATGATGCCCCTTGGCGACGATCTGGGTGCCGATGAGAATATCGATATTGTGCCCTTCGATCGCCTCGACGAGGGTCGCGGCGGCGCGCGGGCCGGAAAGCGTGTCGCTCGCCATCACGGCGACGCGCGCGCCGGGGAAGTGCGACGCCACTTCCTCGGCAAGCCGCTCGACGCCGGGTCCGCAGGCGGCAAGCGCACCGGGTGCGGCGCAGGATGGGCAGTATTTCGGCAGCATCTCGGCGTGTCCGCAATGATGACATTGCAAGCGCCCGAGGAAGCGATGCTCGACGAGCCACGACGTGCAGTTCGGGCATTGCATGCGGTGGCCGCAAGCATGGCAGAGCGTGAGCGGCGCATAACCGCGGCGATTGAGGAAGAGCAGCGTCTGTTCCCCGGCTGCCAGGGTCGCCCCGATCGCCTCGAGCAGCGCGGGCGCGAGGAAGCGCTGTCGCGCCGGTTTGTCGTGTCGCAAGTCGATGGCACGGATGCTTGGCAGCACGGCGCCGCCATGGCGATCGGGCAGACGAACGCAGTCGTAACGCCCTTGCTCGACATTGACGATCGTCTCGAGCGATGGCGTTGCCGACGCCAGGACGACCGGGATGCGGGCCAACGATCCGCGCACCACGGCCATGTCGCGGGCATGGTAGATGACGCCATCCTCTTGCTTGAAGGAGCCGTCATGCTCCTCGTCGACCACGACGAGGCCGAGATCGGCAAACGGAAGAAACAGCGCCGAGCGCGCGCCGACGACGACCATAGCCCGCTTCTCGGCGATGTCGCGCCACGCGGCGCGGCGTTCGGCGTGGCTCAGATCGGAATGCCATTCGGCCGGCGAGGCACCGAAGCGGGCTTGAAAGCGCGCGAGAAATTGTGCGCTGAGCGCAATCTCCGGCAAGAGCACAAGGACCTGCCGACCGCGCGCGAGTGCCGCCGCAACGGCGGCAAAATAGACTTCGCTCTTGCCCGATCCGGTGACCCCGTCGAGCAGCGTGACGGTGAATCCGTTCGCTGCTAGCTTTTGCTCGAGAAGCCGCGCCGCTTGTTGCTGGTCAGCCGACAGAGCCACCCCGCTCCGGCGCCAATCGGGAAGCGTCCGCGACGGTTGTGACGGCAGCGACACGCGCTGCAGGAGACCACGATCGATGAGACCGCGCACCACCCCCGCGCCGCAGCCCGCCATGCGCGCGAGCTCGCTCGCCGGGCGCGGCGGACCATCGAGGAGCTCGCGCAAGACGCGACGGCGCGCAGCGGTCAAATGCTTGACCGCTTCCGCATCGTCGATCGCGGTGCGTCCCGATTCGGCAAGCGCATAGGCGGTGATCGGGCGCGGCGGAAGAAGTGCTTCGCCGACGCTCATGGTCATGCGCAGAACGGCGCCAGGCGGGGTCAAATAGTAGGTGGCGACCCAGTCCACGAAACGGCGCAGCGCTTCGGGCATGCACGGCACGTCGAGCACGCTATCGATCTGCTTCAGGCGGGGGGCAGGGATGCCATCGGCCTTACCCGCTCCCCAGACGACGCCTGCTACCACGCGGTTACCAAGCGGCACGGCGACGAAGCTGCCGGGTGCAATATCCCATTTCACTGGCGCGATGTAGTCGTAGGCACCATCAAGCGGCAAGGGCAATAGGACCTGCCAGCGCTGCATCGGCGACTCCACGAAGGCATCGTCGTCCGCGTCGCTGTCCCCGGCGAAACTGGCGTGGCGATCAGGCATGGTCTACACTCTTAGAGCAAAGCAACGATGGCTCCAAGCGAGCCCGACGACCGGAACCAGCGTCGAGGTGACACGGTATGAAATTCTTCATCGACACATTCCTCGCCGATTGGGCAAAGACCGGGCAATCGAATCTGGGCGAGGATATTAGTCTCGACGTGGTGGCGGAGTAGGGTCGTGGCCCGCGGCAAGGATCAAAAGACGAATGCGAAACGCCGCCGCGTCGAGACGCCTCGCGTCGCTAGCGAGGGTCAGGGAATTGGCGCGGACCAAGTAGCGAGCTATCTCCGCAAGAACCCCGACTTTCTCGTCGAGCACCCGGAACTCATCGCCGTGCTGACCCCGCCATCCCGTCGGCGCGGCGACAACGTCGTCGACATGCAGCATTTCATGCTGCAGCGTCTACGCGGCGATCTTGCACGCTTGCGAGCCCAACAGCGCGCCCTGATCCTCACCAGCCGCTCGAATCTTGTCAGCCAGAACCGCATCCATGCGGCGGTGCTGGCGATCATCGCGGCGACAAGCTTCGAGCAACTGCTGCAGATTGTCACCACAGACCTCGCCGTCCTCCTCGACGTCGACGTCGTGACGATCGGCGTCGAATCGGCCTCGAGCAAGCAACCACGGCTGCCGCTGCACGGCATCCAGATCCTGCGGCCCGGCACCGTCGACAATCTGCTCGGCGTCGAACGCGACGCGCTGCTCAGCGCCGACACGCCCGGCGAGCCGGCGCTGTTCGGCGGCGCTGCCGGCCTCGTGCGGTCACAAGCCTTATTGCGCCTCAATGTCAGCGAGCATGCGCCGGTCGGCCTGCTGTGCATCGGCACCCGACGATCCGACAAGTTCCATCCTGGCCAGGGCACGGAGTTGCTATCGTTCCTGGCGCGGGTGACCGAGCTGACCTTTGCCGCCTGGCTCGACCTCGCGCGTTAAAGGCAAACCGCGGGGGCCGACGGGCCCTCTGCCGATCGCGCAGGAGCGCTTCTCCGCGACGCCGGATTGCATGTCGGCAATCGCCCAGTGGCAGGAGTGGCTCACCACCGAAAAGCGCGCCTCGCCGCACACGATTGCCGCCTATGGCGGCGATCTCGCTCGCTTTCTCGCCTTTCTTGCCGAGCATCTTGGCGCCGCACCGGCCTTGTCTGACCTCGCGGCATTGCGCGCGGCCGATTTTCGCGCCTATCTGGCACGCCGGGCCAGCGAGGACCTCGCCGCCAGTTCGCGCGCACGGGCAATGTCGGTGCTGCGCGGGTTCTTTCGCTTTCTCGATCGACGGGGTCTCGTTCACAACCCGGCGCTTGCCACGGTGCGCAGCCCCAAACTGCCGACCTCGGTCCCGAAGCCGCTGAGCGAGATTGACGCGGCGAGCGCGATCGGCAGCGTGGAGGATGAGCATCCGTGGATCGCCAAGCGCGATGTCGCCGTTCTCACGCTGCTCTACGGATGCGGTTTGCGCCTTGCCGAAGCGCTAAGCCTTAGGCGCCGGGAAGCACCAAATGCCGCCGGAACGATCCACATCACTGGCAAGGGAAACAAGCAGCGTCTCGTTCCCATCCTGTCTGTCGTCGCCGCAGCGATCACTGACTACCTGAGAGCTTGTCCCCATCGGCTTGACGCCGATGACCCGCTCTTTGTCGGGGCGCGCGGTGGACCGCTCAACCCGCGGCTTGTCCAGGGACGAATGATGCAGCTCCGCCACGCCCTCGGGCTCCCGCAGTCGGCAACGCCGCATGCGTTGCGACACAGCTTTGCGACCCATCTCTTGGCAGGAGGCGGTGATCTGCGCGCCATTCAGGAATTGCTCGGCCATGCCAGCCTGTCGACGACGCAGCGCTACACCGCCGTCGATGGCGCGCGTCTGCTCGCGGTTTACGACAAGGCCCATCCGCGCGCCAAGGCCACCTGACGCTCGGATTGCGATTCGATCAGATGTGAATGGCGCGGCCGTCGACGGCGAGCGCAGCCTCTTTCACCGCTTCGTTGAGCGTCGGATGGGCATGCGTCGTGCGCGCGATGTCCTCGGATGAGGCGCCGTATTCCATGGCAAGTGCCGCCTCGGCGATCATCGTACCGGCGTCCGGGCCGATGATGTGCACCCCGAGTACGCGATCGGTCCTGGCATCGGCAAGGATCTTGACGAACCCGTCAGTGTCCGCGTTGGTGCGTGCGCGACTATTCGCCGTGAAGGGGAATTTGCCAACCTTGTAAGCGGCGCCCACATCTTTCAGCTCGTCCTCGGTCTTGCCGACCGAGGCGACCTCCGGCCACGTATAGATCACTGCCGGGATGGCATCGTAATTGAGATGCGGCTTCTGTCCGGCCAGCATCTCGGCGAGAACGGTACCCTCGTCCTCGGCTTTGTGCGCCAGCATCGGTCCCGAGATGACATCGCCGATTGCATAGATGCCCGCGATATTGGTCTGGTAGTGGGAGTCGACGACGACGCGCTGCTTGTTGTCGAGTGCGACACCGACCTCCTGCAGCCCAAGCCCATCCGTGTAGGGGCGCCGACCGATCGCCACCAAGACGATGTCGGCCTTGAGCTCGCTCGCGCCGCCGCCGGCAGCGGCTTCGAGCTGCAAGGTGACGCCTGCTTTGCTGGTCTTCGCGCCGACCACCTTGGTGGCGAGCTTGAAGACGAAACCCGCCTTGGTGAGGACCCGCTGAAGCATCTTGCCAGTTTCGCTGTCCATGTTCGGCGTGATGCGGTCGAGGAACTCGACGACCGTAACCTTGGTACCGAGACGGCGCCACACCGACCCCAACCCCAACTCGAGACCGATATAGCCACCGCCGACGACGACGAGGTGCTCGGGAACCCTGGCAAGCGATAGCGCGCCGGTCGACGAGACGATCTGCTTCTCGTCGATGGCGACGCCGGGCAACGTGAGGCTGTCGGAACCCGTCGCGATCACGATCGACTTGGCGTCGAGCTCCCGCGGCGCGGCGCCATCAGCGGGTTGCACGACGATCTTGCCGGGCGCAGCGATTCGTCCGGCGCCCTTGATCCACTCGACCTTGTTCTTCTTGAACAGGAATTCAACGCCCTTGGTGAGATCGCCCACCACCTTATCCTTGCGCGCCATCATTGCCGCAAGATCGAGCTCGACGCCGGATAGCTTGATGCCATGAGCCGCGAAGGAATGGGTCGCCTGCTCGAATTTTTCCGACGATTGCAGGAGCGCCTTCGAGGGGATGCAGCCGATATTTAGACAGGTGCCACCGAGCGTGCCGCTCTTCTCGACACAGGCGGTACGCATGCCGAGCTGCGCCGCGCGGATCGCCGCAACATAGCCGCCGGGCCCGCCGCCAATGATGACGATATCGAAGCTCTCGCTCATCCCAAATCCCTTCGCCGTGCGTGCGGGTTACATATCGAGCAGGATGCGCTGCGGATCCTCGATACATTCCTTGACGCGCACGAGGAAGGTCACCGCCTCGCGGCCATCGACGATGCGGTGATCGTAGCTGAGGGCGAGATACATCATCGGCCGGATCTCGATCTTGTCGCCGACCACGACCGGGCGCTTGTCGATCTTGTGCATGCCGAGAATGGCCGATTGCGGCGGATTGAGAATCGGCGTTGACATCAGCGAGCCGTAGACGCCGCCATTGGTGATCGTAAAGGTGCCGCCGCTGAGTTCGTCGAGGCCGAGCTTGCCATCACGGGCCCGCTTACCAAGATCGGCGATCGCCTTTTCGATGTCGGCAAAACTCCTGGCATCGGCGTCTCGCAGCACCGGAACGACCAGTCCTTGCGCGGTGCCGACGGCGACGCCGATATCGTAATAGTTCTTGTAGACGATATCATCGCCGTCGATTTCGCCGTTGGCTGCGGGCAGTTCCTTGAGAGCGACGATGCAGGCCTTGATGAAAAACGACATGAAGCCGAGCCGAACGCCATGCTTCTTCTCGAAGCTATCGCGATAGCGCTCGCGCAGCGCCATCACCTCGCTCATATCCGCCTCGTTGAAGGTGGTCAGCATGGCCGCGGTGTTCTGCGCCTCCTTGAGGCGCTCGGCGATGCGTTTCCTAAGACGCGTCATGCGCACGCGCTGCTCGCGTTGGTCGGGCCGACGTGGCGCTTTCGCGCTTACCGGCACCGGCTCCGGCGCGGCCGGCGTGGCGCTGCGATCTAGCTGGGCCAGCACGTCACCCTTAGTCAGGCGCCCATCCTTGCCGGACGCGGCAACGGCGCTAGGATCGAGCTTGTTCTCCTCGACCAGGCGACGCACCGCCGGGCCGGAGCGCTCGAGCACCGGACTGGCGGGCTCGCTCTTCGCGGCAGCGGCCGCCTTTCCAGGACCCGGCGCTGCCTTCTCCGGTGCTGACTTCGCGGCCAGTTGAGCAGACTTGCCAGCACCGTCACCGATCACGCCGAGAATGCCGCCAACGCCGACATTGCCGCCTTCGGGAACGGCAATTTCGGTGATCGTGCCGGAAGCAGTGGCGTTGACCTCCAGCGTTACCTTGTCGGTCTCAAGCTCGACGATCGGGTCGTCGACGGCGACGCTATCGCCGATCTTCTTGAGCCATTTGGCGACCGTCGCCTCGGTGACCGATTCGCCTAACGCAGGTACCCTGATTTCGGTCGCCATTCGTCCCTCGCCTGCTCGCAGCTCTTCGCGTCAGCTTAAGTCACACTCAGCGCGGCGTCGACCAGCTTGGCTTGTTCTTTGACGTGACGTTTCGCCAGACCCGTCGCCGGCGAGGCGGCCTCGGGCCGGCCAACGTAGGCGGCTCGCTTCGCCGCGATGTCGAGACCGCTGAGCACCTGCTCGATGCGACGATCGACGAAATTCCACGCGCCCATGTTCTGCGGCTCTTCCTGGCACCAGATGACATCTGCGGAGCGGTAGCGCGCCAGAGTCTTGCCGAGCGCCGTGAGGGGAAACGGATGAAGCTGTTCGATGCGGATGAGCGCGATGTCCTTGATGTTGCGCTCCTGCCGGGCTTTGAGGAGATCGAAATAGACCTTGCCCGAGCACAGGACGACGCGCCGCACGTTGTCGTCGGTGACGAGTTCCTCGCTCTCCTCGAAGATGCGGTGGAAAGTCGTGGCCGGCCCCATCTCGGCCAGATTCGACATGAACTCGCGAGCGCGCAGCATCGATTTCGGCGTGGCGATGACCAGCGGCTTGCGGAAATTGCGATGCACTTGGCGACGCAGCGCATGAAAATAGTTGGCCGCGCTCGTCAGATTGCAGACCTGCATGTTGTCTTCGCCGCAGAGCTGAAGGAAGCGTTCGAGCCGGGCGGACGAGTGCTCAGGCCCCTGCCCCTCCCAGCCATGCGGCAATAGGAGGACAAGGCCGGACATTCTAAGCCATTTCGATTCCCCGGAACTGATGAACTGATCGATGATGACCTGGGCTCCATTGGCGAAATCACCGAACTGTGCCTCCCAGAGGATCAACGCGCGCGGTTCCGCGAGGCTGTAGCCGTATTCAAAACCGAGCACCGCGGCCTCGGAGAGTGGGCTGTCGATGACCTCGAACATCGCCTGCCCCGACCGCACGTTATTGAGCGGGACGTACTTCTCCTCGGTTTCCTGGTCGACGAGCACGGCGTGGCGCTGCGAGAAGGTGCCGCGGCCGCTATCCTGTCCGCTCAGACGGACAAAAGTGCCCTCTGCGCATAGCGTGCCGAACGCGAGCGCCTCGGCCGTCGCCCAGTCGATACCGTCGCCGCTGTCGATCGCTTGGCGCTTGGCTTCGAGCTGGCGGGCAATCTTTCGGTTGATATTGAAACCGTCCGGCACGCGGGACAGGGCGGCGCCGACCTCCTTCAAAAGCTTGTTCGAGACGGCTGTCTCACCGCGGCGATCCTCGCCCGATGCGACTTCAAGACCCGTCCATGCGCCTTCGAGCCAATCCGCCTTGTTCGGACGGTAGCTTTTGGCTGCTTGGAACTGGCTCTCGAGATGGGCCATGAAGTCGGTCACCATCTGCTCGGTCTCGGCCTCGCTGAGGATGCCTTCCTCCACCAACCGCTGGGCATAGATCTGCCGAGTCGTTGGGTGCCCGGCGATGGTGCGGTACATGATCGGCTGAGTGAATGCCGGCTCGTCGGCCTCGTTATGGCCGTGCCGCCGGTAGCAGAACATGTCGACGACGACATCCTTCTTGAAGCGATAGCGGAACTCGGTGGCAATGCGCGCGATATGCACGACAGCCTCGGGATCATCGCCATTCACATGGAAAATCGGCGCCTGGATGATCTTTGCGACATCCGAGGGATAGGGCCCCGAGCGGGCGTAGGAAGGAGTCGTGGTGAAGCCGATCTGGTTGTTGACGATAAAATGAATGGTGCCGCCTGTGCGGAAGCCCTTGAGTTCCGACAGCTCGAGCGATTCAGCAACCAAGCCCTGGCCGATGAAGGCCGCATCGCCATGCATCAGCAGGCCGACCACCTGGTCGCGATTGGTGTCGGCGCGCTGCCGCTGCTTGGCGCGCACCTTGCCGAGCACGACCGGGTTGACTGCCTCCAGATGCGAGGGATTCGCCTGCAGCGACATGTGCACGGTGTTGCCGTCGAACTCGCGGTCATGCGAGGTACCAAGATGGTATTTGACGTCGCCCGAGCCCTGCACGTCCTCCGGATTTGCGGGATTTCCCTGGAACTCGGAGAAGATTGCGGCGAACGGCTTGCCGAGGAAATTGGCGAGCACGTTGAGCCGGCCGCGATGCGGCATACCGACGACAAGCTCCTTCAGGCCGAGCTGACCGCCGCGTTTGATTACCTGCTCGAGAGCCGGGATCAGCGATTCGGCGCCCTCGATGCCGAAGCGCTTGGTGCCGGTATAGCGCTTGTCGAGGAAGCGCTCGTAGGTCTCGGCGACGGTCAATCGCTCGAGGATGGCGCGCTTGCCTTGGGGGGTAAAATCTGTCTGGTTGCGCGGCCCCTCGACGCGCTCCTGGATCCACGCCTTCTCGGCGGGATCTTGGATATGCATGTATTCGACGCCGATATGGTTGCAATAGGTGGCGCGTAGAACCGCGAGGATCTCGCGCGGCGTCGCGGTTTCCAGGCCGAGCACGTTGTCGATGAAGATCGGCCGGTCGAGATCGGCCGCAGTGAAGCCGTAGGTCCGAGGGTCGAGTTCGGGATGCTCCTCACGCTTCTCTAGGCCGAGCGGATCGAGCTTCGCCTCGAGATGACCGCGAATGCGGTAGGCGCGGATCAACATCAGGGCACGCACCGAGTCGAGCGTCGCCTTGCGGATCTCGGCGACCCCTTGCGGCAGCGCGGCCGCTGTACCGCTCGCGACCGTCGGTGCCTTGCCGTTCTCCGCGTGGCCATTGCTGATCACGCGAGTCTGGCTGGGCGACCAATCCGCCCCCTGGAGTTCGGCCAATACAGCCGGGGCCTCGTCCTGCAATTCGCCAAAGAAGCGGCGCCAGCTGTCATCTACCGAGGCGGGGTCGGCCAGATAGCGCGAGTAGAGTTCGGCGATGAACGTGCCGTTCGGTCCGTAGAGAAATGAGGTTTGATCGTTCTGAGACATGTCTTCCGATTCCGAAAATCGCTTCGCCGGCACTACCAGTTGCTCGACCCACAGGGCGGCTGGCCGCAGGGCAATGTCAGCGCTAGACCATTAAGATATTACGACAATTGCCGAAAAACAGCCGCGATCATCCCGCGCTGCGGGATTTGCGATAACTAAGTTGTGTCCGAGCGACCAATTGGAAGCCGTCAAAACGACATTCCGACCCCGCTCGGCACGCAACGCTCAGCCCTTCAAGCCCTTGACGACTTCGACGAGCGCTTTGACCGCCGTCACCGATTTGTCGAACATCGGCTTCTCGACGCTGTCAAGGCTGATCTCGACAACCCGCTCGACACCGCCAGCGCCGATCACAGCCGGCACGCCGACATAGAGATCCGTGACGCCGTATTGTCCGGTCAGCCAGGCGGCACACGGCAACACCCGCTTCTTGTCCCGCAGGTAGGATTCGGCCATCTGGATCGCGGCCGCCGCCGGCGCGTAGAACGCCGAGCCCGTTTTCAAAAGTCCGACGATCTCGGCGCCGCCGTCGCGCGTGCGCTGAACGATCTTGTCGAGCCGCTCCTGCGTCG
>WNFC01000947.1_pt1 | contig 29367 bp, 27 predicted proteins | sample 5400541 | NCBI WGS metagenome assembly WNFC01 (sample SAMN13153342, study PRJNA577476) | soil metagenome | isolation source: 120 cm saprolite under Douglas fir tree site 2 hole 2 replicate 1 | place: USA:California | collected 2015-04-18
CCCAAGGTGGCGGTCAACGACATCGGGTCGCAGGAGGCCTTCCTCGCCGCGATCGACGAGACCATCAAGTACTTCAATGACGGCGACATTGTCGAAGGGACAGTCGTCAAGGTCGATCGAGACGAGGTCTTGCTCGATATCGGCTACAAGACCGAGGGCGTCATACCCTCGCGCGAGCTGTCGATCAAGCATGACGTCGACCCGCATGACGTGGTCAAGACCGGCGAGCATATCGAGGCCCTTGTCCTGCAGAAGGAGGACAAGGAAGGACGCCTCATCCTGTCCAAGAAGCGGGCGCAGTACGAGCGCGCGTGGGGCACGATCGAGAAGATCAAGGATGAGGACGGCGTCGTCACCGGCACGGTGATCGAGGTCGTCAAGGGCGGCCTGATCCTCGACATCGGGCTGCGCGGGTTCCTGCCCGCCTCGCTGGTGGAGATGCGCCGGGTGCGCGACCTGCAGCCGTACGTGGGCAGGCAGATCGAGGCGAAGATCATCGAGCTGGACAAGAACCGCAACAACGTGGTGCTGTCCCGGCGCGCCTGGCTGGAGCAGACCCAGTCCGAGGTCCGGCAGAACTTCCTGAACACGCTGCAGAAGGGCCAGATCCGCAAGGGCGTGGTCTCCTCGATCGTCAACTTCGGCGCGTTCGTGGACCTGGGCGGCGTGGACGGCCTGGTGCACGTGTCCGAGCTGTCCTGGAAGCACATCGACCACCCGGGCGAGGTGGTCGAGGTGGGCCAGGAGGTCACCGTCGAGGTGCTGGACGTGGACCTGGACCGCGAGCGGGTCTCGCTGTCGCTGAAGTCCACCCAGGAAGACCCGTGGCAGCAGTTCGCCCGCACCCACCAGATCGGCCAGGTCGTGCCCGGCCGGGTCACCAAGCTGGTGCCGTTCGGCGCGTTCGTCCGGGTCGAGGAGGGCATCGAGGGCCTGGTCCACATCTCCGAGCTGGCGGACCGGCACGTGGAGATCCCCGAGCAGGTCGTGCAGGTCGGTGACGAGATCTTCGTCAAGATCATCGATATCGACCTGGACCGGCGGCGGATCAGCCTGTCGCTCAAGCAGGCCAACGAGGGCACGATCGGTGAGGCGGTCGGCGACGACTTCGACCCGACCCTGTACGGCATGCCGGCCTCCTACGACGAGCAGGGCAACTACGAGTACCCGGAGGGCTTCGACCCGGAGACCGGCGAGTGGCTGCCCGGCTACGAGAAGCAGCGTGAGGAGTGGGAGCACCAGTACGCCGAGGCGCGAGCCAGGTTCGAGGCGCACCGGCGTCAGGTCGAGGAATCCCGCAAGGCGGCGGACGAGGAGGAAACGGTCGCGGCCGAACCCGGTGACTCCGGCGCGGCGGCGGCCAACGGCGCCCCGCGCGGTCCGCGTGGCCCCCGCACGGGCGGCTCCCGCCCTGCGGGCACGCCCGGCGCGGTCACCTCGAGCTCGACCCCCGGGACCGCGGCCACCGGCACGCTGGCCTCGGACGAGGCCCTGGCGGCCCTGCGCGAGAAGCTCAGCGGCGGCCAGAGCTAAACCAGCAGCACCAAACGCGGCGCCCACACTGTGGGCGCCGCGTTTGCGTTCGCGGCCCAGTATGCTTCGAGCCCGGTGCCCCTAACGGAAGGCGGGTGGCGGTGCTGCGGGTCGGGCTTACCGGAGGCATCGGGTCGGGCAAGAGCGAGGTATCCCGGCGGCTGGCCGACCACGGGGCCGTGCTCATCGACGCGGACGTGGCCGCCCGGGAGGTAGTCGTCCCGGGCTCGCCCGGGCTGGCGCGGATCGCCAAGGCCTTCGGCGAGGACGTGCTCCGCCCGGACGGCTCGCTGAACCGGGAACGCCTGGGCGAGATCGTGTTCGGCGATCCCGGGCTGCGCACCAAGCTGAACCAGATCGTGCACCCGCTGGTCCGCAAGTGGATGCGCGCGGCCGAACGCGCCGCCGTGCAAGCCGCTGACCCGCCAGGCCCCATCATCGTGCACGACGTGCCCCTGCTGGCCGAGGGCCGCGGCAAGGACGGCTTCGACCTGGTCATCGTGGTGGACGTGCCGCCCGAGCTGCAGGTTGAGCGGCTGGTCAGCCAGCGCGGCATGGCGCCGGATCAGGCCCGGGCCCGGATGGCGGCTCAGGCCAGCCGGGAGCAGCGCCTAGCCGTCGCCGACGTCGTGATCGACAACTCCGGCTCCCTGGACGACCTGGACCGCCGCGTCGCCGAAGTCTGGTCCGACCTGGAGCGCCGGGCCTCCCGTCCCTGACGCCGCACCGCTCCTCGCAGCCCCGCTTCCCCTGAGCCCCGCTCCCGCAGCCCCCCGCTTCCATGATCATGTAAACGAGCTGTCTCATAGAGACAGTTTTCCTTCCTGATCATGAGCGCGCCGTTGCCCTCCGGAATGTCGGACCACCCGCCTAGAGTTGAACCCTCGGAGGTCTAGGAGGTTGGGCTCGTGCGTCCGGTTACCGATTTGCAGCGCAAGGTCGCGCCGTTCCAGGTCATCACAGACATGGTTCCGGCCGGCGATCAGCCCACGGCGATCGCCGAGATCTCCAAGCGCATCCACGCGGGAGACGTGAACACCGTGCTGCTCGGCGCGACCGGCACCGGCAAGACCGCCTCGGTGGCCTGGATCGCGGAGCGGCTGCAGCGGCCGGTGCTCGTGATGCTGCCGAACAAGACCCTCGCCGCCCAGTTCGCCAACGAGCTGCGCGAGATGCTGCCCAATAACGCGGTCGAGTATTTCGTCTCCTACTACGATTATTACCAGCCGGAAGCGTACGTCCCGCAGACCGACACCTACATCGAGAAAGACTCCTCGATAAACTCCGAGGTGGAGCGGCTCAGGCACTCGGCCACTAATTCGCTGCTCACCAGGCGGGACACCATCGTCGTTTCCTCCGTTTCCTGCATTTACGGCCTGGGCACGCCGCAGGAATACGTGGACCGGATGCTCAAGGTCAAGCTGGGTGACACCATCGAGCGGGACACGCTGCTCCGCAGGCTGGTCGGCATGCAGTACGCCCGGAACGACCTGGCTTTCACCCGCGGCACCTTCCGGGTCCGCGGCGACACCATCGAAGTCATCCCGATGTACGAGGAACTCGCGGTCCGGATCGAGATGTTCGGCGATGAGATCGAGCGGCTGATGACCCTGCACCCGCTCACCGGCGAGGTGATCAGCGAGGATACCGAGCTTTACGTCTTCCCGGCCTCGCACTACGTGGCCGGGCCGGAGCGTATGGAGCGCGCGATCAACGGCATCGAGGCCGAGCTGGCCGAGCGGCTCGGCGAACTCGAGCGCGACGGCAAGCTGCTCGAGGCACAGCGGCTGCGCATGCGCACCACCTACGACGTGGAGATGATGCGCCAGGTCGGCAGCTGCTCGGGGATCGAGAACTACTCGCGGCACATCGACGGCCGGGCCGCCGGCAGCCCGCCGAACACCCTGCTCGACTACTTTCCCGAGGACTTCCTGCTGGTCATCGACGAGTCGCACGTCACCGTCCCGCAGATCGGCGCCATGTACGAGGGCGACGTGTCCCGCAAGCGGGTCCTGGTCGAGCACGGCTTCCGGCTGCCGAGCGCGATCGACAACAGGCCGCTGACCTGGGAAGAGTTCCTCGACCGGATCGGGCAGACCATTTACCTGTCGGCCACCCCGGGTCCGTACGAGCTGCAGCGCGTCGGCGGCGACGTGGTCGAGCAGGTGATCCGGCCGACCGGGCTGGTCGACCCCGAGGTGGTCATCAAGCCGACCAAGGGCCAGATCGATGACCTGCTGCACGAGATCAGGCAGCGGGCCGAGCGCGACGAGCGGGTGCTCGTCACCACGCTGACCAAGAGGATGGCCGAGGACCTGACCGACTACCTGCTCGAGAACGGGGTCCGGGCCAGGTACCTGCACAGCGAGGTGGACACGCTGCGCCGGATCGAGCTGCTGCGCGAGCTGAGGGTGGGCGAGTACGACGTGCTCGTCGGCATCAACTTGCTCCGTGAGGGCCTCGACCTGCCCGAGGTGTCGCTCGTGGCCATCCTGGACGCGGACAAGGAAGGATTCCTGCGCTCGGGCACGTCGCTGATCCAGACCATCGGCCGCGCGGCGCGGAACGTGTCCGGCCAGGTGCACATGTACGCCGACACGGTCACCCCGTCGATGCGGCGGGCGATCGACGAGACCAACCGGCGGCGGGAAAAGCAGGTCGCCTACAACGAGGCGAACGGCATCAACCCGCAGCCGCTGCGCAAGCGGATCGCCGACATCCTGGACCAGATCGTCCGGGAGGACGCCGACACCGAGCAGCTGATCGGCGGCGGCGGGCGGCAGCAGTCGCGCGGCAAGGCGCCGGTGCCCGGCCTGTCCTCACGGGCCCGCGCGGTGGCCGCTCAGGCGGGCGGTCGCACCCCGGCCGGCGAGCCGACCCAGGAGGCCAGCGTCGCGCGCAGCGAGCTCGTCGGCCTGATCACCGAGCTCACCGAGCAGATGCATGCCGCCGCCGCCGAGCTGCACTTCGAGGTGGCCGCCCGTCTCCGCGACGAGATCAGGGAGCTCAAGGCCGAGCTCCGCGGCATGCACGCGGCCGGCGTCTGACCCCGCACCCCGGGCAGGCGAGTCCGTTCCGCCTAATTCGCCCGAACTGGGTGACCTGTCGGGCCCCTCGGCATCTGACGATTAGCGTATGAACCAAGACCATGGATCTTCGCAGCCTGCTCCGTCGGCAGCTGCCGTGACGTCCGCGGTGAGTCCGCGGAGCACGCCCGCCCAGCGCTGGCTCGCGCGTCTTAGTTTCGTACTCGCAGGCGTGGCGATCGTGATTCTGGTGCTTTTCGCCGGGCTAACGAGCCTGGCGATGCTTGCCGTCGGCTTGGCCGCCGCGGCCGTGAGCCTGGCCGCCGCGTTCCTCTTCCTTTCCCGGTGGGGCATATGGCGCTGGCTGTCGCTCGCGGTCTTCGTCCTTGCGCCGATCGCCGTGATCGTCGTTTACGCGTTCCGCGGCGTGCTATGGGTGGCCATCGCGTCGGCCGCGGCCTGGCTGCTCGCGAGCATGACCGCGCGCTTGGCGCTGGCCAGGGACCGAACGGACTGGCGAATGCCCGAGCATCCGGCGGAGCCGCCTGCCCGGCATCCGTACATGATCATGAATCCGAAGTCTGGCGGCGGGAAGGTTGAGAAGTTCGATCTGAAACGCAAGGCCGAAGATCTTGGCGCCGAGGTGTTTCTCATCGGCGGACCCGAGCCTGTTGACGTCGCCGAGGTAGCCCGCAAGGCCGTGGCCAGGGGTGCCGATCTGCTTGGCGTTGCCGGAGGCGACGGCACGCAGGCCCTGGCGGCTGGCGTCGCCGCCGAGCACGGCATCCCGTTCATGGTGATAACCGCGGGCACGCGCAATCACTTCGCCCTCGATCTCGGGCTCGACCGTGACGACCCTTCGGCATGCCTTGGCGCTTTGTCCGATGGTGTCGAGTTGCGGGTCGACCTCGGGATGATCAACGGCCAGGCGTTCGTCAACAACGCGTCGTTCGGCGCGTACGCCGAGGTCGTCGAAACCCCGGCCTACCGTGGCGACAAGCTGAATACGACGCTGAACCTGCTCCCGGACCTGCTGCAAGGCCACCTCGGAGCACGGCTTTCCGCGCGGGCGGGCGGCGCGGAGATCAGGTCGCCGCAGGCGCTGCTGGTGGCCAACAATCCGTACGGAACCGGCGACATTGCCGGCCTGAGCCGTCGCGCGCGGCTGGATCACGGCATGCTCGGCGTGGTCGGTGTCAAGGTGCGCAACGTCGGGCAGGCTGTCGACCTGCTCCGCGGCAGAAGGGCTGCGGGACTGACATTGCTGACCACGAAGCAGATCGAAATCAGCGCCGACGCGGCCCAGATCCCGGTCGGCATCGACGGCGAAGCGGTATCGATGTCGACGCCGGTGACCTGCACGATCTCCCCATCCGCGCTCCGCGTCTGGGTGCCGAGGAACCGCCCGGACGTCCCTGCGCCGAAGCCTCCGGTGAACTGGGCCAGGCTGCGGAACCTCGCGGGTGTCCGCCGTGAGCGTGCTGAGGTTGCGATATGAGAGCGGCTTTTGAGCGCGCGACGGGGCTGGATGATGTGGTGCGGCGTGCCGGGGAACTGTCAGCGCGGACGGTGATCTTCGACGTGGAGCCGCTGGTTGCTTACTGGGACGGCGGCCAGGATGCCCTTGACCAGGGGATTGCGCGGGTAATCGCTGCGGTCGCGGTGCTGTCGGCCGTGCAAGTGCTGTGCTTTGCCACCAACTCGCAGCGTCGCCCGTCGCTTGTGCCCAGCGGAGCCGGTGTGCGGGTGGTCTACCTAGCGTCGGCGGGTAAGCCGCTGCGGACCGCGGCCTATCGGCGTTTCCCCCGGCCGGGGGTGGTGATCGGGGATCAGGTCGCCACGGACGGGATCCTGGCGCGGCGGCTGGGCTATGCCTTCGTCCTGTTTGACACGCAGCTGGCGGGCGCTCCTGCCGGGCCGCGGCTGATGGGTGCCGCCGGGCGGCTGGTACGGCCGCTGTTGTTCACCCGGGCTGACTGACCCCGCACTGCCATACGCCGGTACGGCCCAAAAGACTTTCAGCGGGTCTTTTAAATAAAAGGGTCCTGGGTTTAGCGGTCACCGGCCAGCGGCGTTACCTTCATAAACTCCTAAATCATTGATATATCCGCAAGGTATATAGTGCCTGGCGGAGCGAGGGACGCTGCGAACGGCGAAGGCGGGACAATGCCCTGGGTGGTTCGTGACGTGGTCGACGACCTCAACAAGGCGGTGGGCCGACGCTGGCAGGGTCTCGATCGGTTGCTGCCCGAGCCGGGCGACCTGCCGGAAGGATGTATGGCGCCCCTGGTGGCCCGCGGACCGAACGGCCGCCCGGTCGGGCTCGGGGTCTGCCATCACCAGCGTGTCCTGGCTGACACGCTCAACCAGACCTGGGGCACGGCGGGCAGGTTCTCGCTGACCGTGCGGCTGCGCGAGCCGGACACGTTCGCGGCCCTCGACGCGCTTACCGGGCAATGGCGCGACCACCTGGCCGGCCTGCCGGAGGCGAGCGCGGAGGACACCGCGGCGATGATCAACTGGCCAGCCCGCGACGTCAGCGGGGTGAACGCACTGCTGCGGCGCGGGATGCAGCCGCTCACGGTGATCGCGGTGCGACCCGCCGGGCGCGCTCCTGCCCCGGCAGCGGTCGAGGATGAGGCCGCTGGCCTGGTCATCCGTGAAGCCGGACTTGAGGACCTCGACGCTGTGACCGAACTCGAGATGGGCGTGATCCGCTACGACGCTCAGTTCGGTGCGGCCATCGTCCGCCCGGCCACCGAGGCGCTGGTCCGTGCCGAGACGCAGGCGGCGCTGGCCAGGCGGCCGGCCTGGGCCTGGCTGGCCGAGCGGCACGGGCCGGACGGGCCGGACCGGCGGCCCGTCGGATTGGTGCACGTCCAGCCGCCGGAGGACTCGGGGTGGATCGCGGGCATGACGCGGCCGGGAGTGACGGTCTACCTGCAAAGCATGTTCGTGCGGCCCGGTGAGCGTGGCGGCGGGGTCGGCGCGGCCCTGGTCAGGCACGCTCATGACGTGCTCGACGCCCGCGGGGTCGAGACCACGCTGCTGCACTACGCGCAGATGAACCCGCTGTCCGCGCCGTTCTGGAACCGGATGGGCTACCGGCCGCTCTGGACCGGCTGGGAGGTGCGCCCGGCGGCCGTCCTGCGCTGAAACAAGGCATGATAGTTGAAGCGGCGCCGGAATGCTGAGGGTCACCTGATGGTTGCCTCAGAAAAGAGCCCGGCAAGTGATGGCTACCCGACAGCGGGAACGTGTCCAGAAGCCATAAAAATGGACAAAACGGGGCACGTAACGAGGGCAGCCGGCTAGCAGAGATACCGGGGGAGGTGTGCGGTGCTAGTCAGCCTGATCGCGGCTATCGTCGCGGCACTGCTGTATGGCGTGGCCGCGGTGATGCAGGCGATCGCGGTCCGCGCGGCCAGCAACAAACCGACCGAAAACTCCTCCGGCGGCCTCGATCCCGGCCTAGTGGTGCGGTTGCTGCACCAATGGCGGTTCGTGGCCAGCATCTGCCTCGACGCGCTCGGTTTCGTGGCCCAGCTCGTCGCCTTGCAGCGGCTCCCGCTCTTCGCCGTCCAGGCCTTCGTGGCGTCGAACCTCGCGGTGACCGCGGTGGTGGCCTCGTGGGTGATCGGCGTGACCCTGTCCTGGCGGGAGTGGGCGGCGGTCCTCGGCGTGGTGGCGGGCGTCGGCCTGCTCGGCTCCTCGGCAGGCGCGGAGGGCGCCGCGCAGGTAGGCGCGGTGTTCAAGCTCGCGCTTATCGTGGCGATCGCCGGCCTGGCCATTGTCGGCCTGGCGGCGGCCAAGCTCAACGAGCCGTTCCGCACCACCGCGCTCGGCATGACCGCGGGTTTCGGCTACGGGTTGCTCAGCATCGCGGCCCGCGTGCTGACCGGTTTCTCACCGCTGGAACTCGCCCGGGACCCGGCCGCCTACGCGGTCGCCGCGGCCGGCATCATTTCATTCATGTTCTACGCCACCGCCCTGGAGAGCGGCAGCGTCACGGTCGCCACGTCGGCCGTGGTGCTGAGCGAGACGATCCCGCCCGCCGTCATCGGGGTCATTTTCCTCGGCGACCAGACTCGCCGCGGGCTTGCCGTAGTCGCCTGGGTCGGCTTCTTCATCGCCGTCGCCTCCGCTGTCATGCTGGCTAGATTCGGCGAGGCGCACCAAACAGAAGACGTCGCGCTGGCCGACGCGGTGGCCCATCGGCAGGCAAATGCCGGGCCTGCCGCCGCGGGCCTGTTATCCTGGTGGCCCGTGGACCTGCAGTTTTTCCTTGCCGTACCGGACACCACGGGAGCCTCATAGTGGCCGCATCATCACTTCATCCACGGCCGGCGCAAACCAGACATCTCTTCGTCACCGGAGGCGTTGCCTCCAGCCTTGGCAAGGGACTGACCGCATCCAGCCTCGGCCGCCTGCTGAAACTCAGGGGCCTGCGGGTCACGATGCAGAAGCTCGACCCCTATCTCAACGTCGATCCGGGCACCATGAACCCCTTCCAGCACGGCGAGGTGTTCGTGACCGACGACGGCACGGAAACCGATCTCGACGTCGGCCACTACGAGCGCTTCCTCGACACCAACCTGGCGGGCGAGGCGAACGTCACCACCGGCCAGATTTACTCCACGGTGATCGCGAACGAGCGCCGTGGCGCCTATCTCGGCGACACCGTGCAGGTCATCCCGCACATCACCAACGAGATCAAGTCGCGCATCCTGCAGATGGCCGGCGACGACGTCGACGTGGTGATCACCGAGGTGGGCGGGACCGTCGGTGACATCGAGTCTCAGCCGTTCCTCGAGGCTATCCGCCAGATCAGGCACGAGATCGGCCGGGACCGCTGCTTCTTCCTGCACGTCAGCCTGCTGCCCTACATCGGCCCGTCGGGTGAGCTGAAGACCAAGCCGACCCAGCATTCGGTGGCCGCGCTGCGCAGCATCGGTATCCAGCCGGATGCCATCGTGGCCCGCTCCGACCGGCCGATCAACGCGAACCTGAAACGCAAGATAAGCCTGATGTGCGACGTGGACGAGGAAGCCGTGGTCTCCGCGCCGGACGCGCCGTCCATCTACGACATCCCCAAGGTGCTGCACGCCGAGGGCCTGGACGCCTACGTGGTCAGACGGCTCGGCCTGCCGTTCCGCGACGTGGACTGGAGCGAGTGGGACGACCTGCTGCGCCGGGTGCACCGGCCGGCCCACAGCATCACGATCGCCCTGGTCGGCAAGTACGTGGACCTGCCCGACGCGTACCTGTCGCCGGCCGAGGCGCTGAAGGCGGGCGGCTTCGCCAACGACGCGCAGGTGAACATCCGCTGGGTGATCAGCGACGCCTGCGAGGAGCCGGAAGGCGCTGCCAGCGAACTCGAGGGCGTGGACGGGGTGCTGATCCCGGGCGGGTTCGGGGTCCGCGGCATCGAGGGGAAGATCGGCGCGATCAGGTACGCGCGCGAGCACGGCATCCCGATCCTCGGCCTGTGCCTCGGCCTGCAGTGCATGGTCATCGAGGTGGCCCGCGACCTGGCCGGGCTGGCCGAGGCGGACAGCGCCGAGTTCAACCCGGATACGCCGCACCCGGTGATCGCCACTATGGCCGAGCAGGAAGACGTGGTGGCGGGGGAGCGGGACATGGGCGGCACCATGCGCCTGGGCCTTTACCCGGCCGCGCTGCAGCCGGGCACCCGGGTCGAGGATATGTACGGCGACACCATGGTAGAAGAGCGGCACCGGCACAGGTACGAGGTCAATAATGCGTACCGCGCGGTGCTGGAGCAGGCGGGCCTGGTCTTCTCCGGGCTCTCGCCGGACCGGCACCTGGTGGAGTTCGCCGAGCTCAGCGGGCACCCGTTCTTCGTCGGCACGCAGGCCCACCCGGAGTTCCTGTCCCGCCCGACCCGGCCCCATCCGCTGTTCAACGGGCTGATCGCGGCCGCCTTGGCGCGGTCCAAGGCGGCCAGCGCAGCGGCGGCCACCCGGGCCGTGGCCAGCGCATGAACGTGAAAGACACAGTTGCGCACTGGCCCGTCGTCTCCTCGGCCGAACTGGTCCGTGGCCGGCTGGTCACCGTGCGGACCGACAAGGTCCGCATGCCCGACAATCAAGTAGCCGAACGGGATGTGGTTATCCACCCTGGCGCCGTGGCCGTGCTCGCCCTGGACGACGCCTACCAGGTGCTTCTGATCCGGCAGTATCGTCACCCGGTGGGTCGGCTGCTGTGGGAGATCCCGGCCGGCCTGCGCGACGTCGCCGGGGAGGCGCCCTGGGCTACCGCTCGGCGGGAACTGCTCGAGGAGGCCGGCTACCGGGCGCGGGACTGGCGGGTGCTCGTCGACTACTACACCTCGCCCGGCTTCAGCACCGAACGCCTTCGTATCTTCCTGGCCCGTGACCTGGAGTTCGTCCCGGTGGCCGACCGCGACTTCGTGCCCGAAGGCGAGGAGGCTGACCTGCTGCCGGCCTGGCTGCCGCTGGAAGAGGCGGTGCGCAAGGTCTTCGCCGGCGACCTGCACAACGGGGTCGCGGCCCTAGGGGTCATGGCAGGTTATGCTGCCAGGTCAGAGGGGTTTGACCGGCTTCGTCCGGCCGACGCTCCCGAAGAGCAATGACGCTCTGTCGTCTGGAAAGGACCACCATGAAGGTTGGGATTCCCCGGGAAATCAAGAACCACGAGTACCGGGTGGCGATTACGCCCGCGGGCGTGCACGAGCTGGTCCGCGGCGGCCATCAGGTGGTCATCGAGGCCGGGGCGGGGGAGGGCTCGTCCATCCCGGACGAGGACTTCATCACGGCCGGCGCGAAGATCCTGCCCACCGCGGACGACGTGTGGGCCGAGGGGGACATGATCCTCAAGGTCAAGGAGCCGATCGCGGAGGAGTACCACCGCATGCGCTCCGGCCAGGTCCTGTTCACCTACCTGCACCTGGCCGCGTCCAAAGCCTGCACCGACGCGCTGCTCGGCTCGGGCGTCACCTCGATCGCGTACGAGACCGTCCAGCTGCCCGACGGGTCGCTGCCGCTGCTCGCCCCCATGTCCGAAGTCGCGGGCCGGATGGCGCCCCAGGTCGGCGCGCACCACCTGCAGCGCGACGGCGGCGGGCGCGGGGTGCTCATGGGCGGGGTGTCGGGCGTGTACGCGGCCAAGGTGGTCGTGCTCGGCGCGGGCGTCTCCGGCATGAACGCGGCCGCGATCGCGCTCGGCATGCAGGCCGAGGTGCTGCTGGTGGACCGGAACATCGCCAGGCTCCGCTCGGCCGACGCCATCTACCAGGGGCACTGCCAGACGGTCGCGTCCAACTCCTACGAGATCGAGCGCGCGGTGATCGACGCGGACCTGGTGATCGGCGCGGTGCTGGTGCCGGGGGCCAAGGCGCCCCGGCTGGTCACCGACGAGCTCGTGTCCCGGATGAAGCCGGGCGCGGTCCTCGTCGACATCTCGATCGACCAGGGCGGCTGCTTCGAGGGCTCGCGGCCCACCACCCACGCCGACCCCACCTACCGGGTGCACGACGCGCTGTTCTACTGCGTAGCGAACATGCCCGGCGCGGTGCCGCACACGTCCACCTACGCGCTGACCAACGTCACGCTGCCCTACGTGGTCGAAATTGCCAACCGGGGGTGGCAAGCCGCGCTCCGTGCCGACAAGTCCCTGGCCGTGGGCCTTTCTACCCACGCTGGTTACCTGACGTGCGAGCCGGTCGCCGAAGCCCACGGGCTGGTGTACACGCCTACCGCGGAAGTCCTCAACTAACTCCGCCTGACCACGGGAGAGCCTCGTGGATGATCCGGTGAGCGAGACGGTGCGGGGGTATCTGGCGTATCTGGTGGTGGAGCGGGGGCTGGCGGTGAATACCGTCGAGTCCTACCGGCGTGACTTGCGCCGATATGCGTCTGCGCTCGCCGGCCGCGGGAAAACCCGGCTCGGTGACGTCACGGCCGGCGACGTGGCAGAGTTCCTCGCCTCGCTGCGGGAGGGCGACGCCGAGCACGCCGCGCTGGCGGTCAGCTCGGCGGCGCGGGCCGTGATCGCGGTCCGGGGCCTGCACGCGTTCGCGGTCGCCCAGGGCCTGGCCGATACTGACCCGGCTCGCGAGGTCCCGCCGCCGTCGCCGCCCAGGCGGCTGCCCAAGGCGATCACCCTAGAGGAGGTAGAACGCCTGCTGGCAGCGGCGGGTCCCGGCGTCAACGGCCCCGGCTGCGATGAGCCCCAAGCCGGCCGCGCTTCCGGGGGCGCGGCGGGCGGTGTCGATCCTCGCCTGCTTCGGGACCGTGCGCTGCTCGAGTTCCTCTACGGGACCGGGGCGCGGATCTCCGAAGCGACCGGTCTCGATATCGACGAGCTGCAGCTGAGCGATGACCCGGTGGTCCGGCTGATCGGCAAGGGCGGCAAGCATCGCGTGGTGCCGGTGGGCAGCTACGCCGTGCGGGCCCTCGAGGCGTACCTCGTGCGGGCCAGGCCCGCCCTCGCCGTGGCGTCTCGCCGCGTGTCGGCCTGCCCGGCGGTGTTCCTCAACGCCCGCGGCGGCCGCCTCACCAGGCAGGGCGCCTGGGGCGTGCTGCACGCCGCCGCCGACCGGGCCGGCCTGGACCCCCAGCCCGGCGTGTCACCGCACACGCTGCGGCACTCGTTCGCCACGCACATGCTCGACGGCGGCGCCGACATCAGGGTGGTCCAGGAACTGCTCGGCCACGCGTCGGTCACGACCACCCAGGTCTACACCCTAATCACGGTGGACAGGCTCCGCGAGGTGTACGCGTCCTCCCACCCCCGCGCCCTCGGCTGAGAGTGACCCGTCAGCGGAAGTGACGGGTCAGCTCGTTGGCGTAGCTGCGGCCCAGGGTGTCCTTGTGATCGATGATCCACTGGCTCAGCGCGGTCTCGCCGGTAGCCGGACCTTCGGTGTCGGCCAGGCCGTCCGCCATCGCCTGGTACTCCTCGGCGGTGAGCAGGGTGTCGCGCAGCGCCAGGCCGAGCAGGCGCGCGGCGGGCGGAACGAGCGCCCCGGGCACGCGGACGACCTGGCTGCGGCTGCCGACCGCGTCCTTGATGGTGCGGACCAGTTCTCCGAACGTGGGCCGTTCGGGTCCGACCGCGTCGATGACCTCGGTCTGCGCGGAATTACCGGCCCGCACGCACAGCCGGGCCAGGTCGCCGACGTGAATCGGGCGGATCCGGTACTCCCCGGTGCCGCCGACCGCGAACACCGGCAGGCGCCGGAGCAGCCAGGCGATGTTGTTGATCAAGACGCCGTTGCCGCCGAACAAGATGGCCGGCCGCAGCACGGCGTGTGAGACGCCGAGATCGGCGAGGGCCTGCTCCACCGCCGCCTTGCCGCGGAAATACGGGTAGGGCGAGTCGGGGCTCGGGTGGGTGATCGACACGTGCACGATCCGCTGCACGCCCGCCTCGACGGCGGCCTGGAACAGCACGCGCGAGTGGGCCACCGCTGTCGGGTGGTCGACGTTGCCGCGCGCGAACCGCACCCAGTAGGTGTTGTACAGCGTCCGGGCGCCGCGCAGCGACTCGGTCAGCCCGGCGGGATCAGCGAAGTCCAGCGGCCTGACCTCGATGCCGGTGCCCGCGGGCGTTTTTGGGGCCCGGCCGGGATGGCCGGTGACCGTGCGCACGCGGCGTCCCGCCGCCTGCAGTTCGCTCGCGATGGCCGCGCCGGAGTAGCTGAACGCCCCGGTCACGACGTCGAAGTCCGCGGCGTCCCCAGCCGCCGTCATCGCCACTCCCCGATACTGGTGACAAGCTCGCGGAGAGTCTGGCCCAGCGGAGCGTCGAGGGTCGCGGTGGCGTAGGCGTCACCGCGGGTGGATCCCTGGTTGACGATCACGACGGGCACCTGCCGCCCCGCGGCGTGCCTGACGTACCGGAACCCCGACATCACGGTCAGCGAAGAACCAAGGACCACCAGCGCGCTGGCCCGCTCGACCAGCGCGTAGCACGCCTGCGCCCGGTGCCTGGGGACGTTCTCGCCGAAGAACACCACGTCGGGCTTGAGCACGCCGTGGCACGCGGAACAATCGGCGAGCTGGAACGACTCGGTGGCCACTTCGTCCAGGGCGGCGTCCCCGTCGGGATTGATCAACGTCAGCTCCGCGTCCCAGCCGGGATTGGCGGCCGCGAGCCGCCGGTCGAGTTCGGCGCGTGAGGTCTGCTGCCCGCACGACAGGCAGATCACCCGGTGCAAGCTGCCGTGCAGTTCGGTCACCCCGGACGCGCCCGCCGCCTGGTGCAGGCCGTCCACGTTCTGGGTGATGATCCCGGTCAGCAGCCCGCGGCGGCTCAACTCGGCGACGGCGCGGTGGCCGTCGTTGGGGACCGCCTGCGCGATATGCCGCCAGCCAAGGTAGCTGCGGGCCCAGTATCTCCGCCGGGAGGTGGCGCTGCCGGTGAAGGTCTGATACGTCATCGGCGTCGCGCGCCGGGCCAGGCCGGTCGGACCGCGGTAATCCGGGATGCCCGACTCGGTGGACAACCCGGCGCCGCTGAGGATAAGCACGCCGCCGGACGCGACCACATCGACCAGCATCCCGAACGATCCGGTTGTTCTCGCCTCGGTCAGCCGGGCCACGTTTGCCTTCAGAGCGCGGCCGCCCTGATCGCCTGGGACACGGCCGCCGCGCCTTCCTTGTCGAACAAGATCGTGTAGTGGTTTACCCCCGGCACGGTCTGCGGCCGCAGCGGCGGGACGCGTTCCTGCCACGCCGCGACGAGTTCGGGCGGCAGCAATCCCGGCGGCTGGCCGAACATCCCGGCCGGCGCGGTCAGCAGCGGCGTGGGCCTGGTCAGCCGGCCGAGCGCGTCCGCGAACGGCTTTTCCGCGAGCACCTCCCGCCCGTCGGTGCGGACCGCGTCCCCGACGGCCCGCGGGCGCAGTTGCCCGGGCTCCCCGGTCAGGTCGTAGCGGACGTACGCCTCGACATCGGCCGTCCAGTGGTCGGCCAGCGCTGGATGCGCCCGCCAGAAATCCAGGTATGCCTCGGTGTCCGGGAAAACCTGGCTCAGCCGGGTAATCGCCGGGCCCAGGGTCGCATCGAGCATGGCGTCGAGGTCGGCGCCCTCGGGTACCGGCAGCGGCAGCCCCCCGTCGATAAGGACGAGCCGTCGCACCAGTTCCGGGTGCGCATCGCGGGCGAGCAGGGTGATATACGCGCCCATCGAATGCCCCGCGAGCACCGGCCGTCCGCCGAAATGGCGCAGTACCGCCACCACATCCCGGGCGTGCCGATCCAGGCCGTACGGGCCGGGCAGGTCGCGGCTGTGACCGCGACCGCGCAGGTCAGGCGCGGCCAGCGTCCAGTCAGACGGCATATGGCGCGCGACCGCCTGCCACGCCATAGCCGAAGCCGTAATGCCGTGAACGGCGACCGCCACGCGTTTGCCTGTACCCCACAGGAGCACACGCAGGTCCCCGCCGTCCACTGCCACATTTAGCAGTCGGAGTTGCATGTTCACCCTCCACGGTCCCGGCGTTATGGCCAGGGCCGCCATGTATAGAGCCTATTATCCGCCCCTCATGTTGATCGCGCGATGTCAAGTCGTAGAGAAAGGTTCATTGGCAAAAGCATGCCATGCTGGACTGTGGCCGGAATGCCAGGTAAAACCAGGCTTGGAGGTGAGCGGGTCATGTCTGCCGCACTTAGTTACTCGTCCGGAGAATCCGCAACGCCGCTGCTGGGCGACACGATCGGCGGCAACTTCGACGCCACCGTGCGGGCGTTCGGGGACCGCGAGGCGCTGGTAGACCGGTCGGCCGGGCGGCGGTGGACTTACGCGGAACTCGCGGCCGACGTGGACGCGCTCGCGCTCGGGCTGCTCCAGATGGGCATCGCCAAGGGAGACCGGGTCGGCATCTGGGCGCCGAACTGTGCCGAGTGGACGCTCACCCAGTACGCGACCGCGAAGATCGGCGCGATCCTGGTGAACATCAACCCGGCGTACCGTACCCGTGAGCTCGAATTCGTGCTCAACCAGTCGGGCAGCACGCTGCTCGTCGCGGCCGAGAAGCTGAAGACTTCCGATTACGCCGGGATGATCGCCGAGGTGCGGCCGCGCTGCCCGGATTTGGCGAACGTCGTGCTGCTGGGCAGCCCGGAGTGGCAGTCGCTGCTTGAGCGCGGACGCCATCTGGACCGCGGCGCGCTTGACCAAATCGAGCTGGACACCGATGACCCCATCAACATCCAGTACACCTCGGGCACCACCGGCTTCCCGAAAGGCGCGACACTCTCGCACCACAACATCCTCAACAACGGATTCTTCGTGGGCGAGCTATGCAATTACACCGAGGCCGACCGGATCTGCATCCCGGTGCCGTTCTACCACTGCTTCGGCATGGTCATGGGCAACCTGGCCGCGACCAGCCACGGCGCGTGCATGGTCATCCCCGCGCCTGCCTTCGACCCGGTCGCGACGCTGCAGGCCGTGCAGGCCGAACGCTGCACCTCGCTCTACGGGGTGCCGACGATGTTCATCGCCGAGCTGTCCACCGCGGACTTCGCCGGCTACGACCTGTCCAGCCTGCGCACCGGCATCATGGCCGGCTCGCCGTGCCCCGTTGAGGTGATGAAGCAGGTCATCGAGCGGATGTCGATGAGCGAGGTGGCGATCTGCTACGGCATGACCGAAACCTCGCCGGTATCGACGCAGACGCGCGCCGACGACTCCCTCGACCGCCGCGTGTCCACCGTGGGCCCGGTCGGGCCGCATCTCGAGGTCAAGGTGATCGACCCGGACACGGGCCGGACCGTGCCGCGCGGCACGCCGGGCGAGCTGTGCACCCGCGGCTATTCGGTGATGCTCGGCTACTGGGAACAGCCCGACAAGACCGCCGAAGCCGTCGACGCCGCGCACTGGATGCACACCGGCGATCTCGCGGTCATGGACTCCGGCGGGTACCTCGCCATTACCGGGCGGATCAAGGACATGGTGATCCGCGGCGGCGAGAACATCTACCCGCGGGAGATCGAGGAGTTCCTGTACACCCACCCCGACATCCTGGACGCTCAGGTCATCGGCGTTCCTGACCCGGTCTACGGCGAGGAGCTCATGGTCTGGGTGCGCCTGCGCCCCGGCGCTCCGACGCTGACCGCCGAGTCGTTGCGGGAGTTCTGCCGCGGGCAGTTGGCGCACTACAAGATCCCGAGGTACGTGCACATCGTCGACGAGTTCCCGATGACGGTGACCGGCAAGGTACGCAAGGTCGAGATGCGGGAGCGCGCCCAAGACCTCCTCGCCCTGAATCCCAGCGAGCAACGGCCGTTATCGTGGGCTGTTACTGCCCTTATCGGGGCAGCAACCGCCCACGATAACTGGGGAGGGGTGCGGACGATGAAGGTCCTGATCGCCGGGGGCGCCGGGTACATCGGCAGCACGATCGCGTCGGCTTGCTCGGACGCGGGGATCAGCCCGGTGATCCTGGACCTGCTGGTGACGGGCAGGCGTGAGCACGCGGCGGGCCGTGCGTTTTACGAGGGCGATATCGCCGACGGACCGCTGATCGATCGCATCTTCACCGAACACCCGGACATCGACGCCGTCATCCACTGCGCGGCCCTGATCGTGGTCCCGGACTCGGTCGCCGACCCGGTCGGGTACTACCGGGCGAACGTCGCCAAGAGCCTGGATTTCGCCGCGCACCTGCTGCGCAACGGCTGTGCGCGGCTGATCTTCAGTTCCTCGGCGGCCATCTACCGCGCCAATGAGGACCTGACCGTCGACGAGGACTCCGCCATCGATCCGCAGAGCCCGTACGCGCGGACCAAGGCGGTGTGCGAGGCGATGTTCGCCGACATCGCCACCTCCCAGCCCATCCGCGTGCTGTCCCTGCGGTACTTCAACCCGATCGGCGCGGACCCCAAGATGCGGACGGGACTGCAACTGCGGCGGCCGACCCATGCCCTGGGCAAGATGATCCAGGCGCAGGAAGAAGGCGTCCCGTTCCTGATCACCGGGACCGACTGGCCGACCCGGGATGGTTCGGGCATCAGGGACTACATCCATGTCTGGGACCTCGCCGCGGCGCACGTGGCCGCGCTCACCCGATTCGACGCTCTGCCCGGGCCGGTGACCGTCATCAACCTGGGTACCGGCGCGGGCACCACGGTCCGTGAGCTTCTGGCGGCGTTCAACCGGGTGGCCGACCGTCCGGTCGAGGCGCGTGAGGCCGGACGGCGGCCCGGTGACACCGTCGGCGCCTACGCCCGTATCGACCGGGCGGAGCGCCTGCTGGGCTGGCGGCCGCAGTACGACCTCACCGAGAGCATCCGCCACTCCCTCCAGTGGGCCGCGATCCGCGACCAGGTCCTGTCCGGCCAGGCGGCTCACCGGTCCGGCCAGGCGGCTCAGCGGCTCAGTTATCCGGAGCGCTGATCCGGCGTTCCGCCTCGGCCCAGAGCCGGTCCGGCGTGAGGCGCGTCCACGTCATGCTGGGGGCGGTCCAGTACCAACTCGGCCCGCACCTCGTCCGGCCCGCCGAGGCCGACCAGGACTGGCAGGCGGCCAGCCGCGAGGCTGATGAGCTGATCGCCGGCCTGGGCTGGACCGTCGCGGCCGGCGCGCCCGCCCGCATCCTGCTGGTCGCGACCCTGGCCACGTTGCGCCGCACGAGGTCGGCCCCGCCCGGGCTGCGTGCCTACGCCGAGGCGGTGGCCGGTCTCGCCGCCGCCGAAGTCACCAGCCTTGGCGCCGTCCCCAAGCCACCCGGCAACCCCGACAGCCCCGATAGCCCCGACTCCAGCGCGTCCCGGGTCGCGCTGACCGAGTCCGCCGTCACCGGCATGGTCCTGCACGAGCGGGTGCTCATCGCCCTGCACCGCCTGGCCCAGGAAGACGCCTCGTCCCGCTATTTCGGCTAACTCGAAAGGGGCGTATATGGGACGAAAAGGCTCTCTGTGGTCATGCGTGGTGGTGATCACGAAGTTCCGGGCGGTAGAGATTAGTAAATGATTGTATTGGTTGATATCGGAGGACAGCGTATGATCGAAAAGCTTTGGTAGCCAGCCCCGTCCACCCGCCGCGGGGCTGTGGGGGAGCGGAGATGGGTCAGGAGCTGCAACGACGTACACCGGCCATGCCGGCGCGTCGGCTAGATCCGCCGTGGGCAACGGTGGCGAGCACCACGGTGCGCCTGTGGATGGAAAGGCGCCACCTCGTCAGCCAGCGCCCGGGCGGCCGCCGGCGGCGCCTGGTGTTCGTGCTGAGCGCGCTGATGGCCATGGCCGTCGGGGCCGGCGTGACGCTGGCCTTTACCCAGCAGGCAAATGGGCCTACGCCGCGGCCCAGCGACGCGGCCCAGAGGACGACCGCGCTGCAACTGGCGGCGGCTGACCGTCATCAGGCGGCGGCGTGGATCGCCGCCGAGGTGGGCTCGAGCGTGGTCGTGGCCTGTGACCCGGAGATGTGCGCCGAACTGCAGAACAGCGGCTTCCCGGCCGGTCAGCTCAAGGAGCTGCAGCCGTCGGCCCCCGACCCGCTTGGCTCGGTCCTGGTCGTCGCGACGCCGGTGATCCGGAACCAGTTCGGCACTCGCCTGGCCTCCGTCTATGCACCGCTAGTGATCGCCAGCTTTGGCTCGGGCCCTGAGCAGGTCGACGTCCGCTACGTCCCGCCGGACGGAACCGCGGCCTTCGAGGCCCAGCTCGCGACCGATCAAAAGAACCGTATTGCCGCGGGTGAACAACTGCTGACCAATAAACACGTCCAGGCATCCGCGGCCGCGCGCAAAGCCCTCCTCGCCGGACAGGTCGATCCGCGCCTGCTTGTAACGCTTTCAGCACTTGCTCACCTAATGCCACTTCACCTGATAGCGTTCGTTGACTCGTCGCCAGGCGTGAGTTCGGGTGTGCCCTTGCGCGGCGCTGAAATCGGCGCCGCCGCAGCGGCAGGCCTGCCAGCGATGGTCGCGTTCCTGAGTGCTCAGCGAACCCCGTTCGCGCCGGCAGCGGCTCATATCACTCAGATCGCGGGCGGCCGGTCAGTGGTCACCGTACGGTACGACGCTCCGGGTCCCATGGGGCTAGGAGGCTCATAGAGATTCACCAGCTTGGGGAGGGATCACAATGAAGTTTCCGAGAATAACTAGACGTATCACCATGCTGCTGGCCGCCTCGGCCTTGCTGCTTGGGATTCCCGCCGCCACTACTGCTTACGCGGCCTCTGCCACCACGGGCACCGGCTGGATCAGGCTCACTCACCTGTCTCCGAACACGCCCGCGGTCGACGTGTACCTGTATTCGTTCGGCAATTCCAACGCGCAGATCGTGCTCCACCACGTCGCCTACGGAACGGTCTCGCCCTATGAGATAGCCACCGCAGGCGACTACAGCGTCGCCATGCGGGCATCAGGGGCCTCCCCGTCGAGCCCGCCCGTCCTGTCCACCAGCGTGACGATCAAGGCCGGTCACGCGTACACGGTGGCGGGGATGGGACCGGAATCGGGCCTACGGCTCCAGGTCCTGGACGACCAGCTGACCACGCCGCCGGGCAAGGCCGTGATCCGGGTGATCCAGGCCTCGCTGAAGCAGCAGACGGTCAAGTTCACCTGCGGCGGGCAGACCATCGTGCCCAAGGCCGCGTTCGCCTCGGTGAGTTCCTACACGGCCATCCCCGCCAACACCTGGACCATGGACGCGATCGGCTCCGGCTCGACCGGGACGGGGCGCTTCCTGATGGCCCCGGGGACCGTGCACACGATGGTGGTCCTCGACGGAGCCACCGGTCTTGAGGTGGTCAACCTGGTGGACGCGGCCGGGGCCGGCAAGCCGCCGGCAGGCGGCGTCAGGACGGGCTTCGGCGGCACCGCACCGCATGGGCCCGGCTCGCCGCTGCCGTGGCTGGCGGCCATCGGCGCCGGCGCGCTGATAACCCTGACCGGCGGGCTCAGGCTGCGCCGTAATGGGCTGCGCCGTCAGCTGAACACCGGGGTCTAAGGATGCTGACCCGCAGGCCGGCCGCGATCGCTTTCGCGGCCGGCCTGGTCGTGATCGTGGCCGGAACGGTCGGCCTGCTGCTGACGCGTCACTCGACGCCGGCCCTGCGCCCGGTCGCGGCCGGGGTGGCGGCGCTGCCCACGCCCACCGGCTCGATCGCGGCACTGCCCGCGCCCACTGGCCCGATCGTGGCCCCGCCGCCGTCGGCGCAGCCGGCCCAGGTGGCCAGCCCCGTCTCGCTGACCATTCCGCTGATCGGCGTGAAGACCCAGCTGCAAACGCTGGGCCTGGCCGCAGGCGGCGCGTTGCAGGTGCCGTCCTTGACGTCGGTCGCGGGCTGGTACACGGGAAGCCCGCGTCCTGGCGCCATCGGCTCGGCCATCATCGTGGGCCACATCGACTCGCTGACCGGTCCCGGCGTGTTCTACCGGCTGCCCGAGCTGCGCTCCGGTGACCGTGTCTACATCCGGCGTGCCGACGGGAGCCTGGTGGAGTTCCGCGTCACATCGGTCCAGACCTACCTGAAGGACCAGTTCCCGACGCAGACCGTATACGGCCCCACGCCGGACGCGGAGCTGCGCCTCATCACCTGCGGCGGGGCCTTCGACGCCGCCACCGGCCACTACCTGAGCAACATCGTCGTCTACGCCACTCAAGTGAGCTGAGGGCCGCTCAGCCAGCTCACCGCGCCCGGCCAGCCCCGGGTTGATGCGATCCTAGGGGCATGACGCCGGAGGAGCGGTACGAGGATCTGGTCGACGAGTTCACGGGCGCCGACGGGGTGACGCCGCCCACCGGGGGCAGCGGGTTCGGCCGCGGCGCGCTCCGCTACCGCCGGAGGATCTTCGCGATGTTCGTCCGCGGTCAGCTGGTGGTCAAGCTGCCGCGGCGGCGCGTGGACGAGCTCGTCGCGGGCGGCCACGGCGAGCGGTTCGACGCCAACAAGGGCACGCCGATGAAGGAATGGTTCAGCCTGGACCCCGAGTCCGCCCTGCCCTGGCCGCCGCTGGCCCGCGAGGCCCTAGACTTCGCCCGCTCCGCTGACTGACCGGACAAACCCTATGAGCACGGAGCGCGATAGGCCAGTCCCGGTACGTAGTTTGTCCCACTCGAGTCTGGTGAGCGGCTGGCCGGCGTCCGCCCGGTACGGGAGGATAGCCTGGGTCCCCGGAGGTGTCATGGACCTGGACGTTATCGACAACCCGGATAAGGCCCGGTTCGAGATCCTCGCGGACGGCGAGCTAGCCGGGTTTGTCCTGTACTACGTGCGCGGCGACGAGATCGCGTTCACGCATACCCAGACCGACGACCGGTTCCGCGGCCAGGGCATCGGCGGCCGCCTCGTGCGGTCGAGTCTCGACGCCGCCCGGGAACGTCACCTGACGGTCCTGCCCTACTGCCCGTACGTGAAGAGCTGGATCACCGAGCACCGTGAGTACGCCGACCTGATCCCGGAAGACCGCCGCCAGCAGTTCGGCCTGTGACGCAGGTTTCTATACATGCCGTTGCTCATCGTGGCACCGATGAGCTTTCACGCTGGCCTCCGTTACACGGGTGAGAATCAGCGACCGGCTGATTCCGGATAGGGAGGCTGACATGGACTACAAGCTGGAACTGGTGCTGATCCCGGTCTCGGACGTGGACCGCGCGAAGAAGTTCTACCTCGAGAACGCGGGCTTCGTCCTGATCGTCGACACCCCGATCGGCGAAGGGCAGCGGGTGGTCCAGGTCGTCCCGCCCGGCTCGGAGTGCGCGATCGGGTTCGGCACCGGGATCACCTCGGCCGCGCCGGGATCCGCGCAGGGCCTGCACCTGGTCGTGTCCGACATCCTCGCGGCGCGGGCCGAGATGACCGAGCGAGGCGTGGCCGTCAGTGAGGTGCGCCACCTGGAGTCCGGCACGTGGGTAGACGGCCCGCACCCGGAACGCGCCAACTACGAGTCGTTCGCCGACTTCACCGACCCGGACGGCAACATCTGGATACTGCAAGAAGTCGACCGCAGCAAGGGCTGACGATGGATCGTTCGGAGATGATGGTGAGCGCGGACCAGACCGTGAGCGCGGCGATCGCAGGTGATGAGCCCGCGTTCGCCACCCTCACCGAACGGCACCGGCGGGAGCTGCACGTCCACTGCTACCGGATGCTGGCTTCGTTCGACGAGGCCGAGGACGCGGTGCAGGAGACGTTCCTCAAGGCGTGGCGCGGCCGGTCCGGCTTCGACGGCGGTGCGCAGTTCCGCGCGTGGCTGTACCGGATCGCCACGAACGTCTGCCTGGACATGCTGCGGCGCAACTCGCGGCGCACCGCCGGGAGCTCGTTCGCAGAGGTGGCGTGGCTCCAGCCGTACCCCGACCTGCTGCTTGACCAGGCCGCGCCCAGCGACGAGCAGCCCGAGGCCGTGGCCATCCAGCGGGAGACGATCTCGCTGGCCTTCCTGGCCGCCCTCCAGGTCCTGCCGCCGAGGCAGCGCGCGGCGCTGATCGCCCGCGACGTGCTCGGCTGGCCGGCCAGCGAGACCGCCTCGGCGCTCGGCACCAGCGTCGCCGCGGCCAACAGCGCCCTGCAGCGAGCCCGCGCGACGATGCAGTCGCACCTGCCCGCCCGCCGCGCCGAGTGGTCCGCGCGTGAGCCGAACGCCGGAGAACGCGAGCTGCTGGAGCAGTTCATCGAGGCGCATGAACGGTGCGACGCCGAGGCCGCCGTCGCGATCGCGGCCCGGGACATCCGGGTCACCATGCCGCCAGCGCCGTGGCGCTTCGACGGGGCGGACGCGATCAGGCCGCTCATCGCCGACGCGGCCTCGATGGGCGAATGGCGCCTGATCCCGGTGGGGGCGAACCGGATGCCGGCCGCCGCGAGCTACCTGCGCCGGCCGGGCGACAGCGAGTTCCGCGCGTTCAAGCTCGACGTCATGCGCATTGAGGCCGGGGTGATCGCCGAGATCACCACGTTCAACGCGGAGCTCTTCGCCGCGTTCGGCCTGAAGCCCACGCTGTAAGTGAGGTGCCGCCGGCACCCGGGTGAGCGATAGCCTGTCCCGCGTGCTGGAACATGTCACGGTGACGCGGTACGTGGCCCCGCTGCGCGAGGGCGGGTCGCTGCCCGCCATCGTCGAGGCGGACAATCTCGGCACCTACGTGATGAAGTTCCGTGGCGCCGGGCAGGGCCCGCTCGCGCTGGTCGCCGAGATCATCGCCGGCGAGCTCGCGCGCCGCCTCGGCCTGCGCACTCCGGAGCTGGTCCTGGCCGAGCTCGACCCGCGGATCCCCGGCAGCGAGCCCGACCCGGAGATCCAGGACCTGCTGCGCGCCAGCGAGGGCCTGAACCTCGGCGTGGATTTCCTGCCCAGCTCGTTCGGCTTCGACCCGCTCGGCTGGACGGCCGACCGCGACTTCGCCAGCCAGGTGCTCTGGTTCGACGCGCTGGTGCACAACGTCGACCGCACCTGGCGCAACCCGAACCTGCTGGTGTGGCACCGCAACATCTGGCTGATCGATCATGGCGCGGCGCTGTACTTCCATCACAACTGGGCCACGGCCGATCCCAAGCGGCCCTTCGATGCCAGCGAGCACGTGCTGCGCGACCGCGCCACCATGATCGCCGAGGCCCACGATGTGCTAGCCCCGCGAGTGACCGGACCCTTGCTCGAGGAGGTGACCGCGCTGGTGCCGCCCGCCTGGTTCGGCGACCGCGGCGCCGGGGACTACGTGGAGCACCTCCTGCTGCGGGCCCCGATCGTGCCGGAGGTGATCCGCCCATGACCGAGGTCTTCGAATATGCGCTGGTCCGCGTGGTCCCCCGGGTGGAGCGGGGCGAGGCCATCAACGCCGGGGTGATCGTCTACTCCCAGGCTTTCCGGTACCTGTGCGCCCGGATCGAGCTGGACGAGCATCGCCTGCTGGCGCTCGACCCGGCCGTGGACCTCGACGCGGTGCGAGCGGGGCTGTCGGCGGTCGAGAAGGCTTGTACCGAAGGCCCGCTGGCCGGCCGGCCGCTCGGCGAGCGGTTCCGCTGGCTCACCGCGCCCAGGTCCACCATCGTCCAGCCCAGCCCCGTGCATAGCGGCCTCACCGCCGACCCGGCCGCCGAACTCACCCACCTCTTCGACACCCTGGTCCGGGTGGCCTCGTGACGGCGGTGACCTTCCGGCGGCAGGGGTCTAGTCTCGCTGCTGTGGCCGAGAACCTTGACCCTGTCGCGTATAACCGGGCCGCGTGGGACCGCGAGGTGGACTGGGGAAACGAGTGGACCCAACCGGTCGGGCCTGATGTCGTCGCCCGGGCGCGGGCCGGTGACTGGGCGGTGGTGCTCATCGGGTATGAGGCCGTGCCCCGTGATTGGTTTCCCTGTGACGTGGCGGGCGTCGCGGTGCTCTGCCTCGCCTCCGGCGGCGGGCAGCAGGGGCCGGTTCTGGCCGCCGCGGGTGCGGACGTGACCGTGTTCGACAACTCGCCCCGGCAACTCGAGCGCGACGAGGAGGTGGCCGCCCGGGACGGCCTGGCCATCAGGACTGTGCTCGGCGACATGCGGGATCTGACTGCCTTCGCCGATGGCAGCTTCGACCTCGTGTTCAACCCGGTGTCGAACGTGTTCTGCCCCGACCTGGCTCCGGTGTGGCGGGAGTGCTTCCGCGTCCTGCGCCCGGCCGGCGCCTTGCTGGCGGGATTCATGAATCCGGATGTGTTCATCTTTGACATTGAGGCGCTAGATACGAGAGAGGAACTCGTCGTTTGCCACCGGATCCCGTTTTCCACTGCGGACCTGCCTGATGCCGAACGCCAGCGCACCTACGGCGATGGCCCGATCGAGTACAGCCATACGCTGACCGAGCAGATCGGCGGCCAGCTGGCGGCCGGTTTCATCCTGACGCACCTAGTCGAGGCACCGCATCACGCCGACGCCACGGCGCGCTACATGCCCGGATACATCGCCACCCGCGCCGTCAAGCCACCCCCGCGCCCTCGACGCGACTGATGGCCGGGAACCCTTAGCAGGGGAGACCGGTAATTAGGCTTATTTCCTAACCCTAAATAAGGGTGTCGGTCTTCGCGACGGTACGGGCCTGACAGGCCCAGAGCTACGCGTGTCTCCATCCGGGCTCGCGAGTTGGCGTTCCAGGTCAGTGAACGCGTTGATGACCGCCGGAGCCTCGAAGACACGGTTCCGTCGGCCCACCGTCACCTGGGATAGCACTCCAGCGGACACAAGGCGCTCGATGGCCGCGTTGGTCTGCGGCTGGCTACGGCCGATCAGCTCGGCCGCTCCATGAGCCGTGAGGACCGGTGCTCCGGGGATGGCCCTAAGCAGGAGGTCGGCAGCGGAGCCGCGCCGGACGCTTCCCAACTGGGCACGCCATTCGTCCTCGATCTGCTCGATACGCCGCTCAAGGGATGCTGCGTCATCAACCGCACGCTGGCAGGCTCCCGCGAATGTTCCCACCCACGCATTGATTCCGGAGGGGGCGCCCTTGCCGGTTGCAGGCCCGCGGTAGCGCGTGGCCGTCAGGCCATCGATGTAATTCCTGGCCCGGGTCGCCAGGATCAGGGAGATCGGTGGCAGTACGCGCGTGGCCAGGCCACGCCGCCGGAGCACGAGATGGATCAGCCCGCGGCCTGTCCTCCCGTTGCCGTCAGAAAACGGATGGATGGTCTCGAACTGGGCATGCGCGATCGCGGCCTGGGCGACGGCCGGCAGGGACTCCTCATTACAGAACGAGCACAGGTCCGCCATCAGATCAGGTACAAGTTCGGGCGGTGGTGGCACGAATTCCGCGGAGCAAGGGTTGTAGGCGCTGCCTCCGATCCAGTTCTGCCGTTGCCTGAGCATGCCCGCGTGCTTTGCCAAGCGCGTGTTCTCAAGAAGGCGGCGGTGGAAGCCCAGCAGGGTCTCGAGTGTGATCAGGTCGCCTGCGCCGATTTCTCGGATAGCGGCGTTCATCGCGTCGATGTTGCCGAGGATTTCGGCGGCCATGACATCGGAGCCTGGTTCACCCAGCGCATGCGCGACCTCGGCGCGAAGCAGTCGTCTGGCTCCAATCTCAAGGCCTTCAATCCGGGAAGAGGCGACCGATTCAGCGCGCAGAAGTAGCCGTGCGAGGGCTTCGGTGTCCGCCAATGCTGACGCTTCGGTGTTCAACCTCGTGATAGCCGTCTCGGCGTCCACGACATCGGCGGCTACGTCACCGTCAAGCACGAAGCCCCGACCCTCCAGCCGGTCGGGGCCATAGGCTTCGTAATCGCAAGGAAGTCGGCCCTTACGCGACAGCGCGTCGGGATTGCCTGTCCAGTGACGGCGGATAAGCCTTGACACAGCACCTCCTTATTTAGGGTCATCATACAACCCTAAATAAGGAACCGCCTCACCTCGCGGTGCTCGTCGTTGGTTCGTTCCGGTACGCGCTGAAGTCGGCGAGGCGAACGAGCCGGAGCTCCGGTAGCCCCTACTCCCCGTGGAACTCCGCGATCGCCGCCTCATACCGGTCAAGCGCCCGCTCAACCCGCCCGCGCGGCGCCGACGGCAGCCAGTGCACCGCCCGCCGGAACCCGGCGTCGGCGTAGGCCTCGAGCACCAGGGGATCGGCCGGAACGCCCATGACCATCAGCTCGACCGGCCGGTCCGCGCGCGAGCGCAGCTTCGCGGCCCGGTCCAGGATGCCCTCGCGAGCATAGTTCGGGAACCACGCGTCCCCGAACGCCAGCACCCGGTCAAGCACACCCGGCCCGCTCCCGCCGACCAGCACCGGCGGATGCGGCCGTTGGGCCGGCTTGGGCCAGGACCAGATCCGGTCGAACGAGACGTACTCGCCGGAGTAACTTGCCTCGTCTGAAGTCCAGATCGCCTTCATGGCCTCCACCCGCTCCCGCAAAAGGGCCATCCGCCGCCGCGGGTCGGTGCCGTGGTTAGCCATCTCCTCCCGGTTCCAGCCCGCGCCGACGCCGAACTCGAACCGCCCGCCGGGATGTGCGTGTGCTCGGAGAAGAACACCGACTCGTGCCCGCGCTCCTCGGCGAGCCGCGCCACCTCCGCGGGCCCGATGGCGTCATGGGTGGGAAAGATCGCTACGCCAGTGTCCATAGGGCCAAGCCTAGGCCGCACTCCCCGTGTCTCCCTGACCGCCCGTCCCGCGTCCCGCCGTAATTTCTTTTGGCCCGAACGAGCGTGGTTTCACGCCCCGGTCAGCCGCGTCGCCCGGGTGGCGACGTCTCGTGGCCAAGACATTAGGTCATCAGCCCTGAAACGGCCGGTGGCTAATGATCCAGTCCAATGGACTGCGCGCTGGTGAGGAGCCCTCGTCGATCGGCGGAGACTGGGCCATACCCGGCATAATCTCACGCCTGTCCGCGGGGCCTAGGAGGTGCATCAGCTGCTGGCGGGTCTTGTCGGCGAAGCCCGTGCTGGCCAGGATGCCTCGTGAAAACTCCAAGAGGACCCACCACGTGTCTTCTGGATCGACCATTCCGAGTACGGCAGCCAACGGGTCTCCGAACTTAACCGGGGTGCCGCCAGGACAGCTACCGCCGCTGGAGCAGCCTGAGCCGGCTGGCCGCTACGGCGCCCGCGCTAGCGTCCGCACCCTGGCTACCGTCCGTGACAGGCGGCGGCTGGTTCCCCGGCGTGCCTGGCGGGCAGCCCGTGCCGGGGACAGCAGACGGCGCTGCTAAATCCTTTACTCCCGGTCCGGTCCTGTTTCACCGGCGGCTTCCTGATGCGCGCCTTCTCCGCGTCCAGCACCTGGGATTTGTCCGGTAGCCCATTTCCATTCCCGTTCCGCGCCTTCCGGCATCCGGGAAATAGCGCGCCTGTCCACATATCAACAGATATGGCTGTGAATTACATGAACAGGCGGACAAGAAAGCGGTTC
>WNFC01002242.1_pt1 | contig 29355 bp, 19 predicted proteins | sample 5400541 | NCBI WGS metagenome assembly WNFC01 (sample SAMN13153342, study PRJNA577476) | soil metagenome | isolation source: 120 cm saprolite under Douglas fir tree site 2 hole 2 replicate 1 | place: USA:California | collected 2015-04-18
CAGCACTTGCAGGTTGCTCAGACTGACGTTCCCCCGTTGCACCGGCAGCGCATCCTTGATCCGTTCGTACTGCGCTTCGCTTATCTCCATCGGTAAAACCAGATTAACAGAAACTAGCCATTAGCGTGAACACGCCCTACTTCGCGCATGGCTCCAACGCTTCAAGGGACTATTTGGGCATCAGGATCGAGAGCGAGAGCTTGCAGATGAACTCGAAAGCCATCTCCAGATGCACATTGACGACAGCGTTCGTGCAGGTATGTCACCTCAAACCGCTCGTCGAGACGCGCTGCTCCGCTTAGGCGGCATTGAATCAACCAAACAGGCTTACCGTGAACACGGCACCATTCCGTCTTTTGAAAATATCCTGCAGGACCTTCGTTTCGCGATCCGGCAGCTACGCAAGCACCCTGGATTTACGTTCACTGCAGTTGTAGTGTTCGGCCTGGGCATCGCCGCGAGCACGGCGATCTGTTACCGCAGCAACCAAATAGGGAAGTGAAGTGGAAGGCCATTGAGATGGTGCTCAGGCCAATGGCCAGGGCCCCATCCCGTCCCTGGCCACAACCACTTTTACTCCAGAAATTGTGCCAGTTTCCTGACCCGCAAGAGGGCAAACGCCACTCAGGTTATGCCTAGCGGTGCACTGCTTCAAGGGCCATCACAGAGTAGCTAGTCGCAGCGTCGCTCATGAAGCGTCCGACATCAGTTGCAGCATCCCTCTGCTTATTCAGCGAGTGGGCCGGCCAGGACCCCTCCTTTATATCCTGGTTCTCAACCAGCCAAGCGATGGCCCGTTTCATCTCCAGCTTCTTCGTCGAAACACCCGCTTCCTTCAGCACGTAGACGGCGAGTCCGGTGGCATACCCATCGCTTCTTTCGTCCAGAGGAGTGTTGTCTTTGCGCTTCCATTCGCCCAAACCGGTCAGGCTCCAACCGCCGTCCTCCCGTTGTTGAGCGCGAATGTCATCGAGCAAGGTCGTCCGCTTCTGAGGGGAAAGAAGGCCCGGGAGCCTTGTGGAGGCCCATAACAACACAATGCGATTTGCGAGGGGCTGCGAATCGTAGTTGCGAACTAGATACGAGGCCAACTTTTGCATGTCAGGCTGGATCTCCGGCGACTCTTTGTAGTTCCCGGGAGCAAGCCCTACCGCCAACGCCGCCAAGGTACTCCCATAGTAGTGCGATTCATTCGACTCCCACGGAGCGTTGTGAAAGTTGAGCCAATTCCATGAACCGAGCTCATCGCCTCCCGTCAGTTGGGTCGCCCACATATTATCGAAAGCCCTCCGGGCGTCTTCGCTCAAGTGACCTCTCTGCGCATCGTAGCGTGCGAGGATCAGCGCATTGAGTACCGCTTCTGTACCGCGCGATTCGACAGTCTTTCGGGGACCGATCTTCTGATCACTGTAGAAAGGCTCGACCTCGTTCCACAAGTTGACCCGCTTCGTGATGTAGCCAAGCATTGCTTGCTCAGGAGAAGAGAGAGCGCTCTCTCCAAGCGAATGTCTCATGCTGGGACGCGCGAGAGCATACGGAACCGCTGTATGGCAGGAGATACATGCCGTGTCGTGATCGCGTTGCGCCTTCGGCCAGTTCATCCACCAGATCTGCCTCGCATCGAGATACTGGGCGGCAGCAAATCTGTCCCAGTCATGTGAAAGGGTCCGGTGGTCGCTAGCGTTCATCTCTGCAGATGCCGCTGAAATGAAGAGGACGACCGCCAGGCAGCAGCAACGGGCAAGAAGCGGTGTTATTTCCATGTGCTCCCTCCGTAACAATGGGTTCGATCGAAATCGGTGCGAAGCATTTACATAACAGCGAATGTAGCATAGCGGTGAAAATGACAAATTGCGCTATCAGATAGGAACAACTTATGAACTGGATAGCTAGACGATATAGATCGATAAGAATTCTGCACCTGAGCCGAAGATACCGATCTAAGGTCAACGACTATCAATAAACAGCTAATCCTAAGGGGAGTGCTTACTTTTCATATGAGCAGTAACCCCATCGATATCTGCTACTAGCTATAACTCCTGATTGATTAGTTCATTCAATCTTTGTCTAACAAAAATAGTTAGGCATAAACTCCCATTTTCAATGCATTTTATTGTTGACGCCATATGAACTTGACGCTACTTTTGTTTCAAAGACACAACCCAGTAAACTTCGGCTTCGCTTTAGCAGGCATGCTTAAGCGAATTTCCATCCTACCGTATCGTCAATCCGAAGTTTGATCTATTACTCGTGCAAAGCTCCCGCAATGCGTGTCTGTCTAGCTGTACCTCGCGGTTGTACTCGCATCGTGTGTCACGGTGTCGAGCCGTCGAAGAACTGTCCGTACATATATAGAACTTCATCCAGTCGCACCTTAATACAGAAAGGGTTGATGATGCTTAGTCCTTGCTGCACACAGCTGACTTTTGCGCGGAGAACCCCCCGTGCGCGGCTCCATGTCCTTTTTCTCCTTCTAAGTCTCTTCCTCGTCCCGGGGTCTTCGTTTGCTCAATCAACCTACGGATCCTTCCTGGGCACTATCAAAGATCCGCAGGGGGCGACGATCGCGGGAGCGACGGTCAAGCTTGTCAACACGGGCACTTCTTCAGCCCGCGAGACGACTACCAGCAGCACGGGCCAGTACGCCTTTTTGAATGTGGAACCGGGTTCCTACCGCATCGTCGTCGCATCTTCCGGCTTCCAAGAACTTCTCTTCCCAGGACTGGTGCTGCAGTCGCGTGATACGCAACGAGTCGATGGGATCTTGAGCCTGGGGCAACGTTCCGATACCGTCTCAGTTGAGACTGCAGCCGCGGTCATCAACACGGACACATCCAACCTCTCCGAGACGCGCACCGGCATCGAGTTGAACACTCTGCCGCTGGCCGTAAGCTCGCGCGCATCCGGCTCTACCAGCCCCTATGCGACTTTGACCTCGCAGGCTGGGGTGCAGACTGACTCCGCCGGTAACATCTCTGTCGCCGGTGCAAAGCCAAGCCTTCTTTCGGTGACGGTCGATGGCATCAGCACAATGAATGTTCGGTCCAGCATTCCTGCTACCGAGCTCTTTCCTTCCTTCAATGCGATCGAGGAGATTCGAATCAGCCAGAACGCCAACGCAGCGGAGTTCGGCGGCATCAGCGATATCACGACGGTCTCGCGTGGGGGTACGAATCACGGCCATGGAGGAGTATTCGACAACTACGAGAGCGCCGGTTTCAACTCCAAGGATCCGTTCGCAGCAAAGAAGCCGAAGCTGGTCATGAACGACTTTGGGATCTTCTATGGCGGACCCGTGGTTGTGCCCCATCTCTACAACGGCCGCGACAAGACCTTCTACTTCCTCAGCTACGAGGGACTTCGTCTCCCGCAGCAGCTGAACGTGATTCAGAGTGTTCCGACTGCGGCCTTACGCGCTGGAAACCTGTCGGCTTACCCCACGCAGATCTATAACGCCTCTGGCGTTCCATACCTCAACAATCAGATTCCCACATCCGATATCAGTTCTGTATCAGCGAAGGCTCTCGCGAAGTATTATCCGCTGCCCAACTTCGGAGCGGCAGGTGCAATCACAAATAACTATCAGCAGAACTTCTCCACGCCAGTCAGTTCGGACCAGGGGGATGTGCGAATCGATCGCAACATCACCGCGCGACAGACGATCTACGCCCGTTACAGCTATAAGCAACGGTCCGTTGTGGTACCACCGACCAGTAGCGCGAGTTCAGGCGGTTCCGCGCTCGTGGGTACCTTCCGAAAGCCAGAGAAAGATACCAGCCTCACGGTCGCCTACAACTACATCATCACGCCCGCGCTCTTCAACGAGTTTCGCGGCGGGTTGAGCAAGTTCATCACGGAGAGCACCTTCAACGACAGTTCGGCGTCCATTGCCACACTCGGCATCCAGGGAATTCCGGATCTGCTCAGCCCGACGATCGCTGCCTCGCCAAACTTCCGCATCACCGGCTTTACCGCGGCGGGTGGAGTGGGATCATCCAAGGGCAGCAGCAACACGTACCAGATGATCGACAACCTCACCTGGACCAAGGGCGCTCACAACCTCAAGATGGGCGGTGACGTTCGCCGCATGTACGCATACGCCGGCAACGTCTTCGGCAGCTCCAGGCTGGGCCGCTACGCCTTCAACAGGAGCAGCACTGTCGGCAAAAAAGTGGGAGTTCCCTTCGCCTCCTTCCTGCTCGGTCTGCCGGATACTACCACTGTGTCGGACGTACTGGCGCCGGACATGAACGGTCGCGGTAATGCGTACGCGATCTACGCACAGGATGACTGGAAGATCACCAACTCCCTTACCCTGAACTTTGGCCTGCGGTATGAGTACCATCCGATGCTACGGGACAAGTTCGAGAACAGCGCGCAGTTCCTGCCCGATGTCTACACGAATGTGAACGGCGCCAATGTTCACGGAGCTGTCGCGGTTCCCACCAACTACGCCATCCAGCACAATGTACTTCCCAGCTTCGCCAGTGGTATCGCACCTGTGCCGATTCTTACTGCTGGCCAGGCCGGCATATCGACGGCGCTCGTTTCTGTATCCAAGGACGACTTCGCTCCCCGCTTCGGATTCGCGTGGCGTCCACTGCACAACGATAAGACGGTCATTCGCGGCGGCTTTGGACGCTTCATCGCCGGGGCTTTGGGCGGCAACGTGGTCGGCGGTTGGGCTGTGACGGCCAGCGCCGTCAATACTTACAAAAACTCGTATGTCAACGGCTCGCCTGCCCTGCAGTTCCCCACTCCCTTCAATGTGGCGGGGGCAACGGCGTCCGGCACTCTCGACTTCGACTACGCGGTCACACCCAACTACAAAGACCCGACGGTGCAGCAGTGGAACCTTACGGCAGAGCAGGACATCGGCTACAACACCGGCCTTCGGGTCTCGTACGCAGGGAGCCACGGACAGAATATGGGCATGTACTCCGACCTGAACCAGTTGCCCTACGGCACAAGCACGCCGGACTCGTCGCAGTCTGCATTTCCCACCCTCAACGGCATCTACACGGTGCTGAACCTCGCTGAGAGCAACTACCACGCTGTCACGACAGAGGTGAACCATCGTATGAACAGCGGGCTGCAGTTCCAAGGCAGCTACACCTTCGCCCGCAACCTCTCGGATGAAGCAGGTTTGAATCCGACGAGCAATGCAGGCGAGATCGGCGGCGCTCCGAGCGACCGTTACCACCCCGGCGTCGACTATGGGAATGTCATCTACACGCGTCGTCATCGCTTCATGGCATCTGCTGTCTATGAGTTGCCATTCGGCCGTGGCCGTGCATTCCTCGCCAATCCTAACTGGATAATGAACACACTGGTAAGCGGCTGGCAGGCAAGCGGCTACTTCCTGGTACAGAGCGGTCCATTCCTCACGCCACTTACCTCCGCGGTCGATCCGACTGGTAGCGGAATGATCAACAAGGGCACGCAGTCTTTTGCGCGTCCTGATGTGGTCGCCGGGGTCTCGCCTTACGTCTCCGGCAAGGGTGCCCGTAACTTCCTGAATGCCGCCGCATTCGTGAATCCGGGCCAAAACATCGGTCGCCAGGGCACAGCGAGGGTTGGCAGTGTTGTAGGTTATGGAACAAACACGTTCTCCATGTCCCTCATGAAGAGCGTTTCGTTTACTGAGCTCGTAAAGCTTCAGATGGGCGCACAGGTGCAGAACCTGTTCAATCATCATAACTTCGATGTCCCGGCCTCCTTGGATATCGCAACCTCCAACTACGGCCAGGTCACAGGTGTTCAGACCAAGGACAATGCGGGCCCTCGAGCGATCTCACTGACGGCGCGCGTGTCCTTCTAACCGGCAGCAACCATGGTGCGGGGCGATTCGTTATCGCTCCGCACCGATTCTCCAACTTTTACAAGTTGCCAGCACAGTATACTGAGCGCAACGCTTCCCAAAACCTCTTAGTTGTTCTGATCTGTGCTGTGTGCAGGAGTCTGGATGAACCGCAGGAAGTTTCTTTATACGACCGCAGCAACAGCGGCCGCGGGCCTGGTTCCAAATGTCATTCCGCAGTTGGCTGGGCAGACTACTCCGAAGCCCGACTACACGCTCCGTATCGCCCCTCTCAAATTAGAGCTTGCTCCCGGCACGGTCGTCGAGACTATCGCGTATAACGGCACCGTCCCCGGCCCCCTTCTCCGCCTGCAGCAAGGCAAAGAGACTCGCATCCGCGTGATCAACGAGACGGGAACGCCGGAGCTTGCACATTGGCACGGCCTAGGCACCGACTCGATCAACGACGGTGCGATGGAACAAGGCAGCCCAATGATTCCGCCGCATGGCGAGCAACTCTACACCTTGACACCGGGGCTGACAGGGTCACGCTGGTATCACACGCATACCAGCGCCGAAAAGAATCTGGCCGCGGCGACCTACACCGGCCAGTTCGGATTCCTCTACGTCGAACCGAAGCTGGACGCAGGTGCTTACGACCACGAGGTCTTTCTTGCCGTTCATCACTGGGGTCCGTCGCTCATGCCGATGGGGCCACCCGTGAACAGCATGGAGGTGGGTTACAAGTACGCCGCGTTCAACGGCAGATTGTTCTCTGCGTCCGAGCCTCTTCGAGTAAAAAAAGGCGACCGCGTTCTCTTCCATCTTCTGAACGCGAGCGCAACGCAGGATGTCGCGCTCGCGCTGCCAGGCCACAAGTTTCGCGTGGTTGCACTTGATGGCAACGCGGTCCCGAACCCCCGTGAAGTCTCGACGATCTCTCTCAGTGTCGCCGAGCGTGTCGATGCCATCGTACAGATGGATACCCCTGGCGTATGGATGCTAGGCGCCCTGGATGAGGGCCAGCGAAAAATGGGTCTTGGACTCAAGATAGAGTATGCCGGCAGCAAAGGTCCGGCGCTATGGAAGAGCCCGGAGAAAGAGGATTGGGCGTATACCCTCTTCGGCAAGGCTTCGGCACCTGTCTTTCCTGCGAGGCGGTTCCCCATGGTCTTTGAAAAGCAGACCGGAGCCGCAGCAGATGGACTCGACCTGTGGACGATCAACGGCAAGGGTTTTCGTGATCTTGCGCCGCTCCAGGTTCAGAACGGAAAGCGGTACCGCCTCGTCTTTACGAACACTACCGGTGAAGCGCATCCGGTACACCTGCATCGGCACAGTTTCGAGCTGATCAACGTAGCAGGCACAGCAACCGCTGGTGTGATTAAGGACACGGTCAACGTACCCGCTTATGCCAAGGTTGAAGTCGACTTCGTCGCAAACAACCCTGGGAAGACCTTGTTCCATTGCCACCAACAGCTTCACATGGACTATGGCTTCATGCAACTGATCGAGTACATCTGACGCTGCACGACCTGCGTCAAAAAACTTCAGAGCCTCTTTACAACCCAAGGAACTATTTCACTTAATAGGCGCAACACCGCTGCGCCAAGGGTCTCCAGCTATGGCAAAGTTCAGTGACAAGCAACTGGGTATGGATCGTCCCATCACGCGACGTGATTTTCTCAACGGTATCGCCATGATGACAAGCGCTTCTGTCCTCACTCATCCGGCGATGTGCATGGCACAAGCGGCCGTTACGGCACCCGAAGCGCAAAATGTCCCGGGCTACAATCCACCTTCGCTAACAGGTCTCCGAGGCAGCCATCAGGGATCCCTGGAGGTTGGGCACGCACTTCGCGATGGCTCGTTCTGGGCCAAGGCGGGTGCGCCCTCACCCACGGGAGAGCAATACGACCTGGTCGTCGTTGGTGGCGGCATCAGCGGACTCGCGGCTGCGTATGCATTCCGGCAGGCAGCAGGTCCAAAGAGTAAGGTCCTCATCCTCGAGAATCACGATGACTTCGGCGGACATGCGAAACGCAACGAGTTCGAGATCGGTGGAAAAGAACTGCTGGGTTACGGCGGTAGCACCTCCATCATGAGCCCGAAGCCTTACAGCGGAGCGGCGAAGAAGATGCTGGAAGAGCTCGGAATCACTCCGGCAAACTACAGCAAGGTCGACGATCCTCAGGTCTTCCTCTCACGCTCGATGGGACCGAAGGTGTTCTTCGACCAGGAGACCTTTGGCTCTGACAAGCTCGCGGTGGATCCGCACCAGTACCGCTCGACCATGCCGCAGTCGCAGAAGGACCAGCTATGGAAGCAGTTTGCTGCTCAGTCTGCCCTGCCAGAACAGGGCAATGCAGACGTCAAGCGACTATATGAGAGCGAGGAAGACTTTCTGCCGGGCCTCAGCCCTGCCGAAAAGAAGGTCAAGCTCGCGAAGCTGAGCTACAGCGACTTCCTAACAGACACCGTCAAGATAGATCCGTCAGTGGTTCAATTCATGAGCAATCGCATGATCGATCCTTATGGCGTGGGCTTCGATGCTATTCCGGCGCAGGATGCCTGGGGCCTCGGCATGCCGGGCTTCGCAGGAATGAAGCTGGATCCGGCACCCGGTCCGGGTATGGGACGAAATGCAATGAGCCTTCAAAGCGGGGACGTGCAATACTTCCACTTCCCCGATGGGAACGCCTCGCTGGCGAGACTGCTAGTTCGCAAAGTGCTGCCGGACGCTGTCCCCGGCAGTGCAGCAGATGACGTTGTTATGGCGAAGGTTCACTATGAACTGCTCGATCAACCGAAGAACGACTTCAGAATTCGCCTCAACAGCTCTGTGGTGCGCGTAAAGCATCTCGGCGAAATTGCCAGCGCCAAAGAGGTCGAGCTTGCGTATGTGCAGAATGGCAAGCTCTTTACGGTGAAGGCCGGCCACTGCATTCTCGCCTGTTGGAATACTGTGATTCCATTTATCACAACCGAGATCTCACCCGAACAAAAGAGCGCACTCACCGCCACCGATAAGCTCCCGATGGTCTACACGAACGTTGCGCTCAAGAACTGGAGCGCATTTACAAAGCTGGGAGCCAACAGCATCTACGCACCATCCAGTTATTGGAGCTCCGTCGCACTTGATGAGCGCGTGAGTATGGGAGGATACGACGCCACAAAGAAGCCGAACGAGCCCATCTTGGTGACGATGCGACACTTCCCCTGCAGCCCCGGCCTGCCGGCGAGAAGCCAACATCGCGCTGGCCGCGCCGAGCTGTACGGCACCAGCTTCGACACGATGGAGCGGAGCGCTCGCGACCAACTGGCTCGCACACTTGGCGGCACCGATTTCGATCCGGCGCGTGATATCGCGGCAATTACGATCAATCGATGGGGACATGGCCGCACCTACCAATACAACTCTCTTTGGGACGCGTTTTGGATCGATGGCAAGGCGCTGCCTTGTGAAAAGGCACGCGAGCCGTTCGGTCGCGTTGCCATTGCCAACAGTGACTCCGATGCCTATGGATGGGCTGATGCTGCAATCAACCAGGGTTTCCGCGCCGTGGATGATTTGCAGATCAAACCTGCCGGGGCATAGGCGGAAGTAGGATGACGACTGCGAACACAGGGCGACCAGTGTTGATCGAAGGCGATGGCGTCGCGGCAGTATGCTGCGCCCGACTACTGACCGACGCGGCGGTGCCATGTGTTCTGGCGAAGACCGTGCGTCCCAAACTGGCGGCCGTGTTGCTAGGCGAGCAGACACAGCGCCTCCTCCGCGAACTCTTTCCTGCTCGCGATGGCGACGACGACCTCTTCGCCGGTTTCGCTTCTATCAGCCGCCGTATCGTTCGCTGGGGTCCCGCCGCGCAGGCAGTCGACCTTCCACATCTTGGCGTTGTAGTTCCCGAAGAAGAACTGCTTCGCAGGCTGTGGAAGCGAGTTGCCGATCTACCGCTCGCTGCTGCGGAACATGACGGTTGGAGCATTTTCTCTTCACGTGGCAGCGTGCGCGATGCGGTCGAGTTCTCCTGCGGCAGCAGGCAGGCTTTCATCACACCGGTCGAGCTCGTCTCCAACGCCGAGAAAGAGGCTTGCTGGGTCGAATCCGTCAGCGGAGGCTGGTTGTTTCTGCTATCGCTCGGAGAGGGCTGTGCATCACTCATCTGCGTTGGGGAGACCGTCGATCGCGCACTTAACGAGAGCACAGTTGTAGCGCCACGAATCCTGACACGTCCAGCAGAGGGCGTACGTGCTGCGGCATATCCGCGCATCCTGCAACCGCTCGCTGCACCGAACTGGCTCGCCTGCGGGACCGCGGCCATGAGCTTCGATCCTCTGTGCGGAGAGGGCACCGGTAACGCAGTGCGCGAAGCATTCCTTGCGGCCGCGGTCGTCCGGGCTGCACTCGCGGGTCACCATGCCGGGGCTCTTGCAGCCCACTACACCTCAAGATTGCAGCAGGGGTTTCTTCGCCACTTGCATATCTGCCACCAGTTCTATAGCTCCGGTGGGCACGGGGAGTTTTGGGATCGTGAGTCCACAACTCTACAAAACAGCATTCGCGAGCTGGAATCCCAGTCGCAAAACCAGCTTGCAGCTCGGTATAGATTGATAGAACGGTCGCTGGTTGCGATCCCAGATCAAACTAACACCCTTTGAGCAGAGAGTTCGTGCTCTCGCATAAGGAGATCAAGCCAGTTAGTCCCGGTAGCCGCTAAACTCCACCTCCGCGCGATCTGTGCAGAGATATGTGCAACTGCGAAGCTGACGCCATTTAGATTCCGCTCGCGGGATACACCCTCGATCTCGCGTGGATACGGACACGTTGCGACTCGGTAGTGCTTTTCCTGAAGGATGCGGTACTCGTCATGGTCGCACGATGCATCCGCAACGACTCCGACCACGCCAGGCAGACTGCCCGGCAACATCGTCACCCCCTGGACGTCGTACGCCGAGACGAGTACTGCGCCTGAGGCAAGCACGCGCTCGATCGCAGGAATGAAGTGCTGCCTGTGCTCTTCATTCGTCGTCCCAAGACTTAGATTGATGATGTCGATCTGGTTGCGAAGACACCAGTCGATCGCGCGAAGTACGATCGGCAGGCTCGTCGCCAGGCGGCGATCGAAGATCTTCACGGCGAAGAGTTCGGCCTCGGGCGTCAGGTGGTGAATCAGTGCGCCAACTGCGGTCCCGTGTCCGAGCCTATCCACATAATCCGGAGCCTCACTATCCGGCGTGATCCCCACACCGCCGGTAACAGATTGCAGATGCGGATGCCCCACATGAACGCCACTGTCGAGCATCCCGATGCGTACAGGGCGGGTCATTGCGCAAAGTTCCCGACCGTACTGTGCTCGAGATCGCTAAGCTCCGGGGTACGAAGGCTCTTACATTCGAGCCGTTCATCAAGGACATCCTGCTTCACGATGCGTCCACCCTCCAGGACGAGAACCATATCGGCCGCCTGGACGAGCGAAGCCCGATGGGTAATGACCAGCGTCGTTCGTCCATGCAATCCGCGCTTCAGTTCATCCGTCACGATCGCCTCTGATTCGGCATCCAGCGCCGACGTCGGTTCGTCGAGGATGAGGATCGATGGGTTCCGCAGCAGCGCCCGCGCCAGCGCGATGCGTTGGCGCTCCCCGAGGGACAGTGTCGAGCCGCGCTCGCCGATCAGTGTTTCGTAGCCCTCTGGAAGCCCCTGGATGAAGTGATGGACACCGGCATTCTCTGCACAACTCTGAATCTCGTCGAATGTGGCCTCTGGCCGTCCATACGCGATATTTTCGCGGATGCTGGCCCGGAACAAGTACGGCGTCTGCTCGACCACTGCGATCGACGCCCGCAACGAATTTAGGTCGAAGTCACGAATGTCGCAGCTATCCAGGGTCACTCTTCCCTCCTGCACGTCGAAGAAGCGCACCAACAGATCAGCAATGGTCGACTTGCCGGCGCCACTGGGCCCGACGAATGCGCAGAGGGCGCCCTTTGGAATCGAGAACGAAACATCCCTTAGAACTGGAACCTCCGGCGTGTAGCAAAAGGCTACATGCTCGAAGCAAATCTTATGAGAGAACGGCGGCAACGGTCGCGGATTGATGGGCTCTTCCACCTCGATCGGAACGTCGAGCACCTCGAAGACACGGCCGAGTGAAACTCCTCCGGTCAGGAGATTGGTGTAGATGCCGAGCAGGTTTTGTACCGGCGCAAGCAGCTTGACGTGATAGGCCATGAACGCGACGAAGCCGCCGATGGTCAGCTGGCCTTCAATCACTAGCTTGCCACCATAGAGAAACACCGTCGCGGTAGAGAGCGTCAGCACAGTGCCCGGAAGCGCGCTTGCCATAAACGACATCATCTGCATGGACATGAGCGAGCGAACGAACTGTCCGTTGTGCCAGCGGAAGCGTTCGATCTCGCGGTCTTGGGCTCCGTTCGTTACGATGAGCCGTATACCCATGATGCTCTCGATCAAAAAACTGCCCAGGTCGGAGCTGCGCTGTCTCAACTCTCCCGTCTTGACGACCAGTCTGCGCTGGTAGTGACGCAGCGTGAAAATGCTTACCGGGAGCAGGCACAGGCTGGCCACCGTGAGCTTCGGGTTGAGCCAGGTCATGATGCTGACGCTGCCGACAAGAAACAGCACATTCGACAATATCGACAGCAGCGTGTCGGAGCAGACGCGCTGCACCTCGCCAATATCGTTGTTGATACGCGAGACGAGGTCGCCGAGTTTATTGCGCGAGAAGTACCTGGGGGACAGCTTTTGCAGGTGCTCATACACGGCTAACCGCATGCTGAAGAGGCTCTCTGCAGAGAGACGGGTGTAGCAATAGCTGGAGACCGCGTTAAGCACAAAACCAACCACGGTGACCACCACCATCGCCAGCGCAATCTTCCAGAGCGCATTCAGATCACTGCGGAGTAGTGCGTCATCAATCAGCAGTCTTGAGATATAGGGCTGGATGAGGCCGACACAAGTAGAAAAGAGACCCAACAGAATTACGGCGAGCAAGCCCTTCCAGTACGGAGATACAAACTTCATGGCACGGCGGTATTGCCGGAATGGAATGACCGAGGTATAGCTGGTTGGTTTCATACACTCCCTAGAGATGCGCAGAGGCGCGGCATGATCCGCCGCGCCCTTGCACCTGCGATCTTCCGGTGAAACGGTTAGTTCAGCGGTGCCACGATAATATTCGACGTGGTGTCACCCTGCAGGTTGATCGTGTTTTCGAGGGCCAGCGTCTTTGCGTCGTAGACTTCGACTTCGAAGCCGGCGTTGTAGATCAACAGTTTCTTGCCATCTGCGGACATACCCAGGTTGAGGCGTGTTCTACCGACAAACTCGCGCTTGTTGATAAGCTTCTTGTTCTTCATATCGAAGACCCAGAACTCCGTAACCCGATTGCCATGCGTTCCGTTCACAGCGACCGTGTAGCCAAGCGACCTATCAGGATTGAGCATGAGCGGCTGGATGCTGGTCGCCGCAGGACCAACCGGGGTCAGTTCGAAGTTCTGGTTAGTGAGATCGATCTCGGCGATTCCGAAGATATCACGATGCACATATGGGTCAGAGGCATTGAAGATGCTCATCAACTTTCCCGGCGGCTCGTTAGGATCGTCGAGCACACTGAGCGAAAGGTTCTCCATACCCGGGGGCGCTATCGGGCTGGAGAGTTCGATCTTCTTGCTCAGCTTGAAGTCAGAGGTGTTGATCACGAGAATCGATTGACGAAAGACATAGAGAGATTTACCGTCGGGAGATACACGCAGTAGTGCCCGGGCACCTGGCTGCTCGTCCTTTGGAAAGTCTCCGCGTCGTGTGATCTTCTTAGCCTCAAGATCAATTACGGCAACCTTCGGCTCGCCTATCTCGTAGTGATCGAGTTTCTTTGTGACGGTCGTAATGACCGAGTAGAGATACTTCCCGGTTGGGTCGATTGTAAGACCGCTCAAGCGGTTGGTCTCAGTCTCCTCGTTGACCGAGAAGGAACCTAGCACCTTGCGGGTCTTCAGGTCGATCGTAACAATCGAATTATCTCGAAGCGTAGAAGCGTAGAGCTTTGTCCTGTCCGGCGACAGGACAAGAATTCGCGCGATATCGGTTGGCAATTCAATTTGATCGACGACCTTTTCCTTGCCAATATCGACCACGCGAATGGTGTGCGGCCAAGTAGCGAGATAAAGGAGCTGGTCGGGGGCTGGCTTGCCGGTGGCTTTGACGCCGGCGGCGAACCCCGAAGCAGTAACAAAAAATATAGACAGAAATATGGCAACTGCGCGCATGACGCTCCTCTCGACCATAACTACAAAGGCTTTTGAACTACGGGAAGACGATGTCGACGTTGCGCCAATCCTTGGTCGCAAGCGCGCACTTACTTGTCCAGTCCGGATAGTTGTTCATGTGGTCGGGCACCTGGGCTGGCCAGAAGCAGGTGACATAGCAGTCATAGATATCCCGCTCCACCGGCTGGCATAGCCCTGCCGTACCGCCTGCGGAATCTACCTCCCAGCCAGGCGAGAAGATGATTGAGCAACCCATGGGTACATGTGGCTTGGGAGCCGCGGGAGCCTGGAGCGCAACGATGTCTTCCTTTGCAACTTCGATACTGCTCTCGATACGGTGGGCTTTCTTGTTGATAGCGCGCAGATGTTTCATGCAGCTTTCCTTTCCGCGAAGTGTTGCAGGAACATGGGATTTTTTTCCGCGATCGTGCCGTAGATCTCAAGACACTTGTTCGTCCAGCTACGGATCCAGTCGCAGTAGTGAAGGTTTGCATGGCCCGTATCGCCATACCGTACGAAGGCTTCATGATGGCAGCCGCCAGCACACAAAGGGCGTGCCCAGCAGGTGTGACAGTCGTACTTGGTATCAATGTTGCCGCGACCCAGAAAGTCGGCCCGTTTCTCCTGATCGATACCGGTCGTAATATTGCCGAGCACATGCTCATCCGAATCGACAAAGCGGTGGCACGGTGCGATGTCTCCGGATGGTCCAATGCCCACCATTCCGAGGCCGGCGCCGCACGGCAGCGACTTGTTGACACCCTGATGCAGTTCAGCCAGCGTGTCGCTTACGTTGGAAAAGCCGTGATGCTCTCCACGCAGGGCGAACTCCAAGTACTCGTCAGCCAGGTCGCAGAACTGGGCTAGAACGCTGTCCATCCCAGGCTCTCCAATGGAATAGAGTCGGTCAGGCGAGGTAGTGACTGGAGCGAATGCGACCTCGTGGAAACCAAGCTCGTGCTTCAGGTGTTGGTAGATCCGCTTGACGTCCATGGCGCCGGAGGTCAAAGTGACCCTGGCCCCCACTGGCCGCTGCCGGTGTTTGGCGATCAACTCCTCCACCTTCGGCTTCATGATGTCGTAACTGCCCTTGCCATTGGCAAAGATACGGAACTTGTCCTGCATCTCCTTCGGCCCATCCATGCTGACCGTCACGCCGATGCCATGCTCCGCCAGAAATTCGATGATTGTCGAGGAGAGCAGCGTGGCGTTAGTCGTAAGGCTGAACTCGATACTTCTACCCAGTTCCGCAGCCCTTTGCCTGGCATAGGTGACCACCTGCTTCATCAGCGGAAAGTTCATCAACGTCTCGCCGCCGAAAAAGGTGAGGTGAACCGAGGGGCGCCCCTGCGACTCCGCGAAGAGATAGTCTACGGAGGCCTGGGCGGTATCCAAGTCCATAAACTTCTTCTTGCCTTCCGGAGTGGCTATCTTATCTTCACCGAATTCGTAGCAGTACTGGCACGACAGGTTGCACTGGTTGGTCACATTCAGGACGATGCTCTGCAGAGGAAAATCGTCGGGAAGGGCCTGCGATGGCTCGTAGACCCGCTCCCCCATCTGGATCGCACGAACGTCCTGCAACTCGTCGATAGACTCTTCGATCTCCTGCTGCTGGTGGCCTTCTGCAACAAGCTCTTCGATGAGGGATTCTCGACTGAGCGGCGTACGCTCGAGACAGTTAAGAATGGCTGATGAGATTCCGTCGAGTGCGACAATGCCGCCGCTCGGTACCAGGTAGGCAAAGTTAACCTCCGAGCCGCGGAACTTGTGAACTTCGGATAGTTGTAGCGTCACTGAGCCACCTCTGGTTGATCCCACTGCATATACTGCGGTACAGATACGATGAAGTAGCTTCGGCCGGCTAACGGCTTTGTGGATCCCTCCGGCTTGTAGCTGGCGACCGCCCATACATCGCCATAGTTATTTCGCATCGACCTGCGCTTGGGATTAGGGCCATCACTCGCTGGAACGAAGAGACCGTTCTTTGGGTCGAGCGCTCCTACAAACTCGATGTCATCGTCTCCATAGGAGGCCACAAACTCCTCGAGCTTCCATGTTGCAGGAACCGTCCCAAGGTCAATGTCATCCGCTGTATTTGACTTGCCATCAGGTCCGTTCGAAAATGCAATCGCCTCAAACTGCATGTAGCCCTTTGCATGAGGCTCACTGCCAAGGTGGGCAATCGGCGTCACCGGAGTCACCTTCAGGTAATCCATATGGTCGTAGACAGCGTAGGCATCAGGCTTCGCGATGGACTTGATCGCGACAAGTCGCCGGCCGGGGTTCGCCTTCGCATCTACATTTGCCATCACCGTCACCAAGTCCGGTGCCTCGCTGACCACCTTCGTCACTGCAATACCGGGGCCAAGATCGATATCGCCAACCGACAGCGAGGACGGCAGATGCGATCCGAAGATCCGCATGGTGTTGTCCGAGGTGCCAGTCTTCAGCGCGCCCACATCGACGCCCAGGACGGCGGCACCCCCTGTCGCCCGTTGCATGGTCACGTCCATACCGAATTCCTGGTACGTGCCCCAGAACCAGCGGCCGGTCAACTCGGACTCGTCCTTGGAGAGCATCATCACCTCACGAACGGTGTTCGGAGCATCAACCGCAGCCATAGCTTCATTCGACCTGGAGCGGCCCCGCCACGCATAACCCGTGTACACCAGAGAACTGCCGGTGCTGCTCCATTTAGCGCCGCTGGTGAAGGTGAGAGAGGTGCGGGTCGTGTAGCCGCCATCAGCGGAGGCATTTGGTTCGACCTTCATATCGCCGAAGAACTTACCTTTCCCAGGCAGCGAACCGGAGACCAGCCAATCGCCGGTAAGCTTCGGTGTCCGCTGGCTTGCATTCCAGTTGGACCACTCCGGAGTAATCAGCGGTGTGCTCTTCTTGATGTACTCCAGAGCGATGTCGACCGGTTGCTTCGGCATCTCGCCATCTGGACCGGCAACCTCCTGACGTGCACCAAAACCCCCGCGACGGAACGAACCTTCAATCGAGGGAAAGAAGGCAACGTGCATGTTCTTCAGATAGTCCCAATCCTGCGGAGTGCGGCGCCAACTCAGGGGCTTGGCAAGTGCGTGGCATGAGGCACAGGCGTGCTCCACATCGCCATTCGGCAGTTTCTCATCGATCAGTTCGCGTTGTACGAAGTACTGGATCGGCTTCGCTTCTTCCGGCGCAAGACCGTGCGAATCGCTGAGATAGCGCAGTATCTGGCGCGCCTCGTCAGGTGTCATCTGCAGTCCGTTCAGACGGACCATGCGCTTGATCGCCTCTTCCCAACCCTCCGGCGTCGTGCGCACTGCCGAGATGCGAGACAGATTTCCCTTGGCGTCCGCAAGATGACATCGACTACATTTCTCGACTACCAACGGGCTCGTTACAGGAATAAGCTGTTCCGTTAGCTCTTTTGCCGACTTCGCACCCGCCGTCGCACTCTGAGAGAACGCTCCGGACGTGAACCCCGATAACAGAAATATCGATGAGAAGAGTACAGCGTTCCTGACTCCCAATCGTGCGATAGAAAAACGAGACATTTAAGTCGACCCTTTCGCAAATGCGGAAGATGTGGCGTCGCTGTATTGCTTGAAATGCTGCAATGCAGTTACGACTTGACATCTGATTGTGTGAGTGGTTCAGCTCCGCGAACAGGCAAGCATTTAGTAACAGCTTCTAAATCGGCTATGCGACTGCTTTGATTCTGCTGCGAAACTCAGGCTCCTATCGAGCGAGAAGATGCAGACAACGAGCTTCGATGCAAAACGAACCTATTTGCTGAGCGTTAGCAATATTCAGGACGAATATGCCGCGCAGTTACGAAATTATTAGTGAGACTGCTAAATAAGTAGCATATCTGCTAGTTGACGTCCACTACTAGTTACGAATTGAATCTATAAAAAATATGGCGCAACACTGATTTGTTCTACACCTCTTTCAAATTATCCATGTCATATTTAATTGACCTATAGATCTTCCCTGGAACCGTGTCATGGCTTCATGGGTAGATCGAGCGTTGGATTCTTGGTGAAGAAATCAAAGGGGCGTATCTGAAACTCGTGCCACATGATCGGCATCTGTGGCCAATCTTCGGTGCGGGGCGTGTGGTGGAATCCCACCGTGTACCAAGCCACAATATCGGTAGCCATAATGGGCCGGTTCTTCTTCGTCCAGTAGTGCAGCCCATCATTGCCACGGCTTCCACTCACGTAAGTGCCTGCGGCAAAACGTTCGTTCGGCTCGTAGGGTGTCACCCATAGTTGATGCTCGGAGAAACCAGCTCGCTTCTGTGGCCACTCGTCGGAGGGCAGTAGAGATCCCGCCGTCTGTCCCGGCATGATCTCGTAACTCGTCGGGTATCCCTGCGGGCCTTTCGTATCGGAGTTGATGAATCGCCACATCGAGGGATGCTGGAGACTCAGATCCATCTTCGCTTCGCCCTCAGTCATGGGCATCGTCGGCCGCATCGCCCAAATAACGTGGCGGCCATATTCCGTCTTATTCGATGGGATTTTGTATTGGACCAGCTTGTCGGCCATAAATGAGTTCTTTGTTCCGTCCACATCGAGGTCAAGCCGGAAGGAGAAGAAGTGGTCATGGTTGACGGCATCTGTGCCTGGCGCAACAAGGTGGCCGAACTCCACCGGCCCACCGGGAGCATTGCTGTCCGCCAGCCCCTTGGACATCCCCTTGCTCACGTCAGTATCGGCAACTGGCTTTACCTCGAGGATCCCCGTTGCGCCTACGCCCGCAGTAATCGCTCCATCCTGGCCGAAGCGCCAATCGAGCACGTAGTCATAGTTCCCCACAGTCGCGACCGTACGCAAGACCAACTCCCGCGTCGGTCGGCCGAAGGTGCCATTCGAATCCCCATGACGCCATGCCGGATCACCCTTGGTGCGCTCAAACAAACAGGCAAGTTGTGGACGCTCGAACGGTGCGCCATTCTCTTTATAGAAGAAGCCTGAGAAGAAGGTAGCGTAGTCCGGACAATCGATACCGGAGATCAGCGGTTTGATGAGGCCGAGCCCCGTGTTCATAAAGTATTCGCCACCATCGAGGAATACATGCGAGTTCCAGGTCTCTTCCGGATCCTGATAGGGCACATACATCTCCGAGAGCGCGCCCTCGTACATCACCGAGCGGAGCTTTCCGCTGTCTTCGATGCCCACCATGCTCAACACCGGCCCTTGACGAGGATCGAGGCGGAAGCGGAAGCGCCAGTTCTGCCACGAGACCAGACCCTGGTCAATCGTGAAGCTAGGTCCGGCCGCTTGCATAATAGTAATGGGCTTCGTTCCAGCAAGCGCCTCGCCACCCGTACCGTCGTAGATCCCCGTCGTTGGCATGGGAGGAAGGACTCCATAGTCGGAGACGCGAAGTACCTTCTTCGACAACATATCAACCACGAAGAAGAGACCTGCCACCTCACGGTCCCAGGACCCACTGATCGCACCTTCGCTGTTTGCGCAACCGCCCCATGCAATCCGGCTCTCCGCATCCTTCTGCTCTGGCAGTCCGATATAGCCGGCCGGAGTGGGGAAGCACTCCACGTGTCTCAAGTCGGTGACGCCGCGCTTCTTGAGTGCCTCGACGATGCGCACATCGTGCTTGATCGCCTCGCCAACCTGGTGCTCTTCAGTCGCCGTAAAGGGCGAGTGTTCCCCCTTCAACGCATGAAACTCATCCACCTTCTTCGAGGTGATATCGACGACAGAGGCATACGACTTTCCTTCATCCAGCAGTACCACATCAGCCTTTCTGTCGATCGTGCCGCCCGGAGTCCACTTCAGTACGATCTGCTTGTCCGGCTCGTGAAGCAGAATGCTGCCAAACAAGGTCTTCTCATGTACATGTCCCTCACCGCGCAGGGTCTCGTAGATCGTCCAATACTCCTGTGGTGTAAGGGCATCGAGAGGATGATGGACGACAGGGGAGGCAGCAATTGCCGAAGGTGGGAGAACGATCGAAGCGAAGAGAGTGGCAACGGCAGCAAACCCGGATCTCAAGTATGACTCCTCGTATGGTCTGGTAGACGGCAGCGAAGACAAAAGTCGGAAGCGCGGTAGCTGAAACAGGCAAGCTGAGAAAGCGAGACAGATGAGTTTCTAAGACACGAGATGCAGCACTGATCGGGTTCTAACAATCATTGAGGCTTTATCGCGTGTGACAGATAACGACGAAGAACAACGATGCTTCAACACAACTATTCAGCAGACAAAGCCCGCCTACAACCTCGTTCAAATCTCGCCTGGTAATAAGCGGCCATAGAGATACGTTCTTACTATCGGTATGCCAATTAGTAACTGGCATACAATGGACTGCTTTCGACACGAGTTAGTCGAGTCGATGCATCTTGGGTTAACTTCTGTTTAGGAGTCTTCATATTGAAATATAAGAGACTACAGGCCTCCTGCATAATTCAATATTCTGATGTCAATCAGACATTTTCCTTATAGGTCGCGAATCGTAAGCAATGGTGGTAACGACAGCCACGGCCGCACCCCCCTGAAATCTCATCATCATCCTAGATGAGCCGCGACTGGCTCAATAACGGACTCATGCTGAATCGGGCTCAGCCAACCACCTCACTCAATCCATGAGCGAGTGTTACTCCGGCCGGAGGGAAGCGGTCTGCAATGCACATCTCCCTGGCAGCCATTTGCCTTCCTGAACATCAAATGCATCGAGGGAGGCACAATCCCGCTGATGGGAACACACCTGACGGGACTTCCATCATAGGTCTGGTCCAGCGCCGACCGCGTATTCAGGATGGAGTAGCCCTTTCCCGCGGCGACCAGACCACGGATCAACTCGAAGTTATTTACCTTTCGTCCTATGACCGGCTCCCGCCCGTGGAGAGGAAAGAGTGATCGCAGGTAGGCCCAGTGGTCCGGCTGATCGAATGTGATCAGTGACTCGACGACAAGATCGCCGAGGTTGATGGAGGACTCGGACGCAAGCCTGTGCGATTGTGGGAAGAGTACATAGGGAGGAAGGGACAAAAGGGACAGCTTTTCAAACTTGGGATCAAGGTTGAAATCGTAAAGGATGGCTAGTTCAACTCCTCCCGCCCTCACGCGTGCCTGCAGACTATCGGAATCGCTGTCCTGAAGATGCACCTCGATTGCGGGATAGGTCTCGTGGAGTTTGGCAAGTATCCGGGGGAGAAGAAGGGGACCTATTGTGGAGCAGCAGCCGATATCGAGACGGCCGGAGATAGTCTCATTGAACTCTTTCGCTCGCTGACGCAGGTTCGAAGCGCGCAAGAGCACGTCCCTCGCCTCTTTCACGAACAGATGGCCAGCCGGGGTCAGCGATACCCCTTTGGCGCGATGCCGTATAAAGCACTGGATTCCGAAGACCTCTTCCAGGTGCAGAATTGCCGAAGAAAGGCCAGGCTGCGACACGTAGAGAGAGCGGGCCGCTGCGGAGACACTACCGTGGTCAGCTACTGCGACCAAGTATCGAAGCTGCTGTAGAGTGTAGTCCATCGTAGCTCCATAAATAGAAGGTATTCGCTACAGCAGATGTTGTCTTTTGGATTGGCGGCGTCGCGATCATAGAATACATGAAATTAATGCATATGCAATCTGCACGTCATCCTTCTTTGATGACTTACTGCCCCGAAGCGAATCTCGGTTACTAGAAACGGTGCAGGACTGACCGCTCGCGGCCAAGACCGTCCCTTGGCTGGCATCCTAGAATCTGAGAGTTGCTGCATAAGTGCATTAGTCGACGACCGCTCCCCTGCGGAACGCCTTGCCCCCTGTCATGTATTTGGCACAACGCCCGAGACTAAACGCTATATTTGGTGCAGCGATAGAGGTTCCAGCCCCTTGCCCTTCTGATACATTTCGGGTACGGCCCAGGCGCTTCGATTGCTTTGGCATTAGCTCCGAGACTTACTTTTGCTAACATTTGGGCAGTGGGAATTCAGCCAGCCGACTCATAAAAAGCTATCCGATCTATTGAGGGAAATTATGAAAAGCGAGCCTTCCGACCCGCAGCAAGAAAGCGCAACCGTCGATGCGTCCCTTTCCAAAGAGGATAGACCGCTCGTTGGCCACGTCTCGCGGCGGTCGTTTCTGTCTCATCTCGGCGCGGCTGGGCTTGCAGCCTCCGCCCAGCCACTGCTTGCCTCTACGCAGGGTTTAGCAACAGTGGCGCAAGCTCCGGAGAGATTCAGCGACGCTGCGGGCACGATGCTTGTAGCCCTGCGCGTAAACGGCAAGGACCACCAGTTGCAGCTTGACTCTCGCGTCACCCTGCTGGACTGTCTGCGCGACAACCTCCAGCTCTCCGGCACCAAAAAGGGCTGCGATCACGGCCAGTGCGGGGCCTGTACCGTCCACGTCAACGGCCGCCGCGTGAACTCTTGTCTCTCGCTAGCAGTAATGCATCAGGGAGAAGAGATAACCACCATCGAAGGTCTCGGCCAACCCGATCACCTGCACCCTATGCAGGCAGCCTTCATAGAGCATGACGGATACCAGTGCGGATACTGCACCTCGGGCCAGATCATGTCGGCTGTCGCATTGCTCAAGGAGCCCGTCGGCCCAAGCGACGAGGACGTCAAGAACGGGATGTATGGGAATATCTGCCGCTGCGGAGCGTATTCGAACATCGTGGCAGCGGTACAGCACGCACGGAAAGAAACATAAGGAGCGCAGATGGAACAGTTTCAGTTCAACCGAGCGACCACCGTGCCGCAGGCAGTCCAGGCAGCAGCGACGTCCTCCACATCGCAGCAGGGCGCGGAGGTCCGCTTCGTCGCAGGTGGCACCACATTGATCGACCTGATGAAGCTCAGCGTAGAGCGGCCGAAGATGGTTGTCGACATCAATGGCCTGCCGCTCGATAAGGTCGAGTCGCTTCCGGGAGGCGGGCTGAAGATTGGTGCGCTGGTTCGCAACTCCGACCTCGCGCATCATCCTGCCGTGCAGCGCGACTATGCGGTCCTCTCGCAAGCGCTGCTCTCCGGCGCGTCTCCGCAGTTGCGCAACATGGCCACCACAGGCGGCAATCTGCTGCAGCGCACTCGCTGCGTCTACTTTCGCGACACCGCCCACGCCTGCAACAAGCGGGAACCCGGCACCGGCTGCTCCGCCATCGACGGGCATAACCGCATGCTCGCCATTCTCGGCACCAGCAAGGACTGCATCGCCACCAACCCTTCTGACATGAACGTTGCCCTCACCGCGCTCGAGGCAACCATCCACATCCAGGGAACCAAAGGCGAGCGCAGCATCCCCATCCACGACTTCTATCTGCTACCCGGAACTACACCCAACCGCGAGAACGTGCTGGAGCCAGGTGACATCATCACCAGCGTCACCCTCCCCGCACCCGCAGCCGGTACGAAGTCCCTTTATCTCAAGCTCCGCGACCGCGCCGCCTATGAGTTCGCCCTCGCCTCCGCAGCCATAGTCCTCCGCATGGACGGTAAAAAAATTCAGTCCGCCCGAGTCGCCCTCGGCGGGGTCGGCGCAAAACCCTGGCGCTCCTTCGAAGCAGAGAAAGCCCTACAGGGACACCCCGCGAGTGCCGCCCTCTTCCGCCACGCTGCAGAAGAGGCTCTCAAAGACGCTCGCCCGCAAAGCGAGAATGCCTTCAAGGTAGAACTCTCCAAGCGCTGCCTCGTGCGTGCTCTCACCCTCGCCACGACCTCCGCTTAGCCCACGAATAAGGAAAGCTGCAACGGGAGATTGAAATGGACTTCAGCGAACTACTCGAATTTATCGGTTCGAACCAGAACGCGGGCGAGGCGCAGCAGGCAGCCCACACCGCCGACCGGCTCGGCCACCTATGCCGCCGACTATCACTTCCCACGCATGACCTACGCGGTCCCGGTCTGCAGTACGATCGCCAATGGAGTCATTCGCTCGCTCGATGCCAAGGTGGCGGAGGGGATGCCCGGCGTCCTCCTGGTCCTTCATCACGGCAACATCAGCTCCCTCTTCCGAATGTCTCCGGGGGGGCGAGGCGCACGCACAAGCGAATCCCGGCCTCCGTTCGAGGATCAGAAGATCAGCTATTGGGGCCAGTACGTCGCCTTAGTCGTAGCAGAAACGTTCCAGCAGGCTCAAGCCGCAGCCGCAGCCGTCACAATCCAGTACGACATCGAAAAAGCGAACGTCTCCACTCACCTGGACGACACACTTCCTGCAACAGGAACACCCGGAGGCCCACACGTCGAAAGCAAACGCGGCGACTCTGAGGGTGCGTTCGCCTCTGCGGCGGTCAAGCTGGACGAGACCTACGCCACGCCCGCCGAGACGCACAACCCGATGGAGATGCACGCAACCACGGCGGTCTGGGAGGACGGCAAGTTTACCCTCTATGAATCATCCCAAGGAGTTATCAACCACCTCAACGTCATGGCGCAAACACTTGGCGTACCCAAGGAGAACATCCAAGTCATTTCCCGCTTCATCGGCTCCGGCTTCGGTGGCAAACTCTTTCCCTGGCCCCACTCCGCGTTGGCTGCGGCAGCCGCCCGACAGCTGAAACGTCCCGTAAAGCTGTCCCTCAACCGCAAAATGATGTTCTCGAACGTAGGCCATCGTCCGCGGACCCAGCAGCGCATCCGCCTCGGCGCAACACCGGAAGGCAAGCTCGTGTCCCTCCAGCAGGACTACCGCAACCATACCTCGCCCAACGACAACATCCGCGAGAACTGCGGCGAAGCCACCCCCTTCCTCTACAGCGTCGCCAACCTGCAAGTCACCTCAGCCCTCGTCAAGCGCAACGTCGGAACCCCCACCCCCATGCGCGGCCCTGGAGCTGTCCCCGGTCTCTTCGCCCTCGAGTCCGCAATGGACGAACTCGCCATCAAGCTCAAGATGGATCCAGTCGCCCTGCGCCTCGCCCACGACACGCTCATCGACGAGGAGAAGAAGAAGCCCTTCTCGTCCCGCCACCTCAAGGAGTGCCTCGAAATGGGCTCCGAAAAGTTCGACTGGTCCCGCCGTACGCCCGCAGTAGGGTCCATGCGCAAGGGCGATCTCATCCTCGGCTGGGGAGTCGCAGCCGCCTCCTGGGGCGCGGGACGCGGCACCAGTGAGGCCGCAGTCAGCCTCAAGAGCGACGGCACTATCCGCGTCAGCTCCGGCACGCAAGACCCCGGCACCGGCACCTATACTCTCCTCGCACAGATCGTCAGCGACAAGACCGGCGTCCCGATCGACAAGATCGAGGTAGTGATGGGCGACAGCTCCCTCCCCCCCGGGCCGCTCTCCGGAGGCTCCACTGCAACGGCGACCGTTCTGCCCGCCATCGTGGATGCCGTCAACGCCGCCACACGGATCCTGCTTGCCACCGCCGTCGCCGCCCCCGGATCACCCTATCTGCAGAAAGATCCAGCCACCCTCATTCTCACAAGTGGAAGGGTCCACGCGAAGACCGAACCCGCCGAGCGCGGCGTACCCTTCCACGAAATCCTCCGAATGGCTAACACCGCAGGCGGCAGCGCCGTCGTAGTAATAAACGTGGCCAACTCACCGAGCTGCTTTCGCATGTGAGCGGCGGCCAACATCTACGAGCCCGCCTCTTTGAGAAACCGCCGTCCGGTCTTTCGCGCGAGTTTTCGTTGCTCGACCTCCAGTGCGTTGTAGGTAGCGTAGCCACCAGCGCCGAACATTACATCCACAGCCTCGACTGGTTCCAACCGGCGGCGGTGCGGCGATGACTGTTCACCACCCAAAGCGTATTGCGGCGGTCAAGGTAAGTGCTCAGCCGAGATCCTCGGCATACGAGAGATCCAAGCGTGGGCCGCTGGCAGTATCTGCACAGCAGTTGAGAGAGGGAGTATCGAACGTGTCATCTCGAAAAGACCCTGGCGATGTGCAGCAATCTTTTCTGCAGGTTCGCGCTCCCCAGTGGTACCTATATACAAGAGCTTTGCTCGAGCGACACTTCCATTATGACGAGCCGATCGCAACGTGCGCAGCAGACCTGGGTATCTCGAACGAGGAAGCCGAATCCATCATCACGCAGGCAATCCACGTCGGCGAACACAAAATAGGTCTGAAATTCCAATTCGCAAACAGCTCGAATGCAAAGTATCCGCGATCTCCCAAAGAGCCCTGCGTTAAGCTGCTGGCGGAGGAAATCGCTCTACGACTTGATAAGTTAGCGCGAGATAATCCTGCCTTCCTCGAGGAAGGCGTCTGGACCTATATCAGCAACGTACACAAGACGAACCGACTCGTCCTGACAGCTCCTGCGCAAGCACCGAACCTGCGAAAATGGATGGCTCTTGTTCGCAAACTGCAAGGCGAAGATCTTTCGATCAGGGTCATTGGATTCCTGGTCAATGGTGTAAAAGGAAATCTCGATCAACCGATGAAATTGCTAAACCTATCGCGGTCGACCCCGATCCACTGGGTAAATGCCCACAACCAAAACAGCCGTGCCGTTCTGAATCACCTGGGAATCGACGTCGTTTGTAGGTTGGAGCGAAAAGGGAATCTATCCATCTCAGTTCCGAGGCCTTTCGCTACGCGATGGCCATTGCGGCCATCGCACAGATTTGGCGGCTGCACAAAACTCAAGAGTGCGAGACAGTTCCCTCCGAGGCGCGGATTGAACCGGTTACATCGGTTGAGAGTCTTCAGCAGAGTTTTTCCGAGCAAGACGAATCTGTGGATACCTCGGAGGAGCAAGGCGAAGTTTGTCGTACCTGCAATACGCCGCTGCCACCTCTTCCCCGTCCAAGCGCCGAACCAGGGTGCGACGGCGACTCTGGGGCGTCGCTACGATCTGTGTTCATGCACTTTATCTGGAACACCGACCACTGGTTTTGCCATTTTCTGATGGACGACTTGAGAACAGCTCTCAGGAAGACACTTACTTTCCGGCATGAGGGGAAGGTGCTCGAAGCCGCAAGGAACGGCAGAGCCGGTCTCACCTCAGAGGACGAGCGGTTGATTCAAGATGGCATCGCCATGGGGAGGGGTGGAGCTTGGCTTCGCCTCACAGAGGATCAATATCAGAAGTTGGAGTGATCTATCCCGCCACTTGGTTCAGGAGGAAGGTTGGGAGAGTGCGCTCCGCGGCCCGGACGTCCGATACGATTGGGAGCGGAGCGCCTGCATTCGGGGGAGCAACAGTGTTCGGCAATGACACCGCGAACGCGAGCACCGTGGCGGATCACGGTCGGTGTACGTACATCTCCTTGCTGTCGCCAGGACGCACACTCTGATTCTTGGTTTTGGGAAGCTGAGGCGCTCACAGCCACCGAACCTGACCAGTTAGCAAGAGTGGGAGAGGGGCAATGTCTCGAGCGATCCTCCCGTATGCAGGTTCCAACGGTCGGCCGAGTGCGTCACCTTTCGCATCACGCGGCGCCAACGGGCCGGTGGGTGCCTCGTTCCAAGTCGCTTAGGATCACATGTGGCGCTTTCCTTGCGCCATATGGGATCGTGTGTACCGAGGAGGCGCCGGGGAGCGGCCTCCAAGGATTGTTTTACATAATTTAATTTCCGAAAGTCCAGAAATGCGAGAGAGCTGACTGGTCTCCAAGCTGGATCGATTGCAGCGATTTCAACGTAAATAACTTACTTACAATAGCTTACGGATTCTGGTGTTAGCTTTGCTTGGAGCGGAGCGGCACCTTGAGAATGACCGTATTCCAATCCAGATGCGATGCGCGAGGATATGTCCATAAGGGCCATCTCGTTGCGTCTGCTGGCTGCAAACGCGATTTGGCGCCATTTCTCGCGAACATCCCAAAGCGGCCACCCTCGTTCGCGCCCAGCCATTCGGAACTGCGCGGGACGCAGCCCTTCCAGCTCTTCCTGATGCTCGACGAATGTGGCTCCGATAATGGAAAATCCCTGCCGTTTGAGAATCTCAAAGAGAGCCCCATATTTCCTTATGGCGAACTTGTGAAGGGTACGACCATTTGATCCGGCACATATTTCAACGTTAGGGCCTAGATTGTTGTATGCAGCGAGACCGCCCGCGAGCCACACAACTCTGCCAGCATTGGGCCATTCGGTTCCTAAGTCCGCAGAATCCATGTCGATATCATCCTCATCCTTGTGCGCGCGCCTTCTCCCAGTGACCTAGTAAGAATACGGGGAATCAGGTGGAGGCAGATCGCGGAAATTCTTCGTGATGCTCAGGTCAAACGGGTAGAGCGGAAATAACAACTCACGAAGCAGCGTCTGTTGGTGCTCAACCGTAGCTGCGGACGAAAGTAAACCCCGCCGATCCAGCTCCTTCAACATCCCAAAATTGAGATCGGTCAATTGTCTCCAGAGAATCAAGGTTCCTCGATCAACAGCCAGAGGGTCACTTCCAATATCGGCAAATGGAATTTTTCTCCAATAATCGCGGACAACTTTCAGAGCTTCAACTTCGAAGATTCCCGCAGCGTGAAGAGCTTTCACGGCCCGCATCGTGCCCGAATTACTAAGCACCTCAAAATGGAAAGGATTACGCGGTGCAAGCCATCCATGCGTTCCGTCGTCGTTGCGAACGTAACTCACATAAAGCAACGATTCGCGGCTGGTCTTGATCTGATTCGGCAGAATGAATTCCCCATATTCACCCTCGCGATAGAACCCCTGACGTACAGAATCTACGATCCTTTTGACCTCGGTCATATCGCCCGGAGATGTGCCATAGTAGCGCACGTAGACGCCTTTGCCGACATGTTGATCGATCTGCCTCACCAGACGACTAAACTTATCGGCGAAGGATGCCGGACAACGGATAGCGTCGAACAAAATAAGCGCCTTGGCCGCTTCTTCCTCTGCAAAACCCTGCAAAATACAAACACCCCGGCTAGGGCCTAGCTGCGACATTTCGGCCGCTTCTGTCCAGAGACGGGAGGCATTCTCCCAGATCAGAGAGAGGCCAGATGCGACGGCTGTCAGGAAACTAGTTTGAGAAAGCTGTAGAAGTTCCCGGTGCGCTGGACCGGGCTCAACTGCTAGGTACGCTCCGCATTGGGAGCAGTAACGATCACCATCATCATTTGCGACGCCACAATCATCACATCTCATATCAGGCCATCATAATGGCGTTCGGATAGGCCGCAATACTCGTCATAAGATTCACCTAATTCGTACCCATGAACGTGTATCTCGTCATTCACTTCTGGATCGTCGGCAAACCGCACCTTACTCCCCTGAGCTCGAACCGGACATCGTCCTAACCCCAACCGCGCGCCTCCGGCGTGGATGAGACTTTGTACACCCTTTGGTGATCGCCGAAGGTGAGCTTCTCCCATTTGAACGCTGCCG
>WNFC01000996.1_pt1 | contig 29340 bp, 22 predicted proteins | sample 5400541 | NCBI WGS metagenome assembly WNFC01 (sample SAMN13153342, study PRJNA577476) | soil metagenome | isolation source: 120 cm saprolite under Douglas fir tree site 2 hole 2 replicate 1 | place: USA:California | collected 2015-04-18
CCATCATGCCTGGAGACTCAAAATAAATCTTTTGCCATTTTCTGCCCAAAAATCGCATGTCAAGTCCCAAAACGACCTAACTCCAACAAATAAAACAAGATCGAATTTGAAATTAAGTTATCTCCAATCCGCTATACTGAATATATAGATCGAAAACAAGCAAGCGCCGCAGGGAAATATTCACCCTCCGGGGCTAACTCGTTTATTTGCTAAAATTTAGCCGTAACCCCTTTGTTATGACATTTTTACAGACATCGACACCTCGTAAATCATTGATTACAGCATATTTACGCCCGGGCAATGGGGGGGGTACCCCCGGCAGACTGACGTCAACCGAAAGGCGAAGGCCGCCAAACAATGCGGACGAGATGGTGCTAAACAGAGGAAGAGAAGAGAGAGTGGTGCGCCCGGAAGGAGTCGAACCTCCGACCTACTGGTTCGTAGCCAGTTGCTCTATCCAGCTGAGCTACGGGCGCACATTGCGTGGGGATGCAACTCTCTAAAGATACTGGAATTCGCCGCGCAGAGCAAACATCTGCAGAACGACCTGAAGCAAATATGGAAAGGAGTGGTGCGCCCGGAAGGATTCGAACCTCCGACCCTTTGGTTCGAAGCCAAATGCTCTATCCAGCTGAGCTACGGGCGCGGAAAGCAGGGTAGTACCGACACTAAAAATAGCGGATATTCCGCCCCACGGCAACCGGTCTTCTTCGCTTCATCGAGATCCATGCGGCGGACGCCATAAACCTCACGCACCTTCGCCATCGCCAGGGTGGCTGATTCGCTCGGCGGAACACCATAGCGGTAAAGAACATCAAGCTGTGTCATACCCATGATGATACCAGCGGAAAGCAGGAGAAATTCGGCAAACGGCGAAGCCGGCTACAGCTTCGAGAGATAGCCGGTAATCTCCGGGCTGGTCCAGTCCTGCGCATTCACGAACTTTCGCCGCAGCACGCCCTGTCTGTCGATGATGTAAGTCTCAGGGATTTGCTCGGTTCCGTAAAGCGCAAAGATTCGCCGATCCTGATCACGAACGGTAAGCACATCGACGTGATGTTGGATCAGAAAGCGATGGTAAATATTGGGATCGTGGTCCATGCTCACCGCTACAACCGCCAGATCCGGCATCTGCCTTTGTAAAGCAAGGAGACTCGGCAGCTCTTCAATGCAGGGAGCGCAAAAAGTTGCCCACAGATTCAACACAACGACGTGTCCGCGCAGTTTACTCAGATCTACTGTCCGCGTACCGTCGCTTATGACAAATTGCGGCGCAGACTTATCGATGTTTCCCGGATGACTTCCCCGATCGCATCCGGTTGCCACCAATAATCCGAACGCCAGACCTAACCCGATTCGACGCACAATACGCTCCACTTCCTATAATACGTAGTCGTGACCGATACGAACCGCGAGCCGGACCCAAACTCGGCCGAACAGCCTCACCTTGAACTATCGGTAATCATCCCTGCCCGCAACGAGGAGCGGTCGTTGCCCACCTGCCTCGCCTCACTTCTAATCCAGTCCGAACCCGGCTTCACTCTCGGACAGCAATGGGAGATCATCGTCGTCAACGACGACTCCACTGACAAGACCCGCGAGATCGCCGCCAAATCAGCGGCCGACCACGATGGAGTGATCGCCCTCGACGCTCCGCCACTCGACCTCAGCAACCGCGGCGGCTTCACGGGCAAAAGCAACGCCTGCTGGACCGGCGCACAGGCCGCCCGCGGAAGGCATCTCCTCTTCACCGACGCAGACACCGTCCATGAGACCAACGACATCTCCCGCTCTCTCCGGGAGGCGGACAGGCACAAGGCAGTCCTGCTCTCCTACTCGCCTCGGCAGATCGTCACCGGCTTCTGGCAGCACGCCGTCATGCCGCTGGTCTTCTCCGAACTGGCGTCGGTCTACCCCTCAAAGCAAGTGAATGATCCAGTAAGCAGCCTGGCCGCGGCGAACGGCCAGTTCATCCTGGTGGAACGCGACGCCTATTTCTCTGTCGGGGGCCATCGTGCGATCGGTAAAGATATCCTCGAGGACGTGGCTCTGGCACAGAACATCAAACGCGGCGACTGCATCATTCGTTTTCGCTACGCTCCCGACGCCCTTTCAACCCGGATGTACGAGACGACGTCGGAGATGATCGAAGGCTGGACCAAGAACCTGGCTCTCCTCTTCCCCAAGCCTATCGCCTTGGCGCTCTGGCGCGCCCTCGACCTCCTGCTTTTCTTCGGACTGCCTGCGCTGGCATTGGGTATATACTGGCTGCTGCCGTGGCAGCGTAGCGTCATTTTTCTGCTCTGGGTACGGACGCTATGGCGCTTCTACTCGCGTGTTGCCCGCTCAAACTTCCCTTGGTTTGACGTGGCTATCTCCATCCTCGGCATCCCTCTTTTTGTGTATCTCCTGATTCGCAGCTTCATTCACCACCGCATCAAGAAGAATGTTGCGTGGAAGGGACGCAGGTACGATACAACTACCTAGCAGTTCGGCCTTTGTATCCTCCATTTCGCCTATCGCATCCAATCATAGGAACGCTCATGATCTTTCTTACCCGCAAAGCCGAGTTTTCTTCCGCCCACTATTACTGGAATGAATCGTGGTCTCCGGAAGAGAACTTGCGCGTGTTTGGCAAGTGTGCGAATCGCAACGGTCACGGTCACAATTACACCCTTGAAGTTACTGTGTCGGGTAGCATAGATCCTACCTCGGGATTTGTCGTCGACCTCAAAGAGCTGAAAGACATCCTTGAGCGCGAGGTCGTCAGCGTCTATGACCACAGGCATCTGAACCTGGAGGTTCCCGAGTTCAAGTCTATGATACCGACCACAGAGAACATTGCGATTGCGATCTGGCAACGGCTCGACACCAAGATTCCTCATGCGAAGCTGCATCGCGTTCGCGTCTACGAGATGCCTGATCTGTTGGCGGACTATTATGGTGAGCAATGAAAGCGCACCTCAGCCGCCGTTATCACTTCAGCGCCTCACATCGGCTGCATACAGAGGCCTATGACGCGGCGCAGAATAAGGCAGTCTTCGGGAAGTGCAACAACCCTCATGGTCACGGGCATAATTACACCGTACAGGTGACATTGAGCGGTCAGGTCGATCCTGCAACAGGCATGGTTTGCGACCTCGGTGAGCTGGATACTTTTGCGCAAACAAATCTGCTCGCCCAGTTTGATCACGCGAATTTGAATACTCTGGGCTGCTTTGCGAACAAGGTCTCGACGACGGAGAATCTAAGTATTGAGATATACCGGATCTTCCAGGGCTTTACGGCGGCTCATCTGGAGCAGGTTCATATCGAGGAGACCAGCAATAACTCATTTGACTACGCCGGCGAGACGACACCAACGCCGGGCTTGATCTAAGAAAGGCTCTCTCTATGCCACGCACGTCGGCCACCCTTGAAACTCCCTTGCTGGATAGCGTCTCTACGCAGGATCTTTATCGCGAACTGCTCGTGCGTATCGGTGAGGACCCCACGCGCGATGGGCTGGTGCGCACACCGGAGCGCATGGAGAAGTCCTTGCAGTTCCTTACGCGCGGCTACGCGATGAACGTCACGGACGTTCTCCACGATGCGCTCTTCGACGTCGACTATGACGAGATGGTGATCGTGAAGGACATCGAGTTCTTTTCCATGTGCGAGCATCATCTGCTTCCTTTCTTCGGCAAGGCTCATATTGCGTACGTTCCGAACGGCAAGGTCATTGGTTTGAGCAAAATTCCGCGGCTCGTGGATGTCTTTTCGCGGCGGCTGCAGGTGCAGGAACGTTTGACGCGGCAGATTGGCGACGCCATCACGGATGCCATTAACCCACAGGGGGTGGCGGTGATTCTTGAGGCGCAGCATCTTTGCATGATGATGCGCGGGGTGGAGAAGCAGCACTCTTCTACGGTCACCTCGGCGATGCTTGGCGTGTTCAAGACACAGTTACAGACGCGGAATGAGTTCCTTTCTCTGGTACGGCGTCAGGGAAACTCGTTCTAGCAACTAGACTAGAAGCTGCATGAATGGTCTTCTCGTACTCGACAAACCCCCCGGCGTTACCTCGCATGACGTAGTCGCTATCGTCCGCCGCGCTACCGGCGAAAAATCCATTGGACACCTGGGCACGCTGGACCCGATGGCTACCGGGGTTCTTCCGCTGCTGCTGGGCAAATATACCCGGCTAGCCCAGTTCTTCGGGCAGGCGGAGAAGCACTATACTGGCCACATCCGTTTCGGCTTTGCGACCGATACCTTTGATGCCGACGGCGTTCCAGCGGCGGATGCACGGCCGTTGACTCAGTCGCTTGAAGAGCTCAGGGCGTTGGGCCAGAGGTTTCGCGGCGAGATAGACCAGCTTCCTCCGATCTTCTCCGCCAAGAAGATCAATGGCGTCGCCGCGCATAAGCTGGCGCGGGCCGGGGCGGAGGTTGCGGTGAAGCCCGTCCGGATCACGATCCACAACTTTGCGTTGACCTCGCTCGAGGGCGACACGGCTGCCTTTACGATGTCTGTCTCGGCGGGGGGCTATGTCCGGTCAGTGGCCCATGAGCTGGGACAACTGGCGGGCTGTGGAGCTCACCTCTCGAGTCTGCGGCGCACGCAAGCGGGAGCCTTCAAGCTCGAGCAGGCGATTACCATCGATCAGCTGAAGAGTGCCTCCGTCGCGGAGCTGGAAGCGCTGCTGCCGCATCCGCGTACGCTGCTGCCCGAGATGCCCTCGATCACGGTGGATGATCAGGTGGCCGGGCGGTTGCGGAATGGGATGCAGGTGAATCTGCCTGATTTCACCCAGGCACCACTCCTTAAAGTGTTCACGACCCCGACTGATCTGCTGGCTATAGGCCGACGAATCGCCGGGACCCTGGTGCAGCCGATCGTTGTGCTGAATTAGACGGGCCTCTCTGGCTTCTTCGAACTCTTATCCTTTCTTCCTGCCCGGGGGTACCCCCCCATTGCCCGGGCGTAAATATGCTGTAATCAATGGTTTACGAGGTGTCGGTATCTGCAAAAATGTCATAACAAAGGGGTTACGGCTAAATATGTCCAAACAAACGAGTTAGCCCCGGAGGGATCTCTATCCCTGCGGGGCTTGCTTGTTTTTCGATCTATATATTTAGTATAGCAGTTGGAAGCTAACTAACGTGCCAACTCGATTTCCTTTTGTTTGAATGATTTAGGTGGTTTTGGGACTTGACATGCGATTTCTGGGCAGAAAATGACAAAAGAAAAATAATGGTGACCGCAACGTCAATAGAATGAGTCGCTTCTGCCTTGTTGGCTCTGCTTCGGCTTAGAAGGACAATGTTTTCGCGTGGGAAAGGAAGTGAAAACGGCGCTGTGGCTGGTTGAGTGTTGGATTCCAGGGCGGTTTCGGTCGGGGGAGGAGAACAGGCAAAGGCAAGTGCAAGGGCGCGGTGTTGGCTGGGAGACGGTGGTAGTGGAGAAGCGGATTTCTCCGCTGCGCTGCTCGCAAAGACGCGAGCAGCTTCGGTCGAAATGACGGTCCTTATGATTGGGTGGGAAAAGGAACAGACAACGGCAAAGGCAACAGCAAAAGCGGCCTTGCGGCTGCTTGACGGTTTACATCCCACCCATCGCAAAGTGCGCGATGGATGGGGCACCCGGGCGGGTTTCTGTCGGGGGAGGAGAACAGGCAAGGGCGCGTGTCGGGGGAGGAGAACAGGCAAGGGCGCGTGTCGGGGGAGGAGAACAGGCAAAGGCTCGTGCCGGGGGAGGGGAACAGGCGTTATTTCTTGAGCAGGGGGAGGACGAGGGGGAGGATATTTTTTGCGACGATCTTGTTGCCCTCGGCGGTGGCGTGGGTGTTGTCGGCCTGCATCATGCCATCGACGCCGTAGACGCCTTTCAGGAGGAACGGGAACAGAGGCACGTCATACTGTTTTGCGAGCAGGACGTAGGTTTCATTGAACTGCTTGATGTAGTCGGGGCCGTAGTTCGGGGGAAGGGTGATTCCGGCCAGGACGATTCTGGCTCCGCTGGCCTTCAGGGTGCCGACGATCTGGTCGAGATTTGCGCGCGAATCTTCAATACGGAAGCCGCGGAGACCGTCGTTGCCGCCGAACTCGACGATGACTATTGCCGGCTTCAGGGCGACGACGCTGTCGACGCGTTGGACGCCATCCTTTGTGGTGTTGCCGCTGACGCCCTCGTTGATGACGCGGTATTGGTACCCCTTGGCGTCGAGGTCGGTCTGGAGATAGTCGGGGTAGCTTTTGCCGGGCTCGGTGCCGAGGCCGGCGGTGAGGCTGTCGCCGAAGCAGACGATCAGGGGCCGCTTGTCGTTGATTGTTGTTGCCGGAGGATTTGGAGCGGGAGGAGGGGCTTCGGCTGCGGGGACCGATTTGCCGGTGTCCGGGGGTTCCGCCTCTTTTGTCGTGTTGCCGGCCCGGCAGCCAAGGAGGGAAAGCGCCAGGACCGCTAGAATAGCTATTGATTCCGTTCTCCGCATGTCTACAAAGTAACAAATCTGGAAAGTACCAAAATCTGGAAAGCACCAAACGGAGCTGCTGTCGAAGAAGGAGAAGCCTGAAGTTGAATACACCGACGCCCATGATCATCGTAAAAGGTCTTCGCAAGTCGATCCGTAACGGCACCCGCACAGTCGATATTCTGAAGGGCCTGGACTTTACGATTCCGCGAGGACAGTTTGCTGCGGTCATGGGGGCGAGCGGCAGCGGCAAGTCGACGCTGCTTGGATTGCTGGCCGGGCTGGACACGCCGAGCGAAGGCAGTGTCCGGCTGAACGGCACGGAGATCAGCTATCTGCCCGAGGATAAGCTGGCGCAGGTGCGAGGGAAGGCGATCGGATTTGTCTTCCAGTCCTATCAACTGATTCCGACGCTTACCGCGCTGGAGAATGTTTTGCTGCCGCATGAGCTGAATGCCGATGCGCGGGAGAGCGGCCTAGGGCGGGCGCGCGAGCTGCTGCGCAGCGTTGGGTTGGGCGACCGCATGGACCACTATCCGGTGCAGCTCTCCGGTGGCGAGCAGCAGCGTGTGGCGTTGGCGAGAGCGTTTATTCTGCGTCCGCCGATTGTTCTTGCCGATGAGCCTACGGGAAATCTGGATTCGACCAACGGGGCGCATGTGCTGGAGTTGCTGCTGAACCTGAACCGCACGGAGGGCACGACGCTGGTGCTGGTGACGCATGACCCGGTGCTGGCGGCGTATGCGAACCGGCGTATTATCCTGCGCGATGGCTTGATCATTGCCGACGAGATCAATTCCAACCCGGCCGTGGCTCCGCGTGAAGCTGCGTTGACGGAGGGCTGATGGCATCCCTGAGCTATCGTTCCGCTGCAAAGATTGCCGCGCGCGAGATGCATTCTTCGCGAGGGAAGTTCTTCTTCGTCATTCTTTCGGTCGCGATTGGCGTTGCAGCACTGACTGGTGTGCGAGGCTTTTCTGCTTCGTTCCGGAGCACGTTGCTGAACCGCGCTCGTAGCATTATGGCTGCGGACCTCTCGGCGCGAATGTTTCAGCAGCCGACGCCGGAGCAGCAGAAGGCGCTGGATGAGATTGCGGGGAGCGGGGTGGAGATCACGCCGGTGACGGAGCTGCTGTCGATGGCCTCTGCTGCTAAGACGCTGGACCCGCTGCTGGTTTCGATAAAGTCGGTCGACCCGGGGATGTATCCGTTTTACGGCGAGGTGGAGCTGGCTCCGGCTGCGCCGCTGAAGACGGTGTTGGCGCCTGACACGGTGGCCGTCGCGGACGACCTTCTGGTTCGACTGAATCTCAAGGTCGGCGATCAGTTGAAGATTGGCACGCAACTCTTTCGCATCGCGTCGGTGGTGGTGAATGAACCGGACAGGCTGTCGAGTAGCTTTGCAGCGGGGCCACGGGTATTGATTTCGCGCGAGGGGCTGGAGGCGAGCGGCCTGCTGGCGCCGGGTAGCCGCGCGGGGCAGCGGTATCTGTTCAAGGTGCCGAAGCCGCGGAATGGCGCGCCGATCTCCGATAAAGCGGTTGCGGATTTGAAGGCTCGGCTGGAAAAGCTCCTTCCAGAGGCACAAATTATTGATTATCGTGAGACGAATCCGGCGCTGACGCAGGGGCTGGATCGTGCGACGAGTTTGTTGTCGCTGATGAGCCTGGTGGCGCTGGTGCTGGGCGCGATTGGGGTTGCGATGGCGATGCGGGCGCATCTGCAGCAGCGGCTGGATACGATTGCGATCATGAAGTCGCTGGGAGCGCGGTCAGGGCAGGTGATCAAGATCTATCTGCTGCAGACGCTGCTGCTGGGGGCGGCCGGAGGTTTGCTCGGCGTTGCGCTTGGGGTTGGGGTGCAACTGAGCTTTCCTTATCTGCTGGCGAAGCTGATCCATGTGGATACGGAGCTGCATGTGCAGCTGACTACCGTTTTCACTGGGCTTGCCGTCGGGATTTTGACGACGTTGTTGTTTACGCTGCCGCCGCTGCTGGATATTCGCGCTGTGCGGCCGATTCTGATTCTGCGTCGAGCGGTGGACGATAACGACGATCCATTTGTCGCGGGAATCTGGCGCAAGATTACGAAGAACCTGGCACAGATCGGCGCGGCCGTGTTGATCCTTGCTGGACTGGCGGCGATTGCCACTACGCTGAGCGATTCGGTGGTGGTGGGGCAGGTTTTCTCGTTGGGGCTGGTTGGGGTTCTGGGGGTGCTGCTTTGCGCGTCTGCTGCGGTTCTGGCGGGGCTACGATTCTTTTTGTCGAAGACTCGGCTTCACCTGCCGTCGTCGGTGCGGCATGGATTGGCGAATTTGTATCGGCCGGGGAATCCTTCGGCCGCGCTGCTGGCGGCGCTGGGGATGGGCGTGATGCAGATCATGACGGTCTATCTGGTGCAGAAGGCTGTCGTGTCGGAGTTGCACATTTCAGCTGCGCCTAATCTGCCGAATGTGTTTCTGATCGATATTACGAATAGCGAGATCGGCGGGATACGAACGCTGCTGAAGGCACAGCATAGCGTAACGGCCGAGCCTGAGCTGCTGCCGGTGGTTTCGTCGCGGGTGATCGATATTGATGGAGTGCCGGCGAATGAGGCGAAGCTGAAGAATTTTCCGAGGCGGATGCTGCGGTCGATCAGCCTGACCTGGTCGGCGGCTGCGCCCCCGGGCACCAAGGTTGTGGAAGGGAAGTGGTGGGCGGCGGAGGAGAAGGGGCCTGTGGTTGCCATCGAGCAGCGGCTGGCGCAGCGGCTGGGGGTTCATGTTGGGTCACACATTTCATTTGCTGCGCAGGATACGCAGATCGTCGCTGCGGTGGTGGCGCTCACGAAGGCGGACGGGCAGCATGCTTACTCGCGAGCGGAGTTTATTCTGCCGCAGGCTCCTCTCGCAGGGCTGCCCGTTGTCTGGTATGGAGGCGTGCATGTGGACCCGGCGCATGTGGGAGAGCTGCAGCGGGCGTTGTATGCCGCTTATCCCACGGTGACGGTGATCAATGTGGCGCAGGCGCTGGAGACGGTGCGGGCTGTGGTGATTCAGATTACGTATGTGATTCAGTTTCTGGCTGCGTTTTCGATCTTTGCTGGGGTCATCATTCTCGCGAGCTCGATTGCGGGGACGCGGTATCGGCGGATCCGGGAGGTTGTCGTGCTGAAGACGCTGGGAGCTACGCGGCGACGGATTGCTACGGTTTTTTCTATTGAATTTGCTGTCCTGGGGCTGGTTGCCGGGGTCGTGGGAATCAGCTTCGCCAATGTCATCGCGCGCGTGCTGCTGAAGCGGCTTACGGTGGCTTATCACTTTCAATGGGTGTGGACGGTGGGGGCGCTGGTGGGGACGGCCGCTCTGACGGTTGCTACCGGCTGGCTCGCAAGTCACCGCATTCTGGGGCGGAAGCCGCTCGAGGTTCTGCGCGAGGAGTAGGTACGACCACAAGCGCTGGTGCGGCGGTGCATTTCCGATGCAGGGGCGTTGGATTTGCTCTCCGCCGACGTCAAATTCTGAGTATTGTTTCGACGATTTGATCAATATTGTCTTAGCTTCAGGCGAAGACGCCAGCTCGCTAAATGGTGCTACTGCACCAGAAGAGAGTTGGTCAAGCGATGCAGGTATTTGGCCCTTGAAATTACGGTCCGATCGGGTCATCAATGTTTGGGAATAATTTTTCTATTGACATTCGTTTCTGCAGTCCCGTAGATTCCGGTGCGGGCCTATAAATCGATCAATATGGTCGAACCATTTGATCGAAGGTCGGAAATCACGGAACTGGGGATGTATCACCGATGCGGAGTAAGAATCTGTTTGGCCAGGCGTTCATCATGTGTTGCCGAAGCGCGCGATGCATGACCAGAGCAAAAACCTTGTTCCTTTTTGCATTCAGCTTCGCTTTGCCAGCCACTTCGGCGATCGCGCAGACCGGCGGCCAGGGCGCGATCCAGGGAACGGTGACCGATGTCACAGGCGCAGTGATTCCGGATGTCAGCGTTACCGCGACAAATAAAGACAGTGGAGTCGCAACGACCCGGCCCACCTCGTCTGCCGGCCTGTACGAGATTAATCCGCTTATTCCCGGCACTTATACGGTTACGGTTACGGCGAAGGGCTTTCAGACATTCCGACAGCAGAACCTTGTCGTCGACGCCCTAAAGGTGACCGGTCTCAATATCACACTTACGATTGGCGGCACCGATCAGACGGTCACCGTTACGGAGGCTCCGCCTGCGTTGAATACGACGAGCGCCACACTGGGTGGAGTCATTGAGAACTCCACTTACACGAACTTACCCCTTCAGATGAACGGCCAGCAACGCGATCCCACGGCCTTTGCTACGTTATTGCCTGGCGCCCAGTCTCAGGCCAGTGCGCGTGCGCCGATCATTGGGGGCACAGGGAACTACATCGCTGAGGTCTATGTAGATGGACTTCCGACCACGACGGCAAACCAGCAGGGAGATAATCGCGTGGTCTCCAACTCCATTCCCGTCGAGGCTATCGATCAGTTTCAGGTGCTGACGAGCATTCCGGGGGCGGAGTATCAGGGAGCAGGCGCTCTGAACTTTACCATCAAATCGGGCGGCAGACAGTATCACGGTACGGCAGCAGCATTTGTGCGCAACACCATATTCGATACCTGGGGTTTCAGTGCTCCTGCATTGACCCAGCAGGACGCCAATGGAAACGTCATTCCCGCGAAGAAACCAATCGAGCATCAGAACGAACTTGTCGGCGCCGGCGGCGGAGCGATTCCATTCACTCACAAGAAGGGTTTCTTCTTTGCGACCTACGATAGATACCATGGGCGCAACGGGATCAATCCCAACACTCTCACTGTACCGACCACGTTAATGCGAGGTGGTGATTTTACAGAGTTGTCGAGTACCACGCCGATCATCTATGACCCGAGCACGAACGCCTGTACGACGGCCGGTTGTACGCGTCAACCGTTCATGGGCATGAAAAATGGTGTTCCGACGCTGAACGTTATTCCAAGCAGCCGGCTTTCTCCGATCAGGCAATATATGCAGAAATTCCTACCTGCCCCGACGAATAGCGGGATCGTAGGCAATTATCTCGGCGGTGTACCTTCGGGTTACGACAACTGGGAGTTTCTGAGCAAGGTCGACTACGATCTCACTCCGTCGCAACGTATCTCGGTTGTGCTGACCCTGGGAAGCCGAACGAATGTGCCGTTCACCGTTGGAACGAATGTCCCTGCCCCGGCGTCGACTGCGGGCGTCGTCTTACCTCTGCCCTATACTGCCGGCGGATATGCGACGATCAAACCGACCATTATCGATTTTGAGCACTCCATCGTTATCAAATCGAACATCGTCAACCAATTCAAGTTCGGCTTCACGAGGTTTGCGCAACCGATTAATTCGCTGACGGACGGCATCAAACCCTACCGCGCAGCGGCGGATATCGGCATTACGAATCTGCCTCCAGGCCAGGCGTCCGACGAATTTCCCGGCGTGACCTTCAACTCGAGCACGGCATTTCCAAACGTCCAGAACCCCTGGACCTCAAACGGTGCATCCGGAGCGACTCAGACTACCGTTCCCAATGCCTTTACCCTCGTCGACAACCTCCAGTGGATCAAGGGAAGACATTCGATGACGTATGGCATCCAGATGCAGTGGCTGCAGGACAATGTTTCGTCACAGCTTGGGCCCTCTGGAATCTTTACGACGACATTCAGCCCGAATGACACCGCAAACTATGTCGGTACGTCGCTTAGCAGCACCAAAACTGGCTATTCCTATGCAAGTTATCTTTTGGGCGCGATCAATACTTCGTCTACGACGATTCAAGCGTTCAGTGAAGAAGGCGGGCGATATCGTCCGATCTCTCCTTACTTTCAAGATGACTGGAAGGTAACGCAGAAGCTTACTCTCAATCTTGGGCTACGGTACGACTACTTTCCTCCGTACCGTGAGGTGTTGGACCGCTGGAGTTATTTGAACCCCACTGCGACGAATCCCGTGACGGGAACGCCGGGCGCGCTCGAATTTGCCGGTCACCGCGGTGCCGCAATCAGCTGCGAGTGCAGCACTCCAGTGAACACCTATAAGAAGAACTGGGGGCCGCGTATTGGCTTCGCCTATTCTTACAACGACAAGACAGTGATTCGCGGAGGATATGCTCTGGTGTATTCGCGCGCGGGCGGGGTGGGTGGTCGCGGTGGAGCCGGAACCGGAACCAGCCAGGCGGGCTTTACTGCAAACCTGGTTTTACCTTCCGCGCAGACAACAGGCGTGACGGCTGGGCCTTCCTACTATTTGAACAGCAGCAATACAGCCTTTGGCGGACCAGGATTTCAGCTTCCGGCACCTGCAACACCGAGTGCTGCCAGCCTGAGTATCGGGACTGGCAACTACATCAATAGTTCCGGTGCTGCACAGGCAGCGGGCGGCGCTCCTGGGTATGCCGATCCTTATCTGTCAGGTCGAGCACCGGAGGTCAATTTTTATAACTTCGGCATCCAGCGAGCTGTAACCAAGGATCTGACGCTTACGGCGGACTATGCCGGCAGTAACGCTCACTTTCTGTCGACCGGCTCGAATGCTCGCGGTTACTGGGCAGGACAGATGAATCCGACGTACCTTGCGGCGCTAGGTGCGGTGCGCGCTTCGGATGGCACAACGCCAATCCTTAGCGCCCCCGCGACCGCGGCCAACATTGCAATTGCGGCAGCTGCAGTCCCGGGACTTGCGGCTCCATATCCTGGCTATGCCCTGGCGGCGGCCAAGACCTCGGCTGCATCCATCAGTCATATGCTGGTTGCGTTTCCACAGTACTCCGGAACTACGGATACCTGGGGAAATGTCGGCAACGTCAGCTACAACTCGCTCCAGATCACACTGAATCAGCGTGAATGGAAGGGGCTCAGCTACACGCTGAACTATACCTACTCGAAGAACCTGGGGGATGACAATACTTTCCGCTCTGGCTTCGATATTCCAGCGGCGGCCACATCGAATGGGGTGGGCTATCATCAGGGCCGCGCGGATCGGAGTTATACGATAGTAGCTGCACCGCAAAACCTTGCTGCGTACGGTGTTTACAAGCTGCCGTTCGGCAAAGGTGGCTTTGGCGGCGATCACTTGCTGGTGCGCGCCCTTGCGGGTGGGTGGCAGTTCTCCAGCATCTTCACCTATGGGTCTGGTGTGCCATTGGCGATTACCTATGCGGGTTGCAACTCGCCCGGTCAAGGACAGTGCATGCCGGATTCGAATCCCGGCTTCAGTGGACCAGCTCGCATTAATAAAAATTGGGGTAAGGGCATCACCGCGGCGAAGCTGGGTGCGTCGCCAAGCAAGGGAGGCATCCAGTACATCGATATTAACGCTTTCTCAGTCCCGAAGAACTTCGGGACAACGGCTCCAGGCCAGACCGCGATTACTAAAATTGGCGATGCGCCCCGCACGGCTCCGTACCATCTGTGGAATCCCAGTACCTACCGCCTCGACGCAAGCCTCCGTCGTACCTTCAACCTTACGCCGGAACGTCTGAAGTTCATCTTCGAAGTGGACTGTTTGAATGTGCCGAATAAAGTTACATTTGGAGGCATCTCGACAGCCTGGGTCGACCCTACTGCGAGTCCGACAGCGGCGGCTGCTTCCAACTTTGGTACGGTTGGATCGGCCAGCGGAAATCGCGACTTCCAGTTGGCAGGTCGTCTTAACTTCTAACGCGTAGCTGCTATCCTTCAAGGCGGACAAGCTGAGGGATTCATGTGTGTCCGCCTTTTATCGCTATCTGATTGAGGGGAGTTTTAGAATGCATTGCATTGGTTGGAGGTCGGGCGCAGCACTATCGGTTCTGTTCACAGGTCTCGGCATGCAGTGCTTAGCACAGCAGGTTTCGTACGAACACGCTACACCGCAGCAGTTGGCGGGGATTGCGAAGGATAACTCGCGGCACTTCGGGGACGATCCGGATGATGGTGGGCCGATTGCGACAGACTTATCCGCTTCGCTCGATCCGGCTGCGGTGGGTAAGGCGATGCGGAAGGTTGGGGATTGGCAGCTGGCGCGGTCAGAGGAGTACTTCGACCGGATCTGGACGTGGAGCGTGCTTTACAGCGGCTTTATGGCGGCTTCGGATTCGCTGGGCGATGCGAAATACCGCGACGCCATGGAGGCAATGGGGAAGAGGTTTGACTGGCAGCTGCGGTCGCATTTGCCGGACGCGGATGACCAGAGCGTGGGGCAGACCTATCTGGAGCTTTATCTGCTGAAGAAAGATCCGGCGATGATGAAGCCGACGCAGGCTGAACTGGATGCGCTGCTGGCTGCTCCGCATGTTTCGAAGAAGCCAGGGAAGACGATTTCGTGGTGGTGGTGCGATGCGTTGTTCATGGCGCCGCCGGTGTGGGCAAGGATGCATGCGGCCACAGGTGACCGGAGGTACATCGGCTATCTGGATGAGGAGTGGGCGAAGACCTCGGACCTGCTGTACGACAAGCAGGAGCACCTGTATGCGCGCGATGCGGACTACCTGACCAGGACCGAGGCAAATGGCAAGAAGATGTTCTGGTCGAGGGGCAATGGGTGGGTGATGGGCGGCATTGTGAGGACGCTCGACTATTTGCCGAAGGATGACCCGGCGCGGGTGAAGTACGTGACCCAGTTGAAGGAAATGGCGGCGCGTGTGGCCTCGCTGCAAGGGCCGGATGGGCTTTGGCGGGCTGGGATGCTTGATCCAGGGAACTACTCTGAGCCGGAGATCTCGGGGTCGGCACTGTTTACGTATGCGCTGGCATGGGGGATCAACCAAGGAGTGTTGGATGGGAAGGTTTATCGGCCTGTGGTGGCGAAGGCGTGGGCGGGGATGCTGAAGCATGTGTACGCGGATGGGCGGTTAGGGTGCATTCAGCAGACGGGGGCGGAGCCGGCGCCGTTCAAAGCTACGGCGAGCTATACGTACGGGGTCGGGGCGTTTCTGATGGCTGGAAGCGAGATTCGACGCATGGGCGTTACGCCCGCTGCGGTGAAGAAGGGTCACAAGCCCAGTTAGATGGCCGGGGTTGTAGGATGAATCTGTCTTCAATTCCAACGAAGCGGGTGCTCTGGATGAAGTTTGAGAAGGAACAGGTGCTGCGGGTGCATCGGCAGCGCTTTGGGCGGGAGGGGCGGAGTTTTGCGGCTCCGGCGCGGGTGAATCTGATTGGCGAGCATACCGACTATACCGGTGGGTTTGTGATGCCGATGGCGATCGATTTTCAGACGGTGGCCGTTGTGAGCGCGCGGGAGGATGGGCGCGCGGTCTTCTATTCAGCGAACTACGACGAGGAGGTTGGCTTCGAGATCGCTTCTTTGACGCGAAAACCGGGTGGGGGCTGGTGTGATTATCCTGCTGGCGTGTTGTGGAGTCTTCTGGACGAGGGAGTTGTCGTCAGTGGCTTCAACATGAGCCTGGCTGGAGATGTGCCGCTGGGGGCGGGGTTGAGTTCGTCGGCGTCGGTGGAGGTGGCGACGGCAATGGCTTTGCTTGGCCACGCGAAGGTGGAGTTGCCGCTGGAGAAGGTTGCGACTCTTTGCCGGCGGGCTGAGAACGAATATGTCGGCGCGAAGAGCGGCATTATGGATCAGTTCACTGTTGCGGGGAGTGTGGCGAATCGGGTGATGTTGCTGGACTGCCGGACTCTCGGGTATGAGCTGCTGCCTTTGCCGGATGAGGTGAAGGTGGTGATCTGCAATTCGATGGTGAAACATGCTGTGGCGACGGGTGAGTATGGCGACCGAAGTGCCGAGGTGGAGGCGGGGCAGGCAGTGCTGCGGCGGGAGCGGCCTGGAGTGGAGTTGCTGCGAGACGCGACGCTCGACGACCTTGAGGCTTGCAGGGACATGATGTCTCCGGCGAGCTTCAAGCGGTGCCGGCATATCATCACGGAAAATGCGCGGGTTTCGCAGGCTCGGGAGGCGCTTTTGCAGGGTGATATGGAACGATTTGGAGCGCTGATGGTCGAGGCGCACGTGAGTTTTCGGGACGATTTTGCGGCGAGTTGCGAGGAGGTCGATGTGCTGGTTGTGATCGCGACGCAGCAGGCGGAATGCTTTGGGGCGCGCATTACCGGGGGTGGGTTTGGCGGGTGCACGGTGAATGTGGTTCGCTCGGATGCGGCGGAAAAATTTGTTGCGACGCTGCGGCGGGAATATGCGGCGAAGACGGGGATTGAGGCGGACTGCTTTGTGTGTACGCCGTCGGATGGGGCGTTTGCGCTGGCGAAGAAGGGCGGTGTCGAGTGAATCCGCTGGCTCAGCAGAATCCTCATCGGCGGTTCAATCCATTAAAGCGGGAGTGGGTGCTGGTGTCGCCGCATCGGACGCAGCGCCCTTGGCAGGGGCAGACGGAGACCAAGGCCGCCCCGGTCGCGTTGCGCTACGATCCGGATTGCTATCTGTGTCCTGGGAATCTTCGGGCTGGTGGTGTGCGGACGGACAAGTACACGAGCACGTATGTTTTTGAAAATGACTTTGCAGCGTTGAAGCTGGATACGCCGCAATTTTCGAGCGACGAGGACGGTAAGGGCTTGCTGGTGGCTGAAGGGGAGAGCGGCGTGTGCCGGGTGATCTGCTTTTCGCCGCGGCATGACCTTACGTTGGCGAAGATGTCGGTTGAAGAGATTCGTACGGTGGTGGATGTGTGGGTAGAGCAGTGCGAAGAGCTGGGTTCTCGGGACGACATTGGCTATGTACAAATATTTGAGAACCGCGGGGCGATGATGGGGGCCAGCAATCCGCATCCGCATGGACAGATATGGGCCAGCCGGTCGGTTCCCAACGAGGTGGTGGCCGAGTTGGGCGGTCAGCGAGAGTATTTCCAGAAGAACAGAGCGGTGTTGTTGTGCGAGTACCGGGAGATGGAAGAGTCGCTCGGGGAGCGTGCGGTGGCGCGGAATTCGAGCTTTATTGCGGTGGTTCCTTTCTGGGCGGTGTGGCCGTTTGAGGTGATCGTTCTGCCGCGGCGGCATGTTGCCGGGCTTCAGGCATTCACTGAGACAGAGCGGTCGGACTTCGCGGCTATTTTGCGTGCGGTTACTGCAACGTACGATCAGGTCTTTGATACGCCGTTTCCTTATTCGATGGGCCTGCATCCTGCGCCGTGCGATGGACAGGAGCATCCGGAGTGGCAGTTTCATGCTCACTTTTATCCTCCGCTGCTGCGGTCGGCGAGCATTCGGAAGTTTATGGTGGGGTACGAGCTGCTCGGCTCTCCGCAGCGGGACATCACGCCGGAGTCGGCGGCAGAGACGCTGCGACAGGCGAGTACTCGGGTTTCTGATTAGTTAAGTAAGGATGTGTAAGGCGTTCCGCCAGTAAAGGACATTCATGAAACGGATCCGCAGCATCGTTTGTTTTGCTACGTTCACGCTTGGCATTTCCACTATGTCGTTTGCCGCTGCAGCCGTTTCGTCGCAGCAGGAGAAGCCGGAGCAGAAGGTTCCTCTGTATCTGGGAACCGCGTGGTATCCGGAGCAGTGGCCGGAGGCGCGGTGGGACGCCGACCTGACGTTGATGGAGAAAGCGCATATCCGGTTTGTGCGAATCACCGAGTTTGCTTGGAGCACGATGGAGCCGAGCGAAGGGCACTATGACCTTGACTGGGTGGAACGTGCGGTGCGCATGGCAGAGAAGCATCACATCGCGGTAGTGTTGGGAACGCCGAGCGCAGCGCCGCCGGCCTGGTTGACGTCGAAGTATCCGGAGACGCTGCGCACCATGGAAGACGGCCGCAAGGATGAGCATGGAAACCGTCAGCAATTCGACTGGTCGAACGCGAAGTACCGTGAGCTGGCGGGCAAGATGGCGGAACAGATGGCGATACGCTTTGGCCATGATCCCAATGTGATCGGCTGGCAGATCGACAATGAATATGCGCGTGAGTCTTATGACGCGGAGACGAAGCAGCAGTTTCAGGCGTGGTTGAAGGCACGGTATGGCACGCTCGACAACCTGAACGCGCGTTGGACGACGAGTTACTGGAGCCAGACGTACTCTGACTGGAGCCAGATACCGATTGAGGCAACGTACGGCAACCCCGGGCTGCTGCTGAGCTGGAGACGTTTTGTCAGCGATACGTGGCGAAGCTACCAGAAGGTGCAGCTCGACAAAATTCGGGAGCATAGCGATTCGCGGCAGTTCATTACGACGAACATGATGGGTTTTTTTGATGCGTACGACCACTACACTGTCAGCCAGGACCTCGACATTGCAGCGTGGGACGACTATGTGGGCACGGGTCATCTGGATACTGTGTCCAATGGCGCGGCGCACGATCTGACGCGAGGTTTTCTGCGGAAGAACTTCTGGGTGATGGAGACGCAGCCAGGTTTTGTGAACTGGTCAAAGGACAACAACGCGCTCAATAAGGGCGAAGTGCGAGCGATGGCATGGCACGACATTGGCCATGGCGCTGACGCGGTCTCTTACTGGCAGTGGCGCAGTGCCTTGAACGGTCAGGAGGAGTACCACGGCACACTGGTGGGTGCCGATGGGACACCTGTTCCTCTGTACGACGAAGTTGCACAACTGGGGCGCGAGTTCGAGAAGGCTGGGCCGGCATTGAGCGGAACCGAGCCGCACTCCGAGGTCGCTCTGCTGTATTCGTACGACAGCCGCTGGGCGATCAACTGGCAGAGGCACAATCAGGCATTCGATCCGAAGGAGGCACTGTTCAGCTACTACGGTCCGCTGCGGGCGCTGGTGCATAGCGTGGATATCGTGTCGCCTTCGGTGTCGCTGAGCGAGTACAAGCTGGTGGTGGCGCCGGCGCTGAACGTGTTGACGGACGCGCAGGCAAAAAATCTGATGGAGTATGTGCGTGGTGGTGGACACCTGGTTCTGGGGCAGCGCAGTGGTATGAAGAACGACGACAATGGTCTGCAGCCGGAGCGGCAACCCGGTCCGTTGGCGGGAATGCTTGGTGGCCGGGTAGAGCAGTTTTACGCGTTGGATCAGGACGTGCCTGTTACCGGCGATTGGGGTTCGGGCTCGGGAAAGATATGGGCCGAGCAGTTGAGTGTGAAGGACGCCCAGGCCCATGTGCTGATGCGCTATGGAAAGAGCAATGGATGGCTGGATGGACAGCCGGCGGCGATTACGAAGACAGTGGGGACGGGTAGCATCACGTATATCGGCGCTTGGCTGGATGAGAAGACCATGAATGCCGCGGCAAAGTGGATGGTGGAGAGCAGCGGTATTCGTCCGCTGTCGATCGATCTGCCTAAGGGTGTGGATCTGTATGTGCGCAGCCGGAATGGGAAGAATGGAGAGTCGAAGACGGTATTGATTCTGGTCAACTTTGGCAAGAATGTTGCGACAGTCTCTCTGCCGGGACAGATGACCAATGTGTTAGAGAGCGGACGAGTTGGCTCGGTGAAGCTGGATCCGTATGGTGTTGCCGTGTTGAGTAAGGATTGAGTGTGCAGACACGCTCTTCGCCAAAGGCGCGCTGTCATACCTGTAGGCTGCCTCGAAACTCGATGACGAACGGTATTATTCCGGCGATCAGAGTAACCTGTTTTCTTCAGGAGGAGCGGTATGCCGGTTGATTCACTTAGAGTAATTTCGGATCTCGAAGAGCTCCGCGCTTTGACGGCCGATGATCTTGGCGCCCAGCGCCTTGCCTGGAGTCCGGTTTGGTTGAAGGCGCGCGCCTGGTTTCAAAACAAGCTGGAGGGTCTGCCGGTAGAACATCACTACGATGCCGCAGGGAATTCCTGGACAACGCTTCGAGGCGATTCTGAACAAGCGCTTGTTCTGGGAAGTCATCTCGACTCGGTACCGAACGGCGGGTGGTTAGACGGCTGCCTGGGCGTTCTCGCTGGTCTTGAGGTACTACGCGGTTTCTCTGAGGACTTTCGCGGCAGGCCACCCATCACGATTCGGCTGGTCGATTGGGCCGACGAGGAAGGCGCGCGCTTCGGCCGGAGCCTCTTTGGATCTTCGGCGTTTGCCGGTACTCACACTATCGCCGTCGACCGTGTTCGTACAGACCGCGATGGAGTTCGTTTGGAGGATGCCCTTCGGCACTGTGGCGTCGACATCGATCAGGTCGGTGATGCTGGTGCCGAACGCAGCAATGCAGCCGCTTATCTGGAACTCCACATCGAGCAAGGACCTGTTCTCGAAAATATGCAGCTTCCGCTTGGCGTTGTGCTTGGCACAAAGGGGGTGGAGCGACATGCGATTATTTTTCACGGACAGGAGGCGCACTCTGGGTCGACTCCGATGAGCGTGCGCCGGGATGCCCTGGCCGCCGCGGCGAAGCTGGCGCTCGAAATTCGTCCTATCGCCCGGAGACACCCGGACGCCGTTGCGACGATGGGTAGTTTAAAGACCTTTCCTGGAATTGTGACGGCGGTGGTTGGACGGTGCGAAACGACCCTGGATATGCGTGACCTTGATGCGAAGGTTCTCGCATTGATGTTGACGGAGGCTCGTGCTGCCAGCGAACGCTTCGCTGCGGAGGAGGGTTGTACGGTCGAGTGGTCGAAGATCTGGAGCATCGAGCCGATCTCATTTGATTCGCGGCTGATTGAGTTTTGCGACGAGGCGGTTCGCAAGGCGGCAGGCGTCTCCCATAGGCTGCCATCGGGGCCTTTGCATGACGCGGCAGAGGTGGCGCGGACGGGAATTCCCACGGTGATGATGTTTACTCAATCGCTCGCCGGGCTTAGCCATAACAAGGCAGAGGACACGAGGATCGACGATTTGAAGATGGCCGTGCAGGCCTTCGACCGGCTGGCAAGGAAGACTGTGAATTGGCTGAGTGCGCAGAAAAGCAAGGGTTAGCTTCGGTGTTCGAAGAGGCATTTCTTTCGCGGGACGTCCAGGTTTGCTGCGATAGTGCATAATAGTCACTTCTAATGCCGCGTCAGGTGGCACTGCAAGGAGGATTCTTATTGTCTTCCATGATTCAACTGTTATTAGCTTTTAGGGGTTCGACCGGTCGTACAAAACTTGTCGAGATGTTATGCGGTACTGTCTCATGTATGGATGTCTGCGACTTATTTGGTCGCGGTGAGGCTATTGGATATTGATGAGTCAGCGAACTTCCTTTCGTCAGCGGGTCACGACACATCCGGAGGTGGTAGAACGCTTCGGCGATCTGCACCCGCCATTTGACAGGCAAGCTGCAGTGCCTGAGGCCAATCGCTGCCTCTATTGTTTTGACGCGCCTTGTACGATGGCGTGTCCTACTCATATTGATGTGCCGCGCTTCATCAAGAAGATCGCCAGCGGCAATCTTGCAGGTTCTGCGCGCACCATCCTCGATGCGAATATTCTGGGCGCAAGTTGTGCCCGGGCGTGTCCCGTGGAGGTGCTGTGCGAAGGGGCCTGCGTGATGCATCGTTATAACAAGCAGCCAATTCAGATCGCGCGGCTGCAGCGGTTCGCGATGGACTCGCTCCATGAAAGTGGAGCTCCGCTGCCGTTCGAGCCTGGTGCTGAGACCGGCCTCTCTGTTGCACTGATAGGTGCTGGTCCGGCGTCGCTCGCTTGCGCTGCAGAACTTCGCCGGCGGGGCATTCGTGCTCACCTCTATGACGCTCGTCCGCTGCCTGGAGGTTTGAATACCTATGGGGTCGCCGAATACAAACTGCCGCTGGTGGAGAGTCTGCGTGAGATTGAGATGCTGGCGCAGTTGGGAGTTGATTTTCGTTTTGAGACGATGATCGATGCCGCGGCGCTGGCTGAACTCGAGCGGAAGCACGACGCTGTATTTCTGGGAATTGGGTTGGGGGCGATTCATTGGCTGGGCATCGCAGGGGAACAGCTTTCCGGAGTAACGAATGCCCTCGATCTTATTGCGGGCTACAAGTCCGGTGCATTGACGAAGGTGCCGGAGCACGTGGTAGTTGTGGGGGCAGGAAACACCGCCATCGATGCAGCCATTGCCGCTGTTCGGCTCGGATCCACCGACGTGCAAATTGTGTACCGGCGCGGCCCGGAGCAGATGTCGGCGTTCGCGTTTGAATATGAACATGCCCGCAACGAGGGAGTGAAGTTCCTGTGGCACGTTCAACCTGTTCGCATTTATGGTGACAAAACCGTCGACGGGATTGAACTAACGAGGCTTGTAGCGACGGAGGATGGCTCGCTCGTTCCACAACCTGGCTCGGAGTTCTCGCTCGAAACGGATCTGATTGTTTTGTCAATCGGACAAGGTACACACACGGGTTTTCTCGCAGAGTTTGGAAGCAAGAACGCGAACGTTGAACTTGAACGCGGACGCATCCTCATCGACCGCGCTACAGGTCAGACTTCCAACCCGAAGTTTTTTGCTGGTGGAGATTGCACTAACGGTGGCCGCGAGGTTGTGGACGCGGTTGCGGACGGAAAACGCGCGGGCATTGGCATTGCCGCGTGGCTGGAGGTACAGCATGTCCAAGCCTAAGCCAACACTTGAAACTACCTTCTGTGGGATTCCTTGCCTCAACCCGTTCTGGCTTGCATCGGCTCCGCCGACGAACTGTGGTGAGCAGGTCATGCGGGCGTTCGATGCAGGTTGGGGTGGGGCCGTCTGGAAGACGATTGGCGCGCCCATCACGAATGTCAGTTCGCGTTACTCCTCGATCGATTGGGAGGGGCGGCGCATGATGGGCTTCAATAATATTGAGCTCATTTCTGACCGCCCAACGGAGGTCAACCTGGAGGAGATCGCTGAGGTGAAGCGGCGCTATCCGAAGCACGTTGTCATCGCTTCGCTGATGGTCGAAAGCAAACGTGAGACGTGGCACGATATGGTGCAGCGTGCGGAGGATGCGGGCGCCGACGGGCTTGAACTTAACTTTGGATGTCCTCATGGCATGAGTGAACGCGGCATGGGGTCCGCCGTTGGCCAGGTGCCCGAGTACTGTGAGCAGATTACGGCGTGGGTGAAGGAGAAGGCGCGGACGCCGGTTATCGTCAAGCTGACGCCGAACATCTCCGATATTCGCATACCTGCCAGAGCCGCTAAGCGCGGTGGCGCCGATGCGCTCTCAGCCATCAACACCATTAACTCGATTACGGGTATCGATCTCGATACGTTCCAGCCAAGCCCGAGCGTCGACGGCAAGAGCTCGCATGGTGGCTATTGTGGTCCTGCGGTAAAGCCGATTGCGCTGAATATGGTCCAACAGATACAGGCCGATCCTGCGAGTGCTCTTCCACTTTCAGGCATTGGCGGGATCGGGGGGTGGCGGGATGCTGCTGAGTTTATCCTGCTCGGTTGCGGCACTGTACAGGTGTGCACTGCCGCGATGCATTATGGCTATCGTATTGTCGAGGATATGCAGGATGGTCTCCTTGGATGGATGGCGGAGAAGGGATTCGCGACCATCGATGATTTTCGTGGGCTTTCGCTCCCCAATGTTCGTGAATGGAAGCAGCTCAACCTGAACTATCAGATCGTTGCTCGAATTCACGAAGACCTGTGTATCGGGTGCCAGCTCTGCTACACGGCGTGCTGGGATGGAGCACATCAATGCATTCACCTGGATCGAACGTCGCCCGCGCCAGACACGACAAGAACCCCTGCAATGGTCGAGGCAGAAGCGGCGAGGCGCATTTCGACGACTCCTATACCTAAACTCGACGCAGGAGGAGTGGGCCGCAGCACTGCGGTCACGCCGCTTGAACGTATCCCGCGCGTCGATGAAGAGCATTGTGTCGGCTGCAATCTCTGTTCCCTGGTTTGTCCGGTGGAGAACTGCATCACGATGGAGCGCGTCGACAATGGGCTGCCGTTCGAGAGCTGGGAAGAGCGTACTGCCAAGGGGCTGGTTCCACCAGGAGCCGAAGAAGTGATGAGTACAAATACTTGACGTAGCGTGTTCCTGAATGACGTCGATCGTTTTGTGTCATGAAACTCCAGCGTTGAACAGTCGGAGCAAGTATGGGAATCCTGATTCAGAATGGCACGGTTGTCACCGCGGATCGTGTTGAGAAGGCGGATGTGCTTACAGAAGGCAACACGATACGTGAGGTGCGCGCCCATATCGACCCTGAAGGGCACTCGCTCGTGGACGCTACGGGGCTCTTCGTTTTGCCTGGCGGCATCGATGCGCACACCCATATGGATATGCCTTTTGGAGGGACGGTATCTGCGGATGACTTTCTCACCGGCACACGTGCCGCAGCGATCGGCGGCACGACCACTATCGTCGACTTCGCCATACAGGCAAAGGGGACGCGCATGCGGGATGCGCTCGATATCTGGCGGTCGAAGGCCGAAGGTAAGGCCTGCATCGACTATGGCCTGCACATGATTGTCACGGACCTTGGATCCGATAATGGCAAACAGGGACTGCATGATATGGATGACATGGTCCGCGAAGGCGTGGCCAGCTTTAAGCTTTTCATGGCGTATCCGAATGTCCTCATGGTGGATGATGGCACGATCTTCAAGGCGTTGCGACAGACCGCAAAGAATGGCGCACTGGTCTGCATGCACGCCGAGAATGGAAGCGCCATCGACGTGATTGTGCAACAGGCGCTTGCCGAGGGAAAAACGGCCCCAATCCACCACGCTCTGACGCGGCCGACGAAGGCCGAAGCGGAGGCCGTGCACCGGTCGATCGCGCTGGCTGAGATGGCGGGAGTTCCGGTGTACATTGTTCATCTGTCGAGCGAAGATGCGCTCAACCAGGTGCGTGAGGCGCGTGACCGCGGGCTTCCCGCATTCGCCGAGACGTGCCCGCAGTATCTTCTTCTTTCCCTTGAAGACCAGATGCCGGGCAAAAGTTTTGAAGAGGCGAAGTACGTTTTTACTCCACCGTTGCGAGAGAAGAAAAACCAGCCGAAGCTTTGGGATGGGCTCGCCACAGATAATTTGCAGGTGGTTTCGACCGACCATTGTCCGTTCTGCTTTGCCGACCAGAAGCAGCTTGGCAAAGACGACTTCAGCAAAATCCCCAACGGAGGGCCCGGGGTCGAGAACCGGATGCAGTTGCTGTATCACTTCGGAGTGAATGCTGGAAAGATCACGCTGCAACGATTTGTCGAGATTACGTCCACTGCACCTGCGCGGATCTTCGGCATGTATCCCAAGAAGGGGACGATTGCCGTCGGCTCTGATGCTGATATTGTGCTTTGGGATCCTAATGCGGAGCATCTGATATCGGCAGCAACGCACAACATGCGCTGCGACTTTTCGATGTTCGAGGGGTGGAAGGTGAAGGGCAATGCGCGACGGGTGTACTCGCGCGGAGAGATCGTTGCGGATGGGGGACGGTATGTTGCTACTACGGGACGAGGTCAGTATCTGCGACGAGAGGCCAGGGGAGGGGCATGGCAGTGAGCTCGACGATCCCCGGCAGTCTCGATCAGTCTGCGGCAAGCCTGGCGGCGCAACACGACCCGCGCCTCTACAATGAAGACCTTGCTCCGACCAAGGTCGCACAGCGTACTTGGGGTACCTATAACTACATTGCTCTCTGGTTCTCCATGTCGATGGAGGTGACGACGTACATGCTCGCCTCTTCGCTGATTGCGGGCGGTATGAACTGGAAGCAGGCGATCTTCACCATCCTCCTGGGAAATCTGATCGTGCTTATCCCGATGCTTCTGAATGCGCACGCCGGGGCGAAGTACGGAATTCCGTTTCCGGTGTTTGTGCGCGCCAGCTTCGGTACGCGCGGAGCGAATCTTCCTGCGATGCTGCGGGCCTTGGTCGCCTGCGGATGGTTCGGAATTCAGTCGTGGCTTGGCGGGCAGGCGATTGCTGCAATGATTGCCGTCTTATGGCCTGCGACGGCTAATATGCCTGCAGTTCTGTGGGCGAGCTTTCTCGGGTTCTGGCTCCTGAATATGTATGTGGTGTGGCGCGGTGTCGAGTCCATTCGATTTCTGCAGAGTTATTCGGCACCGTTCATGCTTGTCATGTCGTTCATCCTGCTGTTCTGGATGCTGCACAAGGCGGGTGGCTTTGGACCGATGCTTTCGGCACCCAGCCGTTTCCATACGACGGGCAGCTTTCTTCGCTTCTTCTTTCCGTCGCTGACGGCGATGGTGGGTTATTGGGCGACGCTGTCTCTGAACATCCCGGACTTTACGCGCTATGCGAAATCTCAGGATTCGCAGATCGCCGGTCAGGCGTTTGGCCTGCCAGTCGCGATGGTGTTGTATTCGTTTATCGGGATTGCGTGCACGTCGGCTTCGGTGACGATCTTTGGAGAGCCGGTGTGGTCGCCTATTACGCTTCTTGGGCGGTTTCATCAGCCGCTGGCGGCTCTGTTGGCGCTGGTTGCGCTATTGATTGCGACACTCAATGTAAACATCGGAGCGAATGTCGTCTCTCCGTCGAACGACTTCTCGAACCTCGCTCCAGGTTTGATCAGTTTCCGCACTGGTGGCCTGATTACGGGCTTGCTGGGGCTTGCGATGATGCCATGGAAGTTGATGAGCACTTTTGGGAGCTATATCTTTGGGTGGCTCATTGGCTACTCTGGACTGCTCGGCCCGGTTGCGGGCATCATGGTCGCCGATTATTTTCTGATTCGCGGAACTCGTCTGGATACGGTCTCTTTGTACCGCCGCGGAGGCCCTTACGAGTACACGCGCGGCGTCAATCCTCGAGCGATCGTTGCGCTTGTTGCCGGAGTGGCTGTCGCGCTGATCGGACTCGTCGTGCCTGCTCTGCGGTTTTTTTATGACTACGCCTGGTTCGTCGGCTTTTTTGTGGCGGCGGCCAGCTACTATTTTTTGATGCTGCGATACAGAGTGGATACTTCCGCGCCGCTCAGTCCCGTGACACAGTCAGTGACGAACGAATAGTATGGCCATTATGAACTCCACTGACGTTGCTGAATCGCAGACGCTCACCAGCCAACAGGTTGTCGATCTTACCAGGCAATATAACTACGGCACATGGCGATTCCAGAAGAACTGGAACCCGATGCACATCGTTGACGCCGAGGGCTGTTACATCATCGACGGGGCCGGGAAGCGGTATCTGGACTTTTCTTCGCAGCTGATGTGCTCGAACCTTGGGCATAAGAATCAGGCTGTGATTGACGCCATTGCGCGGCAGGCTCAGCAGTTGAGCTATGCCATGCCCGGGTATGCCACGACAGCACGCGCTGAACTGTCACAGCTTCTGGTGGAGATTCTCCCGAAGGGCCTCAACAAGTTCTTCTTCACGACCTCGGGCACGGAGGCCAATGAAGCTGCCTTCAAGATTGCGCGGATGTATACGGGTAAGTCTAAGATTATCGCGCGGTATCGGTCTTATCACGGCTCTACGAGTGGTTCCATTGCAGCCACCGGTGATCCGAGACGATGGGCCATGGAGCCGGGGGGGAAGGGGCCGGGCATCATCTTTGCGCCTGAAGTGCACTGCTACAAGTGTCCCATCAAGCATACTTATCCCGGATGTGGCATCGCGTGCGCGGATTACATCGAGCACATGATCCGCAATGAGTCCGATGTCGCTGCTGTTCTGGTCGAGCCGATCGTTGGGACGAATGGCGTGATCGTTCCTCCTGAGGAGTACATGCCGAAGCTGCGCCGTATATGCGATGAAAACGGTGTCCTGCTGATCGCAGACGAGGTGATGACGGGATGGGGACGCACAGGCGAGTGGTTTGCGCTGAACCACTGGGGAGTTGTCCCGGACATTCTGGTTACGGCCAAGGGAATTACCTCCGCTTATGTTCCGCTTGGGCTTTGCGCTACGAGTGAAAAGATCGCGGAGTTTTTTCAGGATCATTATTTTGCTCACGGCCATACCTACGAGGCTCACCCCCTTACGCTCGCGCCTGCCGTTGCCACGATCCACGAGATGCAGCGTCTCGGACTGGTGGAGCGGGCGCGTGAGCTGGAACCTTATGTTGAAGGCAAGCTTCACGAGCTCAAAATCAGGCACTCCAGTGTGGGGGATGTCCGTGGGAAGGGGCTGTTCTGGGGGGTCGATCTCGTCAAAAATCGGGAGACGAAAGAGCCTTTCAATACGTATGAGGACAAGGTTTCGGGGAAGCCGCTGCTGGTTGATCAGATTGCCGCGAAGATACTTGGCGAGGGCGTCACGATTCAGGCCTGGGTTTCGCACTTTGTGATTGCACCGCCGCTGATTGTTACCAGGGAAGAGATCGATCGGGGCATTGCGGCGCTCGACAAGCACCTTGTCCTGGCCGATGCGGCTGTCGATTCCGGTTCCGCTTCGCGTAGCTAAACGGCTGGAGAGACGTCAGGCGCGTGCGGGTCGGATTGCGCGTTTCCGGTGCTTCGGAGGCTACCCCCACCCCCTGTTTTTTGTGCAAAGTCTTCGAAACAGAGACTTTAGACTTGTACTTGCGGTTTTAGTCGCTACCTGCCTTGAGCGGACACGGGGTTGCTGGGAAGGGGGTTTTGTCAAGCTCCTGGCCTTTCTTCGCGGCATCATCGCGATGTGGCATAGTTGCCAACCCACACAAACAGCAGATCCCTCCACTCCGCTTCGCTCCGGTCGGGATGACAACAAGAAAGAAAACAGGCCGGTCATCCCAGGGTTGGCATCGATGTGTCTACTCCGGTGCGAATGCCGGTGGGCCATCGCGATGTCACTGTTTTGAGGCGGGTGTAAAAGCGGACTCCTTCTGGGCCGTAGATGGAGTGATCGCCAAACAGGGAACGCTTCCAGCCGCCGAAGCTGTGGAAGGCCATGGGGACGGGGATGGGTACATTGACGCCTACCATGCCGACCTGGACGCGGTGGACGAAGTCTCGGGCGGTGTCGCCGTCGCGGGTGAAGATGGACGTGCCGTTTCCGTATTCGTGCTCGTTGATCATCTGCAGGGCAGTTTCGAAGTTGTTGACTCGCACGACTCCCAGGACTGGCCCGAAGATCTCTTCGCGATAGATCTTCATCTCCGGTTTGACGTGGTCGAAGAGGCAGGCTCCGAGGAAAAATCCTTCGC
>WNFC01009181.1_pt1 | contig 29332 bp, 35 predicted proteins | sample 5400541 | NCBI WGS metagenome assembly WNFC01 (sample SAMN13153342, study PRJNA577476) | soil metagenome | isolation source: 120 cm saprolite under Douglas fir tree site 2 hole 2 replicate 1 | place: USA:California | collected 2015-04-18
CGATATTGTTCCGTACTTCTGGCATAGGCCAGCAGTCAACTTTTTCGGTCGTTCCTGGCGGGCAATGTCCGGAAGTGACCGGATACGCATACTTGTCGCGCGTATTGTAGAAATGCACGAGCTGCTTCAGGCTCTTAATATAGCCGTTGTGAAAGAACCCCTTCTGGAAGTACGGCCCGGGGGCTTCGGTGGTAGGACATTGTGGCGGTGTCATGCCCACATCGCGCGCCGAAGACACCTGCATCTGGCCGTCGACAGTAGGTGCGTATTGCCTCCAACTCATGTTCGGGTTGGGGCCGGAACCGAACCCGCTTCTGAGGAAAGTCCCAAGTCCCAAGTCTCTGTAGCCGAAACCGTAAGGATTGGCTGTGAATCCATAAGCATCCGGCTTGGTCTCGTAATAGAAAGCATCTCGCGGATTGAGAGGCAGGCCCTCATTGGCGGAGCCAAAGCACGTGAACAGAGGGTTCACCATGACGGCCGAGCTAGTGTCAGTCTGATTTGACTTGAGAGTGGTTCCTCTTCCGTCGAGGTGGCATGAATTGCAGTTGCCCTTGCCGTTGAAGAGCTGGAACCCCGCCATCTCCTCTGGTGTGAGCTTGTACTTGCCAGCCAGGAAGGCGTCGAATTTCGACGAGAAGGCGCTGACCTGCACGGATTGCTCGTATGAGTCAATCGACTGCGCCCAACGGTCGTAAACCGTGTTGGCGCGGGTTCTGTCGGCCGCACTTAGAGGAATCGGCGTGGTGCTCCCGCCAAACACCGCAGCCCCTCCAGGGGTTGCGCATATCTGCGCCGTCTCGTGCGGAAAGTTGATATCGAGCGAGCCCTTGCCCCACACCTCTTCAAAGAGAGGCTGGTAGACAGCCTGCGAAAGCCGGAATGCGACGCAGGCAGTGTCAGGGAAGCCCATTTCTAAGGTATCGACGGGAGGACTCTGTGCCTGTTCGGCGTCGGGAATCCTCAGCAAATATCCGGTCGCGCGTGAATCGAAGAAGTTTCCACCAAAGAACAGGCCTTGTACCTGGTTGTACTGGAGTACAGGGAAGAATGGTGAATACGGGTGTCGTTGCGGTATCCGCTTGCCCGCCCGAGTGTGAACCGATCCGGGATACGCGATGATTGTCAGGTTGATCGACGGGATCGGCCCGCCGAAGCCGACGTATGGCATGTGGCAAGACGCGCACGCTTGATTTCTGTTGGGTGACATGTTCTTGTCGAAAAGCATGAGCTCACCGAGTGTCTCTATTGCTTCAGTTCCGATATTCGAAAGCACGGGAGGCTGACCTGTCAGAATCGGCGGCTGTAAGGCGTGCCAGCGTGCAAGCGCTCGGCCTTCGGTGACCTCCACCTCCCGTTGCACACGAGCTATCTCGGAATCCAAATCGGGCGGGAGGATGCCAGGCGGGTACGGGTTGTAAACCGAGTCTGAAAGCGCGGATTCACTCCGCGGCGACACCTTTCGTTTGGCCAGGGTCATGAGTAGCGCCAGCATACAAACTACAACGACTGCTACTATCGCCAGCGATCTCCGATTCATAGATAACCTCTTTCATGAGTCGTCGTTTGGGTTGTTACGTTTTCGCAAAGATGCTGGCTTTGTCAATGGCCGAGCATGGGCGACATACGACCGATGGGTAGTGGCCTGGAATCTAAATTCGCAGCGGCTGGCCAGAGCCATCCAGTAGAGTATGCGGCAACAACAGCGTTTTCCCTTTCACTTCGCTTGCCCAACCCGGCTACAGCGTGTGGTGGACCGCTATAAAGAGACTCAGATGCCGACTAAAGCTTCGCTACCAGCCACACCTCCAAAGATGCGTGCTGACGAAGCCTACTAGCCTCCTCCAATTCGACCCAGACCCATACCGATGAGGTAGGTGACCACTCCTTCGAGCGCACCAATCCAAGTCATCTCGAATCCGCTGCTCCACCATGAGCGAATTGTTATGAGGGACTTTGCAGCTCCTACTGCGAAATGCGCGATGAGCGAGACGATCGCGGCGACAATCACCGCGGGTATACCCGTCATAAAGAAGAAGGGAATGATCGGGATCAAGGCACCAATGGCAGTGGACAAGGCCCCAGAGACGGCCGAGGCCATCGGTTTAGTCAACCCTTCCTCGGTCGTGTTGAGACGCTCCCGCGCGAGTGCCTTGACGAGTTGTTGCTTGTCCCTTGCGAGGTGATCGACGAAGCGTTCCGCATCTTCCTCCGGCAAGCCTCGGATTTGATAGCTGAGGGAGAGCACCTCACGAGCTTCAGCTTCGTTGTCCTCGACGGCTTCCCGCTCCCTTGCAAACTCTGCCTCGAATATCTCTCGCTCGCTTTTTGCGGCAAGATACGCTCCTGACCCCATCGATAACGCACTGGCAACCATACCTGCCAAGCCTGCAATGAGAACAAAGTGGCTATTGCCCAGTGTCGCTCCCGAGACGCCGGAGACGATGCCGAAGATCGACCCAAGTCCATCGTTGACGCCGTAGATTGCGTCTCCAACCCAACCTGCCGCTTGCGTATGACCCTTGTCGCGTGCGGTCAGCAGATCATCGAGCGCCTCCTGCGCCTGCTCGGGAGGCATCGCAGGCAGAGGTCGACGCGAACGGATCAGATTGCCTAGCGTCTGATAGTGTTCCCGTTCGTCGGCAATTACCTCTTCCAGGATTGCAACGCTGGGTTGGTCGCCAAGGGCTTTCAACTGCTTTCCATACTTGGCGATGTCTCGGCCTTCGTCGATCTCGAGTCGGCGCAAGGCCAGATCAGCCCCGCCCACTCGATTTGCCAACGAGTCGGCCTGACCCGACAGGTCGCCTGCGTACCGGGGTGCTGGTGCGCCTAGCTCCTGGATACGTCCAGCCCATAGATTGGCATGATGTTTCTCCGCGGCGGCTAGACCCCGCAAAGCGTTCCTGCGTTGCGGATCGACTTCGCCTTTGGCAAATGCCGTGTAGGTGTAGTGACCCTCCATCTCGGCTTGCCAGTTAGCCTCCAGGGCAGCGAGAAGCCTCTTATTGTCGGAACTTGTCATCACTTGTGCCTTTTCTATTTCAAGTACGCCCTTACGGTATCAATCAGATCTTCAGCGAGTTCATGCGGCTGGGCCGTCCTTTTTCCGACGAGAGCAAATGAAGTCTGATGTGATCTTCCAACATTTCAGCCGTAAGACTGTTAATACCGCCGCGAACCTTTGCAATTAGCATACGAATATTTGCTCCCTGGCCGTTGGGTTCCTCTCCTCACACGGACCGTCTTTCACCCTAAGCTAATTTGCGCTTCTGGGAGAAATGATGGATCAGACACTATGCTGTTCTCCTGCTCGACGCATCATCAACATCAGCAGCCCCCCTACAGCTACGAGGGTTACCATGCCGGCGATACTCACAACCCGGAGGATTGCGACGGAGTACTTTCCTACCACAGGGTTATAGCTGCAGCAGTAGATCAAGAGCAGGTCCACAGGATTGCTGATTCTCTTTTCTGACGCATTGAGAAGCGCCAGACGCAGATCACGAGGTGGGTACTCGATCCCGGATATGTATTTCGAAAGCCGACCGTCTGGCGTCGCGAACATGATGACACTCGAATGTGCGAACTGATCAAGCTTTCCGTCCGGACCAGGTACTCGGACATATTGGAATCCCGTTGATGCGGAGATGGCTTCGATGCTGGCCGGCGATCCGGTCAGGAAATGTGTCGCTTCTGCTGCGCCCGGAAGTCCCAGCGTGCGGAGGAAGTTTGCCTTTTCCTTCGCGGCATCGGCTGCGCTATCGGCTGGATCGATACTGAATGTGACGATGTCATAATCCTTTCCGGGGATCATATTCGTCTGCTTCAGACCCTCCGCGAGACCGTGAAGCACCTCTGGGCACATCATCGTGCATTTGTAGTAAACGAGCGCAAGCACTGTCGGGCGACGGCCAATCCAGTGACTCAACGGGGCCGAGACGTTGCTTTCGTCAGTGAAGGAAGCACTCAGGGGTAGAGACTGATTGAGACGTTGTTCAATCCCAGCATGTTGAAGGTATGTTGGCAGCTGTTGAGCGGTCGCGCCCATTGGCTTATCCGCCGAGTACTGCTGCGCATGCAATGCATTAGAGTCGCTTCCAAGTGAGAGTGTCAGCCCTGCCGCAATTGTGGTGAGAACAAGACTCCTGATTCGTTTCATGGTTTATTGACTCCTTGCAAAAAGGAACACGTCGCTTCAAGCCACCGTGATCTCTTGTTCGGTCTTGTGAGCAAGCCATTCATAGTCGTACGCTTCGTGATCCATGATCGGGACCTCGATGAAATTTTCGGTCAGCGGCGGCGATTGGGTCTGCCACTCCAGGCCGGTTGCCTGCCATGGGTTGTTCCCTGCAATCGCTCCATACTTCAGAGACCAAGTGAGGTAGAGCAGCGGCATCATGTAGCCGATCCCGAGAATCGTTGCGCCAGCAGTGGACAGCACGTTGAGGACCTGAAACTCCGGAGGATAGGCGTGGTACCTGCGCGGCATGCCAAGATAGCCGAGGATGAACTGTGGGAAGAACGTGATGTTGAAGCCGACAAACGTCACCACGGCCGCAACTTTCGACAATGCCTCTGGATACATCCGGCCTGTCATCTTCGGCCACCAGAAATGGATGCCGGCGAGAAAGGCCATCAGCATCCCGCCGACCATGATGAAGTGAAAGTGGGCAACGACGAAGTAGGTCTCCGTCATGTGGACGTCCATTCCAAGGGATGCAAGCATCACACCCGTCAAGCCGCCAATCGTGAAGAGCCCCATAAAGCCGAAGGCATACAGCATAGGCGTCTCGAAGGTGATGGAGCCTTTGTGAAGGGTGGCAGCGTAGTTGAAGATTTTGATCGCTGAAGGAACCGCCGCCAGCATCGTCAGCAGAGAGAATACCAATGAGGCATAGTTGGACATTCCCATGATGAACATGTGGTGGCCCCAGATGAAAAATCCCAAGGTCGCGATCGCCACGGAAGAAAACGCTACTGCCGTGTAACCAAAGACTCTCTTTCGGCTGAACGTGCTGATGATCTCTGACATCACTGCAAAACCGGGAAGAATCATGATGTAAATTCCAGGGTGCGAGTAAAACCAGAAGAGGTGCTGAAACAGCAGAGGGTCGCCGCCCTTGGCCGGATCGAAGATCCCGACTCCCGTGAGCCTTTCAAGGACTACCAGGGTCAGTGAGATCGCTAGCACAGGCGTCGCCAGCACCATGATGATCGACGCGGCGTAAACAGCCCACACGAAGAGAGGTAATCTGAACCAGGTCATGCCGGGGCAACGCATCTTGTGAACGGTCACGATGAAATTCAGGCCCGTAAAGATCGAACTGAAACCGGCGATAAAGATGGCAGCAGCCGTTGTGACGACATGCGTGTTCAGGTAGTGCGTGGATAGGGGTGTGGTAAATGTCCACCCGGTATCGACGCCCCCGGCGACCAGGGAGTACAGAGTGAACACCCCTCCGATCACAAGCAGATACCAGCTCAATAAATTCAGTTTTGGAAAAGCAAGGTCCTTAGCCCCGATCATGAGCGGTATCAGGAAATTTCCTAAGGTCGCTGGCACAGAAGGAATCAAGAACAAGAAGATCATGATGATCCCGTGCATCGTGAAAAGCTTGTTGTAGGTATCGGAGGCGACAAGATCGGGCTGGGGTGTGAGCAACTCCAATCGAATGAGACCCGCGAATGTCCCGCCGATCAGAAAGAAAAGCGTGATCGTGATCAGGTAGAGAACGCCAATTCTTTTATGATCCCGTGTCAGAAGCCAGCTCATCAAGCCATGCTCAGTGTTCAGATAGTTGCGTCTGGGCATCACGGCCGTAGCCTGATCAGGTAGAGAGACGATGGTGCTCATGGGCAGCCTCCAGATGCTGTCAATAAGGGAGCACGCTTACGGCGGCATCCTAACCCTAAGTTTAGGAAGAGCTTCCGGCGCTGTCTTGGAAGTTATTGCTCGGTGCTCCTCCTGTACGCGGTCCAACATGCGAGCAAACCGCAATTTTTTACAAGCAGCTTGCATACGACTCAGTCCATACTGGAAGTGGGCTTCCTGCGATGAAAAGTCATCCCCAATCCGAGTTGCCGCGTAGTACGCAGTGTCGCGCAGGCCGCGCCAGAGGTGAGCAGGGACAGATTTCCCGCTGGCCAGACCTCCCTGGAGTCGAGCTGCTCACGGCTGACTTCAAACACCATTCCTACGTGCCGCATTGGCATGATGCCTTCATGGTTGCCTTGGTGGCGGCAGGGTGTGAGAGGGTCCAACTCGCTGGAACACAACATCATGTCGTGCCGGGAGATGTGGTTTTGTTGAACCCTGGTGAAATTCACGATGGTGAGGCCTTCGATGCAAATATCGGTTGGGACTTTCGCGTTTTCTATTTGGCCGCGGAGGTTCTCGAAGAAGCTGCCGAAGATCTGGGCGGAGCCGGAAACCGAAAAGATATCTTTGAAGAGAGCATCATCACTGATCCAGCGATGTGGCGCTCGCTCCTGAATCTCCATGCCACGCTCTCCCGTTCCGAATCTTTGCTTGAGCGAAGCTCCAGTCTATTCACCGGGCTTACCAGACTTATGTCGCGATCGAGTTCGAACGGGCGAGAACTCAAGGCCATGATTGCACCCTTGTCATTAGAGCGAACTCGCGAGTACCTCCAGGCAAGCTGGGCGAAGGCTGTCTCGCTCGATGAACTTGCCGAAGTGGCGGGCCTGAGCCGATTTCATCTACTTCGCGAGTTCAGGAAGCGTTACGGTCTCCCTCCACATGCCTATCAGCTCCAACTTCGTATCCTGCGCGCGAAAGAGATGCTGTTTCTCGGTATGCCGCCCGGAGACGTGGCGCTCAAGGTTGGTTTTTACGATCAAGCGCACTTTACACACGCACTGAAGCGATACGTCGGCGTATCGCCCAGGCGTATTTTTGAATATGCCTGGCTTTCGCCTGAGAAGTAGGTTCGATGTCAAGGCTAACTACAATCCCGGATGTTTCGTTCTCTGGCTTTCAATGACGTTCAGTATTGAGAAATGGTTCTGTTGAACTAACGGCATTTAGTAAGTGAAAAGGTGTTTTTTGCCAACCGACCACAACGGCATGCCCGCGTTACTTCTGGATTGCCGACCACACAGACACTGGGTACGAAATCCGAGGGTCGATGCATGGGACTGCTCGGTATCTGTGGGGCAAAACCTAAACCCCTCAAGCGCCCTTTAGAAATGATGTCACCGAGAGTTCTTCTCAACGGCGTCCTCGGTTTCAGGGAACCGCAAAAGAAATATATCTGTTCAGAGCTCATCTAGAAACGTCCACAGCTTCCACACACCTGTAACACTCCTGCAACCCATAAAGTCTTATGTTTCAGCACGTTGCTGCAATTCCACCAGAGAACGAAATAAGTCAGGTTACGGGTCCATGGACCAGCGACCTTCGATCGGCCATGCAGAACACAACTACGAAGGCATTCGTTGTCGATCTACGCCAATCCCTGATTCGACGCCTCCTTACATTCTCACGGTGTAACTTTCAGACCTGAAAAATGAGCGATGGTCCCCGGTCCCGTCCAGAGCGCGATTGCACCCTTCGCTGGAGGCTGTTTCAGGTCGTTCACCATGAGGGTTGGCTGATCCGAGCCGTTGACATACAGTCGTGCGGTAGTTCCTGCAACCGTTATTTTGACGTGCGTCCACTGTCCTGGCACCAAATCTACATACGATTCATACTTACCGGGACTCTCGGTGCGCAATTTTTGCCATGGGAATCCGGGCGCGGAGACGTATTGGGCAGAATGGTTTCGCTGTAGCTGATCATTGGATCGTCCATTCTTGGGACGAAGATAGAAGCGCTCAAAATGAGATCTGTCTGAAGATACCCTGAATGAAATCCCAACGAAGCCCCGCGCCCCCTCGGGGGCGTTCGGTGCTGTATCCCCGCTGAGATCCACTTCGATCGTGCCATCTTGAAAAGATGACCCCGGAATGACAAGACCGCTGGCATCATCAACGTCAGCTGCACCTACATCCGCGATGCGTATGGCGGCGTGCCCGCGATACGTGACAGACTCTGCCTTCACGTTGTGCAGTTCGAACTTGTCAAGAGTTGGCAGCCCAATCTCTTGGGACGATTGGCCAAGGGATTGAAAGGCGAAGCAGAGCCATACAACGGTTAGGACACTAGAAGCGATTCGTAACAGATGTCCGAAACCAGAAAACGGCGTTCGGAAATGAGCAGGCGAGTGGATCATATTCCATTTCAAAGGTCGAACCCGGGGTGTCCGCGTCTCGGCTCTGAGATCTAGGATTCAAAGGTGCGGGTTTCCACAGCGAATGAAACGTTCATAATGAGCTCGCATGGATTCCGTCGCCATCGCGCCCGGCCCATGGCGGAGACTGCGGAGGCTCTTCAGCGTAACGGCCAGACCGTCATGTACGTCGCGGCGAGCGGCCGTCTCGCCGGCCTGATAGCCGTCGCAGATCCCATCAAGGACACCACCGCCGAAGCCATCCGGCAGCTCACGCAGCAAGGCCTCAGGATCATCATGGTGACTGGCGACAATCGAGCGACCGCCGCCGCCGTCGCCGGCAAACTCGGCATCGACTTTGAAGCCGATGTTTTGCCGGACAAGAAGGCCGAGGTGGTCAAGAGACTCCAGGAGAGCGGCGCCCTCGTCGCCATGGCTGGCGATGGTGTCAACGACGCGCCGGCGCTCGCGCAAGCCCACGTCGGCATCGCGATGGGCACAGGAACCGATGTGGCCATGGTGACGGGCGGCATTACGCTCATCAAGGGCGATCTCCGCGGCATCGTAAAAGCTCGCCGCCTCAGTCAGCGGACCATGAGCAACATTCGCCAAAACCTGTTTTTTGCCTTCTTCTACAACGCGCTCGGCATACCGCTCGCGGCGGGCGCTCTCTACCCATTATTTGGGTTACTGCTCAGCCCGATGATCGCTGCTGCGGCCATGAGCTTTAGTTCGGTCTCGGTGATCGGAAACTCACTTCGACTACGCTCAGCGAAGTTGTAGTCCAGACATTAACCAGCACAGCAGGATAGCTCCTTGACGTCCTTGGTAAAGGTCTGCGCTGCCAGTTTCAGTCCTTCCACCATGGTTAGATACGGGAAGAGTTGGTTCGCGAGGTCATGGACTGTCATGTGCGCGCGAATGGCCAGCGCAGCAGTCTGTATCAACTCTCCGGCTTGTGAAGTGACTGCCTGAACTCCGAGGAGACGGCCACTGTCCGCGTCCGCAACCAGCTTGATGAAGCCACGCGTGTCGAAGTTGACGAGAGCACGCGGCACGTTTTCCAAGGTGAGGATTCGAGTATCCACACTAATTCCACTCTGACGGGCCGAGATTTCATCCAGGCCAACCGTCGCAATCTGCGGATCGGTGAAGACCACCCCCGGCACCACCGATAGATCCAATGGCTCTTTACCATCAAGCATGTTTGCCGCTGCCCGTGTCCCGGCTGCAGCGGCGACGTAGACGTACTCAGGGTTCGTTGTGCAATCTCCCGCAGCGAAAATGCAGGGATTCGTTGTGCGCAAATACTCATCGACGGGAATCGCTCCATTTCCGTCGGTGACGATTCCAGCCTTTTCAAGAGACAGTTTGCCTGTATTGGGCCTCCGTCCGGTCGCAAGCAATAAATGATCGCCGCTGATGCGCTCGTGACCCGTATCTATCGTGAAGAGTTGTCCATCATGATCGGCGCGTTGAATCTGCTGATGGGTGAGGATGCGCATACCTTCAGCAACGAGAATGTTCTGGATTGTCTCCCCAATTTCGAGGTCGTAGCGGGACAGAATCCTGGATCGAGCAATGAGGGTGACGCGACTTCCGAGCCTCAGAAATGCCTGCGCGAGCTCCAGAGCCACGTAAGAGCCGCCGTAGACGATGAGATGTTCCGGCAGTTGCGGGGAGGCCAATCCATCGGTCGAAGTCCAGTAGGGCGTCTCGGAGAGACCTGCTACCGAGGGAATAGCTGGAGATGCACCAGTGGCAATCAACGCACGATCAAAGTAGAGGAACTGTTCGTGGCCATTCGCATCGTGCACCTGTACCGTGTGGTCGCCGGTAAATCGTGCTTCTCCATGGATGAACCGGATATTGGCGCTGTCTTCGACGATGGACTCGTACTTGGCCTTTCTCAATTCGTCGACCCGCGCCTGCTGTTGTGCGTGGAGCACGGCGAGATTGACGGTGGGCCTGGCGGCGGAAATTCCATCATCGAACGGACTGGAGCTGCGCACGTGTGCGACATGGGCAGCGCTGATCAGGATCTTGGAGGGGACGCAGCCGATGTTGACGCAGGTGCCTCCTGTTGCCCCCCTCTCCACCATCGTCACCTCGGCTCCGTCATCTCGCAGGCGGATTGCGGCCGCAAAGGCTGCGGCCCCACTGCCAATCACGGCGACCCGAAGCGGCTTTGATTCAGATGTGTTAGGGCATACAGGCTCCTGTAGGGGAACTCCGTGGGTGCGAGGTGACGAATCGGTGGGATACACTACTTCTTCTCCTGACTCTTCATTGTCGAAGGATAGCCAGCATCTGTGGTTGCTTTGGTGAGTGCGGCCACTGTCGTCTTGGCGTCGTCATAGGTGACGATAGCCTCGCGTCTTGCATAAACGACATCAATCTTGGAGACGCCGGGTACTGCCGTCAAGGCTTTTTTCACCGTGATGGGGCAGACAGGACAGGTCATGGATGGAACATCCAGTGTAACGGTCTTGGTTGCGGCCAGAGCAGGTATAACTGCGGCCAGCATCAGGAGGGCGGATAGCTTGCTTGCGATATTCATGGGTTACCCTTGTAAAGAATGGTGGTAGGGATCGGAACATGATGCGAAAGAACGCCAGTTGTCGCAACGCTTTACGAACTACAGCATGTAGGGCACATCGGATCCGTGCGTCGGATAGGCGAACAACATGTGTTTGAGATCAGAGGCGCGCATCCCGGACCGCATGGCCACGGCGAAGAGATTAATGACTTCTTCGGCTCCGCTACCAAGCAGATGGGCTCCAAGGATGTGATCGCTCTCCTCTTCGACGAGAACTTTGTAGCCGGAATACGCCTCAGCGACTCTACGGGATTGATACCAACCGGAGGTCATTTCTTTCTTCACTTGAAACTTGAGACCCTGCTCACGCGCGTTGTTTTCGCTGAGGCCGACGGAAGCCAGCGAAGGAATGGTAAAGACGACGGTGGGAGTGCCAAGGTAGTTTGGCTCTTGATGGTTTCCTTTAAGTAGGTTGGCGGCCACCACCAGTCCATCGTAGGCCGCCACGGGAGTGAGCGGAGGACCTCCACTTGCCACCGCATCCCCAGCGGCGTACACAGCTGGGTTCGACACGCTTTGCAGGAATCCGTTGACCTTTATGCCGCGTTTGTCCCACTCGACTGCTGCGGCTTCGAGGTTCAAATCATCGATCTCAGGAACGCGTCCCGCTGCATGGACAACCAGGTCGGCTTCAAACGTGCGCTGTTCTCCCGCGGTCGACGTTCGAACGGTCAGAACGCCAGCGTTTTTTTCAATTCCGATGGCCTCGCTCCCCACTTGAATGTCGGCGCCGAGTTCGCGAGTTTGCTTCACAAGCTGGTCGACCAAGTCGGGATCAAAGAGTGGAAGGGGACGAGCGCCTCGGTGCACGATCGTGACTTGCGCGCCTGCACGCAGCGCAAGGTGGGCAAACTCGAAGGCGATGTATCCACCCCCGATGAACACGATGCGTTGCGGCAGCTGTTCCAGTTCGAGGAACTGCTCGCTATTCGTCAGGTGATCAGCGCCGGGAATTTTTAAGTAGGCTGGCTTCTGTCCTGTAGCGATGAGCACAAAGCGCCCTTCCAGGACATCCTCGCCCACCTGAATCGTGGATGAACTTAGGAAGCGAGCGCGGCCATGAAAAGCTGCGATACCTGCTTTGGCAAGGCCCGCTTCACGCTTTTGTGGAACCGGCTCAGTGAAGGATCGCTTGAACTGCATCAACTCCTGCCAATCGATCTTGAGTTGCTCGGACCGAATCCCTTTGCCATGCATGCGGCGTACCCAGTCCGTCACTTCCGCAGCGCCCACAAGAACCTTCTTGGGATCGCATCCTCGCAACGCGCAGGTGCCTCCAAACGGTCGCGAGTCCACCATCGCCACCTGCCATCCCGCAGCGCGACACCGGGACGCCGCTGCGGATGCGGCTGCCCCAGTTCCAATCGCAATCAGATCAAATTTCCTGTTCATATGCAGTTCCTCTAGTAGAAAAGTGGCGCTATATAAGGAAAGGACAGTGCGATAAGTACCAGGACTGCAACGGCCCAGAACAGCACCTTGTAGAGGTGTCTCGTCTGCGGCAGAGCGCAGACATCGCCAGGATTACACTGCGTGGCCGGACGATAGATTGCGCGCCAGCCAAAGAACATGGCGACAAGTGCGATGCCTATAAAGATGGGACGATATGGTTCGAGCTTTGCCAGATTGCCGACCCAGGCGCCGCTGAATCCAATGGCAATCAGAACGAGTGGTCCGAGGCAGCAGGTAGACGCAAGAATCGCAGCCAAGCCGCCGACGGTGAGAACCGCGGATTTAGTTTTTTCAGATGACATACACTCTCTTCTTTCTCCCCTGAAAACACTGTAGACTCCGTATCTAGGTACGGAGTCAAGCATGAAATCCAGATTGACCATTGGAAGATTGGCGGAAGCCGCCGACGTAGGTGTGGAGACGGTGAGGTTCTATCAACGTTCCGGGTTGCTGCCCGAACCGAAGCGGCCTAGCTCTGGTTTCAGGGAGTATAGCCAGGCCGATGTGCAGCGGATTCGCTTTATCAAGCGGGCGCAGACCCTTGGATTCAATCTGGAGAACATTGCCGATCTGCTTGAACTCGATGGTCCTCAGATATGCGATGTGACACATGATCTGGCGCTGAATAAGCTACATCTCGTGGAAGAGAAGATGGCGGCTCTGAAATCGATTCGGGATGCTTTGAAAGGGATGGTCCAGCAGTGTGAATCAAAGCACGAGCGAGGGGTGTGCCCGATCATTCAGTCGTTGGTTACGGATGAAACGATGACGAGCCGAAAGAAGGCAGCGTTATGAACGGCTCCATTATTCCTAGTACCGGACCTGTTATTCCGCGACATGAATGTCAACCAAAACTTATGGATCGGCTCCGAAAAGTTTGCCCTTGACTCTATACCTTGGTACAGGGTTTACCGTTAGTTTGTGAAGCAATACAGCATAGGCCGATTAGCTAAAGAGAGTGGCGTAAGTCTTCAGGCTGTTCGGTACTACGAACGTCAGGGGTTGCTGGCACCCATGGCTCGTACGGAGGCCGGCTATCGCATCTTTCAATCGGAGACAGCGCGCCGAATTCGCTTCATCAAGCGCGCTCAAGAGTTGGGATTTTCCTTGACCGAGATCAAGGAGCTGCTCTTCTTGCGGGCGGATGGACATACAACACAGGCCGAGATACGGGATCGAGCTGAGGCAAAGCTCTCCGACGTTGCGTTGAAGATACGCCACCTTGAGGCGATCCATGCAAGTCTGTCGCTGCTGACACAAAGCTGTGATGGCTGCGGAACGGTGGAAGACTGCCCGATTCTTGAAAACCTCGATGGCAAGGAGTTCTTATGAGTAATCGTGTCTGGAAACAGACCCTATACGCTGCACCGGGCATCGGGTTGTCGATGCTACCGAAGATTGCCTGTCCAGCGTGGTGGCCTGCCTACGCCGGTCTACTCTCATCGATCGGCCTGGGATTCCTCATTCCGAATCGTACGTATTTGCTGCCTCTGACTGCGATCTTTCTGCCGATAGCTGTGGGGACGCTGGCAGTTGGTGTACGCCAGAAGCGCGGCTATGTGCCCATGGCTATGGGCACGATAGCGGCTGCTTTCATTCTGGTCGGCAAATTTGCATTGGTTTCCAATCTGATCTTTTACGCGGGGCTGGAACTGCTGGTCCTGGCTTCCGTCTGGAACAGTTGGCCAATGGCCTCCCGCTGCGATTGTGCTCCTGCAGCGGGAACGTTCAACACTCTGGAGTGCACAATAAGGAGATATAAATGACAACGCATAAGAGGAAAGTCGAAATCTTCACGGCAGGATGTGGTCTATGTAATGAGACGGTTGCCCTCGTCGGGCGATTGGCCTGTGGGTCATGCGAGGTGAGCGTACATGATATGCATGAAGCAGCTGTCGCTTCGAAAGCCAAGCAGTACGGCGTTCATAGCGTTCCCGCAGTGGTGATCGACGGCAAACTCGCGGATTGTTGCTCTGGCGCTGGTCCACAGGAACATACGCTGCGTGCTGCCGGGCTGGGCGTTACCCTTTAGTCTGCCTTAGTGGATCGTCGTGACACTCTGCGAAAACCGCAGTGTGTCACGGCCTGGTCCCCGGCGTCTGGGCGGAGGAGTACAGGACGCGAAGAGTCAAATGCGAGAACATTAGTGGGCAAACGGCAGGGTCTTGTTCAGCACCATGAGCACGATTACGCTGAGCAGTCCAGCCACTGGAATCGTTACAACCCACGCGATGATCATTTCAGCGATTAGTTTTCGGGGCAGCGGCATACTTTGCTCAGCAGCAATTCCCAAAATTGCGCCTGACGCAACGTGTGTTGTTGACATAGGCAAACCGAGTGGTGCGCCGATGCCTACCAGGGAGGCCGTTACGAGGTTTGCTGCGAACCCCTGGCGGTGATCCATCACTGTCACCTTCAGAGCAAGCAGTTCGGTGACGCGTTGTCCCGCAATCCAGCTTCCTGCCATCATCCCCAGTACAATTACGGCGAAGTAGGGAACGGTCAGAGTTTGCTTGCCTCCCGACAGGGCTGCAGCTCCCAGTAGCAGCACGACGATCTTCGGCGCATCATTCAAGCCTCGCGCAAAACTGGTGAGGCCGCTTGTAAGCCAATGAAGGTGCCCGACGGTGAAGCCTGCCGCCGATTGGACCTCGGAGTTGCAACTCGTGATTCGCACGGAGGCGAGCCGGGATTGGGCGGTTGTTCCGCCAGACGAAAGGGCTTCGAGCTCAGACTCGCTCTCGACGCAGAGGCAATCTGTGCTCATGACTGGAACTAGCGCCCGCCACGTTTTGAGAATGCCGGACGTAAGCACCAGAGCAACGATCGGACTCACCAGCATAGGAATGCCTATCCTTCCGGCCAATACCCGCCAGTCCACCTGATGGAGGCCGCCGCTGAAGAAAGCCACGGCGGTGATGGCTCCAAGAATTGCATGGGTCGTCGAGACAGGCAAGCCTCTGAAAGTGGCGAAGGCAATCCAGAGGATCGCCCCTGACATCGTCGCGATCACGATGGAAGGCGTTTGCAGGCCGGTCGCATGGGAGACACTATGGAAGGTATGGAGCATGGCATCGGCGGTGAGCGCAGCAAGTGCGGCTCCAACCCCCGTCCACATGGTGCCCCATGCGACTGCTCGTCGATAGCAAGTTACGCCGCTTCCTACAAGCGTCGCGATTCCCTTCGATACATCGTTAGCACCATTGAGATATGCCAGACCAAAGCCCGCAATGAATACGAGTGTAAGAGGCAATTTCATCGGTGTTCGTCTCGCTCCAGATTCAGCGCACCAGCTTCGAGGCTGTGCGGATGAGCGTACCGGAGACGCCGGTCATGCTATGTTCGACGGCCATCTCCGTTGCCAGCAGTTGAATGCCGGAGTTGTAGGTGGGGTAGGGATGAATCGTGCTGGCGAGAGCGCTCACCTTGAGTTTGTGCTGCATGGCCATGACGATCTCCATGATCGCCTCTCCTGCACGATGACCGACGATCGTGGCACCGAGGATGGTACCGTCTCGTGTGGTGATGATCTTGAGGATTCCGTCGCGGTCGTTTTCGCAGACGGCACGGTCCACTCTTTCTATCGGCCATGATGCTACAACTACGTCTTTGGTATGGGAGGAGAGAGCCTCGGCTTCTGTCAGGCCGACTTGAGCGACTTCCGGATCGGAGAAGGTAACGCGCGGCATGGCGGAGGAATAACCTGAGTTGCTCCCAGGCAGCAATGCGTTGCGTGCTGCCTGAAACCCCTGCCAACCGGCAAAGTGGGAGAACTGCTGGCCGCCAAGGACATCGCCGGCAGCGTATATGGTGCTGGTAGAGGTTTGAAGGTGATCGTTGACGTCGATTCCTCTGTCGGAATACTTGACGCCAGCGACTTGAAGGTTTAACACATCGAGTGTTGGCTTGCGCCCCGCAGCGACGAAGAGGAGATCGCATTCGACCTCATTCTTCTGAGAATGTACTGTGACCCGATTGCCAGATTGAGCTACGGAAAGGACTCGTTCAGAGACGATATGTAGTCCTTCGCGTTTCAGCACCCTGTGGAGTATCGCCGAGGCTTCCGGCTCTTCCTTAGCCAACAGGTGTTCTGCGAAGATCGTCACTTGCGTGCCCAAGCGTTGGTACGCCTGGGCTACTTCTGCCCCGACAGGGCCACCGCCTATGACCACCATCGTTCGCGGTAGGTGGTCATTCTCGAAGATCTGCCGGTACGTTGAGAATGACACGTCGTTGAGTCCGGTCAGCGTTGGGATGACTGGCTCCGCGCCAGTTGCGATGAGTATTTTCTTTGCGGTGATCCGCTTGTCGCCAACCGCAAGGGTGTGAGGATCGACGAAACTGACGGCACCGAGAAGTACATCCATGCCCTTCGCCTGCAGGGCCTCCGGGGTGGTGCCCTTGTAGATCTGGCGGATGGTGGAGCGGAGATACTCGCGCACCTGCACCATGTCGATGACGAGGGGCTGAGATTGGATTCCGAAGGTCGATGCAGTGCGAATGTCGTGGGCGACCTTTGCGACCTTTAGCAGCGACTTGCTTGGGACGCAACCCGTCCAGGTGCAGTCTCCGCCGATGCGATCTCTCTCCAGCAGGGCGACACGCGCTCCCAGTTTGACTGCAAAATCGGCTGCAATCAGACCCACCGAACCTGCACCAATGATGGCGAGATCATAGGTTTCCGTACTCATGGTTTACCCTCGTGTGTGACCGGACTTAAATTAGGTATCCACTGGAGAAATACGAGCGCCGCAACGGCCATCAGGATCGTTCCATAGAGAAGACCATCAATCGAATAGCGCTCGCCGAGAAGGCCGGCGAGAAGGGATCCGACGATGGCTCCGACGCTCAGCAAGACAGAGTAGATGCCCATCGCCGCACCGCGGCCTGACTGGATGGGAAGCGTACCTGCCAGCCATGCAAGAGCTGCCGGGGTAAATCCGCTCTCGACCATGATGAGCAGGGCGGTACTGCCTCCGATTGTCCAACGCACAGCGATGGGTTGAGTGCCGGAATGATTCAGAAGAAGGAGTCCTGCGCAGACCGGGAGCATGGCACCAAGCGTAACGCGCATGGCATTTTGCAAGCGGATATGAGGCAAGATGAAGCTCCAGGCGGTAACGCCGGTGCCGAATACAATCGAGTAGCCGAAGAGAAGCCAGCCGACGCTCGCAGGATTGGAGGCATAGATTCCGGCGAGGTACTGGGACGAGTTAGAGCGTTCGGTCAGTAGGAACGGGAGGGTCGGTCCAAGCCAAAGTCCTACAACCGAATTGACGCAGAGCCAGACCGGGGCAAGGTGCCGTAGCGCGGGAAGACGCAGAACCTGCTTCAGATCTTCGAGTGGACTTAGCTGGTGGCGCACTAACCTACCAGAAACGGCATTGAACAGGATCGCCGCACATGCAAGGTAGGCAAGTGCGACGGCTGCAAACGCGCCGGCGTGTAAGCCTCGGAACAGTTGTGCTGCAACGATGCCTCCCAGGGCCAGCCCAGCCAGCAGGGTCAATTCGAAGTAGCTCATCGCCCGCACGCGCAAGGTCGGGCGGCCCTCTGTCGCATCAGTAAGGTATGCGAGCAGTGCCGGAACGATGGCAGCGACACCTATGCCTTCGAGTAACCTGCTGAGGAAGAAGATGGAAGTCGATCCCGACACAGCGAAAAGGAATACGGCGATCGCGCCGACGACCGCACCGCCCGTCATCAGCCACCGAGGCTGCATGGCATCCGAAGCCAGTCCCATTGGAATTGAGGCGAACAGCTCGGCGGCGAAGGACACAGCGCTCAGGGTGCCTACCAACCCCGCGCTCAGGTGGGCGCCGTGATTGTTAAGGCTTGCAAGATAGAGACCGATAAGAATGCCGCTTGTGCCGCTCGCGATTCTTAGCAGAGCGTGTGCAGAAATCACCCAGGAAAGATTGACGTGAGGCTGCAACTCTTCGCCTGTATCGTCCGGACGCGAGGGAGTGCTCATCATTCGTGGGCCAGGCTCAGCCTTAAGCTGTTTCAACGTCTGCATATTCAAGAGCGAAGTCACTGACGAACCATCTTGTCGGCTATCCACTTGGCCAACAGCCTATCCAACGAGAATAGTCCAGCACCAAAAATCAGGATCATCAGCGACGCAAAGAGAAACGTGTACGGATCGGCAACGTAGAACTTTCCGGGATCGCTGAAGATGGACTGCAGGGCTACCCGATCCGCCGTCCAGTAGGCAACCAACATATTAATGGCGAGCACGAGGCCAGTGAATCGTGAGAGCAGCCAACAAACTCGACGCCAGCAACAAAGTGCGCGGTAAACGCAGGGAACGGGAGATTTAGAGAGGTGAAGAAGGTTGTTATCTGGGGCAGATTGTGAAGCTTTCCCCACCCAGTTTGTGCGAACTGCCAACCCCAGTACAGGCGAATCAGCAGAAGGAACGGGGACTGCGCGTAGCACGCGATATTCCCAAAGGACTTGTAGCCACGGGCTACGGTAGCGGGACGGCTTTTCGATGTCACTTGAGATCTCCTGATCGTGCTGTCTATTGACTGGAGTGCTAGCGCGCACAAAGCCATCCGAGAACTGCCCATTGCTGGAAGCATTCCTGTAGATAGGCGGCTTGAGCTGCCTCATCCATCTCACTGTCGCTGAAAGCCGCTGCAAAAACCTCTCCGAGCGCCGCCCCTGACTGGATGGCGGTCAGCATTCGATACTCCTCCGGCTGCAGGCGTTTGTAATACACCGTGAACTCCTGCCGATGCACAGCCAGCCATATCGGTGAGGGTGCAAGCTGAGCGACACGCCGAACGGCCGGTATTTTGCGTGTTGCGGTTGCGTTATTGCTGGAGGTATCGTTGCTCCCTGCGTCTTGACGGACTGCAATCAAGAGTTCGTCTACGGGATACGAGAAGTCCAGAAGGCGGATGCAGGGTTGAAGGCGCAGGACTGTCTCGTCAGTGATCGACGCGAAGAATTCGGGTGCGGGGGGCGGAATCGTGGCAGCGTCGTAGGTTTCAATGTGAGCCCATTCCAGACGCACGACATCCTGGGCGAGGCGGCTCTTCGGAACAGTAAGTTCTTCATGTTCCGCTAAAAAGGAATGGAGCCGACTCCCGAGATCTCGAAGCGTAAACGACTTCGATGGACAGGCATCGAGATAAGCCCTCATCACTCGCTCAAACTGCCTGCGTCCCAGCACCGCCAGAAGTCCGGGAAAATCGTCTTCAAAGCTCGAATACAACCGGAACCAGTATTGTCGGTTGTAGATCTCCAACCGCTCTAACGATGTGAGCGAAGCGTTGGGCTTGATAAAGGCCGCCACTTCGCGTTCCATGCCGACACCATCCCGCCGGGTCTTGCGCGTAGTCTCGTTTTGCGTCAGTGGCTCCATCACTGCGGCGGCCATGCCCTTCTGCAACGCAAGCAGGGCTCCGCTCATCGCCTTGCCTCTTCCAGATTGTGCTCCGATGAAGTTGGGGTGGATGGCAACAGGTCTTCTTGCTTGTGGAGGAAGCGGTTCGCCTTAAGCGCCTCGCGATGCACTTCATCGAAGGACGGGATATTGTCGTCCCATTCCAGAAGCGTAGCCGTGGGGCCGCACCGTTCGATGGCACGTTCGTAGAGCTGCCAGACGGGTTCGACGACAGGGTGGTCGTGCGTGTCGAGAGTGTATTTCTGAAACTGGGAGTGACCGGCGATGTGAATCTGGGCGACCCGTTCGGCTGGAACACTGTTCACATACTCCAACGGGTTGAATCCGTGATTGCGAGACGAGACGTAGATGTTATTTACGTCGAGAAGAATTCCGCAGTCAGCCTGCTCGACAACTTCGTTAAGGAACTCCCACTCGGTCATCTCGGATAGATGGAATTCTGCATAGCTGCTGACGTTCTCGACGGCTACCGGCACTTCGACAAAATCCTGAACCTGGCGTACCTTTTCGGCGGTAATGCGCGCAGCTTCGAAGGTGTAGGGCATGGGAAGCAAATCATGGGTATAGCGACCATCCACACTACCCCAGCAAAGGTGGTCAGTGAGCCAGGGAGTATTGGTCCTGCGCACGAGCTTTTTCAAACGCCGAAGGTGTTCGCGGTTGAGCGGCTCAGCTGATCCGAAGTACATGGAGACGCCATGCTGCACTACCCGATATTGATCGAGAATCTGATCGAGGATGTAAAGCGGCCTGCCGCCTTCGACCATGTAGTTTTCAGAGATGATCTCGAACCAATCTACGACCGGCTTCTGCTCGAAGATGTGCTGGTAGTGAGGTATTCGCAATCCGATTCCTACGCCATAGTCGGTGAAGCCGTTGAAGCGATTGGCGGGCATAGCGAATCTCCATGGGTAGTTCGTTCGTTAGAAGTGCGAACTCTGTTTGTCAGGGAATGCGGGGGCGGTCCTAATGCCACTCCCCCCGCAGTCCAAGGGAGGCGCACCTTACATCTTGGGCATTGGCGGCTTCGAGCCGTCCGTCGCACAGCTCCCCTTGCCCTTGCAGGAGTTCTTGCCATCGGCTCCCTGTCCCTTGCAGGCATTCTGGCCCTTGCAGGCGTGCTTAGGCTTTTGAGGATCTGTGGCGAACGAGGAAGTACCTGCGATCGCACTTGAGACTTCGAAGTTGGTTCCGGAGAGGTGACCGGCTACCGGCTGCGCCTGCATCCGAATCGTCGTACCGCCGAGCAGTCCGGCTACCGCTGCTGCCATACATACTGACTTCATTGAATTGGTCATGGTGGATTCTCCTGGTTAAGATTTGCTTTCCGGCCCAAACCGGCGACGGTTGGCTCATACACCGGAAGATGGCGGCTGGAGGCGAAGGTTACAGAACTCCCGAAAATGTTTATTGGATCGATTCCGCGTAACCTTTCCTTATTACGAGCATCGTGATGAATAGCGGTCAAAACGATACAACGAAGATCGAGCCCGAACCGGAAGGTTGTTCCTTGGAGCGTGTGGTCAGCGTGAGTTCTGTCATGTCTCAGGAAGAAGAGATCATCGCGCGTGTTTGCGAGGGCGAGAAGGCATGTTTCCATGACCTCATTCGCCCCTACACCCGCATGATGTTTGCCTCGGCTTTGGCTGTGCTGCGGAATCCGGCGGACGCGGAAGAGGCCGTCCAGGAAGCCGCATTGAAGGCCTTCCTGCATCTGTCACAGCTTGAAGATCGACGACGCTTTCGCGCCTGGCTGCTGCAGATTGTTGTCAATGAAGCACGGATGCACCGCCGCCACCTTCGGATGCAACTCTACGAATCGATCGACGAAGTAGAGGACGACAATAAGTCAGACTCTGTGCCACGGCAGTTCGCTGACTGGCACGATCTACCCAACGAGGCGCTGGAACGCGAACAGCTTATAGCTGCCGTACGAAGTGCCGTCGATAAGTTGCCGGAAATCTACCGTGAAGTGCTTTTGCTCATTGACAGCCAGCATTTGAGCTATCTGGTTGTTGCTGAGGGTTTAGGAGTTTCGGTAGGAGTCGTCAAGACCCGCGTGCATAGGGCACGAATGCGAATTCAGGAGCAACTGGGCCCGGTCTTCCAGCCGCGCTTTAGTGATCACATCAGGCTTATGAAAGGAATGAATCCATGGTCTCGTGCAAAAAGTTAGCTCAAAACCTCTCTGGCTACATTGAGGGTGACGTGGATCGAGAACTGTGCGGTGAAATCGGACGCCACCTCTCTCATTGCCGTCGCTGCTCGGTGCTGCTGGACAGTGTGCGCAAGGTGCTCGTCATTTCAGGGGATGAGCAGACGTTTGAGCTCCCGATGGGATACGAGGAAAGACTGCACTCTTTCCTTGATAGCCACATTTGATTGCAGTGGATCGATCAGAATATCGATCCCGGCTGTAACCTTGGTCGTTCCCGTGAATCATGTCGCGTAGAGGTACCAAGACATGAAGCCACAGTTTGGTCGTGCGGTAGTCGGCGGGCTGGTCGGAACCATCGCCATGACCCTGATGATGATGTTTGTAGCGCCGATGATGGGCGTTCACATGGATATCGCAAAAAACCTGGCGGACATGATGGGCTCCTCGCACGTCGTAGGTTTGGCGGTTCACCTCTTGAACGGGACGATCATCTTCCCGGCGATCTTCGTTTTCGTCCTCTTCCGCTTTATTCCGGGCACCGCCTCGTTAAGGGCTTGCTCTGGGGCGGAATTCTCTGGGCAATGCTTGAGATTCTGGTGATGCCGATGATGGGTATGGGCGTCTTCGGTTCGAGCGGGCCTGGGATGAAGGGAGCTGTTGCGGCGCTTCTCGCTCAGCTGGTTTACGGTGCCTCGCTGGGTGGCATCACCGGGTGGAACTCGGCGCGCTCAGCTTTTGACTGCAAATGGGTGAGGCCGCCAAAGAAACTCTTAGTCTGCGATCTCAGGCATCTAAACAAGTTGAAGAGAGACTGCGAATCAGACCTGTAATCACATTTCTCGGCAGCCAGTAGCCTCTAGCGCAATGGCATAGATTTTCAAAGTTGAAGGAGTTTCCATCTTGAGCAACACTGCAAAACTAACTCTTCCCGCGCAGACAATAGATAGCACCGAGGGAAGCGGTAAAGCAATGCTGGCGACAGCCAAGGCGCAATTGGGATTCGTTCCCAATATGTATGCCAACATGGTCAATTCGCCGGGGCTGCTCGAAACCTATCTGCTCGGATATAACCGCTTCCGCCAAGAAAGTGGGTTTATGCCGGTTGAACAGGAAGTCGTGCTCCTGACGATCAGCCGCTTTAATGCCTGTACCTACTGTATGGCGGCCCACAGCATGATCGCAGCCAAAATGTCGAAAGTGCATGCCGATGTATTGGAGGCATTGCGAACAGGAGGCCCGATTCCCGATGCTAAGCTAGCCGTCTTGTCTTTGTTCACCCATACGATGCTGGAGCAGCGTGGCAATCCGACGACGGCTCAATTGAATGACTTCAAGGCCGCGGGGTACAGCGACCGTCAAGTCCTTGAGATTGTTCTAGCGATTGCCGTAAAGACGCTAAGCAACTATAGCAATCACATCTTCCACACCGAGGTGGATGCGCCATTTCAGAAATATCTGTGGCAGCCTGAGCTGTAGCTTTTGAAAGCGCTCTACAAGAGTTCAGCTAGTTAGCTGGTTGAACTGTTGAAATTTGATAGTTCCACTGTTCTTGAAAGCCATTCTCGGCACGGTCCATGCGGTCGCGGGTACAAAGTATCGGAACCACCAAGATCTGGGGTAGTTGAAGATGATCGCAGCTCAACACGAAAAGCAAGTCGTCGCTGTCGGAAAGCGGGCAGGTCTCATATGGGCGTTCGCTATGTTGGCCACCCTGTTCCTTGGATGTCCAATGTTCGGTCAAAGCACAGCACGAGCGCCTGGAATCAAGGTTGGAGAGAAGATTCCTTCCATTGCTGCGAATGACCAGTTTGGTCATCCGCAAACGTTTGAGAGTCTTCGCGGCAAGCAGGGACTTTTGGTGCTCTTCTCCCGGTCAGCGGATTGGTGCCCCTACTGCAAGAGGCACTTGCTCCAACTCCAGCAGGCGAAAGCCGAATTCGAGGCAAAAGGCATCCATGTGGCGTCTATCACGTATGACTCAGAAGCCATACTCAAGGAGTTTTCGGCTAGAAAAGGGATCACCTATCCCATGCTCTCTGATACCGGCTCGAAGATCATCCGCGCCTTCGCCATTCTGAATCCGGAGGGCAAGGGCTATGCCGCAGGAATTCCTTATCCGGGAATCTATTACATCTCTCCCAACGGCACCGTGCAGAAGCGTTACTTTGAATCTGAGTACTCCGACCGATTTACACCCAATGACATCTACTCAGACATCTTTGGTGGAACCTCGGCTTTTGCCCCTACGGCGCCACCCATTCAGGCGGCTCACGTCACGTTGAACCTATCCCAGTCGGACACCACCGTGGGAGTGGGGAGCCGCCTTAAGCTGCTCGTCGAGATTGAACCTGCCGCTCGTCTGCACCTCTATGCTCCTGGGGCAGAGAAGAACGGATACAAGGTGGTCACGCTGCAACTCACTCCGAGTACGGACTACCGTGTGGAACCATTGCAGTACCCAGCCGGAAAGCCATTTACTTTCACTGAACTCAAGGAGACAGTGCCGGTATACAGCGACAAGACCGTGCTGGGCGAGGAGATCGTCATTGCAGCGACTAAAGAATTCAATGGCAGGATTGGGAGTGGCAAGACAATTCGCATTGCGGGCACACTCTTCTATCAGGCATGTGATGACCACCAGTGTTTTGTGCCGGTACAGCAGCCCGTAAGCTGGGAGGTTCATGTCCAGCCGTTCGATCTGGTTCGCTCACCCGAGGCGTTGCAACACAAAGAGTAGTTTGCGAGATCACCCGAAACAGCAGGCCAAACCAAATGACAACGAAGCGACGAATTCGGATCAGCGATCGCTCCACCGGTACCGTTCTTGCGGAAGGTCAGAGGGGGTGGGACATCACGCCGTTCGAAGGCAACTTTTACATCCGCTCCCGCTGCCTCAAGGGGAAGTTTTTCAAAAGCAATTACATACCAGCATCTGTCCGTACAAAGGTCTGTATGTCTGGTTAGACTTCCAACTACCGGGAAGAACCGCAGTCAAGAGTCTGGCATGGCTTTATTTGGCTGCCGAATCCACTATTTCCGTTTATTTGGTTTAGGGTCGCGCTCCCCGGCGGTCACCCTGATTTGTCGATTGAAGAGTTCGCAGCGTGGAACCAAACGAGAGGCTGAATTGTTATGAGTGATGTTTCCGTGGAGAGTAACCAGAGGCTGATCTTTGAACCGAAGCCGCAGAAGAAGGACGCGGATTATGTCTTTTATGAGCTGACGCGGAGCATCTGCCCGGAGTGTCGCAAGGTAATCGACGCGAAGATCCTTCTGCGGGATAACAAGGTCTATATGGCGAAGCGGTGCCCGGACCATGGGCCATTCGAGGCGCTCGTGTACGGCGACGCTGAGATGTATATGAGCTTCAGCAAGTACAACAAACCAGGTACCATTCCGCTTGCCTTCGGCACGGAGATCAAGGACGGATGCCCGCTCGACTGCGGCCTCTGTCCGGACCATCAGCAACACGCCTGTCTCGGCATCATTGAAGTCAACAGCAACTGCAATATGAACTGTCCGCTTTGCTTCGCATCAGCCCGTCCCGGCTTCAGCCTGACGATGGAAGAGGTGGAGGCGATGCTCGACGACTTCATCCGTACCGAAGGGTCGCCAGAGGTGATTCAATTTTCAGGTGGCGAGCCCACGATTCATCCCCAGATCATGGATTTTGTCCGCGCCGCAAAGGATCGAGGCATTCCGTTCACGATGATCAACACCAACGGAAAGCGGATCGCTCATGATGATCGCTTCCTGGCAGAGTTGAACGAGGTTCGTCCGTCGCTCTACTTCCAGTTCGACGGGTTCGACTCCGAAACCTATCGGATCATCCGGGGTGAGCCGGATATCCTCGCCGAGAAACTCCTCGCGCTGGACCGGCTTGCAGCCATCGGCCTGAGCGTGACGCTGGTCCCTGCAATCGAACGCGGAGTCAACGAGCATGAGATAGGACGAATCATTGACTTCGCGATTAAGCATCCCGCTGTGCGCGGCATCAATTTTCAGCCGGCCTTCCACGCCGGTCGTCACATGCAACATGATCCGATGCAGCGCATCACCATCCCCGACATCGTCAAGATGATCGAAGAGCAAACAGACAAGAAGTTCATCGTATCGGACTTTATTCCTGTCCCTTGCTGCTTTCCAACCTGCAACTCAGTCACGTATGCCTTCATCGACGGCGAGAAGGTCACACCGCTCTCACGCATCGTGAATGTCTACGAGTATCTCGACTACATTACGAACCGTGTGATGCCCGACTTCAGCCTTGAGATCAAGAAGGCACTTGAGGGGCTCTGGTCTTCGTCTTCGGTGTCAGGCTCGCAGAAATCGGCGGAGCAGTTCTCTGTCTCCTGTCAGGCGTGCGGCCTCCCTGAAAGCCTGACTGTCGGAGACATCGCTCAAAACATGCTGATGATTATGCTGACGGACTTTATGGACCCGTGGACCTTCAATCAGAAGAACCTCATGAAGTGTTGTAAGGAGTTCCTCTTGCCTGGGGGCAAGCAGGTTCCGTTCTGCTCCTACAACACCATCGGCTATCGAGAACAGGCTCGCACGCAATTGGACGCAATGGAGCCGGAACGCCGGCGCTCACGGCACGAAAGTACGTCCTACGTCGTCCAGCCGATTGAATTCAATATGACATCCAAGCCGCAGTACGCCTTGACCTCGATTGAGGTGGTGCCGTCCAATGACTGAGCCAGTTCAAGCCGACTCCACAGGCATCAAGCAATGCTGCGCCAACGTCTATGGCAGTGACGCGGCCAAGTATCTGCTTGGCGACAGTTTCCATCCAGGTGGACTACGTCTCACCGAAGAGCTGGCATCCCTGCTCTCGCTAGGTCCAACCGCCCTTGTCCTTGATGTTGCGTCAGGAAAGGGCACGACCGCGATGTTTCTCGCGGAGAAGTTTGGATGCCGCGTCATTGGTGTTGACCTCAGCCAGCACAACGTCCTTGACGCGAAAGCTACGGCTGAGACACGCCACCTGAGTGCCTTGATTGAGTTTCGCCTCGCCGATGCGGAAGCATTGCCATTTGACGCCGAATCATTCGATGCCATCATCTGCGAGTGTGCCTTCTGCACTTTTCCTAGCAAACAGACAGCGGCATCCGAGTTCGAGCGCGTCCTCAAGCCCGGTGGCCGAGTAGGCATCAGCGATATCACCAGGGACGCGACCTCACTTCCTGAGTTGGATGGGCTCCTTGCGTGGATTGCCTGTATTGGAGATGCCCAGCCTCTTCAGAGCTACGCTGATTGGCTTTCAGCCAAAGGACTGCACATTATCAGTTCCGAGCCGAGGAGCCACTTCCTACGGGAGATGGTTCAGGACATACGAAGCAAATTGCTGTTGGCGGAAATCATGATTGGGTTGAAGAAGCTCGACCTTCCCGGATTGGACCTCAGCCAAGCCAAGGCATTCTCCAAGGCCGCGCAGGACGCAATTGCCGCGAACCATCTTGGATACGGGATTGTCGTTGCTGCGAAAGACGGAAGCCAAGTCGCTTGAACTACGGATGATGGAGAAAATCCCGATGGATCACTTGGCTCCGAAGGCCTTGGCGGAAATCAGGCAGTTGCTTTGCGGGCGAATTTCGATTGTAACCGGAGCTCCGATCGAAGCACTCATCTTGAACTTGGAACCTGTCCGCAAGGTATAGGCCGCGTCTTCACCCCGAATGCTCTATTTGGTGTGGTGACCCCAACAAGCACTGACCGTGATACGAGCACGGGATGCTCTGGTTCGACTGCGCACCGCAGCAGTAAACGCAGTACGCGGTCTGGCCAAGCCATGCGTTCATCGTCTGCCTGCATCGTCGATTTGCAGCTTCCCGGCGCGTTGCCGCTCCTTAGGAAAGTTTGGGGGGATTACCGCCCGCAACGAGGGCCGCAAGGACGATCAGTGCGGGCTTCATTAGCGGATATTACGCCAGCTGGAGGAAGAACAAAAGCGAGCTAGGTTTAACCCGGACGACTTTCCTCGCGCATGGGTCCGAACAGGGCAGGAGGGAGGCCTCCAGCCAGTCGGCACAGCAACATAAGTTGACCTGCGTGATGAGCCGTGTGCATTAGCAACTTGTGCCACAGGACGTTGCGGATGCTCCACCGTTGACCACTCGGATCTAGTATCTCTCTTCCCAGGTCGCTAACACGAAGACGTGCAATCCTTGCTGTTGCATCGTCATGCACGATTCCAAACGCGGGAGCGAGCTCTTCCACTGTCTGCGGCCGTTCAATGTGCGGAGGCTTCAGGTCGAGCCTGACCTCTCCATGTTCAATCCCAAGTGTTACATAGGCCTCTATCTCGGCGAGGTGCCATGCGAGCTCACCCATCGACCGGCCACCGCTGTCTGGACGATAAGAATACTTATCGTGCGGGAGCGAGCGCATTAGCGCGATGGTACCCTCCGTCTGTAGCTCCCAACATCTTGAGAACTCTTCAAGCTCAGTTTGCATGTTGCCCCGATTCGACCAAAGCTTTCATGTTGCACGTTCGGCGAAGTGATTACACTCCACTCCAAGGCTCGCGTTCTTGACGCGGTTTACTTAGGGACGTCATGTTCTTTATGCAAGCTAGCTTCTAAATGGTCACAACGGGGACGAATTACCTTGATGCGGTCCTCGAAGGTCGTCAGCGGGATCACGCTGGTTTCCGTTTGTGGCCAGATAGGTTGTGCTTCGATGAGTTCATCGAGCTCCATCGCCGAATCTGCTTCTACGATAATGGCAAGGCCAATGTTTCCGCTGACCGGGCCCCCTGCCAATATCTTCTTCTCATCCTGCATCTTTCTGCACAGTTCCAACGATGGAAAGATGACTTGTTTGATGAGAGTTAACCCTTCTTCCGCTGTGGTTGGACGGCCGGAAGTGACAAGGTTCATCTGGACTAGGTATTGCATATCCTTTCTCTCCTTTTGCGATGAGCGTTCTGCCGGGTCACTCCAACTACACATAAACTGGAGGCTTATGTAATGCATTTATGCCACTATGGGTCAGGTGGCGGCCTGTGTTACCTGCGCGAGTACCTCCTCCAAATGCGCCCAGTTTGTCTGGCCCATTGATTGCTGCAGGCGCTGTTGCGCCCTTTCCCAATTCGGCTGGGCACGGTGCAAGCGGTGTCGTCCTGATGGCGTGAGGCTAAGGTGCCGCTCACGTCGGTCGTCTCTTTGAACGGCTCGGATCGACCCCCGTGTAAGAAGGAGCTTGAGAGTGCGCGTTAATGTAGTCGAGTCGAGCGCGAGCATCCTCCCCAGTTCGCCCTGGGTTACGTCCCCCACAATCTCTAACACCATAAGTAAGGTGAATTGCGTTGGATTGAGCCCGCTGCCACGGAGTTCTTGATCGTACAGCCGGGTGACAGCCCGGGCGGCCCTTCGAAGGTTCGCGCAAGCGCAGGATAGGATTGGTGGATTTGCCATGGCGATTGACAACGTTTCACCTTATAACATCTATGTGTATATACATCTTTA
>WNFC01000951.1_pt1 | contig 29325 bp, 23 predicted proteins | sample 5400541 | NCBI WGS metagenome assembly WNFC01 (sample SAMN13153342, study PRJNA577476) | soil metagenome | isolation source: 120 cm saprolite under Douglas fir tree site 2 hole 2 replicate 1 | place: USA:California | collected 2015-04-18
CGGCAGAACCCAATAGTCGTAAATCGTACGCTGCGCGTAGCTCATCGGTAGCGGCCGGGGCGGGTCGCGGTCGAGCCGCTCAGCCAGCCGCACCTCGCGCGCGAATGCAGGTTCTATCGAATACGGGTACCGCGGACGGCGCCGCAGTTGTTTAAGCAGTCGGACGACCGGCCTGGGCAGTAGCGGCTTTAGGCCGTATTGCAGCACCACGCGCCACTTGTCAATGCGGGAGTCGAGCTTGCCAAACCGCCAGTCACATTGCAGTTGCCGTAAGAGCTCCCGCCACTGGAAACGCGTGATGAAATCGCACAGGTAATGCTCGCTGCCCTGCAGCCATTGATCGCCGCCGAAGCCCGTGAGCAGCACCCGCAAGCCGCGCCGGACCAGTTCCTCGCGCAAGCCATCAAAGACGGCGCCATTCACATAATCGGGTAGATCGCTGTAGCGCCGCACCTGTTCGAGACACTTGCCGTAATTTAGCAGTGTCGGCGCGACGAAATTGCACCTGATCCCGCTCGCGGCCGCTACTTCCTCGGCATAATGCCGCTCATCGCATTCGGGTTCATCGTACATAATGGAAAAGCACTCCAGCGGAGCAGACGGGCCACTGCCTTCACGTTGTATCGCCAGCGCGGTGACCACAACCGATGAAGAGTCGAGGCCGCCGCTGAGTTCGGCAGCAACCGCGCCCGGCACACGGAGGCGGCAGCGCACGGCCTCTTTGAACACTTCGAGAAAATGCTCGGCGTATTGCTCATCTGCCGCATACCGAATCGTCCGCGCCGGATCGAGATCGTAGTAACGCCTGACCGTCACGCCGCGCGAATCAGCAACCAGATAATGGGCTGGGGGCAAGCGCCGCAAATGACGAAACAGGGTCTCGTCCGTGCCGGTGAGAGTGGCGCACATGTACTCGGCAACCGCAGCCGCGTTGGGCTCGCGCGGGACCGCCGGGCATACGAGGAGCTGATGCAACTCCGAGCCGCACAGCAGCATGCGCCCGTCGCAATAATAGAAGAGCGGCCGAATACCGCACGTATCGCGAGCGCAGAACAGCCTCCGCTGCGGACCGTCCCAAATCGCGTAAGCGAAGTCGCCGATGATCCTGCGCGGTGACTGTTCACCCCAGCATTGCCAGGCGCGCAGAATCAGTTCGGCATCCGTATCCTCGCGCGGCTCGGCACCGGCTGCGGCAAGTCCGGCGCGCAATTCGGCGCGGTTGTCGACACGTCCATCGAGCACCAGACACAGCGCCTCCGCTCCACCAGTGCAATACGGCTGCTTCTCATGCATAGCCTCGGGCGTGGTCCACATCCGCGCGTGCCCCATCGCGGTCGCCCCGTTAATCCAACTGTCACGGCCATCAACCGCACGATGCGCAATCGCGTCGAGCATCCGCGTCAGAAGCTGCGGCTCGGCAGGTTTGCCGTCAAGGTTATGAATGACCGCGATTCCGCTCATACACTCTCGCTGATCTCGACCAGCCCGTGCTTTGCCAATTCGCTGAGCAAGCTAATCAAGTCGTTTTCGCACTGCGGCGGGTCGACGTCGTATTCAGATGTTATCCGCTTAATGATCTCAGCAAGCGTGCGCGGTTCGCGCATGATCCGCCACACTGAAGCACCTACTTCATCGAGCCCATAGTAGACGCCGGTCCGGACGTTGAGGATCGCTGCCTCGCCGTCGAGGTCGCACGACACCACCTCGTTGGCTATCCGCACTATAGAGTCCGCGGTTATCGGCACGTGTCGCTCCGCTATCGTGCTATCGGATGTCCGCCATACTTACGAAACGGACGCGGTGTCGTCGATCGAACGGGTGTGCGCGCGCTCCCAAGGCGAAACGATCTCGCCATAGAGTGCGAGCGTACGCGCTGCCATCCGCTCAGCCGTGAATTCGGAACGGACCCGGCGGATGGCGGCGACACCATAACGTGAGCGCAACTCAGCGTCGTCGAGTAGGCGTGTAATTGCTTGCGCCAGCGAGACGGGATCGCGCGGCGGCACCGTTATGCCGGTCAGGCCGTCGACCGAGACAAACGGCACCCCGGTGGCGAGCCGCGTGTTGACGATGGGCGTGCCGCAAGCCATAGCTTCGAGCTGGACGATGCCGAACGCCTCGGTACGTGCCACGGACGGCAGCACGAAAACGTCGGCCGCATGATAATAGGGAGCGAGTTTGCTGTTGTCGATTTCACCGGTGAAGAAGACGCGTTCACCAACTCCCATTTCGCGCGCGTTACGTTCGAGGCGCGAGCGCAATGGTCCGTCGCCGATCAGTATCAACTTGCCGTTGACACGGGCCATCGCGCGCAGCAGGTACTCGAAACCCTTGTAGTAAATCAGGCGGCCGACTGCCAGCACGATACGCAGGCCATAGCGGCGGCGAAGCTCGGCAACGGCGCTATGCGGCTCGGCGAACCGCTCCAGCCGGATACCGTAAGGGATCACGCGGCAGCGCTCGCGGCTGGCGGACAGTATCGGCGAGCTTGCGATGTAATCGGGCGAAGTCGCAATGCAGTGGGTGGCGTTGCGCACGAACCAGCGATGGAGCGGCATCAGCGCCCGCGATAGCCATTTTTGCCGTACGATATCGCTATGCCATGTGAGTACCAGCGGACCGCGCCGCTTGCTCATGAGATACGCAATCAGCGCAGCCGGGTTTGGCAGATGGAGGTGCACAATGTCGGACCGCACAGAGCGCAGGGCCGCCGGCATATGCGGGCAGAACGGCATTGATCTGACCGTCGCCAGATTCGCCAGCCGGGTGACCTCCACCCCATCGACTACCTCCTGACAAAGGTCGCGAGTCTCGTTCGCTACGATCACCTTGACCACCAGCGAGCGCCTGAGTTCATTACTAAGTGTCTGCAAATGGGTTTCCATACCGCCCATATGCGGCGGGTAGAACTTGCCCACATGTGTCACTGTGGGTGACGCAGCGTGAGATGTAGACCTCAGTCTGAGCATCTGCGGATGACAGGCTGAAGCCGGTCTCATGGCCAAGAAGTTGGAGCGGGATTCATCGAGCGCAAATCATTGGAACTAAATTTGAAATGAGCCTGACCGAACGAAGCCCTGATGAGGTTGTGCGAAAAGTCGTGCAAGGCCGGTCCCGTGAGTTGCCGTTTTTTGAAGATTGGTCATCGTTGCGCGGAGGTCGATGACAGGCTGAAATCTGTCCCGCAGTCTCGCGGTGCGGAAGACCCCAGCAAGAGTTGCGCACTGTTTGCAGCAATCCAGTCGTGAAGTCCCCCGAGTCCTTTCCTCCATGCGATGCGTGGACTCCATCCGAGTTGGCAGCAGGCGCGGCGAATATCGCTGATATATACTCGCTGATCGCCGGGACGCGGCGCGGCGAAGTCGTAGGGTACGCGGACGCCGGCGCGTTGCTCGATAAAGTCGAGCACTTCGAGTAGGGACACCGCATTAGTTGGTCCGCCGCCAACGTTGTAAACCGAGCCGGCAGCGATTGCGATGTTGCGCGCGGCTGCCTCGAACGCGTCCAGCAGGTCTTCGATCTGAAGAATGTCACGTACCTGCCGGCCGTCACCATAGATCGTAATCGGTTGTCGGTTTTCGGCGGCGATCATGAGCCAGGCGAGCCAACCTTGATCCTCGCGGCCGAATTGCCGGGGTCCATAAATGCACGACTGGCGCATTACCACGGTGTTGAGGCCGAAAATGCGATGATAGTCACGCACATACTGGTCGGCCGCTCCTTTCGAGCACCCGTATGGCGAGTGAAAATCGAGCCGTCGCTCTTCAGAAATCCCATATCGCAGGCCCATGAAATCGCAGCGGCCGTTGGAATCGTCGAGGGTCAGGTCGGCCAACTGGCCGTAGACTTTATTGGTGGAAGCGTAAATGATCGGCGCCCGCAATCCCACCAGGCGCGCCGCCTCCAGCAGGTTGAAGGTTCCCAGCGCGTTGACTTCGAAGTCCAGGCGCGGGTCGGCGATCGAACTGGTTACCGCAACCTGGGATGCCAGATGCAGCACCAGATCGGCGTCAGAATATTCACGGATCACCGCCGTCACTGCCTCAGCGTCGCGCACGTCAAGATGGTGAAACGTCAGGCAGCCTTGCGGCCGCAGCCATCGCAGATTCACCGCACTCGCGTGTCCCGCCAAATTGTCAATTACGACGACCTCGTCACCTCGACGGAGAAAACGGCTGGCCGCGTTAGAACCGATGAAGCCTGCTCCTCCGGTGATCAAAACCTTCATGTTTTCACCCCATGGCATGTGCCCGAAGAGAGAAGCGAGTCGACACAAATGAGAAAAGCAGAACACCGCAGCACTCGAGCCGTCTTCTCGCTCGGCGCTTCTATCCCAACTCTTTTTTTAATCGAGCCAGGCACTGGCGGGGCCTCGGTCGTCAGCCGATAAAGATGACCCGAGCAAAAAGCGGTACAGTTCGACTGCCCGAGCGGCATTCTTCCACCACGAAAACTTTTGCGCGCGCTCCACACCCGCCTGACGGCGTATTGCCCAACGCCTGCGTTCTCCGCGCATCTCGCCGAGCAGCTCGAGGACTATACTGGTCCATTGTCTGAGGTCTCCAACCGCCGCATACTGCGCCGCCCCGGCGCCGACTTCGCGCAGCGCCGCAAGGTCACTGGCCACGACCGGCGTCCCGCACGCCATGCTCTCCAACAACGGTAAACCGAAGCCCTCGGCCTCAGACGGACACAGCAAGAGCGCTGCGCGACGGTAAACCGCGGCGAGGGTATAACTAGGCAAAAACGGCAACTCGACTATTGCGTGCCGAACCCCGAGAGCCTGGGCGAGGTCAGCTTGTTTCGCGGTGAGGCGGCCGCCTGCGCGAATCAACCGAATCCGTGGATCCCTGTCATGGACAGCGGCGAAAACGCGCAGCAGGACGTCGATGCGCTTGCGCCGTGTGGAGCTGCCTACGTTGAGGAGCGCGATCGTTTCGGTGCCGGGACCCAGCAATCGCGCCGCTTCGCGATCGCCGCATACCTCTGGCGCGGGAGAATAAACCGGCGCGACGCCATTAGGGATCACCACAGCCTGCTCAGGTCCCGCCAGCCGATGGTGCAACAGTTCCGTGCGCGTAGTCTCGCTGACGCAAGCGATGCCACCGGCTTGCCGCAGCCCCGTGAGGATTCGATTTGTCATCATACGGAACGCACAAGAACGCGGCTCGGAGTCCGGGTCCAATAGACACCGAAATGTGCGCAGGTCATGACAGGTAACCACGGCGCGCCCGGGGGGCAATTCGTGCACGAGCTGGCTATAACTGTGATCGATTAGATGAAAAAGGTCGAAATCGCCCAGGACTCGGCGCAAGTAGCGCGGATAATCAAACATTCGATTGAGCAGCCGGTCAACATTCTCACTCAGCCGGCTGGTCGCGCAAAACCGACTGAACCGGCGCACGAAGGGCGGTCTGATTGGCACCGCCTGCACGGTCGAGGAATGATGGCGCTGCAGATTTTCCGTCAGCATATGCCCAACCAAGTCCATGCTGGGCCAGCGTTCTTCGGCCAGGTCGCAAAGAATCGCGACTCGGAAAGGGACGGCTGGCTTATGCGGCGCCGAGGTGGACAGGTTCCTCTTCCTCCATTTGCGCTAGTCGCTGACTTCTTTTAATACGCACAGCTCGCAGACTTATTTGTCCGGCTGTACTTCGTTCCGCCTGACGAATTCGGCTCAGCGTCGCTCCGTTCAGGAGCCGTCGCTTCGGCCACGACCCGAGCGAAGATCGCGACCATTCTTGCGACGTGTCGCGTGAGGCTGAATTTCATGGCCTCGCGCTGTGCGCCCTGCCGGAGTTGCCGATGGAGCAATGGGTCGGCGAGGCATTTGGCGATGGCAGTGGCCAAACCAGCCGCCGATGCTGGATTTGCCGGTGCCAGGAATCCGTTGACCCCGTCATGCAGCCATTCAGGAATCCCACCGACTGCGAACGCCGCCGCCGGCAGGCCGCCGATGCCGGCCTCCGGACCGATCATTCCAAATGGCTCAGGCCACAGACTCGGGATCACCAACAAATCGCATGCCGCGATTAGTTCCCGTAAGTCGGCGTACCCCAACCAGCCGGTGAATTCGACGGTGATGGAAGGGTTTCGCGCGCATAGGACGCGAGCCTGCGCCTCCCACTCCGCCTTGGCGGGGCCGTCACCGACCAAGCTAAGCTTCACAGGGCGATGCAATGTTCGAGTTGAGTGGGGCAGAGCCTGGAGCAGAATTTCGCCGCCCTTCAGCCGCACCATCCGGCCGGCGAACAGCAGGTGCACCGCATCCGAACGGGCACCCTGCCGCGCTTCACTCAAGCAAATGGTGCTGGCCCCATTATCGTCGCCAGCAACATCGGCTGCCATCGGGGTGACAGGATAGGGCACAAGTTTTACTCGACTCGGCCGGAAGCCATGCTGCAAATACTCTCGCTGCATCGCTTCAGAAGCGACCAGAACACGCCGATAGCCCCGCATGACCTCAAGACGGTGGCGGTTGCCGCGGTAATTCTGCCACATCGTAATCGGGCTGATTCCGCCGCAGCGCCGCGGAAAATAATTTATCAGACATTGAGCGCCGAACCGCCGCGAGCACCGCCTTGTATGCGGAAAAGCAAATGTTTTCGCACCACTGATACAAGTGGCCGCATAGTCATGGGCGAAGTGGACCGCGGGCGCGGTTTCGATTACGGCTTGCTCGAGGCCGGCATCGCTCATCGCGTGGGTGTATATGATGTCGGGGCGCCACTGGCGCAGCTCGCGCAAGGTTTGTGCGACGCCAAGTTCTGAGACGAACCACGCCCGATCAGGAATAGGCAGCCGTGGATAGGCAGCCGGCGAATCCTTCTCGAACAGCATCGCGACTTCGTGGCGGCTCTGCGCGAGCGCCGGAATCACGCGATCGAGGTAACTCTCGATGCCACCCAGCAAGCGCCCGAACGTATTGCAGACCAGGATCCGCATCAAACCGCATCAACGCTCTGTCCGGGCGACTTAGCCTCCGATGGGCGTCTTTTTACTAGTTGTCTCCGTGGAAGTCTTTTTCACGCCACTCGGCGATCCTCTAGTTTGACTTCTCGGATGTAAAGAAACAGTGGAAACGCGAGCGAGACCCCCACAGTGAGCAGTGCGATTATGGGCAGCCACTTCTTGCGCGCGCCAAGACGAGAGTTTTCGCCATGGATGAAAACGATGAGCACCGCGGCCGACACAAATACGTCGATCGCAAAAAATGCGCTAACGCGGTTGCCGAAAAGCTGCTTGAAAAATAGATCTATATCCAGTCCATGCTCCACTAGCCAGGGAATGAACTGCGAGTACGGCAGGAATAAGCCGAAAAGGCATAAGACTAAGTAAGCTGTCTTCGGTCTCATTCTATTAACCCACAGGTGTCGACGCCCCATAGGCGCGCGGAGCATATTTGCTCATCATTTCAGGGCTAGCTTCGCGTCAGGTTTTTCTGGGGCCTAAGCTGCGTCAGGACGCCATCAATGCTGCGATGGTATGACGAAGCGCGAACCTCTTCTCGTATAGCTCAAGCGCGCCGCAGGCATAGCCACGCCGCCGTTCATAGCTCGAGAGCATTTGGTCGATAGCATCTCGCATCCCAGCGGGATCGCCCGCCGGCACCAGTGCGACCGCGCCACTATCGCTCCACAAGCGCTCGGTGGCGACGCCATCGGTGGTAACGATCGCGCGCCGGTGAGCCAGCAACGCCGTCATACTACCCCGGCGTGTCGAAACACCATCCGGGTATGGCTGCACCATGATGTCGCACGCGGCCAGGGCCCAGGACAGATCCTGCGGCGCAAGTGGGCCGCTGGCATGGATGCGGCAGGCCAGGTGGCGATTCGTGTTGATCAAACGCCGCAGAAATTCGCCGCTATGTGCTCCGAGCAGTAGCAGCGACAAATGGCCCTGCTCCCCGAGCAGCGCCGGCATGATTTGGGTTAGCCGCTCCACTGAATACTCCGAGTAATTGGCGAAGTGCCCCAGTAACAGTCCGTTTTCTTTTGTGCATTGCTGCCGCCACCGCGCAGTCGCGGCCGCGTCTTCAACGACTGGGATATTGCTCGGCACCGGCACCCATGAAATCGGCGCGGTCGCTCCCAGTCTGCGCAGCATCGCCTGCCATCTCGCGCTCGCCACCATGATCCGCGTCGCGCTGCGGCATACGAGCCGCGCCATGAGCCACGTGACTGCGCCAAGCAGGTTGTGTCTGAGCGGCTGAGCCCGATTTAGGGGAAATGCCACCTCATGAAACATTACTGTGAGATCAACCTGCCGGATTGAGTTCAGCCATAGGCAGAATGGCAGGTTCATCGCTTTGAAGCCGTAGGCGTGCGGCACATATTGCACGAGCACGGAGCGCGCCGGGTTAGCCCGGATTTCCCGGGCCGCGGCGGCGAGAGCACAGGGCCCGAAATGACCCGGTAGTCTGTGAACCGCGACGCCAGCTCCGCTGTTACTGCGCACACCACATTCCGGCGCCCATACATGTACTGCATTACCCGCAGATGCCAACCCATTGGCCACCAGCCGGGTATAGTCACTAACGCCGCCGGCCTGCGGCGGATATTCACCTGTGATTATGTGCCATATGCCCACTGAGCTTTCCGCCGATTTAGAGGTTTGCTGAAAGAAGATTCGTGCAGGAGCATTCGCCGCCGATTCAGGCGTCTGTGAACGCTGTGCTATAGGCTTGGAGACATCGCCGAACTACCGCCGGCCAAGTAAAATTCTCCAACACCCAGCGGCGGCCGGCGGCGCCCATCGAGGCACCTTCGCCCGGATGGTCGAGCAGCCATCGAATCCGCTCACGCAATCCCTCAGGGTCGTTCGGCGTCACGATAAAGCCCGTCTCGCCGTGGACCACGACTTCAGGCAAGCTCGCCACGTTGGTAGCTATAGCGGGGGTGCCGCAGGCCATGCCCTCGAGTAGCGTTTGTCCGAGCAGTTCCGGTACCGCAGTTTCATCGCCGTAGATGCTCTTGTACACGCTGGGCAACACTACGCAGGCAGCAGTGCGATAAGCCTCGACCAGTCTCACGTCGTCGCAGTCGTGGTGGAAATTGACTCGCTTGCCAACCGCCAACCGATGAAGATCGGCGAGATATGCCGGGTCGAAGACGCGGCCGATCACATCCAACTCGACCTCAGGCGGCATCGCTTTAATCAGTATGTCGATACCTTTGTGTGGCAGGAGGCGTCCGCTAAAGACCACTCTTGTCTGCCGCCTAACCTCCGCTGGGGAAAACTTCTCAGTGTCAACTCCGCCAAGAATCACGCGCGCGGAACTCAACTGGTCGTGCCGATAGATGCGCCGGCTGTATGCACTGATGTGCAAATGACCGTTGTACCACCGGTCGGTGTTGATATGGGCCGACAGGTCCCATCCGCCCCCGCCCAGGTCAGTGACGAACACGCGCCGGCCGATCACCCGGCAAAACAATGCGGCAGCACTGCTGGCGAGCACGTGGCGCTGATGGCAATGAACGACATCGGCATTGCGGATCTCGCTGAACAATGCCAGTGCAATAGGATTGTTGCGTTGTCCGCTCACGTACCATGGCCGTCCGATGACACGCACGGAAAAGTTGCCATTTCGTTCCTGGCGCTCACGCTCACCAAACGTGAGCAGCCGGGTGGGCACCTGGTTCGCCATATAGCGCGCGAGTTCGAACGCATAACGTTCTGCGCCACCGACAACTCCGTCGTCAGCGGCAAACAATGCCGGCACGATGTGCAGCACTGAAAATTGGGGGTTCAAAGCCGAATTCTTCGAACATGTAAACCGGAGAGACTGCGACAATGGCGAAACAACCACTATGTTAGTCAGTGCTCTGCCAGCTCCTGCTCCTTTTTTGTCTCTCCTCTCAATTCGCTCTCTTGATAGTCATTTGTAAACGCGAAGTGTGCAGGCCAAAATACCACTGCGCTCCCCGGCGGCGGCAGCTTGCCCGTGCCGAACACATCGGCCGGCAGCACTTCGAACGTGATTGCATCATTCACCGTATCAAGATCGCGAAAGCCGTCCCCCAGGCTCAAGTCAATACCATAGCGCCCGGGGAGCAATGGTATCTTATCGAAGGTACAGCTAATCGTTCCCGAGTTCTGCCGCTGAGCAAAATTGAAACCGCCGATGAACTGATTATTAACGCGCATAATCGCGAGCCCGTGCATGTTTTTGACTGTCAAGCCGAGCACCGGGGTAAAGGCTCGCTCGGTGCCGAAGCTGACCGCCACCGTCAGGCGACCGCCCATCTTGAATGCGGCACTACAAGGACTATTGCCTTCGGAGAGTGTCACCACTGTCATCATCGGGATCGAGCCCCTGCGGCGCCCGGCATGAGCCGCGAGTGAGCACGCGCCGCCATCCGGCTGGAGCTCAGAGGTCATGTAGCGCAGGAGCAGGTCGTTAACTCTGCCGTCGCCAGCCAGTCGGCCACGGTCGAAAAGCAGGCAGCGTGAGCATAGTGCTTCGATCGAGGGTAGATTGTGGCTGACAAAAAACACCGTGCGTCCGTGCCGTGCGACGTCGCTTATCTTGCCGAGGCATTTTTTCTGAAACGCTATATCACCGACGGCCAGGATCTCGTCGACGAGCAGGATCTCGGGTTCGAGGTGCGCTGCCACTGCGAATGCCAGCCGCGTGTACATCCCGCTGGAGAAATGCTTGACCGGGGTGTCGATGAATTGCTCGATTTCGGCGAATGCTACAATCTCGTCAAATTTGCGCGCGATCTCCGCCCTTCGCATTCCAAGGATCGCCCCGCTCAAGAAGATGTTTTCACGGCCGGTCAACTCGCTATGGAAGCCGGTACCCACCTCAAGCAGACAGCCTACTCTCCCGTATAGTTTGACGCGTCCGCTGGTCGGCTCGGTAATCCGCGACAAAATCTTGAGGAGCGTCGACTTGCCCGCGCCATTGCGGCCGATTATCCCCAGCACTTCACCCGGTTCAACCACCAAACTGACATCCTGGAGCGCCCAGATGGATGACGAGTCCGCGCGGCGGCTGTCACTGCGGCGAAATCGCGATGCCGCTGTTCGTAACGGCGCCTTAAAGCAAGTGGCGATCCGGTCGCGCAGCATGCCGTAACTGTCGCGCTGGCCGAGCCAATAGCGCTTGCTCACATTTTCGATTTTGATAATCGGCCGCATTCAAATAATGTCGGCGAACTCGCGTTCCATCCGCCTGAAGAAGAGCACCGCGAGCAATGCCAGTCCCGACACCATCGCAAATGACAGGGCCAAAGCCGGCCACTGAAAAGGACGGCCGAATACTGCGTCGCGAAAACCCTGGATTATCCCACTCATTGGATTAAGACCAAGGGCCCAGCGCCATCGCGCCGGCACAAAACTCACCGGGTAGATGATCGGTGTCAGGAACATCAGGATTTGGATCGCGAATGGCAGCAAATAGCGAACATCCCGATATTTCACATTAATCGCCGCACTCCAGGCGCCTACCGCGGCGGTAAACATCACTGTCGCCGCAACCAGCGGCAGCAGCATCAGCAATGCCGGATGTAGTCCGAGGCCATAGCACGGCAGCATCACCATCAGCACCGCCGAAGCAATTGCCAGGTCGACCAGGCCGGCGATTACCGGCGCGGCCGGAATGGCCAACCGCGGAAAGTATACTTTAGTGATGAGATTATTATTGGCGACCAGGCTGTTGCTGCTAAGGCTGACGGTATTAGCAAAGAAATTCCAGGGCAGTAATGCGGTATAACAAAATAGCGGATAGGGTTCACCGTCAGTAGGCATTCGAGCGAGCCGCCCGAATAACACAGTAAACACCACCATCGTCAGCAACGGCTGGAGGAGCGCCCAGGCTGCCCCCAGCACAGTCTGTTTATAACGCACCTTGACGTCACGCCACGCGAGGAAATAGAGCACCTCGCGATAGGTCCACAGGTCGTGCAGGCCCAAGCCAAGCCAACGCCGTCCGCCGTCGATGGTTGCAAGGGGTTCGGAGGGAAGGTCCCCAGAAGACGTGGCCAAATCAGCCAGCACAGCCGCAGATGACCCGGTGAAATGAGACGCCGGCAAGCTCGGTTCACGTCCGCTCATCCGGGTCTCTCACTCATGGCTATGCTCCGCCGATCATTCCGAGCTGATCCTAAGCGGGCACAACGGCTGCTTTCAATCTTTTGGGACAGTGTAATTTCGCTCAGCGCCGGCCCTAGTAAACAGCGTTTAGGTCAAATGTCCGGTTTTTTTCTTTGCGCGGAGACCCGCGGCTATCCGCGGTGAACTGCGGCTACCGGGGGTGCAGCGCACGCAGCCTTCGTCCAAAATCAAACGTCGTATGAGCGGTCATAAGTTGCAGGCCAGTCTAGCGGCTTCTGGCGCCCAAATCTGAACTGCTTAAGTATCATCTAAGATGGGCGAATTGACGGAGCGCGCCTTCTCAAAGCCTCTTCATTCTGGGATTATCCGAAATTTTCGGGAACCGAACGGGATCCGAATGGGAAATTCTGGCGAATTTCCGGGACCCAAATGCGATGAGGTGCGCTCGTGCGGCCTGCGCGTGCTCCCCTGCCAGTTTGATGTCTCGCTTAGTCTTGAAAAGCCGGACAAAAAGGAACAGCGCGCGCGAACGACCTGTGCAGCGCCCAGGTGCCGCGGAGGCGCTGTCAGAGACGAGCACGAGCCCATCGTGGACGCCACTTATGACTGCGATGCTGATGTTTTCCTCCAGCCGGTACGCGCCAGTTCCATTACTTTAACTTCGCTCAAAGCGCAATCGCTTGTTCGCAAGAGAATACGCGATGCGCACGCTTCAGGCCACCAAATTGGTTAACGTACATGTTCCGGTTGCGATCCGTTCGCGCAAATGGAAGTCCCGATCCGGCACCGCCAGCGGACCCTGCCAGCGACATCTCGGCTAGTCCCCCCTGAGTGTTGGCCTGTCGCGTCTCACGATGATTCTGTCTTTACTGACAGCGGGTGTCGCTAGGCTACCGAATCGCCTTTTTGGTTTGGTTTTCTCCATGGTTTCTGGAGGCCGGTGCTTAAGCTTGCCGCTGCGCGCCCGGTTGTCCGGAGTTTGGTATTTGCGAATAAGGATGTTACGACTTTTGGCGTACAATGTCAACCCCTGCTGCTCAAACCTTGACCCGCTCAATGTCAACCTAAGGTTAGTAGTTCGCGAAGCGAAAGTCCCCTCCCAGGCGAAGGAGTCGTATCGCCATTACGGTTCACCGTCGGTCGACATACCGGCGAGCCGCCCGAATAACACAGTAAACACCACCATCGTCAGCAACGGCTGCAGGATCGCTCAGGCAGCCCCAGCACAGTCCGTTTATAACGCACCTTGACATCACGCCAGGCGAGGAAATAGAGCACCTCGCGATAGGTCCACAGTAGATTGTCTCCGCCTTGCGCATTCTCGCCGCTTCCGCTTCGCGCTGATTCCTCAGGTCGGCTCGGAATGACAGCCAGGGAGCGCTCTTTTATTCTGTCATCCTGAGCGCCAGTAAGGATCAACACGGAGCGGAAGCAGCGAATACCGCTGACTCGCAGCACAAACCGATGTGAACCGGCCAATCTGCACGTAACCTGACTGTCGGTTCGCCCGATGTTTCGTCAACCAGACTGAGGTCACTAGTGGCATGTAACGTTGAAAACGATATTCGACGTGTCGGATCGAAACGAAACCGGACAACCCCCACCTAACCCATTCGTCGCTGGCGCTCCTCAGGGCAAGCTCTCCTCTTCCCTGGTCAGGGGGAGGGATTCCAGCGATACCGATTTCAATGTTACACGGCACTAGTATAAGTGTTGCTGAGCGCCCGCCCAGGTAAACATCGGGTTTGCGTCGAATGTCCAGGTTCTTTTTTTGCCCGTAGACCTGCGTCTAAGTGCGTCGAAGTGCGTGCTCTGGCGACCGGGTGCTGCGCACGCAGCTCTTGTCGAGAATCGTCTGTCTTGCGGGCAGCCATGGTAGTTACCAGGTGGTAATCTACGACTGTTGGCGTAACATGTCAACCAGTGAAGTGGCACCGTGAATCCGCCAGACGTACAATTTGGCCGGCCATGTCGTCCCAGGTCCACGCACGCAGTATTCGGGTCGTCGGTTCGAGCCGCCTCTTCCAGCCAGCCATATCCCGCTTCCAGTGGAGCATTCTGACGGCCAAATCGCTCGCGTCCTCGGGATTCGGCAGCAGTAGCGGCGAAAGGTCTGATGAATATCGCTCGGCTACTCCCGCGTGCGCGCTGACGATCGCAGGAACGCCGCAGCACAGAGCTTCTTGAACGTTGAGGCCGTAGGATTCGTAACGGGCCGGGCTTACCAACAAGTCGGACGCCGCCAACACTTCGGAAACCCGTTCGGTAGAGCCGAGAAACCGGACCCGCTCGCCGAGCCCCGACCGGCTCGCTGTGCGGCGCCAAGCCGAAAGCGCCCGTCCGCTTCCCGCAACCACCAGGTCGGCGTCCCACTCGGCCATTCGACACAAATCCTTCCACGCGCGCCATAATATATCGAATCCTTTGCGCTCGTCGTAACCGAGTGCGCCGACGAAAGCGACGAGCGGCCGCCCAGGCGGGACCCCAAGCCATGCGCGGGCCGCATTCCGACGCTCAGGCGTCGTCTCTTTCCAGGTCGAATCGGCACCGAGGTAAAGGGTTTGAATGCGCTCCGCGCGAACCCCAAGTAGATTAATGAGGTCGCGCCGAGTACGTTCGGAGTTCGCCACGAAGAGTCTGGTGTCGCGCAGCGTGGTCCGCTCTAAATGCACCGCCCGGCGGGTTTCGAGGCGATGTTTGAACTTGAACCACAGCGGGGTATTAAGAGGCGGCCGCTGCCAGCATTGATGGATCCAATGCACCCAGTTGAGATCGGGCCAGTTGCAGTTAATACCATTGACGACCACATGGGCATTCGGAAATTGACTAGTCAGTGTCTGCGCCGCCATATGGCCGAGTCGAGCGAGATGAAAACGTCCTAACGACGGCCAGCCTCCCGCGATTCCTGCGCCGGTGGCGCTCACACCTGGTTTGCCGCTTAGTTCCGGGTCAACCGAATACGCAATCAAGTGAACTGGAATTGCGTGCGACACCAGGTAATTTGCCAGTGCAGCGTTTGCTTTATCCATCCCTCCGCGTGAATGGAAGCCCTCGGCAATCAGCAGCCACGGGTCGCGCCGCTCTTTTCTGATTGTCGCGCGCGCGCAAGGAACCAGCGAGTCCGTGCCACGCGACGATACTGGCGATTGCGCCGATTGGACATTGAGCGTCATGCCGGGGTGGCCGTCTCCACAGTCGATCGGCGGGCGCTGTGCTCCGACCACCAGTTGCTTGCGAATATCGGCTCCGGCGCAGCGAACCATCCGGCCAGCATCAACAGCATCTCGGTGCAGGGAATCGCATCCAGCATCCCGAGACCGAGCGGCGCGGTCGCAAAGCTGATCAGGCAAAAGAGGCGAGCCAACCACCTGCCTTCATACCATTGACTGGAGCGCCGGCCGGTAGGTCTCATCGCCAGCCAGAGTATGAATCCGAGCCATAGCGCGAGGCCTGGGATACCCAACTCAGCCATCAAGCGGGCGTATTCGTTCTCGAGCACAATCTGGCCGCGCACGCGATCCTGCAGAAAATACGGCAGACTGGTTCCTCCACCTCCAAGACCATTACCCATTGGATAATCAATCGCGAGGGTAATGAAGTTCTGGTTGATGCTTCCGTGAACGCGCCGTGCCACGTAGTCAGTGTCTTCCAACGTTACAAACCGCTGCATCCGGGGAGTCACCACGACCACCGCCGCCACGACCAGGGTCAGCCCAATCCAGACTGCTCGCGGCACATTCCCCGCGCCGCGCGGCAATGTCCCCAATATACCCAACAGAAGCAAAGGCGCAACCGCGCTGCGTGAGCCAGACAGGAAAACGCCCAGCGCGGCAAAGCCGATTGCGCCGGCGATTGGATAGCGCCATCTGCTTTGGCGGTTTTCATGGACCAAACCTCCAATCAGCAGAGGAAGACAGGCGACCATATTACTCGCATAGGCGGCGGAGCTTACGAAAGTGGCCGGAATCCGATAGTGGCCACTGCCCCCGTAGACGACATCATTACTGCGAAAAATAGTAAGGTTCACCGGATCGGCCGCGGAATAGAAACGCTCAACGCCGAACACCACCTCTGCCACCGCCAGCATCAGCACAGCGGCAGTGAGAATCGCCATCGCTCGGGCCAGCCGGCGGTAGTCGTCGCTGTTCATTATCGCGCCGATCAGCAGAAAAGGCAGGAAGAAAATGTTACCGCGCAAACCAACCAACTGCACCACCGGGTCCTGCGCCGGCACGAAGAACATCAGTATTGGCCATCCGCTTAGGCATAAGAACCAGGGCATCAATGGTCGCAGCTTGACCTTGGCCAACGGTGACAGGGAGCGCGTCAGCACGGCCAGATACAGACCAATTGCGCCAGCATCATAGATGAAGTGTGAGGCGGCCTGCTGAATGTTTCCGCGCAAAATACCATAGGCGTAGCCAATGCTAATGGTCGCCACCACGCCGGCTGAAACTGCACGACGGGTGGCCAGGAAGCAAACCACAAAGCTCATTGCACAGAGAATCAGGCTTATCGGGATCACAAACTAGACTGGTGGCCTGTATCGTTCCGCACTATGAAAATGTTATTGGCTAGCTTGCCTGTCAGCTACAGATCTCCCTACTCAAGCTGTAGCACGAACGATAAGGCCGGGGTCCGCCGCCCGCTGGATGATGTTGTGGAGCTGCCGCAGTTGCCTGCCCGGATCGCAGAGTTGAGCGGCACGCTGAACTCCTGCTCCTCCCAGTCTACGACGCCGGCTTTTGTCCGTGAGCAGGCTTTGCAATGCAGCCGCCAATGAAACTGCATCGTTGGGATGCACCAGAATACCGCAGGATTCGTCAAGGATTTCCAATGGACCACCCGCGCTGGTCGTCACCACCGGCAGGCCTGCCTGCATCGCTTCGATAAAGGCGATCCCGAACGGCTCTGCACCGAGGTTCGCCTGACAATAAATGTCAGCGGCCAACAGCAGTTGGTCTACATCCGAACGCCACCCCAGGAAGCGTATACGCTCCATGAGACCGAGGTCGGTGGCAAGCGCACGCAGAGCCTTCTCGTACACGGCCTCTTCGGGCCGCTGTGGACCACCTGCTATCCAGCAAACCCACTGCGGGACAACAGTTAACCTTGCAAGCGCTTCGAGCAGGGTCCGGTGACCTTTCCAGGGCTCCATCCTGCTCGCTTGTATTATCACCACCGCCTCGGATGGTGTATCGATGCGGCGTCGCAACGCCTCTCGCTCAACCGATTCAAGCTTTTCTGCACGGCGTGCGACGGGATAGTAGAGAATCTCGCAGGGCGTCCCTATAAACAAGCGCCCGAGGGTTGAGGCGGTGAACCGGCTGTTGCACAGTGTCAGATCCGGTGGAGAAAGCCGGGCCCAGAGCACCAACCAATTCCTGCTTGTGACGGCGTCGTGCATCCAAAAGATCAACGGCAGCTTGACCCGACGCACTGCTGGGCCGAATACGGCGAGCGGCCACGCCATGTGGCAGATTACTGCGTCGAACGTGCCGGCGCTCAGAATCTGGATCAGGCGGCGGCGCGCGCTGATTACTTGAAGGGGATTGCGTGCGCGGACGTGGCCCAGGATATGGACCGTTGCACCTGTCTGGCGCAATTCCGCGGCGATTCTCCCGTCGAAGCACAAAGCGAATTCCGGATGCATTTCGGCGCAGAGCGCACGGCAGCGTGCGGCTGTACTTAGCAGTGCCTCGACCCCTCCATAGAGGTTACCGCTATGAACATGCAGCAGTCGCATTCAATGTACTGTTTTGAAGCAGCTCATTACTAATACGCGGCACGCCTCTCGTACACTTCAAAGTAGGTTCCTTTGAAAACCAACGCTGTGTTCTCAAGGACATTATTGAATTCAGTTCCGGGCCAATCTTGTATAGGGTTACCTAGCCCTGGAATCGTCGGAACTACCACGGCGTCCGCCGACCGCAGTTCCTGGTTCTCGCGTCGAATCTCGCCATCGGTTGCGATGCCGGGCACCATAAAGGCGCCGGTTGGCTCGCCGAGCCACGGGAACAGGAGTTGCGCTTCGCCAAAATTGGTGAAAATGGCCAGGCTTTCCCGCTTCGCTAACGACGCGACATAGCTCCATTCGGCGGCCTCTGCAGACACCGCGAACAGGCCGGCGGTCGAAGCAGTAGCCTCCGTTGTTCCCCACGCCGACAAAGCGGAGCGAATTCCGCTATAATTCGCCAGGGCCGCGAGCACACAGATACCGCTTATCGCCGCGACGGCGACCGGCCAGACTTCGGTGGCTATGATGCCGGCGACGAGCACACAAGCGTAGTAGGTCCACGAAGCTGGGGAACCATACAATAGGGCGATAAATCCAAGGTGCAGTCCTGCGCAAGTGAGCACGATCTCATAATTTTGCGTCGCCCTAAAATGGTTTCTGGCGCTCGCCCGCGCAGCCAGGAACGCTGCTACGATCAGATAGACGGTGCCACACCCCCAAAAGATCACCGGCGTGCCGACGTAGTAACCAATTTTCGCTCCGGGAAAATAAAATAGTCCTTGAGCGATTCCTCGCCATCCATAGTGCAATAACCCATACGCACGCGCGCCACTTAGGGGCAGCAGGCTGCGGAGCACTGCCTGCCATCCAAACAGCATTGATAGTAGCAAGGTTAAGCCGAGCCCCGTGCAGACCGCCGGTACGAGGGTACCCACGGGCCCGGTAGCAGAAGGCCATTCCCATTCAGTAGGCTCCACCGCTCCTGCCTGTTCTCTCCGATCAACAGGCATGACCCGGCGGTACGAGTAACAGAAAACACATGCAAGCAGAATTAGCCCGTACAGATAGCCCATCGAGGGTTTGGTGAAACATGCGGCGGTTGCAAAAGCAAGCGCGCGTCCGTGTTGGGCTCTTGCCTGCGACAGCAATCCCAGCGAGAGAAGCGCAGGCTCCAACGAATGCGGCATATCGGGCTCGAATGCCACCATCAGCGGCAAGCTGAGCATCACCAGCACGCGCCCGGCTGTTGCGTTTTCGAGTAGAGCAATCCCGCCGATTGCTACCGCGACCGTCATAACGCATGGCACGCTTAAGCACAGGAATGAGGCGGGACTGGCACCAAACAAGTGGAAACCAAGTTCCTGAATCAATAAAGGAAGAAGTCCATATTGCCAGCCGAAGTAGGTAAAAGGATGATGGCCCTGCTGAAGTAGATAGTGTGTAAGCAGGTACGCTCCGCTATCCCAAAACGCGAAATTATTGAAATTGTACAAAAGCGGCCAACGAAGCAGATACAGAAAACAAACCTCAACTATCAGCAAGCTGGTGAAAATTCGAGGTGAGGTGAAGACGCTGCGCACCCAATCGCCGGACTCTCCAGGTTGCGCGCCGCGAGTCGCAGGAAAAGCCTCTGGACACCGATCGTTGCCTCTACCTCTGAAAATGCCAGCCGGAAACACCCCATCTAACCTCGTCGTAGCTGGCGCGGCTCACGGTAGCTCTCCTTTTGCAATAACCGCATGGCAGAGTCCCTTAGCTGGCCTGCGGCCACCTGAAAGCGCATCAAGATTCCTCTCTTTGACAGGGTAGGTTAGCTGGGGCTCGTCTGGTCCCGTATTTTGGGGACAGTGCCGCTCAGCCGGTACTAACGCCGTCCGCGGTGTCCAACCTTTCAATGCCGCCTGAGGTTACTACTCCGTATACGCGCATGAGTTCGCCCGCGAGCCGTTTACGAGTGAATGAGATTTCTGCCGTCTTGCGTGCAGCCATCCCGAGCGTACGGCGCAGACTTGCATCCGCGACCAGGCGCATGAGCGATGCCGCCAGTTCGTGCGCGTCACCGGGCCGATGAGCCAAAGCATTTTGGTTCTCCCGGATTATTTCCAAAACACCGCCGCCGCGGCTCGCAACCACCGCGCGGCCGCAGGCCAATGCCTCTGCGATAGTAAGTCCGAACGGCTCCGGCGCAACGCTCGCATGGACGACGATATCGAGCGCTCGCATGGCCGCGGCCGAATCGTTGACGAAACCGGTAAATCCAACCCGCCCCTCGAGACCCAGCGCGGACGCCATCTGCCGCAAGTCGCCGAGTGAGTATTGGCTGCCTGCGGTACGGTAAATCGGACCGCCGATAATATATCCGCGGATACGCTCGGCGGGGAGCATGGCAAGCGCGCGCAGGAAAACCTCATGGCCCTTCCAACGAGCCATCGTGGCTACCAATCCCACCCGTAGCGAACCGGACACCGCCGGCGTCATTCCAGCAAGTCCGTCGAGGTCGAGCCGGGAGCCCTCAGGGGTGAAGTTGTCCAGATCGACGGCGTGGTAGATGGTATGAACCGCGGGGGTGTGCGCCAAAGTGGCAACCACATCACCCGCGACGCTGCGTGAGTTTGCGATTATGCCGGCGCAGCGGTGCAAGTTAAACTTCAACAGTCGCGGCATCAGCGGGCGCAGACTCAGAAAATCGTGCAGGTGCCAAATCACCGGTGTGCGGCGCGGTGCCGCCCAGGTCCCCAGTAAGTGCATCTTGAAGCCATTACTGTGAATTACATCCGGCGCGATGCTGCTGATGACTGTGCCGAGCCGGCGCAGGTACGCTGCGATTACTGGCGCCGCGCCCGCAAGCCGTAATACCACGCCCCAGCGGCTTACGCCTGCTCCAGCGGGGCCTCCTGCACCGGCATCCCCAGTAACAGCCAGCGCCGGGGGAAACCGGACAAGTAAGGTGGCAGCGTGAAGCGCGTGCAGCTTCTCCGCCAATACGCCGCGGTCGCCCAGGATGACGGTTATCTGACATCGAGGATATTCCTCGCGCAGGCTCGCGACCATTTCGAGCAACGCCCGCTCGGCCCCGCCCAGGCCGGCGCCCGGATTAAGAAACAAGATCCGCAATGCAGAAGTGGGTAAGTGGGTAAGAGACTAATGAGCCGCGGCAGTTAAGAGACCACAGATAAGCGGTTAGTGCGGTGCCGCTCCCGTTGCTCACTGCGCCGCAGTTGGTTTCTCTGCTAGTGCGGTTCTCCGCTGAAATTTGCAGTATAGGTCGCGCAAGCCTTGGTCGGCAGGTGCGAGCGAGATCGCATGACGGTAAGCCCGGGCAGCCTCGTAATAGTCGTAGTTCGCCTCGTGCGCGCGCCCCAGCCACATGAACGCGTCCGTCGACTTCGGATTCAGCTCGGCAGCTTGCTGCAACGTCGCAACCGCACGTTCGAATCGATCTTCGGCGAAGTAGACCTGCCCGAGCCGTAGCATTGCGTCGAAACTCGGATCGTAGTCGAGCGCGTGGACAAGGGCGGCTTCGGCGATTTGATAACGGCCAGTCATCCGGGCCGCGCTCGCCAATGCCATCTCCAGGATGTATGGGTCAGCGCCCGCCTTAATTCCCTGATTTATAATCGCAGCCGCCGCGGCCAGCTTTTTATCGGGACCATAAATGTTCTGTGCCAGCTCAGCGTAGGCGCGCGGATCGTCAGGATCGAGACCGCAGGCTCTGAGCAGAACCTGGCCTCCCTTTTTGTACTCGTGAACCCGGCCATACCCCGATCCAGCCTTTAGCAGCAAGTCAAGACGGCGCGAATCATCGGAGGTCACCAGGGCTGCGTGCTCATAAGCCTCCGCCGCGTCCCGCTCCCGTCCAAGCAGCATGTAGAATGAGGCCAGTTGGTCGGCTGCGTCGGTAAAATCAGCACTGATCGCGCGGTCGAAGCCGCGTGCAATCGCTTCTTGCTCTTCCGGTAACAGCCAAGGGATGGCCGATGGTGCAAGATAATAATGAAGATCGAGGAAAGGCGCGCGGTACACCGCAATCGAGAGTTGCCCAAGCGCCTCTGCTTTCCGGCCCGCCAGCAGCAGGTTGCGGGCCAGGAGATCGCGCGCCAGTGGCTCGTTGGGATCGAGCCAAACTGCGGCTGAGAGTTGGTTGCGTTGAAGTTCGGCTGCATCGGCGGGCATCATCCGGGCCAACGAGAGGTACGCGGCTGACATCGCAGGATGCTCGATAAGATCGTGGCCGGCCAGCGCGAGATCTGATGAATGGTCAAGCTTATACGGATACGCGCGACCATCCTGTTTCCACGCTGCAATCATGAGGATTACGACGGCGGGCGCCAGCAACAGCCGAAGACTGGAACGATGAGCGGCTGCCTCAGCGATTTTAGGACTCTCGCGCGCTCCCGCCGGATCAGCGAACGCGACCCGCAACATGAGCGCTAGCAGAACCGCAAACAACAACGCGTTGGCAGGAATATGGAAGCTCGAATCGACAAATTCCTGGACCAGGCCGCCACCGATTCCGCCGATTAACCCGGCAAACAACGGCCATCGCCGCGCGGGCATATGGCGCGCGCCTGCAACGACAGCACGAATCACCACGATGGCCACAGCTATTAGAATGATCAGGCCGGCGGCGCCGTTCTCTGCGACGAATTGGAGATAGTCATCCTCGGCAGTGCGGAAGAAGTAATAACGAGATTCCGGCGGCGGCTGATAGTGCGGGAAAATCTCGGGCCATCCACCCGCACCGACACCAAACCGCGGGAACTCCCCGATCATTGTTAGTGTTGCGCGCCATGCCCCGACTCGCGCCGAGAAATCGTCGGCCGAGGTGGTAACCAATCGCATGCCAACTGCGCTGCGCGCCGGCCTCCCGATAACGTAAAAAGTCAACGCTGCCATCAGTGCGAACGTCACGATTGAGAGCGGCATAGCGCCCAATCCGAGCCGGCGCAGAATGGCCGGCGCAAAATCAGGCGCCCACCGAAAACTCATCGCCAGCATCGACGTCACGCCCACGCAAATTGCCAGACCTCCACCCCGGGAGAGGCTCAGCGCGACCGCAATCAGCGCCAGCCAGGCCGCACCCCCGAAGAGCAGCCGCGCCTTGGACCGCTCGTGCCACGAGATAAAGGAGAGAGGAAATAATGCGCCGGCGGTCGCAAGTGGCAACGTCAGCGCAAGGTAATTGGCAAAGTGGTCAGGATTGACGAAAGGACCGCTCGCCCGTGGGGAGTCAACCAGCAACGGCCCGGTCCAATCCCGGGGTTGATAGCACCACAAGATTTTCCCGTTCCACCACGCGTACTCAACAATTCCGAGGAGCGCGACCATAGCGGCTGTTGCCACCACGACGTAAATCATGAGCCGCACAAACCGCACTTGCGCCGTGCGCGCGCTCTCAGCTCCAAACGGATAAAGCAGCACCAGGAAAAACAGAGTGGCCAGCGCCACGAGCTCAAGCAGACTCGCCGACGTCACCGCGGGCGACAATGTAAGCGGATGCCATCTGCGCGCATCGAGGGGGTACAGAGCTAATGCCGGGGTCATCGGGATCGGCGCAACCCGGCTCGAAGGCCGGTGCTCCCAGGTAGGCAACGAGGCCGCCGGAATCGATGCAGATCCGGTTACCGAGGGGCCGGCCCCAGCAGTTGACCGCAGCGTTGACTGCTGACTCTCATGCGACCAACCGTGGAAGGCGACCTGGTAAATCCGGTAAGTCGCCGGCGACAGCAGGTGCAAGATTTGAGGCGGCATCGGCAACAGCTGCACTAACAGCAGCGCGGCCATCGCCATGAGCGGTATTGAGAGGCGGCTCGCTTCGCGCATGAGCAACGGATTCGACTCGGTGGTCATTCCATCGATCGCCGAGCGGGCTATCCAAATCACCGCGAGCCCAAAGATTCCGAGTTCCATCGCAACCACGGCGCCACGATTGACGGAGCCGATCGCCAGCGGCGTAGCTACGATCAGCATCGCGAGTCCACAGGTCACAAATCGGTCAATGGCAGGCAGAAGCCGATCGCCAGAACTCAAGGAAGCGCGCATTGTTGCGGTAAATCTCAGCCGGTCAGTCGCGGGTGAGAAGATTTGCGACGACATTGTCGCAGGAGCCGTGGACAGGGCAGGTGCTGCAGCGCAGCACACTCAGCTTGGTTCGCCGTCAGCCCGGTGATCCTGAACGGTGTAATAGTAGCCGCCGTTCCTTGGGTCACGAGGGTGGAGGCCCAAACACGCCCAATACCCGGCCGCCTGTTCACCACGATTTTGCAGGGTCTGATCCCTGCGAGATGCCGTCGTGGGCATCTCCTCTATGCTCTGTGGCCCGGAATAGATTCTCTGGGGGCTCTACTGGCTATCGCACTTGCTCACAAAGCTGCCGTTAGTGTCCGAGCCCACTGCGACGGTGCCGTTAGCTCCGCTAATTGAGGCCGCATGGCTTGTGAAAGACGGCCCGCATTTGACTGGATTGGTCGCGACCGCCGTCCAGTTGACGGTGCTCGTGCCGCTGCCGTCGGCGTTGATCGTGAACGTCGATCCGGTGGGATTGAGTGTGTAGGAACAGGCACCGACCCCCGGCACCTGTACGATGGCCAGTCCGTTATCGAAGACACCTCCTGTGGTGGACGTGGTATGAGTATGGGAACGCGAGACAGAATTCACCGGAACAAACCCACTCGCAGTTGTCGCCGACCCTATCGTCCAGCAGGCACCGTTACCCCAGACGAATACCGTGGCTGAGGCCGGGGCGGCGAGACACGTAAAGACCATTAAACTGCCGAGCAGCGCCACTAACCTTCCGAGGACCCGTCTGCCTTCGCGATTGGCAAGAACCAACGTGTGACTGTGCACCATTCCACTGCTCATGATACCCTCCTTGGGGGGAATGCTACCGGCTCGTGATTTGGCGGGCAGCCTCTTTCGGCTGAGCAGCAGCCACCCGAGACTCAGACCGCCTCTTCTGAGCCGCTCGCCGCGTCCTTGTCGACTGTGTAGTAGTAACCGCTGTGATAATACGGATGATAATCAGGGCTGTGCAGCTTTATCCGGTTGAGCACGATCCCAAGCAGTCTGCCGCGCGCGTATTCGACTCGCGCGCATGCAATCCGCACTTGTTGGCGTGGCGTGGCCGATGCATTGGCGACAATCACTATACCGTCAACCAGCTTAGCCAGCAGCAACGAGTCGCTAACCGGCAGCACCGGAGACGAGTCGATGACTATGTATTCGTAATCCTGCTCGAGGTGGCGCAAAGTTTCAGCGATTTTGAGAGAACCGAGCAATTCGGTTGGATTAGGCGGAACCGCGCCGGAGCTGACAAAATCAAGATGCTCAATCTCGGTCGGACGCAACACCTCGTGCAGTTCGCGCGAGCCGGTTAACACCTCCGTCAGCCCAAGATGATTCTCAACTGACAGCACGCGATGGCAGCGGGCTCGCCGAAGGTCGGCGTCGACCAGCACGGTCTTGCCACCCAGTTGTGCCAGCATGACGGCGGTATTGACCGAGGTAACGGTCTTGCCCTCGCGGCTGATCGCACTGGTAATTAGGGTGGTTCGCGGCGGATGCTCAGCGCGGGACAGCAGCAGCGCGGTACGGAAGTTTCGATAACACTCGCCGATAGTTGAGTAGGAACCATGGGCCGTTACCAACTCGCGGCCCGCAGTCACCGCTGGTGGGCGGCCGGTTATCAACTCGGGCATGCCGTAGCGTGGCGAACGTCCTTCCACGGCCGAAAACTCTGGCACAATCCCGAGGACCGGTACGCGTAGATAGGCCTCCGCCTCCTCGGGATTTTTCAGCGTGTTGTCGAGGAAGTCGAGTGCGAACGCCAGCGCAAGACCACCACTCACGCCGAGAATCAGCGCAAGCATAAGTTCTCTGGTTTTTTTGGGAGTAGCCGGTCCGCTGGGCATCTCGGCTGGCACAATTACCGAAACGTTGGTGAGCCGGTCACCGCTGGTCACCGCCACGTCCTTCATCCGTGTGAGCACGGCATCGTAAAGTTCCCGATTGGTATCAACCTCGCGCTGCAAAATGGCGTATTGCGCGGCGGCATCGTTCAGATTCAGCGTTTCCGCCCGTTGGCGGTTGATCTCCGATTGGAGTTCGTTCTCCTTTTCGACTGCGGCGGCATACGATGAGCGAATCTCGGCGACTACCTTGCCGGTCGCGGTGTTGAGCCGCAACTCCACCTCGCCGATTTGTGCCCGAAGTCTCGCCACCGGTGGGTAGTCGGGTTTGAACTGGCTCGACAGCACAGCCTCCTGCGCATAGAGGTCGTTCAGTTCCTTGCGCAACGTCTGAATCTCAAGGTTTTGAGCGACCGGCGGCAAGGAACTGTAATCATGCTTGCGGATGATCGTCACCTGGGCTTCCAGGCCAATACGGTCGACCTGAGCGTTAGTCAGGTTCTTACTCAAATCCGATAGACGGTCGAGCACCACCGCATTTTTGCCGTCGAGCGAGATAAGGCCGGGGATAATTCCTTTGCGCCGCCGATAGTCGTTTAGAGCCGCCTCCGATTTCTGCAGTTGCTCCCTGATATCGAGCAGCTTGGTCTGCAGGAAGCGCCGCGCTTCTTCGTTTTGATTGAAGCGAATAATGTTCTGCTGCCGTTCGTAGCCCTCGACCTGCGCGTTGGCCAACTCCGCCGAGAGGCGCGGGTCGTGGGTTGCGAAGCGTATCTTCAGCAGGTCGGTCTCCGGGATCAGGGTTACCTTCAGCATCTCCAAATAACGGTGGACCAGCGCGCGCGGCACGCCGCCATCATCCGCCGCGGGAAAAATCGAACGCGCTTGTGGTGCGCGAGCACGGATGCCTGGCGGAATGCCTGCTACTATCGCCGACCACAGTCGCCCGAGCCCGGTGTTCGACGTATCATCGTCGTTGAAGGCGGGCCGATGCAGCAGACCAAGCCGCCGGATAACGTCAACCGCGATAGTCGGACTTTCCAGGATCTCAATTTGGGTCTTGTAGTATTGTCCAGCGGTGTACGCAGCGGTCTCAATTTCGACCAGGTTCGCGAGAGTAGAAGAGCCTTCGCCGGTAGCAGGTGCGAGCATAATAGTGGTTTCGGCGGTGTAAGTGGGCGGGGTGCTGATCACGTGAACCGCGCCTATTATCATCACCGCGGCCGCAAAGGTGATGACAATGCGTTGGCGTTTGCGGACGAGCCGGTAGTAACGGGCGAGGTCGACCAGGGGCTCGGCCGGATCAATGAAAACCGGACGCGCTTCGGTTTCGATATCAGACACGACGAAGGGAACTTCGGCGCGCCGCGTGAAAAGGCGCTGGGGGTCCATCAGTAGGGGATTATCGGGCCTCCAATGCCCATCTTGGTGAGAATCGAATAAAAAATGTACGGACCGATTCGCAACCCCGAATAGGGCACGTCGACCACGTCATTAGCCTTCACCGGCAAGTCAACCGCCTGACCGCTGGTGATTTGGTCCATGTTTATCGGAATCGTGATCTTGCCACCATGCTGGCCGGTACGGATGAGCGCAATGCTATTAGTCTTTGCCGCATACATCGGACCGCCCGCAGCGCCTATCGCACCCAGCACGGTCAATCCCGAGCCAACCTGGAACCGCCCGGGTTGATGGACCCAGCCGACCACCATCACGTCGCCGCCACCCGGCACGATCAGCACGTCGCCGGGCCGCATCGGCATATTGACGTACTTGCCGGCTCCCACGAGGGTTGCACCCTTGAGTTTGAGGGTGATGGCATCTTCGCTGCCAGCCAACTCCAAAGCTTCGCCGGAATCCGGCGCTGGCGGCTGATCGACCTCATTGCGATGGGTGTCGGGTCCATGTGGGCCAGCTCTACCACGGGCTCCGCGCGCGACTCCGGCAGCGAACTGAGCATCATCCTGGCCAGGTAACGAGGGTGCACCCAGTCCGATTCTTGGTAAAGGTGCTGCCGATGATGCCCACTCTGATGGGGTCGTCCTGTCCGCAACGGCATGATGCTGCGCGAGCTCCGCGGCGTCGTTGGACGAATACCAATCAGAGCCGGCTTCCCCGACAGCGTCCGTGTTGGCAGCGGTTTGCTCCGCGGAATTCGCCGAAGCAGCCTGGGCGTCGGCAACGCTGCGCGCAAGTTGGCCACCTGACGGGGAATTCGCTATCGATTCAATTTGGGGTGAATTTGACACGGTGCCCGGCCGGGATGGAATTAAAATCATTTCGTCCGCTGCAGCGCCGCTGAGACCACCGGCCTGGGTTATGACATCGAGTAGACTTTCCGAAGGGCCAGTCAGCAGGACGAGCCCCGGGCGGTTAACCGCGCCAACAACGGCCACTGCACGATTGTGGTACTCATCGACGAACACCGTCGCCTCCGGCCGGTACATATACTTTTGCAGCTTGCCATCGATTTCCGCGGCGAGGCCATCTTCACTCAGCCCGCCCGCCGCAATCACTCCGAGCAATGGCAACTCGATGGTTCCTCGCGTCGACACGCGAGCACGGCGTTGCGCAAGCTGCTCAATGTCGGGGACAGAGACGGTCAGCACGTCGCCCGGCCCGATTGGGTAATCTTCAGTCCGCGAGTTATTAACTTGACGCTCGGTCCAGAGGCGTTCGAGCTTCGCCAACTCAACCGGGTTCTCGGGCTCGTCGGCAGTGGTCGAGGGAGGAATTACCGCTGAGGTGCTTACGCCGGTGTCGATCCGCATCGTGTCTGTCGGGGCGCAGCCAAAAATCGAGACCGAGCAGATTATCGCAAGCCAAGGCCTGGCCGACGCGCGAAACTGGCTGATTAGCAGGGTGCGGTAAAAACTATTTGACTTATGAAACGTCCTTCCGCACCCTGCGATAGAACTGGCTTCCTTCGTTTTTGATACGCACCTCGCGGACTCGTTAGCTCGCTCCGCCTTTCAGCTCCGCTAGTGTTTGGTTCTCCCCTGCTGGGGGAGATTACAAAGAGGGAAAGCAGGGTGCGGACGGCCTTTTTCCGCATCCTGCTAGGCGCCGCATCGCGAAGCGTCCGCGAATTGATAACAGAAAGGGGAATTGATGGAGGGTTCCTGCTTCTGCAGGGAGGTCACTCAGAATCCGGGCAAGCGTCCGCCATTGCTGGCACGCGCGGCTCTGTTCACAAGCGGACAGAAGCTGAAGGTCGCGCAGGCCGATTTATGGATCTTCATTCCGGGTCTGCGGGCAGTCGACCCCCCGATCATCACTAGAGCGTGCATGATGTCTATCATCCGGTCATTTTTATTGTCAATGGACGGCTTCAATTAGCAGAGTCGCCATAAATTATGGCTTTACTACCACCAAAACCGGGACTTGGCCCCTTATCAGCAGTTTAGAACATTTTTGGCGATGAAAGCATCTTTACGCCACTCGACGCATCAGCTCCAGGATATCATAACCCGTAATCGACTTGCTCTTCTCGGCCCATTCGCGCAGTTCGGCTTGTGGCACGATTCCGGCCTGCGCGCCCTTGGCCAAGTCCATCAAAGCGATCTTGATCGTCGCCTCATCGATCATCTCGCCGGTTTTAGGATCGGCCATCGAGCCGCC
>WNFC01000952.1_pt1 | contig 29300 bp, 41 predicted proteins | sample 5400541 | NCBI WGS metagenome assembly WNFC01 (sample SAMN13153342, study PRJNA577476) | soil metagenome | isolation source: 120 cm saprolite under Douglas fir tree site 2 hole 2 replicate 1 | place: USA:California | collected 2015-04-18
CGCAAACCCAGGGATGGGTTTCTCCCCATCCGCTCCGGGAGCGAGACGTTCCACCGCGACCGCCACTACCGACTTGGTTTTGGCCCCTCGTCCCTTCTGGGCACCCCCCTGTTCGGCTCCGCCCGCATAGCCTTCATCGCGTCAAACGGAAGCTTCCACAGGTCATCGTTTAGGTCTCGAATGAGATGGACCCAGCATTTCTGCTGCCTGCATTCCATAGCGTCATAACCAGGATAAAAATCCGATACAAGCACCCCTTTGTAACCCGCCAGAAGCTCATGCACCACCGCAGCCTCACGTGTGTCCGTCAGTCGAAAGACGACGTGGCGACCTTCGGTGAACACCCAGACGTAATGATCCACACCTCGGATGCTAAGCCGGGTTTCGTCGACATGAACAAATGGGCTTTCCCGCAATTGCTGCACAAGCATCGACTCAGTCCGCCTGTAATACTCGGCGAAGGATTCAACGAAATTGACAATGCTCGCTTCCGATGCCGTCTCGTGGAACACGTCCTCCATGGCCTGGCTGATCAACCGGTATGGAAGTCGAAGAATAATCCGCTGATACACTGCCCAGGCTCGAAAGGCGTGCCCGAACGTCTGTCCGCAAAGCTGTTTGATTGCGGGTGGTTCATAGGACTGTCGGCACCGCGGGCAGTAGCGTTCTTCGCCCAGGTACTTGATAACCATCTTCCTGAATCCGGACTTTGCAAAGTTGAGATCAACGATGACCTTTTCAGCATCTTTGCCCGAGTTGTGAAGTCGCTCTCCTTTGTGCCTGGTGCAGGTTCTCTTCGGAGCGACTCGGATCACCGTGCGGCGACCCACTGGAACGGTCCTCTGGTAGGCTTGGTGACCCTTTGGAGCTCCTGGCCCCTTCCTTTTCGTTTTGTCTGTCTCAGGCCGAAAGCAGATTCGGCCTTTCGGGTAATTGACGCTAGCGTAGAGAAGTACGTGGTCAAGGGCCGCATGCAGGTCGCTCCCGAGACTGGTGGCGTTCTGCTTTGGCTGGTCCACGTAGTCGACGTTCAGTGCCGAATCGGCGTGGGTTCTGAGTCTCGCCAGCTCGTCTGCGAGAAGTCGCAAGGCTTCGCAGTCTTCGGCGTTGTACGAAATGAGTTTGTGCTTGTAAGCTGCTTCGCGCTTTTCCTCCCAGCGGTACCGCCAGACGAGGCTCTGCAACCCAGAGGCATCTGGCTCTGTCCAGAATGCACCGAGGAACTTGCCCAACACCTTCAGACTGTTCGATCGGACCGGAAAATAGACTTTGCCGTACACGTGAGAACTGAGATTGACCAGCCGCTTGCCGATGGACGCAGATTCCGAGCCGAATCTCTTGACGAGGGATTCAATCACCCGAGGCTCGTAGCTGCCGTAGTGGTAGATGGGCGCAGCAGGATAGTCGTTTGCCTTCTGAACGAACATGTGCCAGATCGATTCCTCATCCTCGATCGTGTCCGCCCAGAAGGCGTGATGGGTAGCGGACCCACGGTCGTGTATGAGGAGACCGATGAGATAGGAGAACTGCTGATCTGGAACACCCTCTATATCCAGGAAGAGCTCAATGTCACTTCTCTGGATCTCCGGTAGGGTTTGAATGTAGATCTTGCTGGTCCTGATGGCGAGCGCTTGTATTTCAAGATCGAAGTGCGGGGCTCGGACAGCACTCTGTCGCCTCCTTCGCCGCGGCTTAAACAGGAATGAAAGCTGATTGACCGTGAAGATTCCTTTACCATGGTACCGCTGAGTTGACTTCGGAGTCATTCGATCTAACAGGCTGAGGTCGTCAGCCGCTTCAGCTAGCCTCTTACATGTGCTCTTGAAAGGGCAATACGGACAATGCTTGTTGAGGATCACAGCGGGTGGTTGCGCAGGTGAGTCGGCGGACCAACTTCTGATGCGCTCGACGATCGATCCGACAATCTTGTACGTGGGCTGAAGGTTGACCCGGTGGCGCTCGCCGCCAGCTGTTACAAGATATCCCATGGCAGGAGGCCTACCCTGGATCTGTCCAAGGACGTAGCCGGTGAAGGAGAGATGGAAGAGCTGATCCTTTTCAATGCGCTGTGTTCCTACGACGATAGTCGGCTCATAGGTGCTGGGGTTCTCGCGGCGCGTCCCGCTGACCTTTGTGAGGACATCACAATACCCATCAAGGTCTGCGGCTTTAAAGTTCGCTTCCGTGAGGACGTCAATGCCAGATGAAATGGTGCCATCCTTATAGGAACGTATCGACGTGCTCGTCTGCTGAAGGGCGGCCAGATAGCTGGTCCTGCTGACGTTAGTGTGCTCTTCAAGGATGACCTGATACTCGTGTGGTGTGCCCTGCTCCTCGGTGCAATGGAGGAGAAATGCCTTGCGCGGACAGTGCGAATACGCGCTGACGACATCAGCACGAATGACTTTGCTACGAATCGCATCCGCCATTGCTTCCTCCGGTCGGCTGGCTGTAGCTGCTGCTCCGAGCACGGTGCTCCTTGCCACTTGGCCTAGTCGCACCTGGAAAACTTCTTCGACAATCCTGGCTGGTCTACTGCGTCGCTTGAGGAGGATGGTCAGCTCCGAGTCATCGATTCGGGGCGTCGGCTCAGTTCTCACGCGCACGGTTCACGCTGTCGGCATATGAGCCAAACAAAATCACGCAAGCGGTCCCAGGGTGGAGAAGTGTTTTGGTCAGTGCTTGGGCAATTGACGGCGGCCGTGGCGGATATGTAGGACGTACACCGTTTGGTCCTCAATCGTGAACAGAATCCGATACACGTGCGGTTTGTGGCCATAGAGCAGATGGCGCACTTCAAAGGGAAAGACCGCGCTCTCTGGAGCTAGCGGGCATCGCTCCGGAAATTCAGCAAGGGATGCGATGGCGTCCTGCAGTGCAACAAACCACCGGAAGCCGGCGTCTCCTGCGTGCTGCGACAGCAGCCAGTCAAGGATTGCATCTAGGTCCTGCTCGGCTGCCGCTGTCGTCTCAACGCGGAAGGTCATGCTTGCCGCGCAGATCGGCGAGAAACTCGCTGGCAGGCCTCGTACGCCCCGATTTTACATCTTCGTAGCCGTGGCGGATTCCCTCAACCGCTTCCGCGAAGTCCTGGCGTTCCCACTCCAGATAGGTAGCCAAGGCATCATCAAGGGCAGCAGCGGGGTCTTGCCCACGCCGTTTGGCGTACTCTTCCAATTGCGCCTTGCGCTCTGGCTTGAGTGGGATCATATCCATGGCTGGCCTCAGTTTCCTTCAACCCATCGTAAGACGTTCCGCGGCCAAGGTCAAAAACTATCTGCCGTCATCCTTTAAAGATGCGCTGGCGCTTGACCAAGGAGCTACTTTGTCGTCAGTGGCACGTTCACGCACAGAGAGAGATTTCTGGTACCACTCAAATCGTGTGGCATGCCCTTTCCGGCCCGATATGAATCGACCGACGCCGAGTCTTTTTTGATGTGTCCGGGGTGTCGGATCTTGCTCGCATTGACAGCAGTCACCGTAGACAGAAACCGCTTGCCAAGATCCCACCGACTCATTTCCAGCGAGAACACCCCGACTGCATTCCCAGCCTCCGCGTTCGCCGCCACGATTTGACATGCAAGTGCAGTCTTGCCTGAACCTGGCAACGCACCGATTACGATCAATTCGCCTTTCCGCAAACCTCCGGTCACCATGTCGAGAGGATCAAGCCCAGTCGGTAACCCGACTAAGCCGCCCGCCTCTGCTTGCAGTTCCAGTTCTCGCAAGACCTGAGGCATGAAATCGCGACCTGTGAGCGCGTGATTCACCTGCGATTGGGCTTCTACGTCCAGAACCGTTTGAAGTAACCCGCTTGCAATTTCGGTGGGCTTCTCACCGTCAAGGGCTCGGGCAATTGCTGTCTGAGCGGCCGAGACCAGTCCACGCAATTGCGCCTTCTCTTTCACGATGCGAACGTAGTGCGCAATCGACGGGCGATCAGGAACCCCGTCCACCAGTCCCGCGACATACTCGGGGCCACCGATTGTTTCCAATTCCCTTCCCTGTCTGAGCTCCTCCACGAGCATTACGAGATCAACAGGGCGCGAAGACTCGGCAAGATCGCCCATGCGCGCGTAGATCCGACGATGCGAATCGAGCGAAAAATCTTCCGGCTTCAGTTCTTCAGCCGCTTCGCAGTAGGCCCGCCCGTCAAGGAGGATCGCACCAAGGATTGAGCGCTCAGCCTCTACACTCGCTGGCAGGCTGCGGCTAAGATCGATTTCGAGGGCTGATGTCGTCACCGGACACCGCCTTCCAGTAATTCCCTGTGATAATCGAGAACGTTGCCAGTTGGCACCTTGACCGGCGAGCTCTTGCCGACCGGACTGGTGCCAATGTAACCGCGTCTGAACTCTCGTGCGTTTCGCAGCCACTTGTTTAACGCCCTGTCCCAATCGACGAACTTGCTGCCATGGCCGAGATGATGGTCTTTGAACACTTCAAGTTCGACGTCCAGATCTACACCGAGCTCAATAGCTAGCTTCTTGTGGCTGTCCTTGGGAGCAAAATCTTCTGGCATCTGGAAGGCACGTTTCACCTTCGCGCGGGAAGGCGCTCCAGCGCCCTCGCTCTTGTCTTGTAAGTCTTGTAAAGTCTTTAAGTCTAGAATAGGCCCCTCTAATGCCCCTCTACTGCCCCCCCACTGCCCCTCCACTGCCCGCGAACCGCCCGCAGGTTCGTATTCAGGTCTGACTAAGTCGCCGTGTGTCCAAGCATTTAGCCTAGTTCCTGACAGCCCGCCCACAGCCACACCGTACTTGTGAATGAGTATTGGACAAGAACCTCTCTTGCCGTTGCCTTCGAGGTAGTTGATGTACTTCCGCTCGCGAAGACGATGTAGTGATCGCTGAATGTGTTTTTTGAGCTTCGGATCCCCGAACTGGTAGGCAATGGTTGAAGCGCAAGCGTGACAAATTCCGCTCGACCAGTCGGCGCGAAGGTGAATGAAGACATAAACTCCAAAATCGAACGGGCAGATTTTCCCGTCTCGTATATGGTCCAAGATCCCGTTCCGAATTGCGGTGAAGTTATCCATCACTGCCGGGCCGTCTGTTCTTCTGGATCGACCCAGCGACTGCCTGTCTCAGTAACGAAGAGCGGCATCGTCCCCTGATCCCGATTGTCTGAAGTGGGTTGAAAATGGCCGACCTGATCAATCGACCGCGCGAACTCGGAAGCAATCAAGACACCGGCTGCGCAGCCTTGACGAGTTTTGCGCCGGACTCGTTGTCCATTGAAGTCATAAAGTTCAATTATGAGTTTCCTTGATTTTAGTTCGCTGACTCGTGGGGCAATTGAGTTGTGAACCATTCCGAGTGCTGCGCAAAGTTCGTCCGCAGTTGCGCCGTATTCGCGACAATCACGGATGCGTTCGAGCGCAACTCTGCGTAGTCGCTCCTTGTCGCCGCAAGCGTGCGCCTCAAGGCTCTCCTGATTCGCGCGGGGGCTCACGACGCGCCTCCAGTCGGGCGTCCAAAATCAAGTCGTTCCAGGCTCGATAGCGCGACATCCATGCCGTTGCACAGTTCATCGAGGACACGTCGCATGCGTGCCGAGGCATAGCACCGCCGCAGGCGCGCGAGCTCCAGTTTGCTGTGCGCAATTGCAGCTCGGCTGGTGCGGAGATGATCGGCGAGGTGGTTGCGCGAGGCGTTGCTATCTTGCTCGATCGTCGCCGGTATGTTATAGCTTGATTCCGCTGGATACATCTCGATTGCTCCTTATGGCGAGCCCCGTCCAAGGAAAGCTCGCCATTACTTTTTACGCGCTACGCATTTGCCGCGACCAGTGCGGTGTCTTGAACTACAGCTCGTGTTTGCCGTGAATGTTTGACCGCGTAATTCTCAACCGACTCTGCTGAGATTTCCCACCTGCCGTCTACCCGGTGTCCTATGAGGAATCCGGCGTACAAGAGCTTGTAAACTGAATCCACACGTGTGCCGAGCCTGCGCGCCGTGTCGTTCACCGTGAGCTTCGTATCCCGTCCCATCGCTTCTCCTTAGGCCAAGCGTTAATGCTCAGCATCAATTCCGATCTTGCACCCCACCCCTAGTGGTGGCAATATGGTGTCGGGAAGTGGCTGTGAATGGTCTAGCAGGCGACGGCGCGATGCACGAACAGAGGGAAGCGGGAATCACACTGAAGCAAGAGCATCGGTGCGGCGGATCAGAGTCGGTGGCGCCGGAAACGGTGGATCGTCTGAAGCAGCAACTTGCACGGATGTCCGCGCCATACCCGGCGCCGAACGTGGAGGACATTAAAACCACAGCGCAGATCACCGCGGCGCTGGAACAACGAAGAAGATATAAGCCCAAGTCAAAAGCTGGAGAATTGTTTGGTCGGGGTCCGCTTATAGTCGAGTTTCTTAGGCTCCCGAACGATCCTGCTGCCGCCCGGCGCTTCCAGGCGGACCATCCCCGATACTTTCCCGCTAAGTTTTGGGAAGAAGTTTTGCCGTCCGATGAAGCGATGTACGGGCGCTCTGGCGTAAAGGGTTCTTCTGTCTTTCTTGCGATCCCCGCCGATCTCGCCCCGACCACGCACCCGATGGACTGTCCCGGATGTCAGAACTGTACAGCACAACACTGGCAAAGGCGTCCGGCGCGGCCGGAGACTCCTTTCTGGCAGGGCTACCGAGACCTATTGATGGCTGCGTGGACGACTGCGTTTCCATATGAGTATGTTCATCGTCTGCTAAACGCTCCAACTCCAGGCGAAGACTTACGAGACTATGTGAAACGGCGAGCCCCAAAGGGTCGCCGCACTCGGTCACTGGCGTATGACCCCGTATATCCATTTCAGAAAGATATTGTGGCGCTGGTGGGTTCGACCTGGCGGGCAAAAATATGCGAGTGGTGCCGTTCACCGTTCGTCGCTGATAAGCCTGCGCGCCGATACTGCCCCGAGAGATTTGCACCTGCACCTAAAGTCACCGGCGAGCCCAAACTCACTTGCGCCAGAGCCGCCCGCCTCGATGGCAAACTTGATCACTGGAACAGGAACAAACCTAAGTACCGCCCACCGGCCAGCCCCAGTGGAGCACCAGAATAACAAAGCTAGGCAGATGGCTTTCGTGACGGCAGCTATCCAAGTTTTTCTTGCGGGTCGTTTGCAAAACTGAATGCGCCTGTGCAGGTCCGTGGCAGTCTTATTGACTTTCATCCCGCTATCGGCTACATGGAGAATTAGATTCCGTCTCCATGGCTTGCTCAGCGCTCCCGCTCCAGATCGCCGAGAACAACCTAACCCATTGTCACTACCTGTCCCTTCACTGCCGCAGAGATGGCGAGATACGCGTTGCTCTTGAAGAGCCGCCATCGGACGAATGCTACCCCTGCCCACTTTGTCAGACGCCATGCCACTGCATTCCCCTTGGTGAAGGTGGCACCCTAAGACCACTCCCTTTCTGGAATAAAATTCAAGAAAGTTACTCCTTCCGTGAGGCAGACCGAAGATTCTGGCAGGATCTGAATGACAACCGAAGGCGAGCCTGATTCTGGTCCTTCAGTGGTAATTGGTGTAGTCGCGTGTTACGTCAACTACGCAGCAGGAACCTGAACCGTTCCCTGTCACTGTGATCTGATCGGGTGCGTTTGCATACACAAGAATCGTCCTTCGTGCGGCTACATCCGTAAAACGCTGTATAGCTGTCTTTTCCCTGGCAATGTAAAAGGAAAGCAGTTAAAGCTGCCATTGGGTGGGGTTCGTAAGGGCGCAGACTTCATGAACCCACACGCAGTGTAGAGAAGTCTGTGCTGACTGAACGACCTGATAAACCAGCAACACAACCAACCCGTGATCTCTCAGTGCAGCGTGAGTTATGGCCGGTCGTAGCCTTGAAGAAATCCGAGACGAACTCGAACGACTAATGTTGGAGCAAGTTGAGAGTTTAAAAGCGCAGACCTTCGGGGGCCTCAGCCAAGAAGAATTGCGCAAACAGGACGAGCGGCTCAAACGCATCCGCGAAGTCTCCGCCGATTTTCTATCAGCCTTGAAGAATACATGACTTCCGCTCTGAAATTGTCAGTAAGCGATTTGGTAAAGACGCCCTGTCTTAGAGGTTCCCTGGTTTCTTCGTCGTAGCGCTCGAATCTGCTTCAACGATGACATCCACCTGTGCTCCGGGTTTGAGTCGAGCTTTCTCGCCGCTCTCGTCGGTCACTACGTTTTCAATGCGAATCTCTCTATACAGGTCGTCGCCACCCTCAATGTCGATCTGTGCCTTCTCGGGCTCGCTCGGAACAACAGGCTTAATGATCTTCTGGACGGTACCTTGCAGCTTTTGCCGCTTCCTGCTCATGGGTAACCCCTTCTAGAGAGGATCGAGATTGGACTGGATTGCAGCACCGGAGTACGCTCGCGCCTGCCCTACATCCGTGTGCGCCCCCACTCCTCTCCCTCGTTCCGCTGCCATCGGAATACTAGTTCACTGAGATGGTCGAAGCAATGGGTGAGAGGGCGGGCTTTGCGAGAAACCAGTGCTTCTGTAGCGATTCGCGCTTCTGTTTTGGTGAACTCCAGGATAACTGTCGTAAACAGGCGTTAGCGCTCAAAATCCAAGTCACTGGTGAACGCATCCCCAAAATCTGGCAAAAAATTGTGTGCGCTCATCTAAAAATATTTGACCCCACTAGGCCTTCGCGGCTGCTTCGATCACCCCTGGACGGGCCACGCTGGTAAAGAGTTAAAGCTAGAGCCGCAATCAATTCGCCACCGATCTGCGGGCGATCGGCAGGCTATTCGCGCATCAGAAACATTTGATTGTGGGGAGCACTTTTCCGGCAGGATCGGAAGCGAAGAATCAGCACATTGCAGACGGCGGAGTAACGGAGTTTTTGGGCAACGAATCCGCGCGTCTGACTTTACATGACGCTCTTGATTGCTGGCTTGGGCAGCAACTCTGAGATGGCCTTCTGTAGTCGTTCGTCTTGTAAGACCGGAGGCTTAGCCTTAGTCTCTGGGTTCTCTGCTATGAAAGGCCGTCCTTCGGCACGGTTCCATAAGTATTCCCGCGCGCCCAACATCAGCTCGACCTTCCCCTTTTCCCAGCAATACGCGTAGATTTCTTTGAGGCTTGCTATATCATCCAGCTCGCGCAAGGTGTCCCACGCCTTATTCCTGGACAAATGCTTCATCCAATTTGGCTTACGGCCAAGTTGCTTTTCGGAACGTGCGGCGCCTTCGCGAGCAGCAACACTCTTCGGCGACTTGCAGCGTTTATCGTACTTGCGTTGCATCGGTTTAGGCTGCGTACCGTCGGCGTTTGTGCTCATGGTTTATTGGCCCCCCCCTTGTAATCACACCTCATGCTTCATCCTAGCGAGAACATCGGCGTACATTCGGGCGATTTCAGGGTCCGGATGTTGACAGCGAGCCTCCGTATCGGCCATGAGTTCCGCTGCAAGATCGAACTCGCCCTTCCGTATCAAAGCTTGATATAAGCCGAGCGTGACCTTTTCGAACCCGCCAAGCTTTTCGAACACCTTGCGCGCCTGCTCCTGCGTAAGTGGGGCGTACTCTTTTAAAACCTCCCAAGCCTCTCGTAACTCATCTTCACTTAGCGAATCCTCGTCTCGTTTATCTTTCGGCATGGGGAACCCTGTATTGTGCTTTTTATAACATCGACTAGAACCCACTACAAGGTGCTTAAGATTCAGATTGCTGCTTATTTTCTACCGTGCCTGCGTTCTTTGCCGTGCCTCCTGGTTTTAGCTTGGGGCGGATGACCTTAGACATGACTAATCGTTCTAGGGCGCTGCCCCGATTCCGCACAAACTAAATTCACTAGGGCTGCAACAGTTTGGCTGACCTATCGCATTTCTCCCTTGACATTCATCTCATGTAGCGCTACATACAATACTCATGCGGACTGAGCACCCGCAGGAAAAGGAGCAAACGCAATGCAAAACGAAAAGGCACAAACTCTGAAAGACGGACTGGCCAAGCTGATTCAGGCTCTGGCCACTGATACCGATGAAGCGCGCCAATCGACACTTTTTACCTCGTACCTTCGGGCGTGCGGGATGTTCCACAACTACAGTTGGCATAACTGCGCACTGATCTGGTCGCAAAAACCAGAAGCTACGCGGGTTGCTGGCTTTCAGACCTGGAAGAAGCTAGGCCGGTATGTTCTCGCAGGGTCCAAGGGAATCGCGATCTTCGCGCCTATGATCTTCAAGGATAGGAGCGCGGCAGAAGAGAACGCCGAGCAGGAATCGACGCACGTTTGGTTCCGCGTGGTGTATGTGTTCGACAGATTATCTCGTGATTTGTGGCCGAGCCGCTGCGCGCCCGATGGATTCCGCCTGTGCCACTTTAGAAAGTCCTCGACAGCAGCAAGCCCATCATCGCTCAACTTCCCGTCTGTGTGCAACGCTCCCTCATGCAGGAGTCCAGCAGTCGGCATTTTCCGTCCGCCAGTTCTGGGGGTCTGAGCTCTAACGCGAAATTGCAACACCTATCGTTTATTAGCCGGCGGAACAGGTATCAGCGCGCGACACCCTTCGTGCACTCAGGCTTGCGGTGAATCCATTTAACTCCCGTTTTCCGGGAAACTAGCACAGTGTCAATCGCGCCCCCCACGATGGAGGGTTGATACGTAGCTGTGAGTTCAACGATCTTCTCAGCTCCAGCTACTAGCCGTTCCTTTACTCCGAGCCCTCTGACTTCGAAGTCCAGTCCATTGCGCCATGATTGGGACCGCACTGTTCTGCCAGCTGCGAACTCTTGCGCAATCGCAGTCTCGCCGATTACCTCAGCAAAGACGGCGTCACTCGCTGGCAAGCGCTTTGTCGAGTATCCGACGGCACGACCTGCACCGTCGCGTTGTAATTGGTGAATGTTAACCTCTATCACGACCCGCTGACGTTTCTCATCGAAGCCAGCGAAGATGGCTGTCACGAGTGATTGTGGCCAACCTTCTTCCGGATGATCCTTAACATCAGGTTCGAGCTTCGCCGCAAGGTCTGCACCGTACGCTTCCGCTAGTGCCGAAATAAGTTCTTGCCGTGGTGCGTTCGCGAGCACGTGATAGTGCTGCCTCGCGACGGCGGTGGCATCCCATTTGCCGCGCACACCCGCATAACTCCCGTAGCCCGTATTCGCAAAAATTAGTTGATCGTCAAGCGCATCAACTTTGCAGCTATGAAGGGAAACGCCTTTCGCGCTCAATTTCTTGCTATCCGCCGCAATTACAAGATAATCGTCCGCGGATTGAAGCACAGCGATAGAGCCGATCGATAGTTGGCCGCTTGCGCCCCGAGCCAAGATCGCTGTGAAGACAGCAACGAATAGCACTCTCCATGGGAAAGCGCAGGTGCTTCTGCACCACTTTGCGAGGCTGCTGATCATTCACGGTCGATTTTATCTTATGCTGGGCGGAGTTTGAGCTCCAACGCTCGCAGTCGTTAGTTATCCGACTTCAGAGCGTTCGTTCGATAGTAGCGGCCACGTCGTCACTCAATTCCTCCGCCCTCTGCAACGCTCCCTTGATCCTGACAATCTCCATCTCGCGGGCCGCGATCTGTCCGGACGGTTCGCTGTGACCTCGCGCAGCCACCAGGCTGCGCTCGTGGCTGGCCAACATGCGTCGAAAGATCGGTACGGCACTTTTCTTCGGCTGGGCATGGGCACAACCAAGGCAGATCAATCCCTTTGGACAATGCTCTCCGGTGGGCAAAGCGCAGAGGTGCGTGCCCATATCGCGCAGGTTGCAGTGCTCAGTGAAGGCCGCCCATTCTTCGGCGGTCGGGTTCTTCAATCCGTCTTCGCCGTAGTAGGCGTTGTAGAGGCTGCGCACGGTCTTGCGATACTCCTCGATGAGCTGACTGGGGTAGAGCTTGGCGTAGATCATCACGGTGTCGGGAGAGGCATGGCCGAGCAGCGCTTGAATGACGTGCACAGGCGTGTTGTTGTTCAGATGTTCGGATGCAAAGACGCGCCGGCAATCGTGCGGCAGCAGAACGAGAGGAGAGCCGTTCGAGTGGCGCGCTTGCGCGGTGATCGAGACCTCGGATGCGGGTGCGAATGGTCTGAATGCCGGCGGCACTGGGATGGTGAATGCCCTGGATCAAATACGGTGCTGGAGGACGAGGACGTTTTTCCTGCAGGTCCCAATGATCACAAACCGGAACTGACTCGCTGTTGTAGAAGCGTTTTACGTATCGAATGATCTCGGCCAGGACACGACCGAGCCCGTCGCCGATGGGGATGACACGAGCACGATCGAACTTCGATGGCTTAATGTGCAGGAGATAATAGATGCGACCATCTGGCATCTTCCGCTTAAGAATGTCGAACGTGGTCAGTTCGCTCGCCTCTTCAATCCGCAAGCCGCTCTGCACGAGCAGTTCCAGGAGAGCCCAATCCCAGAACGTATCCACCTCGTCTGACCACGGATAACCGCGTGTGGTTACGACCTTCGGCGCCGCTACCGCAGCTTTCCACTGCTGAAGGGCGAAGGCGCGAATCTTCGGCATCTCGCGCTCGAGATCGAGCACTGTCGCAGTGATGCGGGCTCGGGTGCGTTCCCGTGCTTTTTCGAAGCCGTACCCGAGAAGTGTGTGCCGCGTCACCGGAATCGTGCGCGGAGCGAAACGCCTGAAGGGAGAGTCGGGTTCGGTTGCCCAGGCGCAGAGGTCGGAAAAGAAAACGCGCAGGTCCACAAGCCAGCTATGTGCGGTTGGACGCACTTCATCGCCGGCTACGGGGCCACGCTGAACAGCGCGCGCACGTGCAATCACATGCGGGATGTAGTCGCGGACGTGCCGTGGCAGAATCTGGGAGCACCGCTTAACGTCGGGATGCCTATCCTGAATGAATCGCCAAAAATGTGCGACCGCAATGACTTTATGTCGCAGCGTCCGATAGACATCGCTGACTCGGGCCTCGTACGTTTCCAGATAAAGAATCATGACCTGCCTGAAACGATCCGGCATGCCGGCGTTCTCAACCAGTTCCGACGCCGTCATTCGCTGTTTCCTGCCGTGGCGGGCAGAGCCTCGCTTCGGTGTCCGAGAAAACACGCCGAGCGAGCAGAGTGCAGCATCAAGCGCGTCCGTCCCCTTCGACCAGCGAACTGACAGCAACTTTAGATCGTCATCCTTTATATGGTGGAGGCTGTCGTAACCGCGTGCGAGTAAAATCCGCAGTCCATTCGAAACTGCCAACTGGCGGCTGTGAGCCGACGTCCATGTGATCGAACCGGTCGCCTGCAAAAGCAACGTGTGCTGTTGTGCCAGCGGGTGATCTTCGGGCAAATGCGCGATCCACTGGTTCACGCGTAGGTCGGACAACATGTCCAGACTCGGAGCGATCATCCGCGCAGAGATCAGGACGCGTGCACCCCAAGTCCAATAATCCCTGCCGTGACGATCGACACCAGACTTCCACTTCGGCCAAAACTTCTTCTCGAAATCGTTCCAGCGTTGTTGCAGCGTTGATCCGCTGCAACGATCGAGAGCGTCGGCCAAGTATCGACAGACTGCCCGCATCTTCGACCTCTCGAAGCTGTTCGGCATACGGAAATGCGTTGTGACCTCGTCAACCAACGCAAGCAACTTGCCTCGGTCGTAGCGCTGCGTTGCCAGGGCTTCTGCTTTCTGAAATGCGGTCATCCTTATTAGTAGGCTCCTTGTTCTCTCCGCGTTTTAAACCCCTCATTCCCTCGTTTGAAACCCATAGCAGAGACGGCCCTTTCCGCCGTCAAGGGTAAAGCTGTCGCCAGCCATAAACCGGCTGCCCTGTGACTGCTCGGGCCGCTCTGCACAACACCTCTCCACTACGAGGGAATGAAGTTTTTTAAACGCTCGTAAAGGAGAAACACAATGCAGCGAACCGAAAAGCAAGACATCTACACCCGGATCACCAACCAGATCGTCAGCCACTTGGAAAAAGGCGTCAGGGGTTCGACCGTGGAATGCCGAGCATGCAGCCGGACGGATTACGCGCCCACTCCGGCACAACGGGAAGCCTTACAGCGGAATCAACGTTCTCTCGCTGTGGGCAAGCGCCATGGCGCAGAACTTCGCGGCGCCCATCTGGATGACCTTTAAACAGGCATCGGAACTTGACGCCCACATCCGCAAGGGCGAGAAAGGCTCGCTTGTCGTCTACGCAGACAGCATCAAGCGAAGAGAAACCGACGAAAAGACTGGCGACGAAATCGACCGGGAAATCCCGTTTCTCAAGGGTTACATCGTCTTTAATGTCGAGCAGATCGAAGGCCTGCCGGAAGTTTATTACGCGAAAGCCGCACCTACACTCGACCCTGTGGCCCGCATCGAGCACGCGGAAAAGTATTTCGCAGCCTTGGGAGCAGCCATCCGGCACGGCGGAAATCGCGCGTTTTACAGCATCGCTGCCGATGCGATCCAGATGCCGCCATTCGAGAGTTTCCAAGATGCGGACAGTTATTACGCGACGCTTGCCCATGAATGCACCCATTGGACAGGCAGCAAGACCCGGCTCGACCGTGACTTCGGCGGGCATCGCTTCGGGAGCGAAGGTTACGCTGTCGAGGAACTGGTAGCTGAACTTGGGGCCGCGTTTCTGTGCGCCGACCTGGAGATTGCCCTGGAACCGCGCGAAGATCATGCGTCCTATATCGCAACCTGGCTGAAAGTACTGGCTGCTGACAATCGAGCAGTGTTCACCGCCGCGGCCCACGCACAACGCGCCGCAGAATTTATCAACACCAGAGCAGCCGCCGCCGCGCAAGTCACCACGACTTGCGCGGCATGATGTGACTGCAGACGTTGACGCCCCCATCAAGAATCTCCTCCGGGCGGCTCGATCGCGGAAGCTTGGGCAATGGTGCGCTCCAGTTCCGAGATCGTTTTATCGTCATAACCGAAGACGTACTGTGCAGCTTTAGCTGATGGCCACGAGCGGTGCTCCTTGGCTCGCCCAGTGTTGGACTTTACCCTCTCCAACGCAGTGACCATCGCTTGCTGATCGACGCGTAGGTACAGATCGGCTGTCGTGCTCAGGTGCGAATGCCCGAGAATCTCCTGCGCGACTTTGATGTTGCCAGTGGTGTCGAGTACGCCTTGCGCGAGAGTGTGACGGAACAGGTGCGGATGAGCCGAGATGCCTGCCTTTCGACCGATGTACCGTAGGACCGACTCAAACGTCGCATAGCGGAGGGGTTTGCCTTGACCTTTTCGCGAAGCGATCCAAACGGCATGAACGTCCGGCGACGCGCGGCGCTCGTTGCGCAGGTACTCTTCGTAAATCGGCCAGAAATCGTCGGTGACGGGCACGCGGTGCTGATCACGCGCACCCTTCAGTCGCACGGTGATGAGTCGCCGTTTGCGATCGACATCCTCCAGTTCCATACCCAGAATCCCGTGTCGGCCAGCAATCGGACTCCAATCGCCGATGCGCTGACCAGCGCGAGACAGCAATATCAGAATCGCTTTATCGCGATAGGAACCGGCGCTGTCGATCAGCTTCTGAATCGCCGCGGGCTCCAAGATCTTCGGGAGCGTTCTTGGAATACGACGGCGAAATCCATCACGTTGCCTCTGGCGCACCGGCAAGTCGCGCCCGATCATCCCGTGACGTAGCTCCTCGGTGAGAGGGTTCCCGGAGGCTGGGTTGATGCGACCCTTCCACGGACCCCGCCCGTCCTGGGTATCGCGGCGAATACAGTACTCAAAATAAGACGCGAGCACGCTTAACCGATGGTTGATCGTGCGTGGCTGGCGCGGCTTCTGCGCAAAGTGTGTGGCGACAGCACCTTGCTTCGCACCTCGCGCGAACTCAATGATGTAGACGCCGACGATCTGACGCGTGACTTCGTCAGGATCGCCTCCCGAGGCGCGCAGCCAACTGAAGAAATGTGCAAGGCCAATCGCGTAAGCGCGCTGGGTGTAGACAGAACAATCGCGCAAGCTCAGATCCGCTAGAAACTGATCGCACGAGCCAACGCCGGCGTCGTCTGAGTCACAAACACGGAATGAGTCGCCGAATCGCTCGGTTTTTCTTAGGACGTTGTAAATCGACATAGTAGCCATCTTCGCTTGACCGCTATCGAGAAGTACATCTACAGGTGGAATCCATCGGGCGCGCAGAGGCTCGGCCGCAAATCACGAGATAAGACGTTTCCCAAACGGACGGCCAAGCCCTACCTGATCTGCCCACGGGATGCACTGGGAACGGAGGGTCAAGTCTTTTTTGCAGCCGCCTTTTGGCTTACGCTGCGGAAAAAGGCATCACGGTTGAGACTTGCAGTATTGACGGTAGCGCCAAAGGGTATGCGAGTAACCAGGGTAAGCGCATCACGCTTTCCGACTCGCTCACCTTCGCTGATCGCGCGGCCGTCCTGATCCATGAAATCAGCCATTGCCTCTTGCACTTCGGGGAGTCTAAGCCAAACCTGAAACAACGCGAACTGGAAGCGGAGGCGACTAGCTTTGTCGTCGCGTCCCACTTCGGGCTAAATCCTGAATCGAAGTTTTACCTGGCCGCCTACGGAGTCAAAGCCAGCGACCTATTGGAGAGTCTGCCCGTCATCCAAACGACTGCCGCGCAGATTATTTCCGCATGTGCAACGAACAGCCAACAGCAGACAGCAGCGGTCGAGATGGCCGCTGCTGCATAGGGTGACACTGAAGGTGGAATTGATGGCAATATAAACCGGGCCGACCTTGAGCATTGGCCGGACCCGGTTTTTTGTAAGCAAACGCAGTATTGATTATATTCCTCCTGCGGAAAGGAACAAACGCGTATGCCAGGAAAGAAAGCGCCCACGGACATCCACGCCGCGGCTGTTGCCCTGGGAAGTAAAGGAGGCAAGGCTAAAGCCAAGAAACTCACTCCTGCAGATCGCAAGGCACTTGGCGAACGGTTAGCTCAAGCCCGAAAGCGGATTCCGCCTGAGGAACGGCAGCGAATAGCCAAGGCTGCAGTTGCCGCACGCGAACAAAAACGTCAGCAGCGAAAACATGGCACGAAGTAATTGTTGGCGAATCGAGGCAGGCGCAAAACCGGACGAGAGGACCCTGAGGTCGATAGAACGACTAAAACTCGCGCGGAACACTGTTCCAGCGCAACGGGCGGGGCATTCTAAAATCGATTCGGAGGTCGCTTTAAGGGGTCACTCTTCGGCGTCGCCCAAGATTCTGACCACGAACGATTCTGAGCATGAAAGTGCTTGACTTCATGGCCCACTGAATTGCCCCCCACCTGTGGGTTATTGTCCTAACAGGTGCATCGTTAGTCTTTCGGGCGGGGTTGTGGCCTGCTTCAAACGGAATTTGAGCACGTAGCATTCCTCGTGAATCGCTTTTCCGTTCTCATTGCTCCTGGTGGTTTCCAGCTCCACGGGTTCGTTGCAGACGGAGCAGGTTGGAAGTTCCGGTCTGACCTGGCGCCGAATCCAGGGAATAAATCGGGGGATGTTGGGCATGGAGGGGCCTCCGATGCGAATTATCAGATTGCACAAGAGACCGACGCCCGACCTGGGCACGGCGGAGGGATGTGTAAAGGGACTCCTAAAGTCTAGCACCGGACTAGACAATTACAAGCCCTAAGAGTCCGACACCTGTCTTGTTGTGCGTTCGACAAACAACTTTCTTGATCAGTCAAATCGGTGTCTAGCGTTACTCAAGAACGAACCACTTAGCGGGGCGAGATTCGCAGGGTTTTCGGAACAACGAGAGAACGACCGCCCGCGTGGGGTTGCATGGGTGGCGGAACCCCAGAAGGATAAGGGGTCGTTGTGCTCCGCGGCGCAGCGGACACCGGGAAAGGTTAGGAAAGGGTCGATTAATTGGAAAGCCTCACTGGGCGCACTTTTGCGCACTGACCTCACGCGCTACGGTGGCGCAAGGTTTTCAGAACAGTCGAGTGTGCCGCTTTCCTCAATTGCGCAAGCCGTTCACTGAACTCCTTCTTGCCATACAAACCCTTGTCCAGCTCATGAACGTATCTGGCCGTAAGTTCTGTCCGATTCCGGCAACCTGTGCGGTCAAATATAGCGCTCATGTGGTTGCTAACCGTGTGTGCCGAGATTCCCATGAACTTAGCGATCTCCGCGTTTGTGAGGCTGGATGCAACAAGTATGGTGGCGGCGAACTGGCGGGGTGTCAGCACATCCATGAGGGAGCGTTCCTTTTCAACTCCTTTGGGTCGCATGTTTGCTCCGTCACGGTTATTTGCGAATGGCCGCTCGGCATCGCGTGCGCGTGAGCGGAGCGGCAGCTCTGCATGTTAGACAACGATAACCACAATGATGACGGTCGCGCAGGGCTGTCCAGGATTGAAATTGACGCGTACGGTTTGGTTCAGCGGGAACAGGGTGGTTTGATCGCCGCAAAAAACCAATGGTGGACGATATGCTGTTTTGCAGCAAGGTCACGAACGTGACCTGAATGGTCTCCATTCCGTTCAGGGTGTTACCGAGCTGCACGAAGCTGACCGAACCTTGGATTGTGGAACCTGTCTCGATGGCGCCACGGACGAATACATTGCCGCAGCCGGTTGAAAACAGGAGCAACGAGAGAACCAGAAGGGGCGAGAGGAGGCGCTTCACAAATCACCTCGCCATTGAAGTATACCGCCAATTGTCAGCTCCGTGCGTGTGGATGCGCTGCGTTGTACGTCTTCTGCATTAGTGCCACCGAGACAAACGCGTATTGCGCTGTGGTGGACAACTTCGCATGACCGAGTAGTTCCCTGATTACCACCAACGCGGCGCCATTGTTCAACATATGCGTCGCGCACGCATGGCGTAGTAGGTGCGGGTGCATCGGCTCCAAGCCCTTCGCCTTACAGACTTTCAAGAGCACACGACGAATCGTCCGGACATTGATCGGCTCCGGTTCCCGAGGCAGACTCGCAAACCAACGGCTGTGACGGCATGAGGGGTGTTTACATTCGAAAAATAGGGCCTGAGTTTGCTGCTTCCGCCTGCGAAGCACTGTCTCTCGCTCCGGCAAATACGCATCCAATGCCTGCTTTAAGGGTGAGCCGACCGGCACGCGGCGTTCTTTGCCTCCCTTACCGTGAATCAGGATCGTCCCATCGGCAAGGAGTCAGCCATCATAATGCTGGCCGCCTCTTGAACTCTGACTCCGGTTCCGTACAGGAGTTCCAGTTCAACCCGATCCCGCGCCGGCCAAGTTGTCGGTATCTCGCCGTCCAGGAGTGCGCTGACCGCCTCGACAGTCGGGGGTTCAATCAGCGCTCTGGCAACTTGGCTTGAGGGATGAGCCGAAACGCATTCTCATCCAGGATTCCTTCGTCCACCAGAAATTTGCCGAAGGCCTTGAAGACTCTCAGTGCGTGGTTGCGACTGTTCGGGGATAAGCTCTTTGCGGCCAGCAGGTGAACGTAGGCCCGCATGACGCTGACGTCGATTTCCCGCGCGTCTGTTTCCGGCCCTAGAAATGTCATCAGGGCTTGTAGAGCTTGCTGGTATGTCTTAATGGTGTTTCGGCTCAGGTTCGCGATGCGCAGAGATTGCAGGTAGAGCTCGATGTTATTTGCTAGCACGGTTACCTCCTCTTGGATGGCACTTGGAATGAACTTGCTTGATGGTGCGCATATCTACGTGGACGTAGCGCATTGTTGTCTCGATGTCGGCGTGGCCCATCAGCGCTTGCACACTGCGCGGGTCCGCCCCGTGCTCAATCAGGGTGGAACCGAAAGAGTGGCGCAACTGGTGAGGATGAATGTTGCGACCCAAAACAGCGCGGCCCAGCTTTTGGACAATCAAGAACGGCGTCTGCCGCGTAAGTGGGGCACCGCCCGATTTTGGACGTTGCTCGCGTCCGAACCAGAGGAAGCTAGGCGCATTTACGAACACAATTCCGTGCTCCGGCCGATTGCCCATTAGGACTGACCGACCGCGCTCCAGGTAGGCCTTTAGAGCGACTGCTTGGGGAGGGCTCATCATGGCGAGTCGCTGCTTGTCGCCTTTGCCAATGACCCGCAGCGCCGACTGGCTAAAATCCAGATCAATCAATCGCAGTGAGAGCAATTCGCTGACCCGCAGCCCGGAGTCATAAAGGGTCTGAATCATAGCCCGATCTCTGAGCATGATCGGCGATTCTGGCTGCTTGGCGAGATAGTCCAACAACCTGGTAACGTCGGCGTCAGGAACACTTTGGATCAGCCGTAGGTGGAACTTCGGCGCACGAATACCGCGGGTTGGGTTGGCAGGAATCTTGCCTGCATACCGCAGGAAACGGTAGAAAACTCGCACTGTGGCAAATCGACGGGCTACGCCGCTTCCGCTCAGCTTCGCGTCGATGAGAGTGGCGAGGAACGCCCGAACGTCCTCCCGAGTTGCGCATGCAAGGGGTATGGGGCCGCGAGTTTCGAGAAATGCAAGGAGGCGTCGCAGATCGCTCGTATAGGCGAGGATTGTGTTTTCCGCCGCCCCTCGCTCAATTCTGAGATAGTCAATAAATTCCCCAATAGCAACGTCTGTTGGTTGAGGCGAAACGGAAGTGGATGATACCGTGAAATCAGCCACGTTTGCCCTCCATTCCAGCATTCTCTTTGCCAGATGTTTTCGTTGCGGTTTTCGCTTTCCGCTTTTTGCGGACGTACTCTTGCCTTGCTCGCATGGCGGCTTGTTCTTCTCGGAGATTCATTGGATCGCCTCCTGATGCAGGCTGTAGAAGCACCGTTGCGCCGTTCCTTTGCTGAGCTTCAAGAGAGTACAAATCTCTGCCCACGACAATCCGCGCGTTCGCAGCTCAGCGACCTTGTGGCCATCTGCGTACACCCTCGGGCGACCTAAACGCCTGCCCTTGGCTTTCGCGTTTCGCAGGCCAGCCTTCACTCTTTCCTGAATAAGGGACCGTTCAAATTCCGCCATGGCGCCGATTATCTGGAACATGAGCCGACCCGATGGGGTACTGAGGTCAAGGTTGTCTCGCAGACTGATGAAGGCCACGCCGTACGCCGCGAGATCGGCAAGCGAATTGACCAGGTGCTTCAACGAACGTCCAAAGCGGTCAATTTTCCAGACCAGCACGGCATCAAACGTTCTGCGATGGGCGTCCACCATGAGCCGATTCAGCGAAGGACGTGATTCCTTCGAACCGGATACGTGGTCAACGTATTCCGCGGTTACTTGCCAATCGCGGCGGGACGCATACTCGCGTAATTCTGCGAGCTGCATTTCGGGATCTTGGTGGCCGTTGGAAGTGGACACTCGTGCGTAGAGAGCTACGCGAAGAATGGGGTGGGGTGGTGCTTCTTGCGTGGGGAACGACGGACTGCTACGGTGATTCTCAGCCATTTGCGCCTCCGAGTAGGTGCATTTCGGTTAGCCCCGTTTCGAGTGTTTCCGCACTCGGGCGGGGCGGTTCTTTTTCAGGATGACTATCACACTAAGCCGCTTAGTTGTCAAGTGCCAAATCGGACATTAGCCAGCAACAATCTAAAACATTGCAACTAAGCGGATTAGTGGTAGAGTGAGTGGGTATGGCCAAATCTGTACTTTCAAAGTACTTGTCGGAATTGGGCAAGCGCGGAGGCAAAGCACGGCTAAAGACGATGACTGCTGAGCAGCGCCGTCACGTCGCACGTAAGGCAGGCATTGCTTCAGCAAAGGCGCGCAAGGCTTCCAGGGCCGCGGCAAAGGCCCGCGGCACGAAGGCAAAGGGGAAAACGAGGGATAGGTAACAACTCAGGCTCGAGCAGAGTTAGACGCGTTTGCGCATAAAGGAGACGAAGATGAAGCGATCGATATCCTTGGTTTTAGTGTGCTTGTTTCTGTTGGAGTTCGTTGCATTTGCGGGCCTGGGCAGCGACAAGACTGCCTACGTCGGCGGTACCGAGAATCAGATTAAGGATGGTGCGGAGGGTGTATCTTCCGCCAAGGACGACAAGAATTTTACGTTCGAATATAAGGGCGGAAACTTGGCCATTCCCTACAGCCAAGTGAACGATCTTGAGTATGGCCAGAAAGCTGGCCGCAGAATAGGCCTCGCGATCGCGATCAGCCCCTGGCTCCTCTTCTCGAAGAAGAGAAAGCACTTTCTGACAGTTGGCCGGAAGGACGAGCAGGACAAGCAGCATGCTGCAGTCTTTGAGCTAGGAAAGTCAATCATCAGAACCACGATTGCAACGCTGGAAGCCAGAACGGGAAAAAAGGTTGACTACCAGGACGACGAGGCGCGAAAGAGCGGCCTAGGAGGAATCTAGCCAATGCTCGCTCATTTAGTGGTTGTCGGGATGCTTTTGCAGGTCGCTGCGAATCCTCGGATAGCAAAAACTACGGATGATCCCTCCGCATTGCTCAAGGTCAAGCGAATTTACGTGGAGAGCTTTGGAGACGACGCGACCTCGAAGGGAGTGCAATCCATGATCGTCTCCTCATTGGTGGAAACGAAGCGATTCAAGGTAACAGAGAACCGCGAACATGCGGATGCGATCCTTAAGGGAGTTGCTTTGGAAAAGAGCTCTCAAGAGCTGCACGCTTATGGGGAGGGCACGGCCGTTCATCGAAGTGCGATAACCGACTCGTCTGCGCATACCGAGACGATCAATGAGGCGAAGGTTTCCATCCGTCTCGTCGATCCCGACGGCGACGTAATCTGGACAAGCACACAGGAGAGCAAGGGCGCGAAGTACAAGGGGTCAAGTGCCGACGTTGCTGACAAATGTATAAAACAATTGCTTCGAGATGTCGAAAAGCTGGAACACGCTCGGCAAGACTAAATCACTATGCACGAACGAATCCACCTCATCAACCATCACGGCAAGCAAGTCCTGGTGATCGATCTATCGAACTGTTCAGCGGTCGAGGTCGAAACGGTTGCGCGAGGCGTTCCCGACTATGTGACCGCTCAACCACTCGGTTCGGTTCTGGTGCTTTCCGATTTCACTGGGGGATCGTTTGATCAGGAAGCCATTCGGACGATGAAGGAAAGCGCAGTCTTCGACAAGCCCTACATCAAGAAATCGGCGTGGGTAGGAGCAGAGAGCTTCCCCGAGGCATTCAGGGACAGTCTAAAGAGCTTCTCGCGGCGCGAATTTCCCACCTTCAAAACTCGTCAGGAAGCCTTGGACTGGCTGGTCGAAGATTGAATGACTACAGCAATGGGGGCTGTGGCAATAAAAAAGGGTCAGAGCCGACAGAAAGCGGCCGCGGATTTCCAGGAAATGGGGACCGTGCGGTGTGACGGTTGCGGCGAGGAGTTCGTCATAGGTCACCATCTGGCGTCTGTGAACAAGTGGGTCGCTGACCAACAAGCGCATTGGCTGGAAAAGGTCCTCGCGGAAGAGCACGAGCGCGATATGAAGCACCCAGACCGAATAGACTTGCCGGATTGAATGGCATGGGCGGGATCTGATTTGATTGAGTTCTCTTGCAGGGTTCAACAATCGGAAAGCCCCGATGGACTAAACATCTCAGACCAGATCGCGTCGAAGGCTATGAAGGGCGGGAATGCCGCTGTGAACGAAAGGCATCCGATTCCGGAAAATGGAGCGCTGGCAGCAGCAGAGCGCTGAGAGTCTCAGCGCTGGCGTATAATCCGCGCCGCTATGGTAACGCCGACAACCTCACCACCGCCGGTTCCGGACAAGCTTTATGGAATCTTCGCGGGGCCGATCGATCAAGCCGCTGTCCAGCGCGTGGCGAACAACATTGCCCTGGCATCTCAGGCCAAGGTAAAGGAAGTGCATCTACTTTTTCAATCTGTTGGCGGTGGAATTGGGGAGGGTAAATTCCTCTATAACGTCTTTCGCACTCTACCCTTCGACCTTGTTCTCTATAACGCAGGAATCGTAGCGTCGATTGCGGTCATAGCCTATCTGGGAGCAAAAAAAAGGAAGGTGAGCGCACACGCAACTTTCATGATCCATCGAACTCAAACGACCGCGATGTCCGCAAATACCGAGACTATTAAAGCACTCGCAAAGGCCGCCATTCTTGCCGATGAAACCACGGAATCCATTTTGCGAACCCATATCAATCTCCCCGATGATAGGTGGTCTGAGTTCAATTACCACGATCTTCACTTCTCCGCGAAAGAGGCGGTTGAATTTGGTATTGCTGACGAAATCGCTGAGTTTGCGCCACCAGCGGGGACTCAGTTGTTCAGCATCTGAGCGCGCCGTCACAGTTCCTCCATTCCATGTTCCTATTCGTGCAGACGAAAAAGTTCACGCACCATAGTAGCCCGGTGCCTTCACTGCTTCCCGACCAACGTAAGCCCGCTGTCGGCATCGAGGGCTGCACTGCCTCCGCCAGATGGCCAAAGTGCAATTTGTAATCATCAGAGGTCGCCCAAACCGGCCGCCGCGCTGTTCTCAGCCTTCTTGTCTCAGATATGACCCAAACCCCTATGCACTCCCTTCGGTGCGTTTCTAGACGCCTAACACCCCATTTAGAACCTCAGCCCTGGGCTTTAATCGCGTGCTCTGACCGGCGGCCAGCAGCTTCGCCCGGTGTTCCGACGACAATTGCCGCCGACGCTTCATCCCCGCCAGCTTCATGGCCAGCCGGACGTGTTCATGGTTGTCCGGGTCAAAACTCAAGGCACCCTCAGCGTCCCCGTGCTGCCGCATGGTCATGGAGGCAGCGATACACGCGGCTGATATCTTCCGCCAAAAGTGAGCCCTGGCTGGCTTGCTTGTCGGCGTGATAAACATCACCACCAACTCTAGATCCGAGTATTCGTAGACCTGGCCGCCTTTGCCAACGATTACCGGCATGTCGTCGCCTCGGTCCCGGACGAGCTTGAGCCGATGCCGTTCGGCAAATTGCTGAATACCCATTGTTCTGCCCCTAGCGTCCACGCTTTATTCGCTTAATCTGCTCCACCCTCTGTTCTGTTTGCCCCCGCTTCAATGGCCCGCCCATTCTCCGCTCTACATCGACTCTCGCTTTCTGACCGTAGTCGGGAGCGTTGGTTACTCCAAGTTCTGGCGGTGGCTGCCAGTCCGCAATGTCAGGAGCGAGTCTTCCTCCTGTAGGTCTCGCGCCGCGCATCGCTTTCAGTTTGGCAATGTCGGCCGCTACTTGCTCTGGAGAGGACTGAGGCGCGCTTGGGCTTGACGGTGGTTGAGAACCGCTGGGGGCAGTCCATCCTTGATCCGGGTCCCTGTAATTGAAGGTCTCCGGGGATTCGGCTTGAGTGCGGGTACGGAAATACTCGGGGGTAAGGTACTTTTCAATTCCTGCCCAATGCGCGCAGCTTCTCCCCTCGCGCGAGTTCCTATGTGTCCCGAGGCTACAATTGCGCCGGCGATCTGCGGACCTGGAAACGGCAGTCTCATTCCGTGAGCAACCGTCATGACGGCAAGGCCCGGCCAGGCTTGTTTCGGATTTTGCATGAAGAGCCGGTAGATTCCCGACATGTACTTGCCATTGCCCACATCGTAGGCACCGACCAGGCTTCGCGCGTGCGCCTGTGCCTTTTCCAGCGATTTGCTCTGCTGATCAAGGCCGATTTTCTTCATTTGCTCTTGAATCTCATCCAGGTTTGCGTCAGCAAATTTTCCCAGTTTGGGCATTGCCGCGTGACGATCCTGGCCCTGCAAACTTTGCATCATCTCGCCCGCGATGCCGTCTTCGAGCTCGAACGAAGTGTTGAATTGGGTGTTGTAATGCTCATAGGGTCGTGTCGTGCCCTGGAGTTCTTGAATACGTGCTTTCATGCCCTCGCCGAGTTCCTTATACGCAGTGGTGAACACGGCTTTAGCTTCTGGGGCAAGACTGGACCGCCCGAACGCCACTCTGCCGACAGCAGTACGAATCAGTTTGGCGTCTTCGAGAGTTAGTTCGGGATTGTTCACGACGCGATTGAACAAAGTTCGCTCAGCCGGTTTCATCTCATACCCGGTTGCGTCCAGCATCTTCGCCGCTTCTCCTACGACCTTGGCGGTCGGAATCGAACCGCGGTTAGTGTTCATCAGAGCAGCTTTATCGGCGGTGATTGCGTCTTGAATAGTGCGAGAGCCGTCGTTGCGCAGCGCTTCTTGGTGGGTGATTAAGTCTTGCCGAACAGAGTTGTAGACCCCCGTCGCCGATTCTGAGATGGTGTTTAGCGTTACGGACTTTTTCCTCAGGTTGTCGAAGTACTGACCGGTTCGACGGTAGCCTTCATAGAGGCTGTTCTTGACTGGTCCCTCGGTCATTGGGACTGACTCTCCAGTTGCGGCGTGTTTCACGCCTATGCCGGCCATCACAGCTCCAAGCAGGATGTGAGTGCCAGTGCGCTCCGCTTGCTGCCAATCTCCGCGGTCCCAGGCAGCGCGAAACTCGGGCAGTTCGTCATAGGCGCCGCGCAGCGTTTGTGCCGAGAACACTGCACTCGCCACGCGCGGTATGACTTTGCCAGCAACCCCTGGAATCTCGCCTAATCCACCGCTGGCTCCCATCAGCGCTAAGTTGCTCCCACTCGTCATGCCCCCGGCTATATCGGCAGCACCGGCAACTATCGGGTGGGCTTGTTGCTGTTGCGGAGTCATCAGTGCTTCGGGCGCAAGCAGACGTTCGTCCCTCGCCGCCCCGCCGACTCGAACATGCTCCATAAACGGCTGGACAAAATCGGAGAGCCTTTGACCAAAGCTTGGGTTGTACGCGCCGATCGTAGCGGTCGGAGTTGCCGCCTGCGACATGCGCGACACGAAATGGGCGGTGTCCGCATCAGACAGCGAGTTAAACGTGCCGTCTTTTGTGAGCTTATAGAGAGCTTCACGCTGCTGCACTGGCGGTAGCCCCGTGAATTGCGGGTCATTCACCATGCTACGAACATTCGGAGTTACGCCGTTATCCGCCATGCTTTTTCACCAGTTGATCCACGATGTTGCCCCCGCCAGGAGCGGTGGGCGCTGTCGGGTTCATCGGTTTGCGAGGCGGAATCTTCGGTTGCACGTGGAAAGTACGCTGGAGCCAGTTGTTGGCATCAATCTTCGCTTGGCTGATGTCCGCCGCCGCTGCCAGTGAAGCTTCCTTCTCGCTTTGGCCTGCGGCTGTACGCGCGCCGTAGTTCTTGTTCGCTTGATCGCGGAGCATTGCGTCCATCTGGTCCCGCGCCGTTTCCCGGTCAAGGTTCTTGATTCTCGCCTGGAAGTTTTTCAACTCCATACCGTACTGCTGCCGCCAACGCTGCACTGCTTGCTCGGCCTTCTGTCTGCCCAGCTCAAGCTTTTGACGGTCAATGTCAGTTCGCTCTGTGTCGTTCTTCGTTCTTTCGTTTGCCAGTTGCTCCCGGATGCGATTTTGTTCTTCGCGCGTGCCAAGCAATCCTTGATGGTAAGCAAGCTCTCCCATTGGGCCGATTGGCTTCTGTTCGATATCCTCCTGCTTCTGGATGTCTTGGATCTGCTGAGCTACCTCGGCGCTTGAGCGTTCGTACGCTTGCTTGCGCGGTCCATAGATAGCCTGATTCACTGCTCGTCCCGGCCCGGTCATGTTTGCGATGGTCAGCAAAACCTCTCCCAGGTTGTGACCGAATCCCCTACCCTTATCAATTCCCGGTCCCTGTTTCGGGATGCCTTCCGGGTTATCTGGGCTCTGCGGTCGGCCCTGCCGTGCGAGCAGCGGTACGAGCTTCTCGGCCTGCGCTCTCTGACGGCCGATGTCCTCGGAAGCAATTTGATACGGGTCGGCAACGGAGGCGTTTTGATTCGCTCCTGGCCATGTCGGCATCACTGGACCGATGCCAGAGAATATGCCGGTAAGTGTTGGGTCCGTTGCTACCGGAGGCTGAGACATCAGCGGCATCGGCGCTTGGTTTGCTCCCACAGAGGAGCGGATCGCTGCTATTTTCGCTGCCGTCTGATCTTGTACGTTTTGTCCGTTTGCCATTTCGGTGTTCTCCTTCACTGAACAACCTGCGATTGATTAGGCTGCGCTTGCGAAAATGTCAGGGTTGTGGTGTTCCACCGCACGCTAGGTGGCCAATCGTTTTCTTTCTTGATCGCCTCACCTGTTGAAAAAAACTCTGGATGCAATCGCTCTCCTTCGCGCTCCAACGTGGCGAGCTGCTCCTGCATTTCGCAAGCGATCCGAGCGATATCAGCCCTCAAGTCTTCTCGCAGGTTAGGGAACTGCCACGCCATCACGAAACGCCATATCTCAAACTGCCGCATCGTGGCTTCCGCATGCATGCGCGACATGGTATTCAAGTCGCAGGCGTATTGGGCATTTTGGAGCCGAAGTTTTTGCACCTCTGTCAACTCTAAGGGGGGCACTGGTTGGTCAGCGTGTTCGGTCACACTTCACCGCCTGTCTGGTTGCGCGGGAGTTGCGGAAGATGCTGAGGCAAAAATCCGTCACCACTCCCAGCGAATTGCAACGTTTTGATACGTGATTGACTTTTGGGAAGGTAGGTAAGTGCTTTGAAATGTGGTGGCCAGGGACGGAGTTGAACCGCCGACGCCAGCCTTTTCAGGGCTGCGCTCTTTTGGGCTAACCACCTTTTCACTCAACAACTTAACTCATCAGAATGGTCAGTTTATTGTGACCATTCTGTGACCAGCGCCGATGTTCGCCTAAGCGTCGGCATAAACCAACGACGAGAACACGATTTGCGAGCCGGGACTCATAAGTTTTGGGTTACGTCTGCGGAGGGTTGAGCCCAGTTCTGGCGGTAGGTTCTTGGGCAAGCACGGTCAGAATCGGCGCAACTACTTTCTCAATCATTTCCCCGATCCTCACTACCGATATACGTTTTGGACTTAGGACCCATTCCTTCGCCGCGCCGTAGATCGCCCAGGCGATCGCCGATGCGACGAGTTCAACCGGAACGCCCGTCTTCGGAGGGTGCTTCGCAAAGCCCTCAAGGATTAGCTGGCGGATAACCGAAACGATGGCGGTGTCCATCGGTGCACCTGCGCGCCAGAGTCCGTCTGAGCCGGGCTTCATCGTCTCCGCAAGATAATGGCAAACGCCCGTCGCAATCTTCCTGAGCGCTCCCGCACATCCGTCGAAGCAAATGCTCTGTTGGACAATCAATTCCTGAAATTGCGAGGCGACCAGACATTCGAGGAGTGCAAACTTGTCCGGGTAGTGGTCGTAAAAGGTCGCGCGGTTCAGCGTCGATTCTTCTGCAATATCGCCAATGGAAATCTCGCCAAACTCCTTCTTTCTCAGAAGGCTGGCGAGCGCGTCCTGCAGCATTTTCCGGGTCCGGCGCACCCTCGGATCCAGATCCTTCTCTTCTGCAGCGCGAGAAGATTCCATATAGGAAGATTTTACTGCATCTTTGTCGGATTTACGACATCTGTTGGTTAGACGGCATGTGACGCCTAGATGCCTCGAGGGGAGCACCCGTGCGAACTTTACTACGTGTGGATTCTAGCCCAATGTTTCAGACTTCAGT
>WNFC01000955.1_pt1 | contig 29290 bp, 43 predicted proteins | sample 5400541 | NCBI WGS metagenome assembly WNFC01 (sample SAMN13153342, study PRJNA577476) | soil metagenome | isolation source: 120 cm saprolite under Douglas fir tree site 2 hole 2 replicate 1 | place: USA:California | collected 2015-04-18
GTAGACGCGCGATCCGACGAGCGCTGGACTCGAATGACCCGGCGCGGAAACGCCGATGCTTGAAAATGCCACTTCCTGCTCACTCACCTAGGGTTCGACCGACGAAGATGCTCATGGTTTGCCAGTGAATTATGGACCTTGCATTCGGATTTTCTGGCGGGCATAGGGTCGGGCCTGCGCCTGTCTGTAGGTTCGGGGCAACCTCCGTGCCTGGCTGGGTGGACGAGGTCGCATGCGGCACTCAGGCTGGACGTGAGCTGGCCCCCTGAAGGGAAGGACCACCAACCTTAGGCGCGGATCCGACGGTACCCGCCACCCTCACCCGGTGGGCCGGTCACTGACCGCCGAGATTCCGGGGATTCATCGTGGGTGAGGAGGCATAGGCTGTCGACCCGTTGGACGAAGGAACTTGAGTTTCTTGGCCCCACCCGGCGAAAAAGGGCCGCATTTTGTCGGTACCCCCGCGGATACTGGAACCGTGAAACCCATCAGCGTGATGAGGCTGAAGCCTGCCCATGGCGGCGCATTCCGGGCCACGCTTGAGACCATGAACGAGACCGCCCAGCGGCGGCCGATATGGCCCGGGAGGAGGGGTGCCGGGCCTGGCCCAACCTCCGGACGGGCGGCTACGCCGAGGTGAAGGTCACGTTCGGGCTGGGTGCCCCGTCCACGATCCACGCCCTACCCAAAGACAGGCCCCCGTGGGCTGCCCACCTGGATGTCCGGTTTGCCTGCCTCCACGACGCGTGGGGACAGGAGCGGACATGATGTCGCCGAATGTCCCCTACGGGGTTGCCGCTGCCGAACTTGGCCTCAGCCAAGGGAGCCTCCGGCGCGCCGGCGTGACTGGGCCAATCACCCGGGCGGACCTCGATGCGTGGCAGAAAGACCCGCCCCCGTGGCTTGCCAAGCGCCAGAAACGCAAGGCCCAAAAGGCTCGCCGGCAGGCGAGCAAGATCCGGCCCGTGTGCCTCGTGTGCGGCGGCGGCCCGGATGTGCGCATGTTCCCCAAGACGGCGGCCAAGTGGCTCCTCGTCTGCCGCTCCTGCCACAATGCCGGCCGGGCCGCCCACCTGCTCGGGCCCCGCCGCCGGTGGGATGTGAACCTCAGCCTTGGCGGCGGCTTCGTGGGCTATCCGCTCCCGGACCCCAACGCGGTCACCCTGACCGCGACTGCCAGCGACGTGCTCGCAGCGCTGGCTCCCAACGTGTCAGTCCGGGGCGCCATCTGCACCCTCTCTTCCGGCTTCAAAGTTGACATCTGGCGCACGAACGCGGGCGAGCTGCAATACGGGCATGAGCCGTACTGCGAGGGCGTCAAGGCGCTGCTGGAGGCCAAGTTGTTCCGGCTGCTGCACGAGGGTGGCGGCATGACCTTGAGGACGTTCACCGCAGCTACCGACGCTGACACCGGCTTGCCGATCAAAGAGCTTCGAGGCTGGCTCTTCACCGCTGGCACGTTCGTCCCCCTGTCGGCAGACAGCCTCGGACTCTGCTTCGAGACTGACTCCGAGTCGGGGGAGTTGATCCCCCCCGAGCCCGCCGTGGTGTTCCCCGAACCCCAGATATCCGGATGAAGCGATGGCTGCTTTCTCCCGCCCTCCGCCCCTCGATGCCTGAACCGACACGACCAACCTGGCAGCCCGAGCCCGCGCCACTGGACTTGCCGGCAGGGGTCGAGTTTCACCCTGGCCGCTTGGGGCCAGCGGTATCCAGGGCGTGATGAACCTACTGGACTAAGTCTGATAGACTAATCTCATGGTTGTTAACGTGCACGAAGCGAAGACCCATCTGTCGGCGCTCCTCGAGCGGGTTGCCGCTGGGGAGGAGATCGTCATAGGGAAGTCCGGGAAGCCCATCGCAAAGCTGGTGCCCTATGACGGCGCCGTTGGCCCCCGGATTCCCGGAGGATGGGAGGGTCGCGTGCGGGTGGCGCCCGATTTTGAGGAGCTGCCCGAAGAGGTTGGAGCGGCGTTTAGCGGTGATCGTGAATGAGGCTTCTCCTGGACACGCATGCGCTCCTGTGGTGGCTGACCAGCGACCCCACCCTCTCGGGGGCGGCCAGCGCGGCCATTGCTGACGAGGGGAATGCGGTGTACGTGAGCGCGGCGACGGCCTGGGAGATCTCGATCAAGCGCGCGATCGGCAAACTGGAGAGCCCGGGCGACTTGGAGGCGCAGGTCAAGTGGCACCGTTTCGACCCGTTGCCGATCACCCTGCGCCATGCGCTGGCTGCGGGGGGCCTCCCGCACCATCACGAGGATCCCTTCGACCGGATGCTTGTGGCTCAAGCTATGGCGGAAGGTCTCACGATTGCCACCAGGGACCCGCGCATCCCGCTCTACGGCGTGCCGACCCTCGCAGCGTGAGATGACCAATGACCTCGATCCAGCCACTGGTAACAAGCTCATTCGCTGACGCCCTGTCCCCTTCAGCCGGTTCGCGCCCGATGTAGGTACCAATCCACCTATATGGGCAGTCCTAGCGGGACGGCGACGGCCTTCCTGAGGTCGCTCTGAAGGCTTGAAGCCTGGCAGTCAGGTCCGAGGGATCGCCGACCGCCGAAAGTTCGAAGGCGATGGTGTCCGGCGTGTCACCGGCAAGCCATAGCTTGATGGTCACCTCTTCGAGATCGGCCACCACGTATGCCAGGGCCTGGAGCGAAGGCCAACCGCCGTCCGATGGATCGACGTTGAAGTTGACCCAATAGTGTCCCTCTGGCGCCTGGTTGACGGTGAGCGGGGGAGGGTGACCGCCGCAGGACGAGAAGGTCCTCAGGCCGGGGAAGCGATTCAGCGTATCCACCAGGGGAGCAATGTTCTTGTCGATCGGATACCCCCGGGCCCGCACCCTCGAGTCTTCCACGCTCCGTTGTGCCTCGGAGATGGCTTGAGGATCCGGCGCAGCGCACGGTACTCCTCCGGAGTGTGCCGCTGCATCCGGGCCTTTGCCGGGACGTTGCTTCCTGCGCGCCTGCTTGGCGTAGATGTCCCGGACCCAGGCTTCGACCGGCTGCTTCCAGGGCTGGCTTGGCGACGGGATGTTTTTGATCAGCGACCGCGGGTTGAGCCCCATCTCTTTGGCCATCCGCACGGCCTCAGCCGAGAGCCTGCATCGCTTCTTCGCCTCAGCCCAGAGCGCGTCCTTGGTCGTGATCCCCATATGGATGCCGAGACTCTCAGTCGTTCCGGAGGCCTCAGAACCTACCCGGGGCAGCGAGGTAGGTGAGCAGGCCTCGCCGGCGAGCGTCTGCCTGCCGTTGAGAGGGGAACATCCGGGTGTCCGCGACCAGCCCGTCCGCCCGATCATCCATGCCAGAATGTGGAGGAGCAGATCCCGGCGGCAGCACTCCGGGTCGACCTGGCCCGTGCGGACCAGGTCCCCGATGAGCCGGGACTTGCCTGCAAGGGTACGCTTGGCCGCCCCCATTGAGTGCGCTGAAGGGGTCCGTCGTCAGGTGTGGCGTCCGGGTGGGATCGGGGACGAAGTTGACCTGGCCAACCGTGGAGACGATCGACGCCGCCCAGATCTGCGAATTGGCGCGCGTGAGTGGGGATGGGCGCCTGCGGGAAAGCTTCGCCGCCATCTTGTGGCTGAGCCGGCCGTACTCGGCGTCCAGGTCCTACGCGCAGAACTCCTCGATCAAGGTGAGGATCGGATCCAGCATCTGCTGCAGCGCCGCTGGAATCCGAGGCGGTTCTGGCCGGCTCGTTCTGGGAGAGGCCCCCGGCATCGGTCGTCATCGGTCAGATGGTGGCACATTTAGCCCGAGGGGGAAAGTGCGCGAGGTTCAGTCTGGGCCGGGCTGGTGCCGGACGATGTCAAGATGAGGCGAGTGGCGAGACCGGCGCAGACAGGGCGGCTTGGAAGACGACAGCGGGGAGCTCCGTCGGGGACCCGATGGATCCGGAGACCCTGCAGTGCGCGGGGCTGGATGCGACCGTGCCGGAGGTGATCCGGGGCTTTGTCTCGGGAGCGTTCTGAGTGGGGGCCCGAGGCCCCCACTCGGCAACGCCGCCGCCGCAGCCCGGTGTCGGCACGGGTCAACGTCTACATCCCGCCCGAGCTCGGCCGCCGACTCGAGAGGGTCCGGGAGCGGGGCATCGACATCAACGTAAGCCGCGTTTGCCAGGACGCCCTCGAGCGGCTCCTGGATGCGATTGAGGGTGGGCAGGGAAGAGGCAACCAACTCGGGGCCGGGGCCGGGTTCGGGCTTGCATCCATGGAGGCCTCGGCAAACATCTTCGGCCTTTTACCAGCCCCGCCTCTCGCGCCAAAGAAGCACCGTTTCGATCCGTTGTCGACCCTCTGTCACTCGTTGGCTGCGGGAGGTCTCTCGCAGCACCACGATGATCCGTTCGACCGGATGCTTGTGGCTCAAGCTATGGCGGAAGGCTCCACGATCGCCACCCACGACCCACGCACCGCCCCTCTACGGCGTGCCGATCCTGACAGCGTGGACGACCTCGCTCTGGCCGGCGCCAGGTGGTTCACGAACCCAGGATGTCTTTCACGGCGAGGGACACATCCGGGAAAGCCAGGGGGGCCAGGCGTTCATCCGCCCCGAGCGACAGGACCTCGGCGTACCCATCGGGGCCCGGGGACCGATAGGCTTCGATCTGTCCGAAGTTCAGGTCCACAATCCATAGCTCTGGCACGCCAGCGGCGGCATAGAGCCCAGCTTTGACCCAGCGATCGTAGTCCAAGGATGTGTCCGCACCTCGATGAGCAAGAACACGTCGCCCGCGCCCGGGTGTGCCGCCGCGTAATAGTCGCTTCGGGTCGCAGCAGTCCCAGGTCGGGCTCAGGCTCGGACAGCTCGCTTGCTCGCACGGGATTCTGGACCTGGATGATCGCACGGTCAGAGACATGCTTTGAGAACAGTGCGTTGAGTCGATTGACGCAGGCAGCCTGCCGGCTGCCGATGGCGGTCATCTGGACGATCCCGCCACTGACTAGTTCGACGCGTTCGTTCTCACCGAGGATGCCGGCTTCCACCATCCGGTCATATTCCTCGACCGTGAACAGCCTCGGCTGGGGTCGAACGGCCATATTGCTCCCTCTATCGTATCGGACCCGAAAACGATCCGGTAGAGAACCATATTCCACGCAGTATAACATATATTAAGACTGCTGAAAGCTTCTTGGCAGAGCGGGAGGCCAACCTCGGCCGAACGCCGGGCTACCACACTGGTCACGCGCCTGAGTACACCGCTATCGTGGTCCTCGTGTGGGAGGACGAGGCTCGCCCCCTCCGGGAGCTGTCGGCGGCTCAGGACACGGACCATCTCTGCCGACTCCTGCTGCAAACGCCGGGGGGGTGGGGGTCAAGTGGCCGCGGTGGCGAGGCGGCAGACCTGCTCGCCGGGGTGCGGGGTGCGGGAACCTGCCTTGCCACGTTCTGCGCACTACTGCTCTGCACCTGCCGGCGATGGGAGGGGGCGACGGCAAAGGTGATCGCCGCCATCGAGGCCAGTCGGCTGTTGACGGCCCCAGACCTTGACGAGTTGGCCGAGTCCTCCCTCGGCGAGGACGTCACCGTCAGCTGTTCAATGGCGTGGCTGGCCCCGGACTGGTGGACCCCGGAGTGGCTGAAGGAGTTGGCTGACGAGGTGGGGATGCCGAAAATCGCCGACGACGCCACCGGCACCGACCACCGCGCCGTTGCCCCGCCCTTGCCCCGGTGGGCTGCCAGCCGGATACTCCGGGGGGATCCACAGCGGCTGGATGAGCTGTTGCGGATCGCCAACGCGTGCCTTCCCTACCGTCGCGACGCGATGATCCAGGGCCTTCTTGACGCCGCAGCCGGCCTTGACGAGCAACAGCGGCGGCAACTGGTCAGGCGGGGGTTGCGGTCAGGTCAGGGCCGCGTCCGCTTGGCTGCCCTGGAGTGGCTGTGCGAGCTGGACGGTGCCGAAGCAGCCCGCCGACACGCCGGGTCGGACCCTGACGCGAGGGTGAAGAAGTGGAAGCCGGCCCCCCAGCCGCCGCCCGGCTGAGCTGCGACCCCGGGCCGGCTCACACGCCGTAGACGGTGCCGACCTGCGCGAGCCTCCAATGGCCTCCGGACCGCCAGGCCAGCACCAGGTTGCTTACGCCCCACCCAACCTCGGCCAGGTCGCTCACCGTTCGCGGGACGAGCAGGGCCAGTCTCTCCTTGCGAGCCCGCAAACCGGATTCTGCCAGGCTCGAGCCGGGCCATCGTGAATGGAGTTCATCCAATCTCTCTTCGCCCGCTTTGGGTTTGGTTTCCTCTGAGAGCTCGGGCGGCGCCCACTCCTGCGCCCGCGGCAGGACGCGGGCTGCTCTTGTGGCAGGGTTTTGGCCCCGACTCGTGGGCTACCATCGCCGCGAGCGGGATTCGGCAGGCTCGGCCCTCGTGGAACTCGAGCAGCGCCGCCACGCCCTCGTCGACGGGAACTTCGGGATCGATCAGCGCCTTGGCGAATCCGGGCTGGCCCCGCTTGCCGGCTCGTGGCGCGGTCACCCGGGGCCTGGCGGCCTTCTTGCTCGGATGCGCCGAGCGCTTCTTGCTCACAGGTGTCCTTTAGCGCCTGGCCGACTCATGTCAATCATTTCCCTCGCGGCCTCTCGGCTCGCTTGTAGGGGAGACTCACCTCGAACTCGAAGTTAGCGATTGTGTTGGTGGCGCCATAATCCCGCCCTGAGGAGCACCGGCGTGGCTTTCCCGAAGCTCTCCATCCTCACCGAGGATGCCGGTTTTCAGGAACGCCTTCACCAAAGCCATGATGCGCCTGTCCCCGATTCGTCTGACTCGTCAAAGGGGTCGTCCTGAGTGAGCGCCTGGAGTCCCTCAAGAGCCTCGGCCAGCCTCCCCGCGTCAAACTGCGACGCCATTTTGTCCACGGACAGTGCCAGGTGCCCATGAGGGGGGGCCGTCCGGAAGCGCTCGCCTCCTCTCGAGATCGTGGCCGGAAGGCTTGTTCGACCCCGCCACGGCGCCGTCACCTGGTTCACCGGCATCAGCCCATGCTCCCGAAGCAGGACCTGGTGATGGGCCCCCCGCAGCGCGGTGTCGTAGATGACGCCCTGAACTCCCGGGACGAGGGGATGCAGGCGCCCGAAGCAGCCCGTGGCCACCGGTCCCGCCCTGCTTGCGCGAGGTCCTCACCCGGCGTGGCTCGACGAAGTCCAGGTCCCCCTGTCCGTCAGCTCACCACTGCCCATGGCGCCAAGGGGGGGCGTAGAGCCGAACCGTCCATGGCGGCCGGCGAGGGTTTCCGTTTTGCGAGGCGCAGAAGCCGGGCCGGCCTATGTCCTTCGTGTCGGCTCGGAGGCTTCTGTGAAGTCATTCGCGGGGCACTATCAACCGAAATGGTTATGACCAAAAACAAGGCCCGTCTGCCACACAAAGGAAAAGATGATCAGATCCACAACGAAATGGATCAAGGACAGCTCCGGCAGGGAGCGGCCCTTGCGACGCAAGATGCCCTGCGCCAGCCCGAACAACCCTGCGCCGAGCATCCCGATGGGGCCGCCGGGAAGGCCGCCGAGATGGGACAGGGCAAACCCTATGGCCGGCAGGGCGACGGCTGGGGCGCCACCCAGGCCCTCCCCGGTCAGCGACCCCTGCAGGAGAAGACGCCATAGCGACTCCTCCATCACGGCATTGGCCATGGCCAGCACAACAATGACGAGGGCGGCGAGGGCAGCCGGCGGAGTCCAGTGACTGAATGGCATGACTCTGTGCGGAGAATTGCGCAGGGTTAGCAGAACCACGGCCCCGCCGCCGGAGAGCGCCCCGATCACGATAGCAGTGGGCAGTCGACGCATTGGAATCCCGAGACGCCACTCGTACTTCAGGCGGGCGACCAGGTCTCGGCGGTGGATCGCGATAAGCATCCCTATGGAAAGGAGCTCCGCGCCAACACCAAGGAACCCGACCGAGAGCCCCACTACCAGCGGTAGCGAAGCCCAAGCGCCCAGCGCAGTGATGGTTGGTGCTACTCGACCAGTCCGAAGACCTCGAGAGCGCCAAGCAGGTAGCCCACTGGACATCGAAATGTTCCTTTCACCTGCCAGCAGGCTTTCCTCAAGTCGTCGAGCCCGGGCGTGGGAACGAGCCGGTGACCTTCGGGCCCGAGGGAAGGCCACGGTCGCCCCAGATCATCCATTGCATGGTCCTGAAGCTGGGCAGCGACGATCGAACAGCTGATCTCGGTCCCTTCGCTGGCGTGGATGGGAAAAGAAGCTCGGTCTGTGATGCAGACGAGGTCCTCTTCCTCAGCCGGCGCGACGCGCGGATCGTCGGCGACCCACTCCGAGTACGGGATGAACCGGAGTTGGAGCTTGGGCAGGACGCCATGGAAGTCCAAGCGAATGCGCTCAGTGAGCTCTTGGACCAGCTGCTCGGTTCCTTGTGGCAGGTTCATGCCGACCGACACAATAGCCCGTAATTCAACTCACCACCCGGCGCCTTGGCTCGTCCCACAATACTGACGAGGGCGCCTGATCGGAGGTCCTTCGGGTTAACGGAGCCGTGCGGGGGATAGGCCTGGTCCTTGTGGTCGACGCGCTTTCCGTCTACATAGACATCGACCGAGAAGCCGGTGGCGGCCACGGCGGGAACGGCTCCACCAGGGCCTGGCTGTTGGGCCGCTATAACGCCGAATCTGTTGGCGAACCTGGCGATCGGCGAACAGGGCTGGTTCGGACCGCCGACGAACACCGTCGCAGAACAGGCCAGACAGAGCAATCCAAGGAGGGGGCCCGCCACCATGCCAAGCGCGCGTTGTCGCAGCATCGTTACTCCTTTCTAGACGTTTCTGCGCGCATGAGTGGCGCGTTGTCAAGCTTTGATGACCGCAACCATGTTGAGATATGCAAGATCAGTCGTCGCCGAGCACTCCATTACAAACAGGCGCTGGACAGATGAAGCCTGAGGCCAGCGGAGTCCGGCGGGCGTATGCCTCGGGGCGGGCAGCCAGGAGGAGTTCGAACGACGACGCCACATCGAAGAGCTGCGAAGGCTGGGTGAGCTGTGGAAGGTGTTCGCGGACGACTGTGGTCGCTTGCGAGGCTTGTGCTGAGGTCGTTAGTGCGTTCACCCTCATTGCGTTCGTCCAAGGGACCAGCAATGGGAGCCGCATCCTCATCGGCGGGAGTTGGACTCCCGGCTCTGGGAGGCGATCGGCCGCCCCAGCGCCGCCCGGCCGCATTGTCCTCGGCCCCGAAGAGCCCCGACAGCGGGTTGGCTGCTCGACGAACTGGCGCAGGCGCTCGGAGTCGGCCGAGGTCGCCGTCACGGAGGCCCCGCCAGGTACGCCTCCCGACGAACCCGGGGCCACAGGTGACCACGATCAGGGCAGTGCAGTCAACAGACCATAAAAACACGGGACGACGCATGACAAACGAAATCTAGCGACAAGCCTGGCGCCCCGGAACCCCCAGAGTTACCCATCCCGGCCCAGCCAGCCGGCGACAGCGAGTCCGCTGAATTAGGCTTAACGGATTGACCCCAACCACATCCTGCCGCCACGGTCGGGGGGATCGCCGCGCCGTCGGTCCAGAGGGCCGAACTTACGCGAGAGCGCGCGATCGCCTCGCCTGATGGTGGCCGGGTGTTGTTGTCGAAGGTTGTCCTGACGCTTTTGTTGCTTATGCGACTCAGAGTAGCTCGCCCCTTTTAGGCCCCCAACGGCGGCTGGCTTGCCGGTCCTTGAGGTCCCCGGTAGACCGCTCCATTGGGGGTGCGTGGAGGCGCTGTCGGGAGGAGCGCCCGGCTGATCAGACTCGGATCACCTCGACGCCGGAAATCTGCTCGTAGTCGCGGTCCTGGGTAACCACGGGGATCTGCTCGGTGATCGCCGTTGCCGCCACCAGGGCGTCGAGGATCGGGATGCGCCACTGACGAGACCGCAGGTGGGCCGCGATGTGGGCGAAGGCGCGCGCCACCTCGGCAGTGACGGGGAGGGGGTCCCACGTTGACTCGACAGCCGACAACGTGGCGACCCTGTTGGCTCGGTGATCGTCGTCGGCAACGAGGGCGCCAACGGTGAGTTCCGCCAGCGTGACCACCGAGATTTCCGTTTGATCAACGCCTGGCATATCCCCGAGCGGTCGGCCCGACTCGGTGGCCACGAAAAAGGAGGTGTCCAACAGGGCTCTCATGCGTCGTCCGTCGTGTCCGTGAGCAGGCTGCGGACTTCCCGGAGCATCCCCGAGTCTGCTGCATGGCGGGAGGCGATGTTCATTGCCTCCGAGGCCGACACCGTGCGACGCCGCCGAAGAGGCACCAATTCGGCGACCGGCCGGCGATCCACGGTGACGGTGACGCGCTCGCCGCTTTCGACCCTGCGCAGCACCTCGCTGACCTTGTTCCGCAGCTCCCGGACAGACACCGAACTGCCCATACGGCATCGTAGCACATGTAGCCACGCTGGGCCACGGCACATGGCTCCGGGCTTTCCGTGCCCCACGTGTGAACCAGTCGGGGGCAAGGGAAGATTCCGAAACCTGTCCTGCAACGAGCCAGCCATTGGCCGCAGGGCCGCCGGGCAAGCCTGGTGCCACGACCACCCCACCGCGCTGCTCTCACCGACCGCTGCAGGCACCTCGGCGAGGGGGAGGGCTCCGAGGCCGCACGCCAGTGCGTGCAACCATCGCCGGTTCCCCCGGGCAGCCACATGGGATCAGAGTGCCTCCGGCGTTGCCGGTGTACAGGGATCTGGTTCCCAAAAACCCGGGAGGACCTCCCGGCCGGCTCGGGAATGCCTCCTCATGCGCTCCGGGATTGCCGAACCCGAGGATCGCTGTTGCCGATGCCAAGGGCAACGAGCCGCTCACTCCCGGCGTGGCATCGCTCGGACTGGCGGCTACCAGGGGGGATATCGCTGAAAGTCGGGAGCTGCGCGGTCAAGCACGGCCCCCAAGTCGTCGGCAACCTGCTCGATGACCACCCGACCTTCCAGTCCGGCCAGCAGATCCTCATTGATCGCCGACGCCCCCAAGGCGGTCCCCAGCAGGCTGCCGGCCATGGCGCCAGTGCTGTCGCTGTCGCCACCGTGGTTGACCGCCAGAAGCACCCCGACCTTGAACGTAGTGGCGACCAGGGCGCAATGGACGGCGAGGGCAAGAGCTTCCTCCGCCACACAGCCCTCTCCGAGCCGAGAAACCCCTGCGGCGTCACCCAGGCTACCGGCAGCCTCGTCCAAGGCCCCGGCCAATTGCGGCGGTCACCTCCTCGCCATCGGGATGGCCGCTCACTTTGTGGCGCGCCTCGAGGACGCAACGGTGCAGCGATTTTCCGGCCATGAGTTTGCGCCACCATGACGGCAAAGGCACCCGCCGCGAGGAATCCCGAAGGGTGCCCATGGGTGAGGGCCGCGATGTCGCGGGCGAGGTCGAAAGCATCGGCCGACAGCAACCCGACCGCTGCGATCCGCATGACGCCCCGCAGCCCTTACTGTCGTTCCGACGGTGCTCGACGGTCCCGGCTTCCACCGAGTGCAGCGATGCCAGGCAGGTCGTCCCGGGAGCGCGCCGGTGACGCAGGACGGGCTGTTCGGCAAGCCAAGCGCTGGGGCCGGCCGGGAACTCGGGGTCCCACGGCACGGCGCCGGCATCACCCTCATGGGTGAACAGCCACCGCTGGTAGGCCCAGTGGACCACTGCGGGCACGTTGCTGATGCCCCGATCCGAGAAACGGTTGTGTGCGCGGATCAGCCCCTTGGCGGTGAACAGCGTCATCTGGGTGTCGTCAGTGATCCTGCCGACGCCGCCGTAGCCGGCGACGCCTTCCGGCCCGAACCTGGCGAGGATCTCCCGGCCACTCATGAACTCAACAGGCTCGCCGAACGCGTCGCCGACGCCCGCCCACAAGGCATCCCTGGATCCGGTCCGGTCTTGAGGGTGTCATTCCTGGGCCCCTTCAACCGGCGATGCTTGGTCGGGTCCGGTCATCGATGTGTCCCGGACGACGCCCCTGGAACACGCTGTTCGTCCCCGCGCCGGAGCGATGATCGTCGCCTGTCTGGCAGCCTCGTTGGTCAGTCCCAGTACTTGGCAGCCATCAAGTCCCCGCTGGAGCCAGAGCAGGCCCGTCCAGGCGCACAGGGCCGCATCAAGCAGGTCCTCTCGGTGCTTGTACTCCCGGTCGGAGGCCGGGGAGGGAGCCTGGAGAAGCTTGGCCGTCACGGGATGGGAGCGAAGGTCGAGCGGAGGGATGGCGCTAAGAAGGCCGTCCATCTCGGCGAGCAGGCCGTCACAGGCCGCAGCTTTCATCGGCCTGAACTGGCCAATCGGCATGCCCTTGGGTCTCCGCTTGTACCTCGGCCGCTCGGTCTCATATCCGAGCTCCTGAGCGCCGACGATCGTGGTGAAGGGGTAGACCTCGGACAGAACATGTCCCGACGATGGCGGACCGCCACGACCGTCGTCGTAGTGCCAACCGGAGGCTTCCAACTGCTCGCGCAGGTGGACGCCGGCGAGGTTTGGGGAACCCAGGTTGGTGGTGTTGGCCGAGACCTTCCAACGTCCGAACCGCTGCCCGACCTGCTTCTCGCAGAGCCGCTGTCCGGTCGGGTTCTCAACCACGAGCGGCGCATCGACCATTGCCAACGTGTTCGGCCTGGACCAGGTGGCCATCCAGGAGACCACTTCAGCAAGGCCTGAGGCCCAACCTGCATCCAGGATCTGTCCCAGAACTGTCGACCGCCACCAGTCCAGACTCCCGGGCTGCCTTCGAGACCGAACCCTCGCCCCAGGCCAGATCCACTCCCAGGATCAACATGCTTCAGTGTGCACCCAGCGCCTTCACCCGGCCGGTGTCCGAAGCAATGCCTCACTCGCCTGGCTGAAGGCCCGGCGAGGTGCATTCCTTTTTGCGCGACACACCCATCTTGTGAAGCGTGGCCGACCGCTAGGATGAGGGCCGGAGCGGCGAGGGCAAACCGTGTCGAGTATCAATGACGTCTGGCGCAGGATCGCAGGCCACCAAGGGGAGGTCTTCCGTCAGGTGCGTGGAGCGTCCTTCACCTACCGCCTCGACGGAGCCGTGCTCGTTCCGGACCGCACAGATTACGGTCTCGGCAAGTCTCAATTTGCCCGGGCTATCGAGCGAGTGCCCCTTCCGAACACGGCCGCGGCGCGGGATCTGAGGGGCCGCTCCTACATCTTCGCCATCCTCATGGACCCTCGGATCCGCGCGGGGGAGTGGTGATGCCAGTTCCGGACGCGGCGTGGCCGGCCGCTTCCCTGACGGTCGAGGCGGAGGACCAAGACCGGACAGTGCGCCTGGCAGCATTCGAATTCCTCGCCGAGCGGGTCCTCACCCACGGGGAGGTGATCCCCAGGGGTGTCCTCGCACAGGGCTTCACCTGCCGGGGTGTGCGCGTTCCCCTGATTGGCCCCCAAGGCATCTTCAAGCCGGCCGCCATCCCCACGGGCATCCCGATCTCGATCACGACCGTTCCCGTCTTGCCAGGCAAGCCCCGCCCGTACGAAGACGAGGTTACCGAGGGCTTCGTGCGGTACCGCTACCGGGGAACCGATGCTGGGCATCCCGACAACGTGGGACTGCGCCGGGCGATGCAGTCGGCCACGCCCCTGTTCTATTTCTCAGGGCTGACACCCGGGCGCTACCTGGCTCATTGGCCTGCATTCGTGGTGGCCGACGATCCGGCAGCCCTGTGCTTCACGGTGGCCATCGACGATCCGCAGGCAGCCTCAGCCGGAGACAAGGATCTCGCCGGTGACGAAGCCCGTCGTCTCTATGTCACTCGACTGGCCCGCCAGCGCATCCACCAGGCGGCATTCCGAGAGCGGGTTCTGACCGCATACGAGCGCGCATGCGCGATGTGCCGGCTCCGCCACGAGGAGCTGCTCGACGCAGCCCATATCCTTCCCGACAGCCATCCCCTCGGCGAACCCCTGATCACCAACGGCCTGGCGCTCTGCAAGCTGCACCACGCGGCGTTCGACGCCAACATCGTCGGAGTGCGCCCGGACCTGGTGCTGCAGGTGCGTGACGACGTATTGGCCGAGGTTGACGGTCCGATGCTTGCCCACGGGCTGCAGGGCCTCCAGGGGGCTCGGATGGTCGTCCCGAGGAAGGAGCTACTCCGGCCGAACCGCGAGTATCTCGCTACGCGCTATGACATGTTTCGACGAGCCGGTTGAGGCTCATCGGTCAACGTGGTCACCCTCCGGTCGAGGGCGATCGTCACCTGCTCCCACTGCCGAGATTCTCCCACGAAGGCTTGGCGGGTCTCGTTCCAAAGTCGCGCCCGACAAGTCGAGGCGAAACGGCCGGTCGGCAGTCGGTGCAAGACATCGGAGCAGCTGCGGACCGTCCCGTCGAATTGTCTTGGCAAGGATGTTGTGGCCGTGTCAGGCGACCCACCTTCTCGCAGAGCTGCAGCCAGTCCACGAACCAGGCCATCCATGGTTTCCTCCGTGAGGCGTACGTCGGCAACCAGGATCGGCCGCCAGCGTGGTCGCAGGGAGCGAGAGCAAGGGGCTCGTCGTGAAGCCTCAGGCGAGCACGCGGGCCAGCCATGCGTCCACTGGAGTTCGGCTGGGCAACCTCCTACGGGACGTAGCCTTGGCAAGACCGCGACTACGGGGCTGACGGAGATTGGGAAGGCAACAGCTCTCGAAGCCCTTCCTTCGAGGGCAGTCCGGCCTCGCTCGGTGGCGTGCGGATAAGAGCCGGACCCGGCTGCCCGCCAACCCAGGGCTTGGCCAGCCGGGATGGGCCTGGTGGCGGGGATGCGCCTGGTGGCAGGAATGGGCCTGGTGGCGGGGACATCGCCCCGTGATCAGCCCCCGCCCGGTCCTCGAGATCGGCGCGCTAACTGGCGGGGACCTCGGCGATCCCAGCCCTCACTGCGTCTGAGGGTTCAGGGTCGCCGTTCTCCCTGCACGCGTCTGCCTTGCCTCGCGATCGGCCGCGCGGAAGTGCCTCGGTCAGGCCATGCTGGAGCCATCGCTCACATTATTCATAAGCGTACACAATGGGAGACAAGTGATAGCATAAGTACATGGGTCCGCTGGTTGCAGTTCTTCTTCCCCGGGAGCTTGCTCCGGAACAGGTAAGCCGGATTCCGCTGCTCCTGCGGCGATCGTCGGGAATCGAGCGGTGCGTGGACGACCTCGACGCCATCCCGGCCGGCTCTGGTTCTCTCGGAACATACAGCCATCCGACCATTTGCCGGGGTTCGTTCTGGACCTCACTGGTCGCGGTGGATCCTGACAACGATACCGAGGACCGCGCCCCGATCGAGGCGGCGCTGGGCTGGTGGCCGGCGCAGGCCATTCAAATGTCGGCTGGAGTCAACGATGCTCCCTCTCACCGGATTCTTGGCCGGTCGATGTATGCGCTTGTGCGCCGCTTTGGCGGTGTCGTCGACATGATGGGCTCGATCACCCCTCCGCTGCCACCCAACCGCCGGAGACTTCCCGACGATCAGCAGCATTCGCTCGAAGAGGTCTCGGCCTTCGTCCACGGCTTTCCGGGAACGGTCCACGAGTGGCTCTACGAAAGGAAGACGGCCGCGTCTGGGTGCACCACTTTGTGGACGGAGCTTTCATGCGGGCATGGCTGCGCCACCCGGGCTATCACCTGGTCAAGTAGGAGGGTGGCGGTGCTTCTCCCCTTCGTCCAAGATCGATCGCCGTTTTCCGCGAACCTGGACTAGCGCTGTGATGGTCTGAAGCTCCAACCAGCCGGCCCGGTGACAGGGTCGTAGAACCTAAGCTCCAGAGGGACTGAAGTCCCGGATCCGCGCGACGAGCGCGTAGCTCGCTCACTCCCCGCGGGGCAAGACCACGAAAAGGCACTCTCGACCACCGGGATCTGCGACGCCTCCACGTTGGCGATTAGGACCTTCAGCTTGATAGCCCGTAACCGTTGGTAAGGGAGTCGTGGCTCGGCCCCGCCCCTCAGCACTCCGGCGACAAGGCGCTACCTTCGGAGACAGAGATGTCTGGGCCGTAGGGTTGGGCCCGAAATCCATCCCGTTGTCCCCTGGGTATGAGAGTATCCCGTGCCGATGGCACATCCAGAGAGATCGGGCCTGGGCAGATCCACCGAGCAGGTCCCTGCCGCTCTCCGGGAGGATGTCGAGCAGATCTTCTCCCTGACCGACCAGTTCTGGTCGGAGCTTCTCGACGACGAATACTCGGGGCTTTGCCGGAGGCTAACGGCCAAGCTGGCCCGCAAGCGTCCCTCGCCCCTCCTTCGCGGGAACCTCAACATCTGGGCGGCCGCCCTCATCTACACGGTCGGAGCCATCAACTTCTTGTGCGATCCCTCCCAACCCCCCATCTGACCGGTGATCAGCTCGGTGCCTACACCAGGCGCCCAAAAGCACGATCACGGCAAAGTCGAGGCTGATCCGCGACGCCTCGAAGCTCCGTCCCAACGATCCGGATTTCTGCCGTCGAGAGCTGCTTGCCAAGCACCCCTGGGCCTGGCTCGTTGAATTGGACGGTCTCATCGTCGATGCCCGCTGGCTGCCGCCGCAGGTGCAGGAAGTGGCGTTTCGCAAGGGGCTGATCCCCGACCTCGCTCTGCTCCAGCAGGTTGGGCGGTGAGGCGTCTGGGCAAGGCCGGGAGGCTCTCGCAGCCGCGCCTGCACCGGATGAAGCGGCCTCAACGTTTCGACTCCGCCCGCAACTGGATCCAGTCTGGGGCCTTGGTCAACGTCGGGGCCTACGCTGGGCGCTACGGCGTGGATCGCTTCACCGCCTACAGCGAGCTGGCGGCCCTGGGAGTGCCGCCGGCTCCATCAGACGCTCGCTGGGCCGTCCGCCCCCCTCCGCTCCCTCGGCGTCGGCAGGTTCCTATGGCGATGGCGCTCGAGCCGCCCCGAGCCTCCGGTTGGATCCTGTTCGGAGACACGCTCATGTTCCCGGTCGGCTTCACGGACGGAGGTGTCCCATACGGCGCGACGATCGACGACCTGGAGGATGATGATCGGGCGCCTTTGCTTGCCGAGGTCGGCTGGGAGGATCCCGGGAAGCCATAGGGTTCGGTCGCCCCCACGTCCCCGGGTCGGCAGGTCGGACCTGCCGGGGATCGATCCACCAGCCCGTCTCGGTCCCGCCCGCGCCCTGCGCAGCCAATCCTTCGGTGCGAAGCTGCCCTCGGGTGGCTCCGTGGCTTTGTCCCCGAGCTCACGCCTTCACTATCGCGCGCGACTTCTGCGGGGATAGGTGGGCGGGAACGGGGGGCCCGTGCGACACGCTGGCAGGGCCCAGCCATCAATGCCCAGCCATCAATGCCCAGCCATCAATGCCCAGCCATAGCCATCAATGCCTGGCGCCACCTGGGTTGCTGTAGAAAGTGGGGCCTCCGAGGTGGCACGTTGCGTTAGAGTGAATAGAAGTCTCACTTGATTGGCAGTCCCAGTAGGACGTAGATGCCCATGGCGATTGCGGGAATTCGAGCACGACTGCTGCCAGATTACGGGGAAGGTTCCCCGGTCTGGCTACCAGGTCGCCGACTGGACTGGGACGACCTTAAGATCACCGCTCAGCTCAGGTCACGACTTGTACGTTGGGCCGACGACTACGAGAACGACACGGCCGGAATGTCGGAGGACGAGTTCGTGGTCGAAGGTCACGAACTGGCGCGCTTTTTGAGCAAGGAGTTGAGCTGGGAGGTTACGTACGAGGAATGAGCGGGGGATGGCTTGTCGCCTCGCCTGATGCTGGTAGTTCCCCAACACACAACGCCGATAGAACTGTGGCGCGTCGCCGTTCATGCCCTCGAGGCGCACCCTGGCGACCACGCTCCCCTACATCGACGGGACGCTGCGGCTCTTCGGGGCCGCCCCCACCTACCTGCTTAAGGACAACGAGCCGGGCCGTGACTGTCGACCGCCGTCGTTGGCTGAGGATCAGGCAGCGACGGCCATCCTCAAGGGACATCCAACGTCGGCGCAGATCATTTCGTTGCAGACTTCTTGACTGCGAAGACAATGGAGGAGCACACATGGACACCGGCGTGATCAAGGCAAGACTCTACCCAGACTACGGAGGGTCTCCTCTCTGGCTGCCACTTCTGGTAAGGCTCGATTGGGATGAGATCAAGGTGTCGCCCGAGCTTCGTGCACGTTTGGCGGACTGGGTCGATGACTATGAACACGGGACGCGCAGCTGGACGGAGGAGGATTTCGTAGCCGAGGGTCATGCACTCACCGGCTTGCTCAGTGAAAAACTGGGCTGGAAAATCTCCTATTCGGAGTAAGACGTGGCCCCGGGGACCGACCGAATACGGCACGGTGTGTCCGCCTGCTTGCCGAGGTCGGCAGTCATCTGGCGAGAGGATCCACGCCGCGTGGACCCATGTGCACCGGATGAACGACCAGCTCGACCAACACGGGACGCTCTTGGGGGGTGACGCTGCAGCTTCGCTGGGAGGCTGACCCCGGCGCGGGGGCAGGAGCTGGCGAGGCCCTCAAGCTGCTGCGCAGGGAGGTTCACCTGCTCGGTGCCGCGGAGCGTGCGACGTTGGCCGCCTTCCTCGCCGACCGAGTCCGCTCCGCCCGCGAGGACGCCGAGGGCGCCGACGCCTTGGAGCGGATGGCCGCGGCCCTTGACTACCGGCGCTGGCACCGCTTCATCGTCATCCGCAAGGCCAATGGCCGGGAGGAGCGCTTCATCCCCCGCACGCAAGGCCTCGGATCCGGCGGCGAGCAGGCCAAGCTGGCCCACCTCCCCTTGTTCGCCGGGGTACTACGCCTCAGCGGCGCCCACGTGTCCCCGGCTGCTGGTGCTCGACGAGGCCTTCGTCGGCATCGACGACGACCAGCGGGCCGACTGCATGGGGATGCTCGTCGAGCTTGGCCTCGACCTCGTGCTCACCAATTACAACGAGTGGGGCTGCTATCCCCAGGTGCCGTCGGTGGCCATCTACCATCTGGAGCGGACCGAGGGTCAACGGGGCGTGGCGGCGCTGCGGTTCGTATGGGATGGCCGGTCGCGCCGTGAGGATGACCCGTTCCTTGAGTCTCAGGAACTCCCCCTCGAAGGCCTGTTTGCGCAGGGGTTCGAGGAGTCACCCGAAGGGCCGTTCGGGGACGACTGATGAGTACGACCTTGGGCCCCCCGCCCGGGCGCGGCTGCTGGCCTCCGCGATAAGCCTGGCGGGTCTCGGCTCATGGGTGTGATCCGGCTGACGAACCTCGGCTGATGGTCCTTGCCCCGGGCGCCCAGGTCATCGCCGACGATCCCCGACCGAGCCGGTTGCTTCGGGCCGCCCACCGCCGGCTTGAGGCGAGCGGCGGCAGCATTGACGGCGTAACCGCAGTGCTGCGGAGTCCCACTGACGACGAGCGTCTGGCCGTGGACCGCCTCCTCGGCATCCTGTCGCTGAGCAATGCAGTTGAGAGTTCCCCTGGTGCGCCTTGACGCGGTTTTGCGGGAGCGGGTGGACGCGACGTTGCTCAGAGTCGTGCAGAGCGTCGTCGGGTGCGAGATCGCCCGGGACAGCGGGCCGGGCCACCGAGCAGGAGGCGGCGATGTGGGCCACCGTCCTGCGGCACCCCGCGCTCGTGCGCCACGCCGAGTGGCGGTATGGCTGGAGCGGCTCCGCTCCTCGGGCAAGTGGCGGGCCGACCCCTCCTTCGTCCAGCACTTGGCGAGCCGGGGCAGGTTCCCTGCCTGGGGGACGGCTGATCCCTCCCCATCATGGTCGTCCGCAACCGGGCATTCTCCGCCTCGAGGGCACCGACCCGTTCCCGCAAGGCTTGAATCTCGTTCAGCAGGTCCCGGATCGGGCGATCGAGAAAGGCGGACGCGTCCCAAGTCCCTGGCGGTTCGGTCGACGAGGGGATGCTCATGACGGGGGCTGGCCCTACGTGTCGGTGCCCAGGTCGGGGATCAGGCCTCTGCGGCGAGCCTCTGCCTGGAGTGCCGGCGGCAACATGCGCGCATCCACGATGAGCCCGTCCACTTCGATGAGCCACGCCGGAGGGTTGCGGGCCAGGAGGTCCCGGCGGCAGAACTCAGGGTCGAACTGACCGGTGTTCAGGGCATCCCGGATGAAGCGGGCCTTGCTTGCCAGGGTGCTCTTCGGGACGCAACTCGCTTCGCTGAACTGGTCTGCGGTCATGTGGGGCGTCTGATCCGGGTCCGTCAAGAAGTTGACCTGGCCGACCGCGTAGACAATGGACGCGGCCCAGATGCGCAGGTCACCCCGCAGAAGGGGAGACGGTCGTTTGCGCGCCAGCTTGGCAGCCATCTTGCGGCCGAGACGGGCGTATTCCTCGTCCAGATGGGTTGCACAGAAACCGTCGATCCACTCCAGGGGAGGGTCGACCACGCCCCGCAGGGCGTTGGGGATGCTTAGCGGGTCGGCGCGCCTGGCTGGAGGCCTGCTCGGCTAGGCGTCGGTCACTCCGGAATCATCCCACGCACCCTTGTAGTGCCACCACAATGCCGGTTCACCGTCGGCGGTCGAGCGTGGCGGATTCGGCAGGAGCGCTGAGCTCCTGCCGAGGCGATCGAGGTCGCCGCCGAAGGCGAGGGAGCGACTGGGTGGTCACCCGGCGAGGCGGCCCTCTCTGCCCGGGACGGCAGCTGAGGCATGTACGGCCCATTCGGTGGAAGCCAGCTCCTTGCCGTTGCCGCGCGGCAGGATCGTTTCTAGCCCGGCAGCCTCGACCGATCGCCTGCTCGGCACCGCGGACGCTCGCGGCAGAACCCGGCGCAGTGGACCGATCCTGGCCGAGCGCGGCCCTCGAGTTCGGCCGCATCGAGCAACACGGACCCCATCAAAGGAGCCTAGCGGCTGCCACTTATTTCCGCCGAGGCGTCTGCCGATATTCATGAGTACGGGTCACAAAGCAAGAGCAGGCCCCAGCAGGCGTAAGCGATGCATCACGAGCTGAGGCCGGTGGTGTTGGAAGAGGGCATATGGACGGTGCGAGAGACGCTGAGAGGTTCGAAGCCTGCACGCACTGCAACGGGCGACCTGCCTGCAGCCCGCATCTCTGCCCGCTCAACCTGGAAGCTGACGGCTGCACCTGCTGCGGGGCCTGCGCCAAGACGTGCGCCGACATCGCCCGCCACCTCGAGGTGCATACGCCAGCTGTTTTCTTGGACGCAGCGACCGGCGAGTTCTTCATTTCCTACATTCAAGTCGCTGATGCCGATGCTGAGCTGCTACAGGAGAACGGCCCAGAGTCTGACCGCGACGACAGGGACTTCGGAGGGCTTGGGCAGACCGCGTAGCGAAGAGGCCCTCGCCGTGGTGCGCCCGGTGAGCCTACCGCTGGCACGGTGGGGTAGGCGTTTGGCGCACCGGGCCTCGCTTGCGTAGGCCGGCAATCCGCAACGTTCCCGTCGCCGAGAGTTTGCCGGATGTTCGTGGAAGAGCCATTGATCGTTTTCATGCGAAATCTGTAGATTCGCGCGACAAGAGATGCAGACCCGCCGTCGCTTGCGGCTGTGCCAAATGCACGGAACCTAATCCCCCTGGGAGGACCCCAAATGCACAGGCTGCGCGCCCTGTCCCTCAGCGTCTCCCCACGGCCTGAGGTGTATCTGACTCAAAGCCACAGATCGCCGGTGAATTAGGTTCTATTCCGGGGAACTCCAGCGGGCTGGTGTTGGGGCCACCACGGATCATAGGGGATCTTCGGCGGGCGGGCCACGTTCGCGGTTGTATGCCGAGGTCATTGGTTCAAGAAGCGATGCTCGGCCACCCGGCACCGTGCCGAGCAGAAGCGTGCGGGACGGCCCCGCCCCAGCCGCACGTGTGCCGGTCGGGGGCACCGGAGACGGTGGCAGGCTATGAGGATGCAGGCGGGGTGTTCCGGGCACGGCCCGGGCACTCAGGGCCTGTAACGATATTCACCGGGTGCTGCGTCGCCGGCTGCGGCAAGTTGACCCCCTGTGCTGCCATCGCGCGATGGTCGTTCCGAACCCCCGTCCCTCGTCATTCCGGCGCCTCCTCTCGGCGAAGGTCGCGGTGGTGGGCGATGCGGCGGAGCCGGGCGGCGGCGAGCCCGTCACGGCGGGCCTTGCGGATTCCCGGGCCCCGACCCTCGTGCTCGTCGTCGGGGGTCACGTAGCCGATGCCTGTGTGCAGCCTCACCTCGTTGTAGTCCCGGCGTACGAGTTCCAGCTCGTCACGAAGCACGGCGGAGTCGACGATGCGGTCCAGGTGCGGCCAGTCGGCCTTGACGTGGCCGAAGAGCGACTCGATCCAGGCCTGGTCCTTCGGGGTGCCGGGCCGTCCGAAGTGCTGGGCGATGGCAAGCATGGCCATGAACTCCCTCGTGGTGCCCGACGACATCTGCGGGCCGTTGTCCGACACCGCCAGCAGGATCGGCCGGGCCGGGTTGTCGATGCTGAGGTCGACGCTGGCGTCACGGGCCTCGATCGCCTCGAGGATGCCCTCGGACTCCAGGGCCGCCAGGAAGGCGACCTGCACCTGGGTGGAGGTCTCCTCGGCAGAAACGTTGGTGCACAACCATTTCCGGGTCACCAGGTCCATGACGGCCAGGGCCGAGATGCCCCGGGCGGACTGGAAGTGGGTGGCGTCGTAGATCCAGATCATGTTCTTGGTGTAAGTGGCCCATGCGGGAAACGGGCGGCGCAGCGAGGTCCCGGCACGAGGGGGGCGCCGCAGGTGCAGGCCGTGTTCGGCCAGGACCCGCTTGACGCTGGACGGTGACACCCACACCCGCTTCAGGTACGAGCCCCGGTGGGCGAGCTTGCAGTGCGAGCGGTCGATCTCGCCCCACTCCTCGAAGACGGCCACGATCTGGGCCTTCTCCTCATCCAGGAGGCCGTGCACCGCGTGACCGCCGGAGGCTTCGTCGCCGAGGCGGTCGTCGTCGCGCCGGGCGCTCCAGCGCCAGCCCGGGACTCCCTGACCCCGAGCACCCCGCAGGCGCGCCGGTGGCTCCATCCGTCGTTCATGGCTTTGTCGACAAGATCCAGCAGCGCTGCCTTGGTGGCCGCATCGACCCGGCGAGGGACCCGGCCACCATCTAGTCCCAGCGCCCTTTTCCCTCCAGCAGCATGAGGCGCACGCCCATCTCGGTGAGCGCCTTGGAGAGCCGTTCGATCTCGGCCCGGGCCTGGGCCAGCTCGGGGTCGACCCCCTTGGTCCGGATCCCAGGCCGGGAGGCGGCCAAGGCATCGAGCGCCCCCTGCTTGGCCACCTCCCGCAACTTCATGACGGTGGCGGGGTCCACTCCCGCCTTCGAGGCTGCCTCCGCGATCGTGGCCTCCTTACGGAGCAGCCTGAGCCAGATCTCGTACTTCTCCTGGGGGGTCAGGAACCGCTTACGCCGGCGACCCGCACTGTCGGTACCCTGGTCCTTCTCGGTCACGTCCACGTCCTCCTCCTCGGGCCGGAGGCCCCCAGGAGCATGGACTAGTAAGAACCGGGAAGTGTGGCTTTGAGTCAGGCGCAAACCAGGCCCTCCTCGCTACCGCCACACTCGCGTCTGTGCCTGCCCCGGCGGCGGGTGCGGCCGCAGTCGTTCCAAGCTACGACCACATCTTCGTCGTCGTGGAAGAGAACCTTGGCTTCAGCGACGTCATCGGCAACCCGGCGGCACCGAACCTCAATGCTCTTGCCAACCAGTTCGGTTTGGCCACCGACTCCTTTGGGATATCACATCCGAGCAAACCGAACTATGTGGCCCTGCTCGCCGGTAGCGCGTTCGGGATCGCCGACGACCCCTACTACATGAATTCCGTCAAGGCCCCGAGCCTCATCCAGCAGCTGGACACGGCGAACATCCCTGGAAGGCATACTTCCAGGGCCTTCCCGAGCCGGGCTACCAGGGGATCTGCTACCCGATCAAGTGCAACGGCGCCCCCGACAGCGACCCGCTCTACGTTTCCAAGCACGACGGCATCCAGAACTTCACCCAGTCCCGCGACCCGGCGGACTGGAGCCGGCAGGTGCCGGTCCAGCAGTTGGCCGGTGACCTGCAAGGCGGGTCGGTCCCTGCCTTCGGCTATCGTCCCGACGGAGTGCAAGGACCAGCACGGCGATTCCCCCTTCGCATCGACGCCGGGAACCCCGACGGCGACAACGTTTCCCAGGCCGACCCCCAGGACCAGCGACTCGTCGCGTGGGGTGACGCCTACCTCGGCCACCTCGTGAGCGCCATCACCCATTCCTCCTTCAGGGCGAGGGGCAACAACGCCATCGCCATCACCTACGACAAGGGCGACGACAACGCCGGCCGCTGTGACGCCGGCAACGGCGATCCCAACGGAACGGGGGGCGGCCAGGTGGCCACAGTCGTCGTGACGAGCCACGGCCCCCGTCATATCCAGGACGCGACGCCGTCCGACCACTACTCCTTGCTGGCCACTATCCAGGACTCGTTCGGGCTGGGCTGTCTGCAGAACACCTGCGACACGGCGCACGTCAAGCCTCTGACGCAACTCTTCGCCGTCACGGGGTCGGACGCCGTGGCCACCACCAACATCTCTCCCCCGAACTACGCGACCCCCACCCCCACCCCCGACGAACCGCAGTCGTTCACCACCTCCACGGCGACTTCGGGCGGGTGGAGCGCGGTGTCGAGCCCCCTGCTGGGCGCAGGCGACAACAACCTCGGAGCCATCGCCGGGTCGGCCCCCAATGACATCTGGGCGGTCGGCAACTTCCTGCCCGATACCGCCACGAGCAACCAGGACGCTACGCTCTCGCTGGCGGCGCACTACGACGGCAGGACATGGACGGCGGTGCCGACGCCGAACTCGGGTCCGAACTTCAATACCTTCTTCGGGGTCGCTGCGGCCGGCGGCAAGGCTTGGGCAGTGGGGGCGGCCCTCTGACAACGATTACAAGGCCAGCGGCCTTATCGAGGCCTGGGATGGACATGCCTGGAGCATCGTGAACGCTTCGCAGCCCGGCTCGAAGCGCGACATCCTCTACTCGGCCTCGGCCGATTCCCCGTCCGACGTCTGGGCGGTGGGCGACCAGCAGGGACCGGATGCGACCTTCGGGACTCTGGTGGAACACTGGGACGGCTCGTCATGGTCCGTGGTCCCTGCCGCCAACCCGGGGCGGAGGGCAACCACTTCTACGGCGTGACAGCCCTGGGACCGAACGATGTCTGGGCAGTCGACAAACCCACCAGCGCCTCACCGGTGCCGCGCCTGACCAGCCGTTGGTGGAGCACTGGAACGGCACTGCCTGGTCCGTCGTGTCGACCCCGTCGCTGGCGGCAGGGACGAACGCCCTGTACTCAGTCACGGTCAACAAGGACGGCGTGTTCGCAGCCGGCGAGTCCGACGATGAGTTCAGTGGGGCGCATCCTCTCGTCGAGCGGTTCAGCGCCGGCTCCTGGAGCATCCTCAACCTGCCCGAGGCCGGCTCCATCTGGACCAACCTCCGGGGCATCGCAGCGGGGGCCGACTCGGTGTGGGCCGTCGGGACGTTCCTCGACCCCGCCAGCGGCAACCAGCAGACCCTGACCCTGAGGGGCGACTCGTCCATCTGGACGGTCGTCAACGGCCCCAACCCCGGGTCCGGCAACAACGTGCTCGGCGGGGTGGCTGCGGTCGGAGACCAGTTCTGGGCGGCGGGCCTGGACGATCAGGGCGGCAGTAACCAGACCTTCATCGAGCGACACAGTGCCTGAGGGCTGGACTCCGCGGGGGTTGCAGCCGTTTTGGAGGTGTCAGCCCCTCGATTCTTCAGTCGCGGTGGTTGAGCTGTAGGACCGAGCGGCCTCCGGGCCAAACTTTCAGGATTTCGACATCAGGCATCAGCAACTCCCGGCAGGCGGTCTTGGCCTCGGCTCCCTCGGAGGAACGTCGCCGACCTCTTCTTTCGCCGGCCTGGTCCGCCTGAATCTCGATCCGGATCCCGCCCTCCAAGTCGATCACCAGGTCGAGGTGGGCCTCGATTAGCTCTCGGCCAACCGATCGGACGCGATGTGGGAGCTGTCGGCGCGGGGAACGGCGCCTCGGTGTAGAACTCCTATTCTCCGTTGTGGTGGCCGACTCGAGGGCCTCGACAAACCGGATTTTTCCGACCGAACTGGCGGTACAGCACGTTGCCGTAGCTGAACACCCACCAGCACACCTGCCCGACGATCAGGCTGGACCTATGGACCGCACCGCCCTGAGGAGTATGCGGCCCGGGAGCGTCGCCCTTTGGCGGTCCTCAAGTCGCTTTATTTGGCGCGAGCGCAGAAAGCGCATGGGTCCGGCCGAAGGCACTGCGCATGGCGGACGGGCTGCGGCAGTGGTTTCTTCTCCGCCAACCTCGCTGGCGTGGCCCCGCCGAGCAGGAAGCCGATCTGGCCGTCCACGTCCGGGCGGGTGGAGGGCTCGCAGTGTCGCCTTCCCCAAGTGATCGCTGAGGCCCTCCCGCGCTCGTTGAAGGCTGGGGAGTGCAGGCATCCGCTGGCATCTCTTCGGCGTGCAGGCCGCCATCCTCTACGGTGTTCCACGCCTCACGGCCCGACGTGGACGCCACAGCCGAATACCCCCTCGATCGGGCTGAGGAGTTGGGTCGGCTCCTTGTGGGGGCCGGCTTCGAGGCACGAGTTGGTGACATCGGTGCCTTCGCGCGGTGCACCCGAGTCATCCCGCTGGGCCACCTACCGACCGGGGCCCCGTCGACCTCGTCCTCGCCGGAGCCCGAAGGCTCCTGTGGCAAATCTCCGTCGGGTTGGACAAGCAGGGCACGGATGGGAAGAGGGAACGGCCGGGCCTCTCATGCGAGGCGGCCGGGCAGTGGGCGGGAATCAGGCTGCAGCACAGAACGGACTACTCGGCATGCGTTGCTGGGTCAGGCTGGGTTTTCGCGAGGGTTGGCTGTGGATGAGTAGCCGGGAAGCGGCGAGAGCGCATCGCACGTTTCGACGCTAACGCCTTGGCTTTCCAATGAGCGCATCAAGGCTGCCCTCGCAGCTGCGCTCGCGAACCCCACGTAGGTGGTTGGCCAATCGACATCTCCGGCGACCAGAACCGACCGATCGTTAGCCGCCAGGAGGCTAGGTCCGATGAAGACCGGGTGGGTTCCGATTCCCGCGATCTTGATGAGGTCGTCAAGGCCGATTTGCACGGCCCAGTAGTCGCGGAGCGGCAACCGGAGTCGGAACGGTCGCTCTCCGTACGTTTCCCGGAGGGTTGGCTCGATGCCCGACCATCCGTCCCAATAGGCGATCATCCACTCACCTGATCCGGCGTGGAGGAGTGCCTCGATCAGGAGGGCAAGTCTCTCCTTGGAGAGAAAACCTGTGGCATCCAACGGATGGCGGACGCCCGGGCCGTTATCGATTGCCAAGCATGACGCCAGATCGGCGGGCATCAACTCGCCAACTCGCGTCGGCCAGCCATTTGGTCGCGGCGACATGAGCCACTGCTGCCATTGGGAGGGGTCCATAAGTCACAACACTAGTGCGCGCCCGACCAGCACGACGTCGGCAGCGAAATGCGCACTGACGATAAAGGGACGCCCGTCGGACTGAGCAACGTATGCGATTCCCATCACAGCGCCGAAAGCCGTCGTCAGCAGGAAGCCCTGGGGCCCTCCCGGGAGGCCGCTTCGGATGTGCGCCACTCCGAAGCTGAGACTTGAGAGAGCAATCGCGAGTACCGACGGAAGGCCTTCCGATTTTAGCTGCTGCAGGATTAGACCCCGGAAGAGCCACTCCTCGCCGACGGCGTTCAGCGCAGAGGCCAGCACGACGACCAGGGCCGCCACGGGACGGTTGGAAAGCAACGGTCGTTCCCATGCGTAGGCGTACAGATGGGCACGAAAGCCGCCAGTAGGCTGCTCGGCGCCCATGACGACTACTATCGAGCCCGAGGCGATCCCAAAAGCGAGACCCGCAACAATCCAGCGTCGCAGAGCAGATCTCACATGCGGACGGCGGCGCAACCAAAGGCCCACGCCAGCCACGCCGGCCAAAGCAGCACCCAAAATGGGAGTCATCGCGTAGCCGGAGACCGCCGCCGCGGCTGCGATGCGAGTAGAAGTCGACAGCGGAGGCCGCAGCAAACGCACGACGGCGAGTCCAAGGGCACTGGCTGCCAACAGCCTCAGAGCAAGAGGCAGGCTCGGAACGAAGAACGCGACTGGAACGGCGACTGCCAGGGCCACCGCGGCGTTTCCTTGCTTCAGGGATCGGAGCCTCAGCAGTGGATGGACACCTCCTGGCTATGATCGACCTCGGACTGAATAGGGATCGGCGAGCCGTTAGTGCCAATGATGAGCGAGGCTACAACCTCATGCCGGTAGGTCCCGTTCACGCATCGTGTGACGACCTGGCGAACGTTCTTTGCGTTTGTCTGCGGGTTGTGGATCGTTTCGGTCTGGGATTGGACGTTCAACCAGGTATTCCCCTGCTTTCTCTGCAGGTGCATCGAGATCGTTACCACGCTGACTCCCTCACAGTATGTTCGGGACTTTGCCACGATCGTATGTGAGGGCTCCGATATGTGCGGGTTGTCGGCGTATCCGGCGCACCCTGCACCGACGCCGCCGCCGCCCGCACACCCGCCCAATAGCAGCAGCAGGCAGACGGTGACCGCCGAGATCATCGTGTACCGGATACCGCTCCCTCGTGCCCGGACGCTCCGGCTCCTTCCCCTGGGCGGCATTCCTTTCTGTCGTCTTGATCTCAGCGTCACAGGTCACGTCCTCACTCTTGCGCGAACAGCAGCACATAACAAGAATAAGCTACCTTATATAGCATATCTTAAAGAGTGTCAACCCTCGATCCTTGTAAGCTATGCATGTTCAAGAGAGCTAGCGAGTCCAGGAAGTCCAAGAGTGTCTCGACGCCTCAGTGGGTCGGGATGCGCAGCGCCCTTCGCCCACGAAGCTGCGACTCCACAAAGGAGCCCAGCGCCGGTCCCGGGCCGGACCCGATGTTCGGGTTGTCGAGTCGCTCGTCTTGATGAGGACGACGAGGTGTAGTCGCCTCGGTCCGGCCCCGAAAGGAGGCCGTTGTACGGGGGCGTTTGATTATCTTGCCGTCGCGGTAGAGCAGCCGCAGGTCCACAGGCGACCCCGAGGGGCCATGGCGGGGAGCCGTGCAGGAAGGCCGGCGTTCAGATACCTCGCACGAGGTGCGGGTCGGGGGCAGAAACCAATGCTGGTGTGCCGTAACAGCCCCGTGCGGCGCGCCGCGGATCGCCCGTCCGCTGAATTAGGCTGGACCCCATGGACCCCAACGCCCTTCGGGAGAGTATGCGGCTCGCGAGCGTGGTCCTTTGGCGGTCAGCATTATCCGCCACGTCTTTGCGGAATCAGGCGCGCACATGATCATCTCGGGGTTCGGACTGACCGAGGGGCTTGGTTTGAGTATTCGCCAAGATCCGCTTT
>WNFC01001282.1_pt1 | contig 29289 bp, 33 predicted proteins | sample 5400541 | NCBI WGS metagenome assembly WNFC01 (sample SAMN13153342, study PRJNA577476) | soil metagenome | isolation source: 120 cm saprolite under Douglas fir tree site 2 hole 2 replicate 1 | place: USA:California | collected 2015-04-18
CAACCAGGATTCTTGCGCCCTTCGGTAGGGTCTTCAAATCTGCGGTTGGACCGGCAATCGGGGGGCTCTGGACCGCGAGGCGAAGTCTGGGCTTTACGTTGTAGACCGGCAAGATATCACCGCGGAGGTTCAGAATTCCGAGCAGGCCGTTGCGCGAGCCGGGCACCTCGGTGAGGGCGGGTACACGAACGATTTCGCGCACCTCATGAATCAGGAGTGCGTAACTCTCGGCCTCGAGACCAAACGCGAGGTAATCGTCGGGAGTTTCCCCCGGCAGCGCCGTCGACAGCGTCTCGGGCCCGAGCGCAGCTCCAAAGTCTTCGTTCGGATCCTCGTCCGGGTGGTAAAGGAATTCTTCGATCAATTCGTTGAAGCGCGACACGGTAACGCCTAGAGAAATTGGCTGCGGCGCTCGGAATTGATCACCGACTCGAGCAGCGCAATCAGGTCCACCACCAGCGCGGTAGTTCGATTGCCAAGATCGGTCGCTCCTGCGACTCCCGGCAGATGCTGAAACCCATCACCCAGGGACTTGATCACGATGTCCTGCTGTCCGAGCAACTCGTCCACCGCAATGCCAAAGTTCTGTTGACCCACTGCGACCAGGATCACGTACTGGCGGTTTTGATTCTCTGCCGAGAATCCAAGCAGCTTGGCCAGCCTCATCAGGGGAACGGCCCTTCCTCGCAGCGTGATCATCTCGCGGCGCTCGACCAACCGGATCTCCGCTACCTCCGATGCCACCACTTCGATCACGCTATCCAATGGGACCGCGTAGGTCCGCTGGGCGGCGCTCACCACCAACGCCCGAACAATCGCCAGCGTCTCTGGCAAGGTGATCGTAAAGGTGGAACCCTTCGAGGGTTCACTGGCAATGTCGATCGTTCCGGCCATTCGGGCGATGTTCGTCTTGACCACGTCCAGACCGACGCCGCGACCGGAAAGCTCTGAAACACGGGGCGCAGTTGAAATGCCGGGCAAGAAAACGAGATTCTGCACTTCGCGCGCGTTCATCTCCCTGATTTGCTCGGGCCGGAACACTCCCCCACGGACAGCCGCTTCGCGAATCCGAGCGTGATCAAGGCCCAGCCCATCATCCGAAACCTCGATCATCACCTGGTTCCCTCGCTGCATCGCGCGCACCGCCACCTTCCCGCGCCGAGGTTTCCGCAGCCGTTGGCGGACCTCCGGCAGCTCGATCCCATGGTCGATCGCGTTGCGAATGATGTGGACCAGCGGATCGGAAAGCTCCTCGACGATCAATTTGTCCAGCTCAACCTCGCCGCCGGAGATCGAAAAATCGATCTCCTTGCCGGATTCTCCCGCAATTCGACGCACCAGCCGGGCCAGCTTGTCGAAGATTTGACTGAGAGGAACCATCCGAGCGTCGAGGATCCCCTTGCGTAGCTCATCCAGCCGGCGCTCGAGCATCCGGCTTTCCCGATAGAGCTCTTGTCCCAGCAGCGCCGCCACCGGACGAGTCCCCCCGTGGCGGGCGGCATCGGCGATCCGCTGGATATTGCTCTTGATCAACAAAAGCTCGCCGACCGAATTCATCAGCGTGTCCAGTCTTCGGATGTCCACCCTCACGGTTTGGGTAAGCGATCGGAGCGATCGGTCGGTGCGACGCGCTGGGGCTTCCGCCGAATCCGCTCGCTCCTCGGGCGCCTCTCGAGTCACCAGCGGCGCCGGCTCTGCCTCGGTCTGGGTTTTCTTGACCTCGGAGGCCGGATCGGGCTTGGCGGTCGGCGGACGTCGTTTCAGCAGGGTGCAGGCTGCGGGCAAGCCGCTCAACGCAGCGCGAACCCGATCCTCGCTCGCCCGGGTGCCGACGATCACTTCGAAAGCGATCTCATCGGAATCGTTGCCCTCCAATGCCGGCAAGGTGCTCACCACCTCGCCGATCTCCCTGAGCGAGGCGTTCAGCTTGCTCAGTCCCTGATCGAAGTCTGAGAGGTTGAAGCTGGCCGCCACCCTCCACAGATTCGATCCTTGGCGAACATTCTCCGCCAAGCGGTGCTCCTCATATTCGGTCAGCGCGCTTCGTATCTGGGGCTCGAGCGCTAGCTGATCGAGAAGCTCGCCATCATCCGGCTTGCCGGAGACATTGAACTGCTGGAGTTTCTGCGCCAACAACTTGGCTCGATCGGAGGTGCTTTGGCTTGGAGCATTGTGAGCCAACTCCTCCAGCAGCACTTGAAACAAGTCGACCGAATCAATCAGGGTGTTGAGCACCGCGCCGGAAAGCTCGAGCCTTCCCATTCGCAGATTGTCCAGCAGATCCTCGCAGCGATGCGCCAGTTGTGCGATCGGGTCCAGGCCAAACATTGCCGCCAGACCCTTCAAAGAATGGGCGGCGCGGAAGATTCCATTCACCAGATGAGGTTGGCCTTGGGAGCCTTTGGCTTTCTCGAGCAGGAGCAGATCGCCGCCCAAGGCGTCGACAATTTCGGTCGCTTCCGCGATGAACTCGTGCAGTCCCTTGGGAGGCACGTCACGCGACTTTCAAATAGCGCCGCAACAGCTCTTCCAGCTCAGGACTCTTGAGCGGCCGAAAGAGGTATTCCGCCGCTCCCATCGCGAGCCCGCGGTCGCGCTCGGTTTCATTTTGCTCGTCTGCAACGATAAACAGCGGCGTTTCTCGATAACTCGGATTCTTTTTTACAAAATTCACCAGCTCCAGCCCGTTCAGGTCGGGCATCTCCATGCTGGCGATCACCAAATCCACGCGGTGTCTGGCGAGCAAGTTGAGCGCTTCAAAGCTGCTGCCGGTGACGAGCACCTCGACGTTCGGAACGGACTTCACCGCCCCCGCGATGCTTTCGCGAGACACTTGCAGCGCATCCACAATCAGGACTTTGAAACCCATTCGCTCCCGGCCACGAGCTTGCCGGGAAGATACCAGAATATCTAGTTTTGGTGGGGCAGTTTGGACCCCACTTCTCGAGTTGGGCGAACGTTGGAAAGCACGCGGATCAAGGGCTTATCCGAGATGACCGCCACTCGATTCCCGCGAAATTGCGGCACAAATTGGTTCAGCAGCGCCGAAGCGCGGGTGGATTCCTCGAGGGAGCGGGCGCCCGGCACTTCCAGGGCGACGCCTTCGATTCTCGCTCGGCTCAAAACCTCCGCAGCCTTCGAAAACAGCTCGCCCAGCAGTTGCGCATCCAACATTCGGGTGGACCCGGTACCGATGGCGAAGATCCGCGGCATCGAGAGCCGCCCTCCCGAGGGCAGCAGCAGACAATCGCACGCGGCACCCTTGAACCACCCCTGCTGGAGCACGCGGGAGAGCGCGCCGCAAAGCCGCCAATCCACAAAACCAGCGGCTCCCTGGAGGGGACGCTCGTCTTCGGGGACAAAAAGGCAAAGCGCATCCAGCCCCTGAAGGGAATCTAGACTTGCAAACCCAAGCTCGTGGGCGCTCAGACTCACGTCTTTTGCAAAGAGCTGGCAATCCGGTCCAGCAGGCCGTTGATAAAAGCAGAGGAATCCTCTGTACCAAATCGTTTTCCGAGCTCCACCGCTTCGTTGATTGATACCTTGCCGGGAATGTCGACCAAATACTTCAATTCGAAAATCCCGAGCCGCAGCACGTTGCGGTCAATCCGCGTCATCCGATCGATCCGCCAGTGGTGGCTGTGAGTTTGAATCATCGCGTCAATTTCGTCCAGATGATCCCGGACGCCTTCGACCAGACTTAATGCAAACTGCTGGGCCTCCGGATCCGGTTGTTCGGAGCCGGCGGCCGACCAGGCCGACTGCAGCGCCTCTCCAGGCTGTCCGTCCGCCATCTCCAGTTGGTAGAGGGCCTGCAGAGCGCGCTCTCTGGCGGTTCTACGAGCGCCCATCTATTTCTTCTTTCCTTCCATTGCTGAAAGGCGACCCTTTGCAGAAGCTGCCGAGAGTTGGGCATGCAGGTTGGCGGTCTCAAGGCACGCTGTCGCCGCTTCGACCCCCTTGTTGCCAGCTTTTCCTCCCGCCCGGTCAAATGCCTGTTCAATGGTATCGCAGGTCAAAACTCCAAAACTGACCGCGCACCGTGCGGAGACCGCCACCGAGCCTAGCGCTCGGGTCACTTCCGAAGCCAGATAGTCGAAGTGAGGCGTGCCCCCTCGGATGATCGCGCCTAGACAAATGATGCCCAGATGTCCACCGGCGTCAGCCAAGCGACCCACCACTCCCAGCAACTCGAAGCTGCCCGGCACCTTGTAGACGTCGATGTTGTCCTCGGGAACTCCGTGCCGAACGAGGGTCTCCCCAGCTCCCTTCATCAAGGGCTCGGTGACCAGCCAGTTGAAGCGTGAAACGCAGATTGCGAAACGACCTTGGGGGGCGGCGAGAGTTCCTTCGAAGTGACGAGCCATAAGCGTCCTCTTTTAGTTCTTGGTTTCTCGCCCCATTTTCCGCCCGGCTAATTTACTGCGCGCCGGTCGGCGATGGGTAAGGGGTACCTGTTCAACCACTCGAAGTTGGTAGCTTTCCAAGCCCACAATCTTCTTCGGGTTGTCGGTGAGTAGGCGCAGCCGGCCTAGTCCCAAATCCTGGAGAATTTGCGCCCCCACGCCGAACTCGCGAAGCCGGCCCTGGTCTTTTCCTTCCTGGAATCCCCTAATTTGAGCGGCGTGCGTGCAGAATACCGCCGAGCGCGGGGGCACCTCTTTTTGCAGATAGACGACCACACCCCGTCCCTCTTCCGCAATCTTTCTGAATGCATGCTGAAGCTGGCTGCCGCAGTCGCACACGGTGTTTCCGAGCAGGTCCCCCATCAGGCAAGCGCGGTGAACCCGAGTGAGCACCGGCTGGCTGCCGGAAACATCGCCCTTGACGAACGCGACGTGCACGGACGAATCCACGTCGCTCTGGTAGGCGATCGCCCGGTAGTCGCCCTCCTTGCCGCGCTGGATGGTGCGCTCACCGACGCGCCGCACCAGCCGTTCATGCTGAAGCCGATAGCGAATGATGTCGGCAACCGAGAGCAGCGTGAGCCGATGCTTCTGGGCGAAGCGCACCAGCTCTAGGCGGCGGGCCATGGTGCCGTCCGGGTTCATGATTTCGCAAACCACGCCCGCCGGGCGAAGGCCGGCCAGCCGAGCGAGATCCACCGAGCCTTCCGTCTGGCCCGAGCGCACCAGCACCCCACCCTCGCGCGCGCGCAACGGGAACACGTGGCCCGGCCGCACGAGGTCGCTGGGTTTGGCCCGCGGCGCCACCGCCGCTTGGATGGTGCGTGCTCGGTCCGCGGCGGAAATGCCCGTGGTGATCCCTTTCGACGCCTCAATCGAGATGGTGAAGGCGGTTTGAAACGTGGAGGTATTCTCCTGGACCATCAAGGGCAGCTGTAGATGGCGAATCCTCTCCTCGGTCAGCGAGAGGCAAATCAAACCTCGCCCGTGCGTCGCCATGAAATTCACTGCTTCGGGGGTAACCTTCTCGGCCGCCATCACCAGATCGCCCTCGTTCTCTCGTTCCTCGTCGTCGGTGAGAATGACCATCCGGCCCTTGCGGATCTCGGCAATTGCCACCTCCACTCGGCTGATGCTGGAACTTTGATGGTGGTTACCGCGCATATCCTGTTCTTCTTAACCGTATTCCGGATCGGCTGCCTAAGCGGTAGTGGGGGAGCCGCGCAGCGCATAAAGCCGGGCGACATACTTACCAATCAAATCTGCTTCGAGATTGACCAGTTGACCAACCTGCTTCGTTCCCAGGTAGGTGCGGCGCAGCGTCTCGGGGATCAGCATCACCCAGAAGCTGTCGTCGATCATTTCGTTCACGGTCAGACTGATCCCGTCGATCGCAACCGACCCCTTTTCCACGAAGAAAGCGACGACTTGTTCAGGAAGCGCAAAACGGATAGCCAGTGCCGCGCCCGCGGGCTTTCGCTCCACCACCGTGGTGACGCTGTCCACATGACCGAGTACCCAGTGTCCGCCCAGCTGATCCCCGACCCGGAGCGGTAATTCCAGGTTGACGCTCGAACCAGGCTTGAGGGACCCGAGTGTGGTTCGCCGCAGTGTCTCCGGCGATGCCTGGATTCGAAATCGGTGCGCAGACAGCTCTACCATCGTCAGACAAGCTCCATCGACGGCGATCGAGCCACCGGCAGCGAGGTCCTGATTCGGCAGCGAGGTCGCAATCCATAGGTCGGTGGAATCGCCATGGACGATTTGCTCCACGGTCCCAATATCCTGAATCAAGCCAGTGAACATTTTCGCGTACTCGTTTATAGCCGACTTCGCCGCCGCGCCGAGAGCAGCGCCTGGAGGATCAGGTCTTCCCCACACTTCTCGGCCGTCAATTCCCGGACCTTCGGCGCACGGGCGACAGAGGAAACCCCGAGCTGTCCCACCCAGGAAAGCCCGTCGGATCCGATCAGTTTTGGGGCCAAGAAAAGCACCAGCTCATCCGCCAGGCGCTCTCGCAAGAAGGAAGTGTTCACTTCCGATCCGCCCTCCACCAAGAGGTGGATCAGTCCCTCCTTCGCCAGTCGGCGCAACAGTCCTTCCAGATCCACCTGTCCTTGACGGCCCCCGACGTTCCACACCTCCACGCCCCGAGCGATCAGCCTCCGAGCGGCGGGGCCCACCGGAGACTGCAGGGTGACCACGATCGTTCTCGGTTTCTTGCCCGGGGAGAACAACCGGAGTCCTCGGGGCAACCGGAGATTCGAATCGAGCACAATTCGCGCGGGGTTTTTTCCCGATCGCTTCGGAAGGCGAGCGGTCAGCCGCGGGTTGTCCCTTCTGGCAGTATGGGCGCCGATCAAGACTGCATCCACCTGGTCGCGCAAATGATGGGCCCGACGCCGCGACTGGCCTCCGCTGACCCAGCGGGAGTCACCGGTCAGGGTTGCGATCTTCCCATCGAGCGACGCTGCCGCCTTGAGCGTCACCCAGGGCAATCCGGTGCGGATGGATTTGACTCTCCGAGACGGCAGTCCCTTATCGCTCTTCACTGCTTTGAATCTTCGCGTCCTTGTTCTTTCCCTGCCCGTCGATCAGTTCCTTGAGCTCGTGCATGAACTCGCTGATGTCACGGAAGGAACGGTAGACCGAAGCAAATCGCACATACGCAACCTCATCGAGCTTCTGGAGGCGGCCCATCACCTCTTCTCCGAGGAAACTCGAGGCCACCTCCTTCTCACCCATTCCCTGAAGCTTTCGCTCGATCTCGGTAACCGTGCTCTCCAGTTCGTCCACTGAAACGGGGCGCTTTTCGCACGCCTTCTTCAGCCCGACGAGAATCTTATCCCGATCAAAAGCCTCCCGGCGCCCATCCTTCTTGACGATCAGCGGACTCAGCTCCTCCACTCGCTCATAGGTGGTGAAGCGCCGACGGCAGTCCAGGCACTCTCGCCGCCTGCGGATTACCGCCCCCTCGTGAGACTCCCGGGAGTCGATCACTTTGTTTTCGGAGTTCTGACAGAAGGGGCAGCGCATCGCGATCGAGAAGGATGATCAGCTCCGAAGCCGAGAAGCGTACAGCGGAAACTGCTGAGTCATCTCCCGCACTCTACCGCGGATTCGGGCCAATGCTGCCGGATCGTTTGGATGATCCAAGGCGTCTCCGATCATCCCGCCAATTTCCTGCATTTCCGCTTCACCCATGCCGCGAGTGGTGACCGCCGGAGTTCCGATCCGGATCCCGGAAGTGACGGTGGGCTTCTCGGGGTCGAACGGAATGACGTTCTTGTTCACGGTGATATCCGCTTTTCCGAGCACTTCTTCGGCCACCTTGCCGGTCAACGACTTCGGCCGCAGATCCACCAGCATCAAATGGTTGTCGGTTCCACCGGAGCAAAGCCGCAGCCCACGTCGTCGAAGCGCTTCGGCCAAGGCCTTCGCATTGGCGACGATTTGCCGTTGATACTGGCGGAACGCCGGGGTCAACGCCTCCTGGAGAGCCACCGCTTTGGCCGCAATCACGTGCATCAGGGGCCCCCCCTGAATGCCTGGAAAGATCTGGCTGTTGAGCGCCTTCGCGAAGGCCTCCTTGCACAGCACCATGCCGCCCCGAGGCCCGCGCAGCGTCTTGTGCGTGGTGGTGGTCACGAGCTCGGCCACGGGAATGGGCGAGGGATGGATTCCAGCGGCCACCAACCCGGCAATGTGAGCCATGTCCACCACCAAAACTGCCCCCACCCGGTCGGCGATCTCCCGGAACTTTGCGAAGTCGAACACCCTCGGGTAGGCGGAAGCGCCGACGACGATCGCCTTTGGCTTGTGCTCGAGCGCTAACGATTGCACCTGCGCGAAATCGATCGTCTCGGTCTCACGAGAGAGCCCATAGTGGACGACCCGGTATAACTTTCCGGAAAAATTGAACGGGGCTCCGTGAGTAAGATGTCCGCCGGAATTCAGATCGAGCGACAACATCGTGTCCCCAACCTTCATCACCGCCATGTAGGCGGCCATGTTCGCCTGGCTTCCGGAATGGGCCTGGACGTTGGCGTGATCCGCGCCAAACAGGGCCTTCGCCCGATCGATCGCCAACTGCTCGGCGACATCGACGAACTGGCAGCCGCCATAGTAGCGCTTTCCCGGATATCCTTCGGCGTACTTGTTGGTGAGTGGAGAACCCATCGCTTCGAGTACCGCAGGGCTGACGAAGTTTTCGGAGGCGATCAGCTCGATCCCCTCCTCCTGGCGCCTGGTTTCGTCGCGAATGGCGCGAAAAATTTCCGGATCTACCTCCTCTAGCCGAGCCGTGTTTTCCATCGCTCACCTTCCGCTTTGCCCGCCATCATTCTCGGCGTCTCGAATCTTTTGAACTCGCCGCTCGTGCCGCCCGCTTTCAAACGGCTGATCGAGAAATGTTTCGAGTATTGTTTTCGCGATCCCCGGTCCGACCACCCGTTGGCCCAGACACAGCACGTTCGCGTCATTGTGCCCGCGCGCCATCCGGGCCTCGAATTCGGTGGTGCAAACCGCGGCGCGCACCCCCTTGTATTTGTTTGCGACGATGCTCATCCCAATCCCGGTCCCGCAGATCAGGACCCCGAGCGAACACTCGCCCGTTCCGACCGCTCGCGCAACCTGCCCGGCGAAGTCCGGATAATCCACGGAATCCCCGGTATAAGTTCCGAAGTCCACCACCGACACCTTGCGGGCATGAATCGCCTTGAGCAATTCCTGCTTCAGCTCCAGACCCGCGTGGTCCGATCCGATCGCCAGCTTCATCGAAAAATGAGTCTACTTGAACCGCTTGAACAAGAGCACGGCGTTGGTGCCACCAAATCCGAACGAATTGCTCATCGCTGCGTTGACTCGTATCTCGCGGGCCTGGTTGGGGACGTAATCCAGATCGCAAGCGGGATCGGGGGTGGTATAGTTGATCGTGGGGGGAATCGCGTTGCGGGCAAGTGCCAACACGCTGATCACCGCCTCCGCTCCCCCGGCCGCGCCGAGCATGTGGCCGGTCATCGACTTGGTCGAGCTGACCGCGAGCTTTCGCGCGTGATCTTTGAAAACAGTTTTGATCGCGGTGGTCTCACTCGCATCGTTGATCGGCGTAGAGGTGCCATGAGCGTTGATGTACCCAACCTCTTCAGGTTTCATCTGGGCGCTTCTGAGCGCCAGCTCCATGCACCTCGCGGCGCCCACTCCCTCAGGCGAAGGCGCAGTGACGTGGTATGCGTCGGAATTCGCGCCGTACCCTACCAACTCGGCCAGGATCACCGCGCCGCGGCGCTTGGCATGCTCGAGCTCTTCAAGAATCACCACCCCGGCGCCCTCTCCTTCCACGAAGCCATCCCGATCGAGATCGAACGGCCGACTGGCGAGGGTCGGCTCGTCGTTCCGAGTGGAGAGCGCCTTCATCACCGCGAACCCGCCGATTCCCAGAGGCGTAATCGCCGCTTCCGCCCCTCCGGCAATCACCGCGTCGGTCTCCCCCAACCGGATCGATTTCCATCCTTCACCGATCGCATGCGCGCTGGTGGAACATGCGGAAACCGGCGACCAGTTGGGGCCCCTGGCCCCAAAGCGGATGCTGATCAGTCCGGGCGCCATGTTGATGATCATCTGAATGATGAAAAACGGCGACAAGCGGTCGAAGCCCTTCTCCAGCGCCTTCTTGTGCTGTTCCTCGAGCGAGCCAATCCCGCCGATCCCGGACCCGATGATCACCCCAACCTTCTCGGGATCGTAACCGTTTGGCTTGTCGGTTCCGATCATCATTCCGCTTTCGGTGACCGCCATGTCGGCCGCGGCAATCGCATACTGGGTGAAGAGATCCATTCTTCGGATCTCTCGTTTTTCGATGAATTGCTCGGGATTGAAGTCTTTCACTTCACCGGCGATGCGTGCGTCCAGATCCTCGGCTGGGAACCGGGTGATCGGACCAATCCCTGACTTTCCGGACAGGAGGGCGGCCCAGTTCTTTTCGGTTCCCGTTCCCAGCGGAGTGACCAGCCCGGTTCCGGTAATCACCACTCGACGATTGGACAACACGTTCTCCTCCGAGCCTGGTCGTTCCCCTCCGTCGAAGACGCAGCTTCGCCGCTATTTCTTATGGGTATTGATGTAATTGATTGCATCCCCCACGGTCTTGATGTTCTCCGCTTCTTCGTCCGGAATCTCAACCTCGAACTCCTCCTCCATTGCCATCACCAACTCCACGATATCGAGGCTGTCAGCCCCAAGATCCTCGATGAATGAGGACTCAGGTTTTATCTCGTCTTCGCCCACCCCCAGTTGGTCGGCGATGATCGACTTCACCTTACCCTCGATGTTACTCGTCGGCATTTGCAACCCTCCAAGAGCGACCGCGTCCGGATAGCAAAACCCATTCAAACGGCGGGCGCGGTATATCCCACGCCGCCACCCAATCCAACTTTGGCTTACATGTACATGCCACCATTTACTCTTAACACCTCGCCGGTGATGTATGACGCCGCATCGCTGGCGAGAAATGCCACCGCGTTGGCTACCTCCTCCGCAGTTCCCAGTCGCGCGAGCGGGATCGCCTCCATCAATCGCGCTCTCACCGGCTCGCTCAATTCAGAGGTCATGTCGGTGTCGATCAGACCGGGGGAAACGGCATTCACCCGAATCTTCCGGGAGCCCAATTCCTTGGCGATCGATTTGGTCAGGCCGATCAATCCGGCTTTGGATGCGCTGTAGGCCGCCTGACCGGCGTTTCCTGTTTCTCCCACGACCGAGGCGATATTGATAATCACACCATGGCGCTGTTTCATCATTGGACGGCAAGCCGCGCGGATCAGCGCGAAAGCCCCCCGCAAATTCGCGTTGAGTTGCCGGTCCCACTCCTCGTCCTTGACGCGCGCCGCCAAGCCGTCCAACGCGATCCCGGCGTTATTCACCAGCACGTCCAGCCTTCCGTGCTCGGCCACCACCGACTCCACTGCTTTGGTTGCCGCCGATGTGTCCGCGACATCGAACCGAATCGCCCTTCCCGGCGCGCCGACGGCCGAGATCCGCTTCAATGTTTCGTCGGCTGCCGCCTGATTCGAGGCATAGCCGATCACTACCGCGGCTCCCCGCTGCGCGAATGCCACCGCGCAAGCTCGGCCGATCCCGCGAGATCCCCCGGTGACGAGCGCCACTTTCCCGCTAAATTCGCTCATAGGCTCGCGCTGGATCGAGAAATTGCTCAACCGTCTTGCGGTCCTCAACATTGAGCACCGAAAACGATTTTGAGATCCGCTTCACCAAACCGGATAGCACCTTGCCGGGTCCCACTTCGACGACTGTCTTGATCCCCAGCCGCTCGAGTTCCCGGACGCAATCTGTCCAGCGAACGGGTCGACTCACCTGTTCGATCAGCAGCGGGACCACGCGATCTCGATCGTCGTTCGCGGCCGCCTCCACATTTGAAATCACCGGGAATTTCAGACCCTTGAATTGGATGCCTCGCAGAATCTCGGCGAGCCGGGGCTTCACCGGATCCATCAGAGCGCAGTGGAACGGGGCGGAAACCGCCAACGGCAGCACCCGCTTGGCACCGGCTTGCTTCAGCTTGGGCTCGGCCCGCGCGACCGCTTCTGCGTGTCCGGCAATCACGGTTTGCTCGGGAGAATTGTAATTGGCGGGGGCGAGGACCTGCCCATCTGCCACCTGCTCGCAGATCGACTTCACCACTTCGGGAGCGAGTCCCAATACCGCCGCCATTGCGCCCACGCCCTCGGGAACGGCTTGCTGCATCAGTTGGCCTCGCTCCCGCACTGCGCGAACGGCATCGCGAACCCCCAATGCCCCCGCCGCGACCAGCGCCGAGTACTCTCCCAGTGAGTGGCCGCACGACGCCGCCGGCAGCGGCACCCGCTTGGCGAGCACCGCGAACGCTGCGATCGAAACGGTGAGAATCGCCGGCTGGGTATTCGCGGTCAGCCGCAGACGCTCCTCAGGACCCTCGAAGCACAGGCGCGAGAGGCTTTCGCCGAGCGCATCGTCTGCCGCTTGGAAAACCTCCCGGGCTTCGGGGAAACAGTCCGACAGCTCTTTCCCCATGCCGACGCCCTGACACCCCTGTCCCGGAAAAACAAATGCGACTGTGGACATTGCTACCAGCGCACCACCGCGCTGCCCCAGGCGATCCCGGCTCCGATCGCCATCATCACGATCAGGTCTCCTGGCTTGAGCCGCCCCGCTCGGTTGGCCTCGTCCAGAGTCATCGGGAGAGAAGCCGACGAGGTATTTCCGTACTTGGAAATATTCAGCCAGCATTTCTCGAGCGGAATTCCCAATCGCTGCATCACCGATTCGATGATCCGGAGATTCGCCTGATGCGCGATCACATGGTTGACCTGTGAGGCGGTAATCCCATTGGCCTCCAACGCCTCGACCACGCTCTCATACAGCGCCCGGACGGCAATCTTGTAGACCTCCCGCCCATTCATCGAAACCTTGTGGAGTTTTTGCTTCAGCATCTGCTCGTCGGGAGGATGTTTCGAACCCCCACCCTGAATCCAGAGAATCTCCGCTGCCCTCCCATCGCTGTGCAGATGGGTAGAAAGAATGCCTCGCTGTTTGTCGGTGGTGGGAGCCAGCACCATCGCGCCCGCCGCATCGCCGAAGAGGACGAGGGTATTTCGATCCTCCCAGTCGATAATCCGCGTCAGAAGCTCGACCCCGATCACCAGGGCGCGGCGGATTTTGCCGGTTTGAATGTACTGGTCCGCAATTCCCATCGCATAGAGCGAGCCGGCGCAGGCGGCGGACAAGTCGAACGCGAAGGCGTTGTTCGCTCCCAGCTTGGCCTGAACGAAGGCCGCACAGGACGGCATCGGCATGTCCGGTGAGATCGTCCCGAGCGCGATCATCTCGACCTCCTCGGGGCGGGTCTTCGCCATTTCGAGCGCCCGGATCGCCGCTTTGACCGCCATGTCGGAGGTCAGCTCACCCTCCGCCGCTTGCCGGCGCTCCTTGATTCCGGTGCGCTCGGTGATCCAAGCGTCGGAAGTGTTAACGATTTTTTCGAGGTCGGCGTTGGTGATGATTTTTTCAGGCGCGTATCCGCCGGTCCCGATGATTTGTGTACTCGCCACGTGAATGTTCCTCGTGAACATGCCTCTCTAATCAGAAACCCTTGGTTCTGTCGCCTCTTTTGCCCGTTTCCTGGAATGTGAGGGCAACCAGGCCTGAGCTTGCTCCATCCTCATTAGAATCTCTTCCCGCACCTTTCCCTCGGCGGTTTGCAGCGCCGCGCGGAGCGCATTCTTGATCGCCTTCGGGTTGGAGCGGCCATGAGCGACAATTCCAACTCCGTCGATGCCGAGCAAGGGGGCCCCGCCGTATTCCGCATAATCCACAACTTTTCGCAGACCCGCGAGAGTCGGTTTGAGCAACATCGCCCCCAGCTTCTCGGAGAGTCCGGCGCGCTCGATCGCGGAACGGATCAGGCCGGCCACAGCCATCCCCGTTCCTTCCGAGGTCTTGAGCACGATGTTGCCGGTGAATCCGTCCGTTACCACCACGTCCACGTCCCCCGAGAAGATGTCCTTCCCCTCGACATACCCGATGAAGGCCATCCCGGAATTCTTCAACAAGGAAGCCGCTTCGCGGGTCAGCGCGGTGCCCTTCGTTTCCTCCTCGCCATTGGAAAGCACCGCGACTCGCGGTTGCAAAACGCCCAGGAACTTGCGGACGTAGGCTTCTCCCATCACCGCGAACTGGGCGAGATGAGCCGGCCGGCATTCCACGTTGGCTCCGGCGTCGAGGAGCAAGCACCTTCCGCCGCCCTTGAGTGAAGGAAAAAGCGCGGCGATCGCCGGCCTTTCCACTCGGCGAATTCGTCCCAAGACGAGAAGCGCCCCGGCCATCACCGCTCCCGAGTTTCCTGCGGACACCATCGCCCCCGCCTCGCCGCGGCGAATCAGCTCGAAGCAGACCCGCATCGACGAGTCCCTTTTCTTGCGAATCGATTCGCTGGCGTGGTCATCCATCTCCACCACCTCCGAGGCATGGTGGATGGACACGTTGCGCTGCACGGCCTGCCCCGACAAAGCCTCGCGGATTCGGCGCTCGTTTCCGACCAGCACCAGTTGGTGCTGTGGGAATTCCCGCGCGAACAGGAGACCACCTTCTACGACCGAGGCGGGGGCCAGATCGCCGCCCATGGCATCGAGCGCAATCCGCACTTACTCGACCGCAATGACCTCGCGCCCTCGGTAATAACCACAGGCAGCACAGGCGCGGTGGGGCAGTACCGGCTCATTGCATTTGGGGCACAAAATCACCTGCACCGCCTCGCGCAGCTTGCTGTTGGCAGCGCGCCGACGATTGCGCCTCATCTTGGATGTTCGTTTCTTGGGGACACCCACGTCAAAAACCTCTAGTTGAGTTTGATGTATTTGAGCTTCGCCAGCCGAGGATCAACGACCTTCTGCTCGCAGCCACAACTCTTTACGTTCAAATCCTGCCCGCATACCGAACACAGGCCCTTGCATTCCTCGCGACAAACCACGTGCATGGGCAAAGCGAGGAGCAGTTGCTCACGCAAAATCGGATCGAAGTCAATCGTTTTCCCGTTGAACCAATCCTGATCCGCATCTTCGAGACCAAACGACCCAGCGGAGACTAACCCATCGTCCTTTTCCCCGCCTGATTCCTCATCTTGCTCGCGCGATGCGCGATTCATCAAGTTGAGGGTGAAGGGAACTGGAATTTCAGTAACTACATCCACCAGGCAGCGTTTGCAGGGACCGGTCAGGTGGACGGTGAACTGCCCCCGGACCAGCACTCCGTCGCGCATCTTGCGTAGGGTGGCGTTAAGTCTCGAGGGCCGAATCGGGCGAAAGCCGGTGTCGCCGTCTTCGGAAAGCATGCTGGTAAGCAGCTCCAGACCAATCGATTCGTTGAGCTGGAGCCCTTCTTCTGCGATTTGTTCTACTTTGACGACCATCGACAAATACCGAAAAACACAACCGTATGTAGGAAGACATGCGTCTCAAGTCAATCAATGCATATGCTAGGTAGGGCGGGCTAACCAAATGTCCGCGAACAGGTAGAATCGCCCTTTGCCGATGCGAGTAGCGATTCTTGCAGACATCCACGGCAACCTGCCTGCGTGCGAGGCCGTACTGCAAGACATCGCTCGTTACTCCCCGGATTTCATCGTAGCCGCCGGCGATCTTGCTCTGCGAGGAGCTTACCCGAGGGAAACGTTAGAGCTCCTCTTCGAGCGCTGCAGCGTGCAGCTGATGGGCAACACCGATTGCTATCTCTCAGGTAACTACCTGGGTGGCGGCTATCGGGACCGTGTGAACTGGAAGATGGACCTGCTTCTTTGGACGCGCGATCAATTGGGTGAAGCAAACGTCCGCAAACTTGGCCAGCTGCCCTTCTCGGTCCGCTACTCGCCCCGTCGCGGACAAGATCTCTACATTTGCCATGCAAATCCTCGAAATCTGGAGGACGCGCTCGAGCCGACGCTGGATGATGCGGTATTGCGCCACTACTTCCAGAACCTCGAGGCGGCGGCCTGCGCCTTCGGCCATCTGCACTTTCCCTATCGCCGTCATCTGGGCCGGCTGCTGATCGCCGATGTCGCGTCGGTCGGAATTCCAAGGGATGGGGACGTTCGGGCGGCGTACGGCGTTTTCACCTTCACGCCCAAGGGTTGGCGCGTGCAGATCCGGAGGGTGCGCTATCCGATTCGGCGGGCAACTCAGGCGATTGCAGCTCGACACGTTCCCGGCGCCTCGCTCTTGATTCACAAAATGTTGGAGGCCCGCTACCGTCATCACCAAGTGCTGTTGACTGCGGCTCGCAAGCACTCCGGCCTGCCCTTGCCTGCGACGTCGGTTCATCCGCTGATCCCCGCACGGGCTGCAACGGGCGCGCTGCCCTCCCCACCTCTTTCCAACGACGTGCCCTCGGACACCAGCTTGGCCCCCGAGACTTTGGCGGACGCCACGACGCAAGTCCGCAGCACCGATGAGTGACGCAAGGCGCCAATTGTGACGCACAGCGGCAAAATCCCCTGGAGATGACTTCTGTGGTCTCGGGCAAGCGGGCGACTCATTTTTGCTTTTGGTACACTCCGGGCTACGTACCCGACGCGAGTGGCCGACCGACCTCAGAAGATCCTTGTGGTGGACGACGACGCCGATTGGCGGCAGTTGCTGAGGCTTTGTCTCGATGATCTCGGCTACCATACGCTTGAAGCCTCGAATGGGAAGGAAGCTCTCGAAACCCTCTCCAAGGAACCTTGCTCGGTGATGCTGCTGGACATGCGGATGCCAGAAATGAGCGGCGAAGAAGTATTGCGGCGATTGCCTGACGATCCGCCCCGCGTGGTCTGCCTCACATCCGCTCCGGCGCACGAAGTCGGCAAGGCGCTGCAGAGCGGACCGCACTACTATCTGCCCAAAGGCGCGAGCCGCGAGCAGCTCGCACTGCTGCTGCAATCTCTAGAAGAGTAAGCCTTCCCGAGGCAGCGCGTGCAGGTTGGGTGGCTTCTCGCCGTTCTGGCTTTGGGACTCGCGGCGTTTTGGCTGCGCTGGTGGCTGCTGCGCAAGGGGCTTCCGGTCATAAACGGCACTTTCGCGGTTGCCGGGCTGCGCGGGCCAATCGAAATTCTGCGGGACGAATATGGCGTACCGCACGTGTTTGCCAGCTCCTTGGAAGATTCCGCGTTCGGCCAGGGATTTGTTCATGCTCAGGATCGGCTCTGGCAGATGGAGCTGAATCGCCGTGTCGGGTCGGGGCGGCTCTCGGAAATCTTCGGGCGGCGAGCCTTGGAGGCTGACCGCTTCTTGCGCCGCGTGGGGCTTCGCCGAGCGGCAAGGAGGGAGGCTGAGCAGCTCGGAACCGAGGAACGGGCAGTGCTCGAGGCATACAGCCGCGGCGTCAACGCGGCGATCCAGATGCTACGCAACAAACTCCCGCTCGAAATGCGCTTGTTGCGGATTCGGCCAGAGCCCTGGGAGACGGTCGACAGCCTCTCCTGGGCGAAGGTGATGGCTTTGAGCCTTTCGACCAATTTCGAATCGGAGCTTCTTCGTGCGCGAATCGTCGAGAGAGTCGGTCATCAACGCGCGGCTCAGCTGGAAATGCGCTATCCACAGGGCCACCCGTTCATTGTTCCAAGCGGCAAGCCGGCGCCACCGGCGCAACTCGATCGAGGCGGCGAAACCGAGGCGGCGGTTGTCGCGAAAGCGGTGCGCGAGCTCTCCCTCCTCTACCAGCAGCTGAAAAGCTTCCTGCCGATGGGCGCGGGTGGAGCGAGCAATAGCTGGGTGGTTGCGGGCAACCGGAGCACGAGTGGAATGCCGCTGCTCGCCAATGATCCTCACCTGGTCCTTCAGTTGCCCTCGAATTGGTACGAAGCGCACCTGATCGCCCCAGGCCTGGATGTTTATGGCTGCACTCTGCCTTGCGTCCCTGGAGTAATCCTAGGCCATAACCGCGGCGTCGCCTGGGGTTTCACCAATTCCGGCGTGGACGTACAGGATTTATTCATCGAGCGCTTCAATGAACGTGGCGAATACGAGTTCCGCGAGGAGTGGTTTGTTCCGGAACGGATTCGCGAGGTGATCAAAGTCAAGGGTGAGCCGGACGTCGTGGAGGAAGTGATCTCCACCCGCCATGGCCCGTTGCTCTCGAGCAACCCCCCACTGCCGGGCACTGCGCTCGCCCTGCGATGGGCGGCGCTGGATCCCGCTCACACCACTTCTGCGCTCCTGGTAATGAACCGGGCCGCCGATGCCAGCTCATTCCGCGAAGCGCTGCGTGAATGGCATTCGCCCTCGCAGAACATCGTGTTCGCGGACATTCACGGAAACATCGGGTACGTGATGGCGGGTGCGGTCCCAATCCGAGCCAAGGGTTCCGGCTTCGGCCCGGTTCCAGGCTGGTCTGGGGAGTTCGAGTGGACAGGATGGCTGGCGTTCGAGGACCTTCCACGGCTTTGGAATCCGCCGACTGGACTCATCGTCACCGCCAACAACGCGGTCGTTGACCAAAACTTTCCGTGGCATCTGTCGTGGGATTGGATGAACGGTTTCCGGGCGATGCGAATCGAGCAACTCCTCTCCGAACGCACCATCCTTTCGCCGGAGCACTTCAAAAAGATGCAGATGGATGTTCATTGCATTCCTGGACGACTGTTCGCCGGCTGTTGCACCAATCTCAAGCCAACAGACTCAATCGAAACGGAAGCCCTTCGAATTCTTCTCGCCTGGGACGGCGAGGCAGGCCCCGCGAGCGCCGGCGCAGCGATTTACGAGGCGATGATTCTCGCGACGATTCGACGCGCTCTCGAACCCGAGCTTGGAACAGAGCTGATCTGGGACCTGCTCGGTCGATCCAGCACGCCGATTGCGCCAATGAATCTCATGTTGGGCCGGTACACTGGATTTTTAATCGAGGCGCTGCTTCGCAATGATACGTCAATGCTTCCGGCCGGGAGCCTGGGTTGGCAGGCCATTCTCTCCGATGCCCTGAGCGACGCCGTCAAAGCGCTGAAGGAGAACCTCGGGGGAAGTCCCGCTCGCTGGCAATGGGGACAGCTCCACCGGCTCAAGCTCAAGCACCCGCTCGGCAGCGTCAAGCCGTTGAACCTGATCTTCAATGGGCCGGACGTTCCCGTCGGTGGAGATACCGATACCCCGTTTCAAACCGCGTTTGCAGCCCACGAACCGTTCGCGGCGACGGCTTGGGCCCCATCGTGGCGCCAGATCGTCGATCTTTCATCCATCGACCGCACGGTCTCCGTGTATCCAGGTGGACAGTCGGGACATCCAAGGAGCCGGCACTACCTCGATCTCTTTCGCCGATGGTACCAAGGCGATTATCACTCGCAATGGATTGAACGATCCGAGATCGAAAACCACTTGGAGGGCCGGCTCAAGCTCGAGCCGCCGCCGGAGGACGTGTGACGTTTCCCATTTCATTGCTTTGCTCCGTTCTGTTGGCCGTCACCGTCTCCCCGGGGCAATCCGCAGCTGCGGAGCCGGTCGACGGCGGTGCCTCGCCGCCGGTGGAGACTTGGACCCAGCGCTTTGATCGGCGCTGGTCCCAGCGGGACGAACGAAGCGTTCTTGAGGAGCTCTACAACCTCGCCAAGGACGCTCAGAAGAAGAACGCGAATGACTTCGACGCAAATTTGCGGCTCGCCGCAGTGCTGGTTTGGCAAGCCGATGGCCTGGCCGACGGCACCAATGCAAAGGCGCAATCGGGAAAGCAGGGATGGAACCTGGCGGAGAAGGCGCTCGCAGTCAATCCAGAGGATGTCCGCGCGCAGTATTACGGCGGAACCGGCATTGGTCTGTATTCGGAGGGCGTTGGGATTCTGACCGCGCTCGGTGAGGGTCTCGAGGGAAAATTTCGCAGCCGGGTGGAGGCCGCTTTGAGGCTCGACAAGAATTTCCTCGACGGCGCTCCGCAGGTGCTTTGGGGGCGTTTTTTCTTCAAACTTCCCTGGCCAAAGCGCGATGTCGCCGAGTCAATCAAGGTCTTGCGCACTTGCATTCAGGAGCATCCCCATAACTTGCGCGCCAAGCTCTACTTGGCGGAATCGCTCCTGGATGACGGAAAGAAGCAGGAGGCCAAGCAGCTGATCGAACAGATTGACGTCGCTCCGATTGGCGTCGACCCGCCCGAGGATCGGCGAATCAAAGCGCGAGCCCAACAATGGGCCAAGCAACACCAGGGCGACCTGGGTTGAAGCGCCTCGGCGGCTTACTTCTTTTGCTCTCCCTGCCCCTTCTGAGACACCGATTTTCCGGTACCCTTGCCATCCTGCGCCGGCTTGGCCTGGCCGCCACCCTTCGTATCCTTGTACTGATCGTTGTACATCCGGATTAGCTCGTTGGTCAGATCCAGGTGCGCCGGGGCAAATACCAGTCCAGCGCGCGACTTATCGAAAATCATCGTAAAGCCTTCGCGCTGCGCGATCGTCTGCACCAATGGATCCATTTTGCTGACGATCAGATCGATTTCATTGCGCTGCCGCGTTTCCATGTCGCCCTGAAACTTCTGAACCTTGGAATTGAAATCGAGCATTTTTTTCTCGAACTCGGTGGCCTTCTGGCGGCGAGCGGCCTCGGTCATCGTCGCGGACTGTTTGTCGAATTGGTCCTTTTCCTTTTTCAAGGCATCCTGATCCTTTTCGATCTCCTTTTGCGTGTTCTCGCCGAAGGACCTCAGCCTTGCTTGGGCCGCGCGCCCCTCTTCGACTTCGACCAGCGCGCGCTGCAAGTCCACGAACCCGAGCTTTTGCTGGGCGTTCGCGCCAAAGGCGATGAAACTAGCTAGGACCGCACCCCGGAACGCCATCATTATTTTCGACTCCTGAAGACAGGTGGAAGCTTTAACTTCGGGCGCTCCTTACCATGGCCTCTGCGCATTGTCGCGTGCCCGGCCGCCAATTTGACGTGCAAGGGAGCGACCGCGGGGGTCAGTAGGTTTTCGCCTCGGCTCGGTCCGCAACCCCGTGTGTCGCCGAGACTTGCTCGAGCGTGGTCCCCAGCGGCAAGGCGACCACGAAGGTTGAGCCGGAGTTCGGCACGCTCTGCACGGTTACCGAGCCCCCGCTCGCCTCGACGATTCGGCGGACGATCCGAAGACCCAGCCCGAGCCCGCCGAATTCTCGTTCTGATACGGCGCGCTCGAATCGGTCGAAAATTCTGGTCAAGTTCACCGGGTCAATGCCGATCCCGTAATCCTGCACTCTGAGGATCGCTTTTCCAGAGTCGTGACTCACCTCGATTTCCACCGGTTTGCCGCGTCCGTACTTGAGCGCGTTGGCGAGTAGATTGGTGATCACCTGTTCCATCCGCAGCCGGTCCCACTGTCCTACTACTCTTTCGGCCGCACGGACCTCGACCGGACAACCCATCTTCTGCGCGGTCTCTGGGTACTGCGAAACGACCTCATTCACCAACTGCGTCAAGTCGACTGGCTCAGGATGCAAAATCAGCTTTCCGGCAGTCATTCGAGAAACATCCAGAAGGCCGTTGACCAGTCGTTCCAACGCGTGCAGCTGGTGGTTCGCTCTCGAGAGTCGCTCGATGACTTTGTTCATCCCTCCCGGCTCCAGTCCCTTGGAGATGAAGCGCTGCATGCTTTGCACCAGCAACTGCAGCGAGGCGAGCGGGGTCTTCAGCTCGTGCCCAGCAATCGATAGGAATTCGTCCCGGACCTCGATTGCCCGCTGCAGCTCCGACTCCGCGCGCTTCATCTCCTCGACATCGGTGCTGGTGCCAAACCATTTGAGATTTTTCCATTCGGATCGCGCATCGCCACCGCTCGAGCCAAAAACCAGCGATAAGCGCCGTCCTTGCTCCGGATCCGAAGTTCCTGCTCGTACGACTCGCCGGTTTGCACTGCGTATGCCCAAGTCACTTTGGCGTTCGCCGAGTCTTCCGGATGGACAAAGTCCGTCCAATCCAAGGTGATCGCTCCTTGCATGGTTAGGCCCACGTAATGCGCCAGCACCTAGTTCAGGTAATCCAATCTACCGTCCGGTCGGGCAGTCCAGACGATTTGGGGCATTGATTCCGCGAGGAATCGATATCGCCGCTCGCCGCTTCCTGCCTTCTGGCCCGTTCTTCCTGGTTGAGCTTTTCCTGCAATTGGAGCTTGGCGGCGGTCTGCGCGTAGAACTCGCTCGAAATTCCCACTCCGAGCGCGGCGGCGAGAAATATGTAGATGATTCGAACCGCGGCCTCGTCCCAGTGACCGCTCAGATCGCCAGTCAGCAAAGAAGCGCAAAGTAGCTTCCTGAATAGACCAGGGAAGCGAACAAGGTTTGTCGTGCGGGGTAGCGGAACGCAATCGCCACCATCGAGATCTAGAGCAGAAGACAGAAGGGGGAGGCGATGCTGCCGGTCGCGTACAGCCACACCATGATCAGCGCCGAGTCGCTCAACGAGGTGAAGTAGCTCGAGAGCAGGATCGGATAGCGGCGGTAAGGCTCGGCAAACCAGACGTACAGCCCATAAAGCGCGGCAATGCCGATCACCGCATTGGCCAGCCACGGAATCGTTCCCTGCTTATCCAGGACCAGCCAGTACAGAACGCTGTTCGCCGCAACGACGATGAGTCGGATCAACTGCCAGCTTCCGCTCCGCGGCGAACGCCTTTTCCGAGAGCGCCTGCTGTTCAACCCGCGAAGGGCCGGCGGCCCCGGGTTTTTCAAGACCAGTCAAGGGTTCCAGTCAGCCGAGCAGCGTACCAAGATTGCTCTCGTTCTGGCAGGTCTGGTACTAGAGCGACGAACAAGGGGCTCAAGCGAGGGGAAGATGACCTGCAGCGCGATTGGAGTAGCGATTTCTTTCGTCCTGGGAGTCGGTGTCACGGCATTTGCTCAGGAGAACCCGTTCGACGCGGTTTTCGCGATCATGACGCAAGACCGCGCGCCCGATTCTCCCGGCTGCCGCGGCTGTCACATCGGCGAGCAACCCGCTTTCGGACCTTACTTCGGAAATACTCAAGACGAAGTCGAGAACGGAATCATTACCTACGACAACGGGCGTCTGATCGATGGAGGACGCGACAGCATCCTTGCGAGCTACCTTAGGGAGGGCGTGATGCCGCCGCGCGGAGCTCAGTGGACTGACTGCCAACTCGAGCTAGTCTATCTCTGGCTGGACGCAATCGCGTCGCCCTACCCGAACATCGAGGCCGTGAGCTACTCGTCGCCGATGCGCTAGATAAGGGCCGTCAATTACCCGCCACAGACCGGCGCGAAGCTATACATGACGTTCACATCTGTCACGCAGGTGAGGCTGCCACAAGGAACGCCCACGCCGTCCCAGCTGAAATAAACGTATGAAATGTTGTCATCGTGGGTCGCGTCCGTTTCTTCGGGAAGCAAGTCATCGGCTTGCAACAATTGGTCGGGATCCAGCTCGGTGGTGAGCAGGAAGAGTCCCGTGTAGTCACCGAGGAACGCCCACTGCCCCGCCAACCCGCGGAAATACGAGTCCGACCAGCCCATGCTCACGCCATTGCCGCGACCTTGTCCGTAGTAGGGGCTCGTGCATCCGCACGGGAAGCGAACGTCTTCGTGGTCGGCCAGGCAGTGGTTCTGCGGATCGCGCCCGCGGAAGGGATCATCTTGAATACAAATCGTGTTCTTTCGGTTCTGATACGTCTGCACGTACACCCCTTGGTCCGGGTCGAACCAGTAGATGGTGTATTGATGCGTTTGGGGCATCCTGAAATACTGAGGGCTGCTGAAGCACACGGCGTTGCGATCGATCGGCGGACGAATCCAGTCCTGCCCTCCAATGTTTGAGGTGAGGATCTCCCATTCCAACGTCGGCCCGCCCAGTCGGTTCGTCACCACGAAGTTGTTGGGGACCCGCGACGGGTCCGGGAACATCGGGACCAGGTTTGGCAGCGTCGGATCAACTTGTGCCTGTGCGCGGCTGGCTAGGCCATCAACCACGTTGAACAGGATGGATGTTGCGAAAGCGACGAGAACGAGTCGAGTCTTCATGATGCGGTTCCCCCCCAAAGTAGAAGATCGGAGTACGAGTATCTCGGCTAACCTCTTTCCGGAGTCAAGCTCTAAACCCCGGTTGCTTCCAGAATCCGACCGGCACCCCGTTTTCACGGGTTTGGGCTCCACAGGCGAATGGTCACGTCTTCTGAGGACGACACCAATTCGTCACCGAGCGACCAGTCGGTCGCGTAAACATATCCGTCGTGCCCGACCAGCGTCTGGAGAAGCTGCTGCGTCGCGGCATCCCAGATTCTTACGGTGTGATCTCTGCAGGATGACGCCAGCTTGGTGCCATCGACCGACCAGGCAACGGAGAAGATCCAGTCTGGATGCGCTTGAATGGTCTGCAGCAGCTCCCCGCTGGAGGCATCCCAAACCCGCAGCGTTCCATCGAAAGCGCCCGATGCGAGCCTCGTTTGGTCGGGAGATAACCTGATCGAGAGGACTCGATCGGTATGGCCCAAGAGGTCATGCAGCAAGGCACCGGAATTCGGATCCCAAATCTTGATTGTGGTGTCGAGCGAGGCGGAGGCGACTCGGTCTTGCCCCTCTGCTTGCCACCACAGCACCGATTCGACCACCCAAGTGTGGCCTTCGAGGGTCTGCAGGACGGCGCCGTTTTCCAGGTCCCAGATTTTCACCGTCCGGTCGTCGGACCCCGAAACCAGTCGGCGACTGTCCGGCGAAAACGCCACGGCATTGACGCGCGACGAGTGTCCTACCAACTCGCGCAACAGCTCACCGGTATCAGGGTTCCAGATTCGGATCGGCCCATAGAGAAAGGCAGCTGCCAGCATCGGACGATTTTCGGACCACGCTACCCCGTAGGCATAATCCCCCACCGCCTCAAAGATTCGCAGGACGTGCGCGGTCGCGGCATCCCAAACGATGATCGTCCCGTCGAGAGAGGCCGACGCCAATTTCGTAAAGTCGGGTGACCAGCTCACGTCGTAGATCAAGTTCGTGTGCGCTCGGAAGATCGCGGTCTCAGCTTCGGTGCTCGCATCCCATTGGCGAAGGGTCTGGTCCAACGATGCCGATGCGAGTTGGTCAGCGACGATCGGGGACCAGGCTACTGCCCGTGCCCAATCCGTATGACCAGCCAAAGTCGCGACCAACTCGCCGCTGCTTGCGTTCCAGACGTGAATCGAATCTGCGGAAGCGCCCGCGGCAATTCGCTGCGCATCCGAGGCCCAGCCGATCGACCAAACCGCGGCTCCGTTCGAAAGGGTCATTCGAGACGTGCCAGAATCGGGGTCCCAAACCCTGACCGTCCCATCGAAAGATCCCGACCCAATCCCACTGGCTGACCACGCAACCGAGGTAACCCAGGTGGTGTGGCCGACCAGGGTCCTCTCCAGCGCGCCATCGCATTGCCGCCAAATTTTGACGGTGTGGTCCATCGAACCAGACGCCAGGCGATCGCTCGTGGGTGACCAGGAGACGGACATCACCGTCCCGAGGTGGGACTCCAGTACCGAGAGGGAAGTCCCCGTCCCCGCATCCCAAAGTCGTACGGTGGTGTCAGCGGATCCCGAAGCCAAAGTCATCCCGTCCGGTGACCAGCCGACTGCATAAACCTTGTCGGTGTGCCCAGCCAGCGTGTTCAAAAGTTCGCCTGTGGATGCATCCCAAATCTTGACCGTCCCATCATCGGACGCAGTCGCGACCTGTGTTTGAGCCGGAGACCAACTTGCCGAACGCACCGCGCCTTGATGTCCGAGAAACTGGTTTTCCACCGTCCACGACTGCACATCCCACACTTGAGTGCCCGCGATTCCGGACACCGCCAACTTGGTTCCGTCCGGCGAATAGGACAGCGAGTACACAGACCCCAGGCCATAAACGCGACCGGTATGCCAAGAGGGCTGCGCTGCGGACAGGGAACCCAGGAGAATCAGAATCAGTGGTGAAGTCTTCAACGTCGCCCCCAAGCCTCCCGCTTGCTACCTCAGGACGGTTCTGCGAACAACTCGTCGGGACGTACCGCCAAGGAAAAGACCCAATCTCCAGCGTATTAGGTGTTGACAGTGACGATGCTCTTGGATGAGTTCGCTTCCACCGTCGCGGGGGCAGCCGATGACGCCGTCCGAGCAGATGTTGCAGATGATCACCTCGTACTGGTTGAGCCAAGCGCTGGGCGCGGACTCCGGGCGCTGGCCAGTATCGGAGTTTTCCGACTGTTGGAGGATGGACGCTTCGGCCTGACCCCCTTGGGTGAAACCTTGCGAGGGGATGTTCCGGGTTCGGTTCGCGACTTTGCGATTGCAGAAACCGATGCGGCGCACTGGCAACCCTGGGGGAGATTTTCGGACTCGATCAAGTCCGGACGGCCGATCATCAAGGCGGCGCTCGGAATGGAACTATGGGAGTGGTACGCACAGCATCCAGAGGACTCGCGCTCGTTCAGCTCGGCGATGGGCAATCTCTCCCGGATGGTAGCGGGGGAACTCGTGCGGCTGGTGGATTTTTCGAATGTCCAAAAGGTGGTCGACGTCGGCGGGGCGAATGGCGTGCTGCTCGCGGCGATTCTTCACGCGCATCCGAAACTGAGCGGAATCTTGTTCGACATACCGCACGTCATCGAAGCGGCCAAACCAGTCATTGAGGGTGAAGGGCTGATCGATCGCTGCGAGCTGATCCGGGGCGATTTCTTCAAGGAAGTCCCCTCCGGCGCGGACGTCCACGTTCTCAAACACATCATTCACGATTGGGATGATGAACGCGCTATTCGTATTCTGGCCAATTGCCAACGCGCCCTTCGGCCGAACGGGCGGGTGCTTCTGGTGGAGATGGTGATTCCGGCCGACAATGCCCCTGGCCCGGCTCAATTGATCGATCTCAACATGCTGGTGCTTCTGGGTGGCCGCGAGCGCTCTGAAGCCGAGTTTGCCGCACTCCTCAAGAAGGCCGATTTCAAGCCGCCCCGATGGATCCATACCGACACCCCGTTCGTAGTGATCGATGCGCAGCGCGCGTAGTTCGAGTTAATCGGGATGCTGAGCAGCGACGCTGTCGTTCGGCAACGTGCGGCGCACGGTTGCTACCGGCTGAGCAACGCGAGCATAAGCCTCGGGCGCTTGCTGCGAGGTTGTCCCGGTCAGCGCCGAACCCAACAGTCGCTGGATGAGTCGTTGCCCGGATGTGCTGTTGTATGCCCGCGCCACCCTATCCAGCACGGAGGAATCCACCACCGCGCGGAGCAAGTGGCCGGCGGCGAATCCGGGAGTGAATTGCCGTCGATGCCGCCACAAATAGTTTCGCCAAGCTGAACGCTCGGAACATTCACCGCTGACGACCGAGGCCACCGCTTCGGCGGCAAAGATGCCGCTTTGCATGGCCTGAGAGATCCCCTCTCCCGTCGCGTTATGCGTCACCCTCGCTGCCTCGCCCACCCAGAGGGCGCCCGGCGCCGTGCACTTCGCCACCCAGGTGGTGAACGCGATCGGATGACCTTTGAGTCTCCCCACTTGCCTCGCGTGGCGCAGCGCTTCGCGGTAATGCGCATCCAGGAATTCCCGAAACGCCGACCGAAGGTTTCGCTTCACGGCGTTGCCTTGGCTATCCTGCGCATCGACGCAGATCCCGATGTTCACGCGCGTGGCGGTCTCCGGAAACATCCATCCGTAGAGCGGCGCGAGCCGCCGGTCGAAAATCATGTCCAGTCGTCCCGGAGGCAGGTTGGCGTCTTCCCACCATCCCATCAGCGTGGAGATCTGGCGACGCGGGCGCGGATCTCGCGAAAACACGGAGTGCGCACCGTCTGCAAAAAGTACGAACCGCGCTCGCCGCTCCTGGCCATTGAGACTCTTCACTCCGACGATCCGCGAGCCCTCGCGCAACAACTCGGTCGCATGGAACCCTTCTTCAATCCTCACCTGTAAGCTGCGGGCGCGCTGCACCAAGAGATTGTCGAAGTCCTTCCGCAAGAGAACCACGGCCGCCGCATTGGCCGGCAGCACCATCACTTCGTTCCCCGGCGTCACGAACCTCACCCAGTGAATCGGGTTTGCCCGCGAGCGCACCTCGGCCCCAATCCCAAGCTTCTCGGCGAGCTGAAGCGCGGCAGGTGACAGCCCTGACCCGCAGGTCTTGTCGCGAGGAAAATGATCGCGGTCGAGCAACAGGACATCCCCCACGCCCAGTTGCGCGAGCGCAACCGCCGCTGAGGCCCCTGCCGGTCCCGCTCCGACAACGAGCACCTGGGAATCCATTGAATGTTCCTAATCGGGAGAAGGCGAACTGCGCTCATGATTTCGCGACTACCAACTCGCGACTTCTGAACAAGCCATACGATTGCTGCACTCATTCGGTCGATCTCTGAACGCTCGGCTCCTAAGATCAGGCTCGATGAAAAAGGCCAACATTCGTGATGCGTCGAGCTGGTTTGATGTTCTGATTACTTCCGACCGGACACAGGCCGCGGTAATGCGGCTGGATCCGGGCGTCCTCGTTCTCGAAGGAGCTGTGGACGCGGAAGTTGGGGGCGAAAAGGCACGGCTCCGACAAGGCGACTTAGTAATCGTACCAGCCGGAACCCCTCACCGGTTCCGAAGTGCCGGAAACGAGGTTGCGCTGACCTTCAATGTGTACGGGCCGCCGGCGTACTGAACCTCGGGAAGGAGGCTGCCATTGGCGACCAGCTCGCCTTCATGGTGTCCAAGCAATCAGGCGGTGACATCTTTGCCCAAGTCTGCCACGGCCATCGAGCTGACTTTAGCCTTCATTTCCGTGACATCTTTTCGGAGTCGTGGGGGCGTCGATGGCTGCTGCACCGAGGCGCCACCGAGCCACGGTCTGTGACATCTTTTCCAATTTCCAGAGGGAATTTTGGTGACACTTTAGCGAATCTACCCGTTGGTGGCGGGGCCTAAGAGCTATCCGATTCGGCGTCTGTCGCGTGACACTTTCGTCGAATCCGCCAGGGCAGCGTCTCCGACGATCACGTTCGCTCGGCTGTGACATCTTTGGCGATGTCATGGCAAATGCTCGCCCTTGAGTGCCTCGCGAATCGCGGCAGCGAAGTCGTTCGGGGCCGCGTATTTTGGCATGCTCCGGTACATCTCCGCGGCGGTACGGATGCGTTCGACGTCGAGGTGTAGCCGATCCGCATCTCGATGAGGGCAGGCGGCTGAGGGCGGCGGCCCGAATCAACTAACCCAGCCTCGATCGCAGCAGGCACGAGCCTTTTGCAGCGGCATGGATGCGACGGGTTGGCGATCCCGCAATGCGAGCGCAGGAATGCTTCCATCTGCTCGCGGGCTCGGGACAGACGCTTGCGGAACCCGGCCGGGCTGATCTCGAGAATGGCGGCCGCGTCCTCGCCCGGTACCTCGAGCACCTCGCCCAGGATGTACGCGAGGCGGTGCG
>WNFC01000958.1_pt1 | contig 29267 bp, 25 predicted proteins | sample 5400541 | NCBI WGS metagenome assembly WNFC01 (sample SAMN13153342, study PRJNA577476) | soil metagenome | isolation source: 120 cm saprolite under Douglas fir tree site 2 hole 2 replicate 1 | place: USA:California | collected 2015-04-18
GCTTGCGGACGTCGTGCTCCTTGGCGGGGCCGTCGACCGGCTGCGAGCCGTAGCGGGCCGACGGGTATTCCACCTCGGTGCCGATGCCGCAGCGCAGGTTGAAGGCGCGCAGGATCGCGGCGGTGCGGTTGCCGAAGCGGACCGCGTCTTCCAGGCGGTAGTCCCAGCCGGTTGCGGCCGACAGGGCGCGGGCCAGGTTGGCCATCTTGGTGCGGAACGTGAACGAGCAGCCGCCGAGGGAGTCCTCGAAGTGGCGCCGGCCGCGGATCATGCCGACCAGCTTGGCCACCTGCTCGCCGTCGAAGGGGTTGATGCGGCCGGGCGCGCCCACCTCGGTCTGGAACGTGGGGTTGGCGCTCTCCATGGTCCCGTTGGACGAGGTGCAGGTGTCGAGCATCTCCTCCCAGCGGCCCCGGTGGTCGTGGCCGCGGGGCGACGCGCCCTTCATGGTGAAGATCGCGCACTCCGCGGCCTTGCCGCCGATCTTCTCCGAGGCGCGCTTGACCCCCTCGGCCAGGATGTCGCCGAAGCCCCGCCGGTGACTGATCATCTGCAGCAGCTTGTAGGAGCCCTCGACGTCGCCCCAGGTGAGCCGGAAGCCCACCTGCTTCTCGGTGAGGTAGCCCTTCTCCATGCACTCCATCACCCAGCCGCAGACCCATCCGAACTCGTTGACGTCCACGCAGGCGCGGTCGATGCGGGTGTTGAGCCACGAGACCGAGTACTTGTCGGTGAGCCCGATGGTCCAGCCCGCCCCCGACCAGCCCTCGTACTCGGGCTCGTCCACCCGCTCCCCTTCGTAGCGGCCCTTGGGGATGATCTGGATGTGGCAATGGCGCATGCCGCAGGCGTTGCACTGGTGCCCCCGATGATCGAAGTCCCCACGCAGGGCGGGGGCCTCCCACTCCTTCATGTTCACGTCGCCGGTCAGGTTGGTGGTGTAGTTCTTGATCGGCAGCACGCCGAGCTTGGAGAGGTTCACCACCCCGGGCAGGGTGCCGAAGTTGTAGAGGGTGGAGGTCGAGGGGTCGGTCTTCAGATCGTGCGCGATGTCGTCGGCGGCCTGGATCAGCCCACGGGTGTCGTGGGCCGCGAGGGCCTTGGTGCCGCGCACGATGCACACCGCCTTGAGCCTCTTCTTGCCCATCACCGCGCCGCAGCCGTTCTTGGAGGCCACGTGGCCGTAGTCGCCGTGGATGGCCGCGAAGCGCACCAGGTTCTCGCCCGCGGGGCCGATGGCGTAGACCGAGAGGCGGTGGCCGGCGAGGCTGTGCTCGGCCTCGAGCGCCTGCTGGGTCTCCCAGGTGTCCTTGCCGGCCAGGTGGGCCGCGTCGCGCACCTCGACCACGTCGTCGTTGATGTAGAGGTAGGAGAGCTTCTTGGCCTGCCCCTGCATGACGATCGCGTCGTAGCCCGAATACTTCAGCGCGGCGCCGAAGAAGCCGTTGGCCTGGGTGGACGTCGCGCCGCCGGTGAGCGCGCCGCGGGTGATCACGGTGAGCCCGCCCGTCCCCCACACCGGCAGGCCGGCCAGCGGCCCGGTGGCCATGATCAGGCGGTTGTCGGGATGGTCCCACTGGATCTTCGGGCCGACCTCGTCGTAGAGGATCCTGGCTCCGAGGCCGATGCCGCCGACATACTCGCGCCGGTCCTTCTCGGTCCAGGCTTCGGGCCAGCACTTGCCGGTGGAGAGATTCACCCGGAGGAGCTTGCCGGCGTAGGCGTAGGTCGGGGTCGCCGCGGACTTGGCGGCGGTGCGGATCGTGGTCGCGGTCGGGCTCATAGGGCCACCGTCTGGGGAAGCTGGGGTGATTGCGACGGCCGGCCCAGGATGGTCTCGGGCAGCAGCCGCGAGGTCGTGTGGAGCGCGATGAACGCGGGCTTGACGTCGAACGGGTTCGCCTTCAGGTGCGCCTTCCAGGTCGAGAGATCGACGCCGGAGGAGACGAGACCCTTCAGCATCCCCACGTCGTTGGTGGTCCACACCGCCTCGGCGGGGCCGCAGATGACCGCCCCGGTGAGGCGCCCGCCGTGGAAGAGCAGCTTGCGGTACTCCGAGCGGCCACCGCGCAGCGCGGTGTAGACCTCCGCCTTCGGGTCTTCCCACTGGCCGAACGAGGCCACGTCGAGATGCGCGACCTCGACGATGTTCATGAGCAGGCTGCCGCGGTAGGCCACGTCACGGCCCGCCATGTTGGCGCCCACCACGCGCCCGTGCTCCTGGGCGGTGGGCTCGATCGCGTGCACTTCGGCTAAGCCGGTGATGAGGTTGCGCCCGCGCGCGATGTCGCCCGCCGCGTAGACCGTCTTCACGCTCGAGCGCAGGTGGTCGTCCACGACTATTCCGCTGGGGCCGCCGGGGGCATCCGCGGCCGTCTCGATGCCCGAGCCCTGCAGCCACTCGAGGTTGGTGCGGATGCCGGTGGCCATGATCACGAGGTCGGCGGTGAGCGGGTCGCCCTTCTTGAAGGAGAGCTTCCGCTTGCCCCCCACCTGCTCGATCTTGGTCACGGTGGCGCCGGTGCGCACCGCCACGTCGTGGTCCTCGAGCCAGCTCTGGACGATCCCGGCACACGCGTCGTCGACCATGCGGGGCAGGATCCGCGGCGCCACTTCCACGATGGTCAGCTTGGCCCCGCGGGCCAGGATCGCGTTGAGGATGGTGAACGCGATGAACCCCGCGCCGACCATGACCACCCGGCTGCCCGGCGGCATGCCGGCGATCACGTCCTTGGCCTCGTCGAGGGTCCAGAAGCAGTGGATCCCCGGCCCGTCGGCGCCCGGGATCGGGGCCTTGGCGGCCCGGGACCCGGTGGCGATCAGGCAGTCGTCGAACTCCACCTTGGCGTCGTCGTCGAGGGTGAGGGTCCGGGCGGCTGGGTCGAGAGCCTTGGCCTTGCGGCCGACCAGGGCCTTCACCTTCCAGGCGGTGAGCGCCGCCGGCGGCGCGGTGTACACGTGGCTCTCGGAGATGGTGCCCCAGAGGTAGTACGGCAGCACCATCCGCGAGTAGGGACGCTCGGCGGAGACCAGGGTGATCTCGGACGGGTCGAGTCCCCGCATCCGCTCCTCTTCTCTGATCGTCCGGATCGCGTTCATCCCCGCGGTGCCGCCGCCGATGATCAGGTGACGGGCCGGCATCAGCGGGCCTCCATCGCGAGCACCCGCGCGGTGCGCTCCGCCGCGAAGTCGCCGATCCAGTCGGCGTTCTCCGCGTCCTCGAAGGTGATCGCCTCGGTCGGGCACGCGGACGCGCAGGCCGGGGCGCCGCCGCACAGGTTGCACTTGTAGGCCTTCTGGGTGTCGCCGTCGTAGAACATCGTCCCGTACGGACACGCGATCGTACAGAGCTTGCACCCCACGCACATGTCGTCGACCACGTCCTTGGCCCCCACCGCGTTGATCTGGATGGCCCCCACCGGGCACGAGGTCATGCACCAGCCCTCCGCGCACTGGGTGCACGTGTAGGGCGCGTAGGAGGTGTAGCCCTCGAAGGGCGAGACCCGGATCACCGACTTGGACGGCTGGAAGAGACCGGTCTGCATGTAGGAGCACGCCAGCTCGCACCGGAGGCAGCCGGTGCACTTCTCGGGATGGAGCGCGAGGACTTTCATCGAGTGGTCAGCGCCGCTTTCCTTTCCGGCCCGGGACGGAGCGGCTGCGCTCGAGCCGGTTGATGAAGGTGTCGAGGGGGATGGCGGGCATCGTCATCATCTGCACCGATCCGCGGGCGCCCATCTCGATCGAGATCGACGACACGGTCTCGTTGTCGGGCGCCTCGAGGACCGTCACGAAGTCGTAGGGGCCGAGCACCGCGTACTGCGCGAGCACCTTGGCTCCGCGCCGGGACAGCTCCCGGTTGACCTTGCGGATCCAGCCTGGCCGGGCGTGGATGACCTTCCGGCCGGACTCGCTCAGCGTGCTCAGCATCACGTAGTGGGCCACGGCGCGCCTCCTGGGATCTGCGGACGGTGCGCGTAGTATAGCAAAGCGCTCAGTCGCCCTCTCCGGTGATGCCGAACTCGACCCGCCCACCCGCCGACGGCGCGCCCGGCGACGGCGCGGCCGGGGCCGAGGCCGACGGAGTTGCCGGGGTCGGCGCCGCGGCCGGCGGCGGTGGCGCGGGCGCGGGCGTCGTCGCGGCCGGTGGAGGCGCGGGGACGGGCGTCGTCGCGCCCGCCGGCGGGCCCGGCGTCGCGGGAGCCGCGCCCTCCGGCGCGCTCACGAGCCGCGCCTCCGGGATCCCCTCCACCTTGGCCAGTCGCTCGCGCGTCACCTCGAGCCGCCGCCGCTTGAGCTCGGCGAGCGCGGCGGTGGGAACCGGCTCGCGCTTGCGCAGGAGCAGCAGCTGGTCGTCCACCGTCTTGGGCAGCTGCGCGTCCTTGACCGCCACCTGATAGTAGCGGCGGAGCGCGGTGGCCGGGTCGCCGATCCCCTGGTCCTTCTGGAACTTCTCGAGCCGCGCCGCCACCGCCCGCTCCTTGAGCGTCTCCTCGTCCTCCGGGGAGGTCACCGAGGTGAGGGTCAGGCCCACGTAGGGCGCGCGACGCAGGAAGTCCCCCACCCTCACCGTCTGCCGCTCCATCTCCGGGCTCAGGACCGCGCTCCCCGCCGCGAAGGTCACCGGATCCACCTTGAGCTCGTCGATCTTGTCCCCGCTCGTGAAGAGCCCGCCGATGGCCCGGAACGGCGCCTTCAGGACGTTGACGATGACGTTCCGGACCGCGGTCCAGATCGCGTCGCTGAAGTTGAACTGCCGGTCGCTGAGGCTGCCGGTGATCGGCACGTTGACGTGGATGTTGCCGTCGCCGTCCTTGATGAGGGCCACGATGAGCCCGAGCGGCAGCCCGATGCGCTTCTTGACCTCGTCGGAGGCGCGCGAGGGCGCCACCCGGAGGTTGCCGACCAGGATGTCGTTCTTGGCGTCGAGCTTGTCCTGCTCGATCTTGTACTCGAGCTTCGCGGTCAGCTCCCCGCGCCGGATGATCCACGCGAGCACGCTGTCCATGTAGGGGTTCGCGGCGGGCAGGGCGAACTTCCGGAGCTCGCCGACCATGTCCACGTAGGTCGGCGCCCCGATCGCGGCCATCTCTCCCCGGATGTCCATCGCCGAGTCGCCCCCCACCGCCGCCTGCATCGCCAGGCTCGCGCGCTGGCTCGCCTTGTTGGAGAGATCCTTCACCACGAGGCTGATCTTGGAGATGTCCTCCGAGAAGGGCGGCTGGGTGGTGTGGTCGAGGAAGCGAGTGTACCCGTCCTCGATCACGATCTCCTTGAAGTAGAGCTCCATCGTCTCCAGCGGCCCTTGCGGCTTCGCGGTGGGCCCGGCCGGCGCGGGCTTCTCGGAGGCCTTCGGCGGCGGGGTCGCGCTCGCGGGCGCGCCCGGCTTGGGCGCGGGCGTGAAGAGCTTCTGCACGTTGATGGTCCCGTCCGCCGCGCGGTCGACCTCACCCACCGGCTGCTTGAGCCGGATCCGGGCGACCCGGGCGCGCGTGGGCCACGCGAAGTCGATGCCGCTGATGTCCAGGCGCTGCAGACGCAGCGGCGCGTCCTTGCCGTCCGGCTCCTTCACCGCGAGATCCGTGGCCCAGGCGTTGCCTCGGGACAGCGCGGTGAGCTTGCCGTTGACGATCCGGACCCGGTTCTGGGTCTCCGCGCTGAAGCGCCCCGAGAAGCTGGCCGGGAACGGGAAGTAGGCGTGATACGGCTCGATCGGCGCATCGTGGGTCGTCAAGGCCAGGCTGACGTCCACCGGATCGATCCCGACCGGCCCCTTCGCCCCGAACTTGCCGCCGCCCGGGAGCACCATCGCCAGGTCGAGCTGCATCGGCCGCGCCGCGGGCCAGGTCACATCGCCGAGCTGCAGGTTGAGGCCACCGATCTTGAGCACCGTCGGGGGCGAGGAGATCGCCTCGTCGGTGAACGTGGCCGACCCCTTGAGAGCCACCTTCTCCACCGTGATCTTGTACCCGGCGTCCGCGGGCGGGGCCGGCGCCGGCGCGGCGGGAGTGCCCGCAGCCCCGGCGGCGGGAACCTTGGCCGCGGGGGCCGGCTTGTGCGCCGCGGCCGGCTCGCTGCTCGCCGGGGCCGACGCGGCCGCCGGCTTCTTGGTGAGATCGAGCAAATCGATCTGCTCCCGCTTGTCGCGAACCGCCCGGAGGTCGAGCCCCTCGATGTCGACGCTCGACAGGGTGACCACGCGCGAGACCAGGTTCACTTCCTTGAGCCCGATCGCGATGCGCGGCACGGCGAGGAACGGGGTGGTCTTGCCGGGCTGGCTGAGCGCGAGCGAGGCGATCCCGACGTCGCCGGTGACCAGCCCGATCGCGAGGCCGCCGGGCCCCGGGCCCAGCTCGAGCTTCACCACCATGTTCACTCCCGCGATCCCGGAGTCGAGGGTGGCGGGCAGCGGCGGCAGGTAGGGCCGGACCTGGAGCAGGCTGAAGTTCTGGATCGAGAACTTCCCGGCGAACGAGGTGGGGGTGAGGTCGATGTCCTGGGCCGAGAACTCGACCGGCGAGTCGTTGAGCGCCGCGCGGACCGCGAGGGTCCCCACCGGGCCGGACGGCCGGGTGGTGAGGTTGCCCGCCTCGATGCTCAGGTCGCGCACCTTCCACTCGCTGGTGGGAGTGACCGCGCGATCGATCGCGGTGATGTTGGCCCGGATCAGCGCGAAGTGGTTCACCGCGATGGTCCAGCGCGACTTGGCCTTGGGATCGACCGGCTTGGGCGGCGGCGCCCCTTCCTTCGGGGTCGCGATCCGCTTCAGGATGTCCGAGAAGTTGAACTCGGTCGGGCTCACGCGCACCAGGTTCACGGTGGGCGCGGTGAGGCGCAGCTCGGCGACCCGGACGTTGCCGAAGACGATCGACCACGGCACCACCCGCACGTCGAAGCGCTCGAACTCGACGAAGGTCTGGGCGGGGTCCGGCTCGGCGAGACGGAACTTCTTGATCGCCACTCGGCCGGTGAAGAGGTTGATGTCGATGTCCTCGATGCTGGCCGCGCGCCCGGTGATGGCGGGGATCTGCTTGAGCGCCTGCCACTTCACGATCTCGGGCAGGCTCCAGACGAAGGCCACTCCCAGGACCAGGAGCACGCCCAGGACGATCAGCCAGCGCCGGAGCCGGCGACTCATCGCGTCGCGGCTCCCCGGCTAGACCGGCGCCTGGCCCGAGGACGGCTTCAGGAACGAGTAGACGCTCGTGAAGTCGCGGCGGCCGAGGCCGTGGGAGGACGCGAGCCGGTAGACCTGCTGCGCGGCGGGCGTCACGAACAGCGGCACCCGGAGGTTGCGGGCCGCGTCCACCGCGAGTCCCAGATCCTTGCACATGAGATCGGTCATGAAGCCGGGCTTGTAGTCGTTGCTGGAGGCGGCGCTGGGCATGAGCCCCGGCACCGGGTGCATGAAGCCCATCAGGAAGGTGTTGCCGGAGGACTTGGAGATCACGTCGGTGACCACCTTCGGGTCCATCCCGAAGCCTTCCGCGATGCGAAAGGCCTCGCTCACCGCCACCCCGCACACTCCCGCGATCAGGTTGTTGCAGAGCTTGACCACCTCTCCGCTGCCCACCGGCCCCACGTGGATCACGTTGGCGCCCATCGCGGAGAGCGCGGGCCGGGCCTCCTCGAAGTCGCCCGCCGCCCCGCCCACCATGATCGCGAGCGTGCCGTCGGTGGCCCGCGGGGTGCCGCCCGAGACCGGCGCGTCGATGAAGCGCACCCCGCGCTCCTGCGCCGCCTTCGCCACCCGCTGCGAGACCGCGGGGTCGATGGTGGACATGTCCACGCACAGCGTGCCCTTGCGGGCGGCGGCCAGCACCCCGCCGTCGCCGGTGTAGACCGATTCCACGTGCGGAGACGAGGGCAGCATGGTCACCACGATGTCCGCGGTGGCCACCGCTTCCGCCGCGGTCGCGGCCGCGGTCATGCCGGCGGCGGCGGCCGCCTTCACCGCCTCCGGGTTGCTGTCGAACGCGGTGACCGCGAAGCCCTTCTGGACGAGGTTCTTCGCCATGGGCAGCCCCATGGTGCCCACCCCGATGAAGCCGATGCGCGTCATGCCGTGTCTCCTTGGGTGCGGAGCGAGACGCCCGCCCATTCCTCGACGAGGCGGGCGATCGCGGTGTGGTCCTGCTCGCCCATGCCGCGGGCCATGGCCAGCCGATAGACCTCGGCGGCGGCGCGGGCCACCGGCGACGGCACCCCCGCCTCCTGCGCGAGACGCCCGTAGCCGTCGAGATCCTTCATCATGAGCCGGATCGCGAAGCCGGCGTCGAAGCCGCCGGTCAGGATGAAGCGCGGGAACTTGTAGTCGCTCGCGTTGGAGCGCCCGCTCGAGGCCTGGATGATCTCGACCGCCCGCGCCGGATCCACCCCGGACCGCGCCGCCACCGCCACCGCCTCGATGGTGAGCGCGAGAATGCCGCCCGAGCACATGTTGTTGACGAGCTTGATCGCGTGCCCGGCGCCCACCGGGCCGGCGTGGAAGATGTTCTTGCCCATGCGCGCCAGCACCGGTCGGGCGCGCTCGAGCAGCGCGGCATCGCCGCCCACCATGATCGCGAGCGTGCCCTCGGTGGCTCCGCGGACGCCGCCCGAGACCGGCGCGTCGATGAGGGCCGAGCCCCGCGCGGCCACTTCCGCGGCCAGCTCGCGCGTGACCGAGGGATCGGCCGAGGTCATCTCGAGCAGGAGACTGCCGGGCCGCAGCGCGTCGAGCAGGCCCTTGGGCCCGGTCAGCACCTGCCGCACCTCGCGCGAGGTCGGCAGGATCGTGATCACGGTGGGGGCGGCGGCCCCCACCTCCGCGGGCGAAGCGGCCCATATGGCGCCGCGGGCCCGGAGCGGCTCGGCCGCGGCCTCGCGCGCGTCGTGGACGACCAGGGAATACCCGGCGTCGAGCAGGCGGCCCGCCATCGGCGCGCCCATGTTCCCCAGTCCGATGAAGCCGATCGGATCGCTCATGTGTGCTCTACTCCTCGCATGCTGCTGGGCCTGCTGCTCATCGCCGTCGCGGCCGCGTCCTGGGGAACGACCGGCGCCACCATGACCCTGCTCTCGCGCGACGCCGCCGCTTCCCCGCTCCTGGTCGGCTGGAGCCGCCTCGCCATCGCGGCGCCGTGCCTCGTGCTCGCCGCGGGCGCCGCCCGTCTCGGCGCACGCCATCCGACGCGGCGCGCCTGGCCGTCGCTCCGCGACCTCCCGCTCTGCGCGGCCCTCGGCCTCGCCATGGCCGCCTACCAGGTCTGCTACTTCCGCGCGGTCACCCTCGTCGGCGTGGCCGCGGCGGCCCTGCTCGCCATCTGCTCGGCGCCGCTCCTGATCGCGGTGCTCGCCGCCGCCCTGCTCGGCGAGCGCCTCACCTCGCTCGTGCGTCTGTCGCTCGGAATGGCGGTGGCCGGAACCGCGCTGCTCGTGGTCGGCCCCCGCGGGCTCGACCAGGTCACGGGCCACTTCGGGCTGGGGGCGCTACTGGCGCTCGGCGCGGGGGTATCTTACGCCGTGTACGCGGTGGCCGCCAAGGGCCTTCTGGCGCGCGTCACGCCGCTCGCGGTCGCCGCGATCACGTTCGCGCTGGCCGCGGTGTTCCTCGCGCCTGCGCTGCTCGGAGAGGAGGCGCTCCTGCACACGCTGAGCGCCGGCTGGCCGCTCTTCCTCTATCTGGGGGTGGGGCCGACCGCGGTGGCCTACGCGCTCTTCACCGCGGGACTCACCCGCGTGCCCGCCACCGCGGCCGGCATCGTCTCACTGCTCGAGCCGCTCACCGCCACTACGCTCGGCCTGGTCGTCTTCGGCGAGCGCCTGGGCGCGGTGGGCACCGCCGGCGCGCTGCTGCTCCTGCTCGCCTTAGCACTCCTCACCACCGCGCGCCGCTAGGCTGGGGTCAGGGGATGCGGTCGAGGGGGCGGGAGACGGCCCGGCTGAAGGTGCAGTTGGGGATGACGCAGGAGTGCTTGCCCGAGCCGCCGCCCACCATCACGTAGATGTCGTTCACCGCCGGCACGCGCGGCAGCCGCACCGACTCGTCGGTCACCTTGTTCATCCACTCCGGCCAGTCGCGCATGCTCCACATCCCGCCCAGCTTCATGCGCCCGAGCGGCATGCGCGCGTGCTCGAAGACGAAGTGCTGCACGTCGGCGCGCGAGAAGCCGTCCGCCGCGATGGTGGCCGCGTGCTCGGGCCCGAGGACCACGAGCATCTGGCTCTGTGACATGTACCAGCCCACGTTGGAGCCGAGACTGGTGGCCACGTCGGCCACGTTGTTCAGGATGCCGGGCGCGGTGGTGGAGACGTGGTCGTTGACGTTGTGCGGGCCCTCGCCGCCGAACACGGTCACCACGCTCTGGTCGGCGCGGAAGCCGAGCGCCACGTGCAGCGGCTCCCACGGGGAGTCCTCGCGCTCCGCGATGGCGTAGGCGAACTTGGCCGGGCTGCCCTGGGTGGCCATGTCCCCGCGCCCGGGCCATCCCCCGCCCACGTTCATCAGGATGAGCCGGATCGCGCGCCCGATGGTGGCGTTGGGGCGGAACCCGGGGCCGAAGAGCCCGGACCCGGTGTGCATGCCGATCGTCCGCGCGTACGGCCCGCTGACCACCACGAGCGGCGCCACCGGATGCGTGGTGGCCTGGACACCGTAGAGATTGAACTCGGGATCGAGCATGCACTGCACCGCCGCGACGATCACCGGGAAATAGGCGGGCTCGCAGCCGGCCATCACCGCGTTCACGGCCAGCTTCTCGACCGCGCACTCCCGCCAGAGCGGCGGCATGACCCCGAGCGACTCGGCGGGCTTGGTGCGCGCGCCGGCCAGCATCGCGCGCACGCGCTCGGGGGTCGGCGGGACGAACGGCAGCCCGTCGCACCACTCCCGCTTGCAGAACTCGGCGTAGACGTCCTCTTCGGGCAGGGTCAGGCTGACGTCGACCGTCTCGCTCATCGAGGGCTCAGCGCCCCCCGAGCATCGCGGCGAGCTGCTCCACCGCCTGCGTCATCCGGCGGCTCACACCCTCCGGCGCCTCGCCGCCCAGCGGGTGCTGGATCACGAGCAGCGGCAGCCCGGCCGCGCCGAGCGCGGCCATCTCACCCAGCGCCAGACGCTGGAACACGGTGGTGGTGATCAGTCCCGCGGGGGTTCCCGCCTTCGCCAGCTCCAGCGAGTCGTGGAGACTCCACGACGTGCAGGAGCCTCAGTCCGCGGAGCCCGCGAAGACGAGATCGCACTCCTTGGCGAGGGCCTCGATGATCTCGTGCGCGGCCCCGGTGGCCGCGTTGGCCTTGCGGCGGATCACGATGCGCTCGACGCCGTGGCGCTCCTTCAGGATCTCTCCGATGCCTTCCACCAGGCGGTCGAAGTTGTGCTTGGTGTTGTCGAGGAAGCCCACCGTGAGGCCCCGGAGGTCGGCGGGCAGCCGCGGGATCGCGGTGGTCGCCGTCCGGAGCTCGGCCACCGGGCTCAGCACCGTGATGAGGGACATGGTCAGCGGTCTCCTGTGGAGCTACGTGAACGGCGTGGAGCGGGCCAGCACGCGACGCATCGCTCCGGCCATCTCCTCGAGCATGCTGCGCTTGATCCGGACGCTCACGTTCTCCACCGGCTCCGGGCTGCCCCGGCGGTGAACGACGAGCGTGCCGGTGAACTCGGAGGCGGTCTCATCGGTCATGGCCAGGCCGCGGAGAGTCAGCACTTCCCACTCCGGCTCCGCCCCTCGCGCCGGGCTCGCCTCCATAGGCTCGTATACTACCGCACATGCTCGTGGTGGCGCTCGACGTCGGCACCAGCTCCGCCCGCGCCCGCGTCTTCGATGCGATGGGCCGCGCGCAGGCGGGCGCGGAGGGACACGTGGCCTACGAGCCCACCACCTCCGCCGACGGCGGCGTCGAGCTGGACCCCGGCGAGCTGATGGAGGCGGTCGCGAGCGCGCTCGACCGCTGCCTGGCCGGCGCGGGCGTCCGCGCGGGCGACGTCGCCGCGGTGGGCGTCTCCGTCTTCTGGCACAGCCTGCTCGCGCTGGACGGAGACGGCCGACCGCTCACCCCGGTCATCACCTGGGCCGACACCCGCAGCGCGGCCGCCGCGCTCGAGCTGCGGCGCGAGCACGACGAGCGCGCGATCCACGCGCGCACCGGCGCCCCGCTCCACTCCGCGTTCTTCCCGGCCAAGCTCCGGTGGCTGCGGCGGGCGCGGCCCGAGGTCTTCCGGCGCGCCGCCACCTGGTGCGGCTTCGGCGAGTACTTGCAGGCGCAGCTCACCGGCACCCTGAGCGCGAGTCTCTCGATGGCCTCGGGCACCGGGCTGCTCGACCAGACGCGCGGTCGGTGGGACGAGACGATGCTGGAGGCGGCCGGGATCGCCGCGTCGACGCTCCCCCGCATCGACGACACCGCCGCGCCCGGGCTGCGCCCGCGATGGGCCGCCCGCTGGCCCGCGCTCGCGCGGGTGCCGTGGCATCCGGCGCGCGGCGACGGCGCGTGCTCCAACGTGGGCTCCGATTGCTGGGGCCCCGGGCGGATCGCGCTCAACGTGGGCACGTCCGCCGCCCTGCGCGTGGTCCTGCCCGAGCCGCTCGGTCCGCATCCCGCCACCCCGTGGGGGCTCTGGCGGTACCGGATCGACGCCACGCGGGCCCTCGTGGGCGGCGCCACGTCGGAAGGCGGCAACGTGCCGGCCTGGTGCCGGAAGGTGCTCGCCCTGCCCGCGGACGAGGCCGCGCTCGAGCGGGCGATCGCCGCGGTGCCGCCGGACGGCCACCACCTGACCGCGCTGCCGTTCTTCGCGGGCGAGCGCAGCCCGGGCTGGCGGCCGGAGGCCCGCGCCGCGGTGGCCGGCCTCTCGCTCGACACCGGCCCGGTCGAGATCGCGCGGGCGTTGCTCGAGGCGGTCGCCTTCCGCCTGGCCGAGATCTACGACCGCCTGCGCCCGCTGGCCGCCGGCGACCACGTGGTGGTGGGCTCGGGCGGCGCGCTGGGCCACTCCGCCGTATGGGCCCAGATCATCACCGATGCCCTCGGGGTCCCCGTCGCGCTCGGCACCGACCCGGAAGCCTCGTCCCGCGGCGCCGCGCTGCTGGCCCTGGAGGCCTTGGGCCAGCCCCCGCCGCCCACCCCGGACCCGGCGCGGGTCCTCCAGCCCGACCCGGGGCGGCACGCCCGGTACCGGACCGCCCGGGCCCGCCAATCGCGCCTGTACGACAACATTGTCGGGTATCGGGACTCCTGAGAGAATAGACGGCGCGGAGACCATGCGAATCGCGATCGGCTGCGACGACACCGGCTTTCCGCTCAAGGAACCCCTGGTGGCCGCCCTCGAGGCCGAAGGTCACGATGTTCTCGACCTCGGCACCTTCTCGACGGATCCGGTGGACTACCCGGACTACGCCCGGGCGGTCGGGCAGGCCGTCCTCCGCGGCTTCGTGGACGCGAGCCTCCTCCTCTGCGGCAGCGGCGCCGGCGCGGTCATCGCGGCCAACAAGATGCGGGGCATCCGCGCCGCCCTCTGCCACGACGCGGCGGCGGCCCGGACCAGCCGCGAGGAGGCGGACGCCAACGTGCTCTGCCTGGCCGCGCCCGGCCTCGACGCCAAGGACGCGATCGAGATCGCCCAGACCTTCATCGCCACCCAGTACGAGCCCAGCGAGAAGCAGGCGCGACAGGTGACCAAGATCGGGCAGCTCGAGGCGGGGCTGCTCGGGGCCGACAAGGCCCCGATCAAGCCGGGCCTGACGGATGCGAAGGTCGCGCCCAAGGCCGCCGCGGCGAAGGGACCCGCCAAGCCCGCGGCGCGGCGCGAGGCCGCGGCGGCGCCGGCCGCCGCGCGCGCCGCCGCGGCGCCCGAGCGCCCGGCCCCGCCTCCCGCGGTGGTCAATCCGCCGCCGGTGCTGCCGGACCCGCTCAAGCTGCCGGCGGTGGAGGAGACCCTGCGCTTCCTCGAGTCGCGCGAGTTCCTCGATCGCCTCTGGGTGAAGGACGCCACGCTCTGGAAGGGCGACGCGGCGACGGTGCGGAACCGGCTGGGCTGGCTGACCTCGCCCACCATCATGCGCGGGCACTCGGAGGACATCCGCGGCTTCGCGGACGAGATACGGCGCCTGCAGTACTCCCACGTGGTCCTCGTCGGCATGGGCGGCTCCTCGTCGACCGGCGCGGTCTTCAACGAGACCTTCGGCTCGAAGATGGGCTTCCCGGACATGCTCGTGCTCGACTCCACCGATCCGGGGGCGGTCAAGCAGGTGGCCGACGGCGTCAACCTGAGCCGCGCGCTCTTCGTGGTCTCGAGCAAGTCGGGCACGACCAGCGAGACCATGGCCGCCTACGCCTACTTCCGCGGCCAGGTCGAGGCGGCGTCGTCGCCGCGGCCCGGCATGCAGTTCGTGGCCATCACCGATCCGGGCCGGCCGCTGGACAAGCTCGCCACCGAGACCGGCTTCCGCCGCACCTTCCTGAATCCCGCGTCGATCGGCGGGCGCTTCTCCGCCCTGTCCTTCTTCGGGCTGGTCCCCGCCGCGTTGATCGGGGTGGACATCAAGATCCTGCTCGAGCGGGCCCACGGCATGGTGGAGACGTGCGGCAACGAGGTCGGGGTGCGGGGCAATCCCGCGGTGCAGCTCGGCGCGGTGCTCGCCGGCCTCGCCCGGGCCGGGCGCGACAAGGCCACCCTCGTCTTCTCCGAGAAGATCCGCTCCCTCGGCCCCTGGATCGAGCAGCTGCTCGCCGAGTCGCTCGGCAAGGACGGGACCGGGATCGTCCCGGTCGTCGACGAGCCGCTCGGCGCCCCGACCGTCTACGGCGACGACCGGGTCTTCGTTGCCCTCGTGCTCGAGGGAGACGACTCGCACGACGCGGCGCTCCTCAAGCTGGCCGACGCGGGTCACCCGGTGCTGCGCCTCGTCCTGCGCGACCCCATGGACCTGGGCGCGGAGTTCTTCCGCTGGGAGCTGGCCGCGGCCACCGCGGGCGCGGTGCTGGGCGTGAATCCCTTCGACGAGCCCGACGTGGCGCGGGCCAAGGAGAACACCACGACGCTGCTCACCGAGTGGCGGCGCTCCCACCGGCTGCCCGAGTGGCCGTCGGACGTCGAGGAAGACGGCATCGTGCTCATGACCAAGTCCAACAAGAAGCCGAGCTCGGTGAGCCGCGGCCTCGCGGCCCACCTCGCGATGGCCGCCCCGGGCGACTACCTCTCGATCCAGGCCTACCTCACCCCGAACGCGGAGGCCTGGCGGGTGCTGCAGGAGATCCGGGTGGCCCTGCGGGACCGCCTCCGCATCGCGACCACGGTGGGCTGGGGTCCGAGCCACCTGCACTCGACCGGGCAGATGCACAAGGGCGGGCCCACCAGCGGGCTCTTCATCCAGGTCACCGGCGACGATCGCGAGGATCTCGCCATCCCCGGCGCGGGCTACGGGTTCTCCACGTTGAAGGCCGCCCAGGCGCTGGGCGATCTCCAGAGTCTGCGCGACGCCGCGCGCCGGGTCATCCGGCTCCATCTGAACGGCAAGCAGTCGCAGGGCCTGCAGCAGCTGCTGCAGATGGTCCAAGGACTGGCCAAGAGGCTATGACGTCATGACCGGCTCCACCATCGACGAATCCTGCACTCTCGTGATCTTCGGCGCGTCCGGTGATCTCACCCGGCGCAAGCTCCTGCCCGCGCTCTGGTCCATGTTCCAGAGCCGCGTGCTCCCCGAGCCGTTCGCGGTGGTCGGGGTGGCCCGCTCCGAGATGACCAACGAGCAGTTCCGCACCCGCATGCGCGAGGCCATCGCCGACTTCGCGCGCGTGCAGCCGCCCTCCACGCGGGTGTGGGACCGCTTCGCCCAGGCGCTCTTCTACTACGCGGGCGATCCGGCCGACGGCGCGATGTACCCCGGCCTCGCGGCCTACCTCAAGCAGGTCGAGCAGGAGCGCGGCACCGGGGCCAACCGGCTCTTCTACGTCTCCACCCCGCCCTCGGTGTACTCGCCGCTGGTGACGCGTCTCGGGGAGGCCGGGCTCAACCGGCCCGCCGAGAACACCAACGGCTGGGTGCGCATCATCATCGAGAAGCCGTTCGGGCGCGACCTCGCCTCGGCGGGCGCGCTCAACCAGGTGGTGGCCTCCGTCTTCCACGAGGACCAGGTCTACCGGATCGATCACTACCTGGGCAAGGAGACGGTCCAGAACATCCTGGTGTTCCGCTGGGCCAACGGCATCTTCGAGCCGCTCTGGAACCGCAACCACGTCGACCACGTGCAGATCACGGTGGGCGAGGCCATCGGGGTCGAGGGCCGCGGCGCCTACTACGAGGAATCGGGCGCCCTGCGGGACATGATCCAGAACCACATCCTCCAGCTCCTCTGCCTGGTGGCGATGGAGCCGCCGGTCACGTTCGACGCCGACCCGGTGCGCGACGAGAAGACCAAGGTGATGCGCGCGATCCGCCCCATCGCGGCCGACGAGGTGGACCGGGTCGCGGTGCGCGGGCAGTACGGGCCGGGCTTCGTGGAAGGCCAGCGGGTGCCGGGCTATCGCGAGGAGAAGGGCGTGTCGGCCGAGTCGATCACGGAGACCTTCGCGGCGCTACGGCTCGAGATCGAGAACTGGCGGTGGGCGGGGGTGCCGTTCTACCTGCGCACCGGCAAGCGCCTGCCCAAGCGGGCGAGCGAGATCGCGGTGCAGTTCAAGCAGACCCCGCACCTCGTCTTCCGTCGCAACCCGGAGATCCTCACCGAGCCCAACCGGCTCGTGCTCCGCATCCAGCCCGACGAGGGCATGTCGCTGTCGTTCGGGGCGAAGCTGCCGGGGCCGGAGCTGCGCATCAAGCCGGTCGAGATGGAGTTCGACTACGGGCAGGCCTTCGGCGGCGAGCCCCCCGAGGCATACGAGCGCCTGCTGCTGGACGCCATGAAGGGCGACGCCACGCTCTACGCGCGCGGCGACTGGGTGATGATGGCGTGGGAACTGCTGCAGCCGGTGCTCTCGGGCTGGGCCGCCGGCGATCCACGGAAATTCCCCAACTACGAGGCCGGCACCTGGGGTCCGGCCGAAGCCGACACGCTGATCGAGCGCAGCGGGCGGCGCTGGCGGCGCCCCTAGGGGCGCCGCCGTGACGCGACGCTCGTCGCTATCTGAGCGCAGCCGCCGCCTGGCCGACCATCCGCGTGGCCGACATCTCCACCCAGGTGTAGTACCAGCTCTCGTAGATCAGCACCTGGAGCGAGCTGCCCGACTTCTCGTAGACCTGCGTGGTCCCCTTGTCGGACGCGGTCGTCGACGACAGGTGCTTCCACCCGTTGGCCTCGAGCGTGGTCCGGAACGCAACCGACAGGCTGTCCGGCTCGATGCGGCCCTTGTAGAAGATCCGCGCCGCCTTCACCGATGGGGACTCGATGATCGTGGACCGATTCAGGTCCACCGCGAGTCCCTTGGGCACCGGGATGTCCTCGAACTCGCTGCGCTGGACCTTGGGCGGCGTCGAGGCGCACGCGGTCAGCGCGAGCGCCGTCACCGAAAGGATGAGAAACCGTCGCATGGGTAGTACCTCCTGGCGTCGATCGTACTTCCCATGGGGTCCCCCACCAAAGTTTTTGGCGCGGGGAACGCGCGAATGAGGCGCCGGCCGCTCCTGATCGCCCTCCTCGTGGTGCTGGCGCTGGTCGCGATGGTCGCGGTCGCGCACCGTCCGCTGCTCCGCGCGGCGACCCACGCCCTCGTGGTGGACGAGCCCGTCCCCCCGGCCGACGCGATCGTGGTGGTGGCGGGCGGCACCCCCAGCCGGGAGGCGCGGGCCGCCGCGCTCTTCCACGCGGGCGGGGCGCCCCGGGTCCTGGTCTCGCGCCAGTTCGTACCCCGGCGGGTCCAGACCCTCCTCGAGATGGGCATTCGCCCGCTGGACTTCCAGGGCGAATCGGTGCTGGTGCTCGAGAAGCTCGGCGTGCCCCGCGATGCGATCGTCACCCTGGACCAGCCGGTGGAGATCACCGAGACCGAGCTGCGCCAGGTGGTCGCGGCCGCCAAGGCCCGCGGCTGGCACCGGATCACGCTGGTGACCAGCACGCTGCATGCCCGCCGCGTCCGGCTCATCTGGCGCCGGGAGGCGGCGGGCGCCATCGAGGCGGGCATCGCGGTGGCGCAGGACGAGTGCTCGAGCGAGGACGGCTGGTGGCGCCGCCGTCGCTGCAGCGAGGCGGTGCTGCACGAGTACCTGGGCCTCTTCGCCCTCTACCTCAACGTCTCGAGCTGGATGCGCTGAGGCGGACCCGCGGTGCCGCTCAGGGCAGGCGGCGGTAGAGCGTGTGCTGGCGGTTGCGCGTGTACGGCCGCACCTGCGCCGGCCACCGCCCCTGCTCCACCGCCTTCGCCCACGCCTCGCTGATCAGCACGTCCGGGCTCTCGATCTCGTAGAGGGCGCCATACTTTGGCGCGTTCTCGATCACGATCGTCTTGAGCTGCCCGCCGATGCTCATGGTGAGCGGCTGCAGCTCGTAGCGAGAGACCGCCACCACCCCCGGGACGGTCAGCAGGCTCGGCACGTGCTCCCGGTCGTAGACCTCGTTGAAGAGGCGCTCCTGCGCGGGGTCGACATCCATGGCGGCGCTGAAGAGATAGCGGGAGTGGACGGGCATGGTGTGGCTCCTTTTCGGGGGGTTGGGGGTTGCTTGGGTCGGGGCTACCGGGTGTGGATTTGGTTGGAGATTGTTCGGGTCGGGGCTTTCCCGCTGTGGGCAACTGTGGGTGGGCGGAGCTCTTGGCGGTCTACCGTTTACTGCCCCGTTTCGTGCCTTGGGCGGTCTACCGTTTACTGCCCCGTGCCCTGCTCCTGTTGCTGGCCTTTGCCTTGGTGGTGGTGCCGCCGGCGCGGCCGTAGTCGTCCTGGCGGCGGATGATGTCGTCCTCGCCGAGATAGGGCCCGTGCTGGACCTCGATCAGGACGACCGGCACGCGGCCCGGGTTCTCGATGCGGTGCCAGGCCCCGCGCGGCACGTCGACGGACCCCCGCGGCTTGAGCCGCTTCGGATGGCCCGAGATGATCACGCGCGGGGAACCCGAGACGACGACCCAGTGCTCGGCCCGGAAGCGGTGGCGCTGCAGGCTGAGCCGCTGCCCGGGCCGGACGACGAGCCGCTTGACCTTGTAGCCGCGGCCCTCCTCGACGGTCTGGAAGCCGCCCCAGGGCCGGGTCTCGAAGACGCCGACCGGGGTGGAGCCGCGACGGGCGCGCGGAGCGCTCATAGCCGGATCACCCGCGCGAAGTCGGCCTCGACGCTCTTGCTCACCTCTTCCAGCACCTCGGCCGGCACGTCGTCGTCGAGGAGCAGCACCACGATGGCGCGCCCGCGGCGGGTGCGACGGCCCACGTGCATCGAGGCGATGTTCACGTTGTGCCGGCCCAGGATGGACCCGATGCGCCCCACCATGCCCGGCCGGTCCTCGTAGGCCAGCACCAGGATGTGGCCCTCCGGGACGAACTCGACGTGCAGGTCGCGCAGCCGCACGATCCGGGGCACCCCGTCGAAGACCGTCCCCGCGATGACCTTGCGCCCCGAGCCGGCCTGGGTCGTCACCGTGACCAGGTTGGTGTAGCCGGAGCCCGGCTCCGGATCGGTGCGCACGTCGAGCTCCAGGCCGCGCTCCCGGGCGATCAGGTGCGCGTTGACGAGGTTGACCGCCTGCACCGTCACCCCCGCGAGCAGCCCCTTCAGCACCGCGCGGCCGACCAGCTCCGGATCCCACCGCGCCATGTGTCCGGCCACCTCGATCTCGACCCGCTCGACGTTGTCGGGCTCGAGCTGCTGGCAGAAGCGGCCCAGCAGCTCGGCCAGCTGCAGGAACGGCCGCTGCTCGGCCGCGGTCTCGCGATCGGCCACCGGGATGTTGACCGCGTGCTCGACCAGCTCGCCGTCGCGGAAGGCCACGAGCTGGCGCGCCACGTCCACCGCCACGTTGACCTGCGCCTCCTGGGTGTTGGCGCCCAGATGCGGCGTCACCACCACCCGGGGATGCTGGATCAGGCGCTTGATCACCGGCGACTCGGGCGGCTCCTCGCTCCAGACGTCGACCGCGGCGCCGGCCACGTGGCCGGCATCGAGCGCGGCCAGCAGGTCGGCCTCGTTGACGATGCCGCCGCGGGCGCAGTTGATCACCCGCACCCCCGGCTTCATCGCGGCCAGCTCCCGCGCGCCGATCATGTTCTCGGTGTCGTCGGTCAGCGGCACGTGCACGGTGAGGATGTCGGCCCGGCTCAGCACCGTCTGCAGATCGGTGAGCCGCACGCCCAGGTCGCGGGCCCGGCTCTCCGGGATGAAGGGGTCGTAGACGAGCACCTCCATGTCGAAGGCCCGCAGGCGCGCGGCCACCCGCGAGCCCACCTTGCCGAGCCCCAGCACGCCCGCGGTCTTGCGGAACAGCTCCGAGCCGTAGATGCCGCGATCCCACTCGAGCCGCTTGAGCGCCTCGTGGGCCATCGGGATCTTCCGGACCAGGGCCAGCAACATACCCACGGTGTGCTCGGCGGCCGAGACCACGTTGCCGTAGGGCGCGTTGACCACCACCACGCCCTGGTGCGAGCAGGCGTCCACGTCGATGTTGTCGACCCCGACCCCGGCGCGGCCCAGGATCCGCAGTCGCCGGGCGCGGGCGAGGAACTCGGCGGTCACCGTGGTGGAGGACCGTGTGACGATAGCCTCGTAGTCGCCGAGACGCGCGTGGAGGTCCTCGCGGGCGAGCTTGCTCGAGACCTGGTCGACCTGGAACCCGCGCTCGGTCAGGTACGCGACGCCTTCGGGGGCGATGGTGTCGATGACGAGCACCTTCATGGTCAGGTCGAGGGGGCCCGGTGGCTGCGCAGGAAGCGCAGGAAGTCCCGCCCCTCGGCCAGCCGGCGCTTCATGACCTGGCGGTCGCGGACCATCTCGGAGGCGAGCGAGAGCATCTTGCGGGGCCGGAAGTAGAAGCGCCGGTAGAACTGATCCACCGAGCGGAAGATCTCCGGGCGGGAGAGGTGCGGGTAGCCGAGGGCGCTCACCTGCACCCCCGAGCCGTCCACCAGCTCCTCGGTCTCGAGCCAGCCGTTGCGCTGGGCCTCCTCGTAGAGGGCGGTGCCCGGGTAGGGCGCGGCGAGGGAGACCTGGATGGTGTCCGGATCGATCTCGGCCGCGAAGCGAATGGTCTCCGCGATGGTCTCGCGGGTCTCCCCGGGCAGCCCCAGGATGAAGGTGCCGTGGATGACGATGCCGAGGGACTTGGCGTCCCGGGTGAACCGCCGGGCCACGTCGAGCCGCACGCCCTTCTTCACGTTGTTCAGGATGGCCTGGTTGCCCGACTCGTAGCCGACCAGCAGGAGGCGGAGCCCGTTGTCCTTGAGGATCTTGAGGGTCGCGTAGGGCACGTTGGCCTTGGCGTTCACCGACCACGTAATGCCGAGCCGGCCGAGGCGCCGCGCGATCTCCTCGGCCCGCGGGAGGTCGTCGGTAAACGTGTCGTCGTCGAAGAAGAACTCGCGGACCTGCGGGAAGAGGGAGGCGGCGAGCGCCATCTCCTCCGTCACGTGCTCGGGGCTGCGCGTGCGGTACCGCTGCCCGCCCACCGTCTGCGGCCACAGGCAGAAGGTGCACTTGGAGCGGCAGCCGCGCCCGGTGTAGAGCGAGACGTACGGATGGCGGAGGTAGCCGATCGCGTAGTGCTCGACGGTGAGGTCGCGCTTGTAGACCGGGGTCACGAACGGGAGCGCGTCCATGTTCTCGAGCGTCGGGCGCTCGGGGGTGTGCTCGACGTGACCGTTCACCCGGTAGGAGAGTCCCGCGATCCTCGACAGGGGCCGTCCCTGCGCCACCTCCTGGATCGTGAAGTCGAACTCGTTCCGCGCCACGAAGGTGAGGGCCCGGCTGGCGCGGAGCGAGGCCTCGGGCGCGACCGCCACCGCCGCGCCCACGAGCCCGATGATCAGGTCGGGGTTCTCGGCCTTGAGGGCCTCGGCCACCCGCACGTCGGAGGCGAAGGAGGGCGTGCTGGTGTGCATCACGCAGAGGTCGTAGCCGCGCGCGAGCGGGAGCACGTCGTCCACCGTCAGCCCGTCGGGTGGGGCGTCCACGAGCCGGGACCCGGGGACGAGGGCGGCGGGCTGGGCGAGCCAGGTCGGGTACCAGAACGAGCGGATCTCCCGCTTGGCCTGGTAGCGGGATCCCGCGCCCCCGTCGAACCCCGCCGCCGCGGGCGGGTGCAGGAACAGCGTGCGCAAATAGCTCTCGGTCACGGTTCGCTCACGATACCACACGGCCCCCGCTGCCGCGGCCGGCCACCTAGCCCCGCGCCCGGCGATGACGGCGCCACAGCACGAGCCCCCACCCCGCCGCGACGAGCAGCGCGGCGCCCGCGATCCAGAGCTGCAGCTCCCGGACACGGGCCAGGGCCATCGCCACCGAGTCCGCCAGCACGTAGGCCACCCCGAAGGAGATCGGCACGCTCAGCAGCACCGCGGCCAGGTCCACCAGCAGGAAGCGGGGGAACGGCACCCGCACGAGGCCGGCGGTGAGGAAGGCGGCCGCGCGCAGCCCCATGATCAGGCGGGCCATCACCACGAACTTGAGCCCGTGGCGGTAGTACGCCTCCATCACCCGCTTCTCGCGCTCCGGGGTGAGGATCCGCCGCGCCGCCGGCCAGTTCAGGATGCGCCGGCCGAAGTGCCGGCCGAGGCCGTAGAGCAGCATGTCGCCGGCCAGCACGCCGCTCAGACAGGAGAGCAGCGCGCCCCACCAGTGCATCAGCTCCCACCGCGCCATCATGGCCGCGATGGCGATCGGCAGCTCCTCCGGGATCGGCACGCCGAGCCCGGTGGCGAGCAGGATCAGGAACACGCCCGGATACGAGAAGTGGACGATGAGCTGGGTCAGCATCAGCGGGCGGCGCGCGCGTGGCCGTAGAGCCATCGCCCGTTCTGGATCGAGAGCAGGCGCACGCTCTCGGGCGGGAGCTGGGCCGCGATGCTCTGCGCGGGGACGCGGGTCGTCAGCAGATACGGCGGCCGCGCCGAGCCCCACGCCTCGACGAAGCGCGCCGGGGTCCAGAACGTGGCCGCCGCGTCCGCGAAGGTGGCGCCGACGCCGAGCACGCTGCGGCGGGCGTCGAGCAGCGCGGGCCGGTGGCCGGAGTAGAACTCCACCGCGCCCGCGTTCTCGATCGGGCCCTCGAGGACCAGCACGTCCCCCGGCGCGAGGCGAGCGCGGATCTCCCGCGCCATGCCGACCACCGCGCGTGCGGTGGAGGTCGCGGCGAGCCCGTCCCCCACCACCGGGACCAGCAGGAGCATGACCGCGCCGATGACCGCCGCGGCCGTGCGCGCGGAGCGCCGCCCCGCCGCCAGGGCGAGCCCGGCCACACCGATGAGGAGCAGGATCGACGCGCGGATCAGCAGCGGCTGGATGTCCGACCACGGCGGATAGGGCGAGGGCTGGCCCCAGGCCGCCTCCTTCCGCGAGTAGACGTCGGTGATCCCGAAGACCGCGGTGGTGAATGCCCTTCCGTCACCCGACCCCCACCACGCGAGCCCGACAGCCAGGAGGAGGAAGAGCACCAGGTGCGTCACGATCAGCCCGCGAGGGCGGGGGCTCGCCTCCTGCCAGGCGCGCGCGGCCAGGAGCGCGACGGCCGGATAGGCGGGCAGCCCGTAGTGCGGCAGCTTGAACGGCGAGAGCGTGAAGACCGCGAGCACCCCCACCGCCCAGATCGCGAGGGCGACCCACGGCACCTCGGCCGGATCGCGCCAGGCACGGCGCCTGACGAGCGCGACCACCGTCACCGCCGCCGCGGCGATCCACGGGAACGCGCCGAAGCCGGCCGCGGCCAGGAACTCGAGCCCCGAGAGCGGCACGTCCTCGTCGGGAAACGCCCGCATCCGGGCCACGTTCAGCACGTGATTGTCGACCACGGTGTACCAGAGAAACCCGGGCTCGGTGGCCGTCACCACCACGTACCAACCCACCCCCAGCCCGACCATGAGCACGATCCCCGCGGCAGGCAGCCACGCCCGCACCGGCCACACCCGCCCCGCGAGCCAGAGCGCGACGGCCACCGCCGCGAGCGGGCCCACCAGCCCCAGCAAATCCTTGGCAAGCGCCGCCACCCCGAGCGCAACGCAGCCCACAAGAGCAAAGAGATGCCCGGGCCCGAAACCGGCCACCGCATCGGGTTGTCCGCCACTGGGGGAGTGCGGGGGCCATTTCTGGGCCCCCGCAGATGAAAAGCTTGAAAGACTTAAACGAGAGTCCGCCGGCCCGAACTGCCACAGCAACCCCACGAACCCCCACTGGATCGCCGCCACGAAGAGCGTCTCCGGCCGCAGGTAGCGCGCGAACGCGGCGAAGAGCGCGCACGAGAGCAGGGCCGCCCCGGCGAGCAGCCCGCCGCCGATTCCCAGGAGCCGGACGCCGAGCAGGGTCGTGCCCGCCACCGCGAGCAGCGCACCCAGCAGCGGAGCCAGCCGCGCGGCGCGCTCGGTGAGTCCCCACCGGTGGAACGACGCGGCGGTGAGCCAGTAGAGCAGCGGCGGCTTGTCGAAGTAGCGCACTCCGTTCAGCCGCGGGGTGATCCAGCTGCCGCCGAGCATCTCGCGGGCGATCTCGGCGTGCTGCCCTTCCCCGGGATCGTCGAGCGGGGCGCGCCCCAGGCCCGGCGCGAGGAGCACGGCGGCCAGGCCCACCATGGACACGACGGCGACACCCGCGCCGCGAAGGGCCGCCACTAGAGGGAGCGGCCGATCTCGTCCAGGATCCGCGCCATGATCGCCCGTCGCGTCGTCATGTCGTCCCCTTGCCTCCTCCGGATTCGAGCCGCCCCGCGCGAAGTCGCAGCGTGCGGTCCGCGAGGGCGGCCGCGTCGGCCCGGTGCGTGACAAGGATAACCGAGGCCCCGCGCTCGCGGCACAGTGAGCGGAGCTCGGACAGGATCACCGCGGCGTGGCCCTCGTCCAGGTTCCCGGTCGGCTCGTCGGCCAGCACCAGCGGCGGGGCGTTGAGCACCGCCCGGCAGTACGCCACGCGCTGCTGCTCCCCGCCCGAGAGCTGGGAGGGATAGTGGCCGCTCCGGTGGGCGACCCCGAGCCGCTCCATCAGGGCGAGCGCGGCCGGCTGCGCCTCGCCGCGCGAGCGGCCGACGTAGCGGGCGGCCAGCAGCACGTTCTCGAGCGCGGTGAGGCCGGCGATCAGGAGGAACGACTGGAAGACGTAGCCGATCGAGCGGCCGCGCACCGGGCACTGGGCCCGACGCGAGAGCCGGCTCACGCAGACGTCGTCGAGCCAGATCTCGCCGCGGTCCGCCGCCTCGAGCAGCCCCAGCAGGTTGAGGAGGGTCGACTTGCCGGAGCCGGAGGGCCCCGCCACCGCCACGAACTCGCCCGGCTTCACCTCCACGTCCACTCCGTCGAGGACCGGGATCGGTCCGCCGTCGGGTCCGCGGAAGGTCTTGTCGAGACCGATCGCCCGTACGAGCACCTCGGGTCTCGCTCAGGTCCCCCGCCGGATGGCCTCGGCGGGCGACAGGCGCACGATCCGCAGGGTGGCGTAGGTGGCGGCCAGGCCGCCCAGGATCACCGAGAACGCGATCGCGAAGATCAGGAGGCGCGGGGAGAAGAGGAAGAGCTGCTGGCCGTCGCGCAGCACGCGCGCGTCCACGAGGGTCCCGATGGCCAGGGCCAGGCCTACCCCGAGCGCGCCGCCGGAGATGGACACCCCGAGGGCCTCGCCCAGGATCTCGCGCAGGAGCTGGAGATCGGTGGCGCCGAGCGCGCGCTTGATGCCGAAGTCGCGGATGCGCTCGAACACCGCCGCGGTCACGGTGTTGGAGAGCGACAACCCGCCGATCACGAGCCCCAGCACCCCGATGCCGAACAGCAGCGCGGAGAAGAAGGCGGTGGACTGGCGCAGGAGACGGCTCAGCTCGCCCGGGATCGTGACGTTCACCCCCGGGACGCCGGCCTGGATGCGCCGGGCCAGGTCGTCGGCGTCCACCCCGTCGGCCCACGCCACCGCGGCCCCGGTGTTGAGGTCGCGGCGGGTCATGCCGCCCGCGCCGCCCGCGAAGACCTGCACGAGCAGCGGGTCGCGCCGCAGCCAGAGGTCGCGCGCGTCGTCGAGCGGGACGATCGCGAAGCGATCCGGCGCGGTGAGCGTCTTGTCGAGCACCCCGACCACCTCGAAGGTCCGTCCGGCGGCCAGCTCGAGCCGGCGGCCCACCGCGAGCTTCCGGCCCGCCGCGAAGTCCGCCCCCACCACGACCACGCCCCGGTCGCTCGCTCGGAGAAACCGGCCGCTCTTGACCGGCAGCTCGCGGAACTGGCGGTTCGACATCGGTACCGTCGGGTCGACCCCCAGGATCAGCTCCTGGGTGAGGGTCAGGAACTGCGAGGTGGTGGGGTTGAGCGGCAGCATGACCTGCGCCTGCACCGCGGCCACCCCCGGCACTCGCGCGATCTGCTCGATCTTGGCCGCCCGCAGCAGCCCACCCGCGGTGAAGCCGGTGCCCATCCCCATCCCTTCGCCGGCCACCGAGATCTGGCCCAGCACGAAGCGGTCGCCGCCGTCGATGAAGCGGGTGATGCGCTCCGCCATCGCGCCGAGCGCGACCAGGCCGGACACCCCCACCGCGATGCCCAGGATCGTGAAGAGGTAGTTCTTGGGCAGGAGCCGGGCGATCCCTACCATTTGAAGCGGGACTCGGTGGCGAGGCCCCGGCGACGGCGCACCCAGCGATTGATGCGGACGATCGTGAAGAAGACCTCGAGCGACAGCCGCATCCGGAGCGACATGCGGAGAAACGCGCCGCCCGCGAGCACCCCGGTGACCCCGTCCACCATGCCCGCGTACTCGCGCGGCTTGAGGAACATCTCGGTGAACGACGGGTCGTAGAAATTCCGGATGAACCGCTGGAAGGGCTGCATGCCCCGCCGGATCGCCCGCTGGTAGGCGCGGAAGCGCCGCGCCTCGAAGCGGTTCTCGCGGAACGCCCTGAGGATCTCGGCCGACGAGAGCTCGGCGGACTGGGTGGCGAGGTAGACGCCCGAGGAGAAGATCGGGTCCAGGAACGCGATCGCGTCGCCCACGCACACGAAGCGGTCGCCGACCGCGGGCTCGGTCTGGTAGGAGAAGTTGGCCGCGCTGTGCACCGGGGTGATGCGCGGGGCGCCGTCGAGCGCGTCCACCAGGCCGTGGCAGCGCACGATCAGCGACTCGTAGAGCTGCTCGAGGTTGCCCTCGCGCCCGCGGACGGTGCGGGCGTGGAGCACGCAGCCCACGCTGCTGGTGCCGTTGTGGAACGGGATGTACCAGAACCAGCCGGGCTCGAAGCTGAAGATCCGGATGTTGCCCGCTTCCTTCCCCGGCCAGCGCTTGCCACCCTGGAAGTGGGCGAAGAGCGCGACCTTGCCGAGCCCCTCGATCGGGCGGCGCCGCCCGTGCCGGGTCGCGATGAAGGCGTCGCGCCCGCTCGCGTCGACCAGGAAGCGCGCGCGGATCTCCCGGGAGCCCGCGCCCTCGGAGACGGTGGCGGTCACGCCGTCGTCGTCGAAGGCCACCCGCTCGACGGTGGCGGGCTGCAGCAGCGTCACGTTCGGCTGCCGGGCCGCGTGGTCGAGCAGGATCTTGTCGAACTCGCCCCGCTGGACCTCGTAGGTGTAGGCGGGCCACGGCTTGCCCTCGCGGAAGAAGAACTGGTAGCCGAGATCCATGTCCTGGTCGTGGAAGTAGGCCCCGTACTTCACGAGGAAGCCGCGCGCCTTCACCGCGTCGAGCACCCCCAGCCGCTCCAGCACCGGCATGTTCGCGGGCAGCAGGGACTCTCCCACGTGAAAGCGCGGGAAGGCCTCGCGCTCGGCCAGGGCCACCCGCAGCCCGCCGCGCGAGAGGAAGGTCGCCGCGCTCGAGCCGCCCGGGCCGCCCCCGACCACCAGCACGTCGTAGTCGGCCGCGCGCGCCGCCCCGGCCGCGCGCCGCGCCGCGGCCTCGAGCGTCCCGGCCAGCGCCTCCTGCGGGTAGAGCCGCCGCACCGCCGGGCCGAGCCAGTCGATGCCGAGGGCGGCCAGCGCGCTCCGGCCGAGGGCCAGCACCAGTAGCAGCGGGGTCGCCGCGGTGGCGATCGCGGCCATGCGCAGGCCCCGGGCGTGGCCTGAATCCCATCCGCGCTCCGCGGTGCGCAGGGCCCGGTCCGCCACGAAGGCGCCCACCGCGAGGGCCCAGCCCGGCGGGTTCGACCGGTGCGGGGCCGCGAACTCGTACATGTCGCGGTGCCGCGCCCGTAGTCGGGCGGGACGGAAGATGCCGAGCACCCACGCGGCGCCGGCGGCGGCCTCGCGCGCCCAGCGCCGCACGATGCGCCCGGCCAGGTAGGTCCCCACCGCGAGCCCGTCGCGGGCGGGACGGAAGCGGCTGCGGCGATCCTCGAAGTGGATCGGGGTGATGGGGACCTCGCGGAGGCTCACGCCCCGGTCGGCCGCGCGCAGCAGCATCTCGGTCTCGAGCACGAAGCCGCCGCGACGCGGGCGCACCGCGGCCAGCAGGCTCGCCGGGTAGACGCGGAACCCGGACTGGGTGTCGGCCACCGCGACGCCGCTCAGCCAGTCGATGAAGAAGCCGGCCACCCGCAGCGCGGCGAGCCGGCCGACCGGGATGACGCGCGCCGGCGTCTCGGCGAGGCCGGCGAGCCGGCCGCCGATCACGAGGGCGTCGGGCTCCTCGACCGCGACCTTGAGCAGGCGCGGGATCTCGTCCGGCTCGTGCTGGCCGTCGCCGTCGAGGGTGACCACGCGCGCCGCGCCGCGCCGCTCTGCCTCCGCGAAGCCGCGGCGCAGGGCCGCGCCCTTGCCCCGGCGGGCCCCGAGCGCGATGACCTCGGCGCCCGCCGCCCTCGCGCTCGCCCCGGTTCCGTCGGTCGAGCCGTCGTCCACCACGAGCACCGGCCCGTGCAGCCGCGCGCGCTCCACGATGTCGGCGATGGTGGCGGCCTCGTTGAAGGCGGGCACGACGATCAGGACGTCGCTCGCGCCGTCGCTCACCGGGGCGGCTCCACCACCAGGGCGGTGCGGCAACCGCCCCGCGCGATCCCGTGCACCAGCACCGAGGCCGCCCCGCGCTCGGCGTCGAGCGCCGCTGCGCCGACCCGCAGCGCGCCCAGGCCGCCGTGCTGGCCGAACAGCGGCGCGAGCGAGACCGGCGGGACGAGGCCGGCGGGCCTGGCGGGCAGGTCCCGCTCGAGGAGCGCGCGCTCCCAGTCGTCCACCGCGGGGTCGCCGTTGCCGGCTCCGTAGCAGC